>Ga0123327_1002354_pt1 | contig 14784 bp, 10 predicted proteins | sample BioC13SIPDNA_4_FD_89701 | JGI IMG/M metagenome (GOLD analysis project Ga0123327, IMG submission 89701) | Anaerobic biogas reactor microbial communites from Washington, USA - Biogas_R1_B C13 SIP DNA | ecosystem: Engineered > Bioreactor > Anaerobic > Unclassified | place: Washington, USA...
CACGTCGCAGACCGGCAGCGCCTGCTGCAGCAGCCGCATGCGCTCCGGCTTCAGCTCGGCGAGTTTGTCGCCGGAAAACATCATCTGCCCCGGCAGCGCCACGACCGTTGCCGCCAGCCGCGCCTGTTCGATGCCGAGATAATCGCCGACCATCAGCGTGTCGGGATCGGCAAAGAAAACAATGTTGTTGGCGAAGATCTGGTTGAGCGTGCAGCGCGCCTGATTCAGCAGGTTCGGCCACTTGGGCGGCTGGTTCGGATGCACGATATCAGCCCCGGTGCGCGAGGCGTCGGCATAGGCGGCCTCGGGGCCGGTGAAATGGCCCTGGCAGGCCAGGAACACACGGTCCTCGCCGATGCCCTCGCGGAACGCCCGCACACAGCGTTCGAAGGGGTCAGGACAGGCCGGATCCTTAAAGCAGGCGCGGATTTCGGGCCGCTCAAAAAAGTGGGCGCAGTATCCGGGGCCGCGGCCCGACATGCCGTCGATCTTGAAATACTCATACCCCCACTCGCGCGAAGCGATGCGGTGAATCTCACGCAGGTGGTTGATCATTTCGGGATGCGTCGGGTCAATGGTGAACTTGCCGTTCCAGGTCGAGAGCGGCTTGCCGTCCGGACCGTGCAGGAACCACGCTTTGTGCGCCAGATAGAAGTTGGTGCTGCCGGTGCCGAAGGGCGCGGTCCAGAGCCCCGGCCTGAAGCCGAGCGCCCGGATGTCGTCGGCCAGACGCTTCATGCCGAGCGGGAACTGGCGCGGATTGGGCGCCAGGCTGAGGTTGTCAAAGTTGCTGACCGGCAGCGAGTCGGAGTTGTCCTGCCACGACTCGATGTGCCAGAACTCCATGCCGAAAGGCTGCAAGTGCTTCTGGCCGACGCGAGCCTCGGCCAGATTGTCCTCGGCAGTGGCTTTGTCGAAATAGATGTTCCAGGACATCCAGCCGGTGGGCGGCGACGGACAGCGCGCGCGGTTGATGGGCTTGTAATAGGGCACATAGCGGTTGCGGTAGTAGTCGCGCTCAACCGTGAAGCTCCAGACCGCTTCGGCCGCCTCGTGGATCGCCGCGTCCAGCGTGAGCCCGTAACGCCCCCCCCCTTGGGTGGCGAGCCGCCGCGCGGAACCGCCGCGCAGCAGCAGGCCGCGGTCGCGTTCCGGATCGAAAAGCGAATCGTTAAGGTCCGTGTCCGGCCGTCCGGTTCCCAACTGGAGCACGCGCGAGCCCTTGAACGACTGCGTGCGGCAGGCGAAGCTGTCCGGCGTGAACGCCACGCTGCCGGTCATGCGCAACTGGCCGGCATAGCTTTGCGCCGTACGGTGGTACGCCAGCAGCGAGAGACGGTCGCCCTCGCCCTGAAACGCCAGATATCCCTGCACGTTGCCGCGGGGATCGAGCAGCGCGAGGCGGTTCGTCACCGCGTCGCGCGGCGCGACCACACGCCAGTCCTGACCGCCGGACGTAAAGGCCAACGTGCCGCTGACCCGCGCCTCGCCAGACGCGTTCACCAGTTCGAGGCGCGCGTCCGCCTCCTGAAAAGTCACCTGCCAGTTGCCCAATGTCAAACTGACCAATGCCGCAGCCAGAGCCCCCATGCGAACCTCCTCATTGCCTTCATGCCGATGTGTGATGATAACACCGACAGTATAGCGGGGAGGCCTAAGCGCTGGCAATGCGCGAAATGACCTCAGTTTTATACTTTTTGGCCGACCTCAACCTTGTCTCACACCGGCAGGTTGAAGTCCCGGATGATCTCGTCGATCACCGGCTGCCCCATCGGGACAAAGCCCCCGATCGGCAAGCTGTCCAGAATCGCTTCGGCCGAGCACTCCAGCACTTCCAGCAGGTCAAACGCCGAAAGGATGTCACGGCCGAGCACCATCACCCCGTTGTTGCAGAGCACAGCGGCAGGATGGCGCAGGGACATGTGACGGACCATCGCCTCGTAATCGTTGAAGGTAGTTTCGAAAGGCAGCAAGCCCACCTCGCGCAGAAAAATGTAGCACTCCGGCAACGTGCGCGTGTCGATCGCCTTGTGGCAGACACTGAAGGCCAGCGCGTTCAGCGGGCATGCGTTGATGACGGCATGCACCTCCGGGTGCGCGGCATAGACAGCCTGATGCGCCAGCACCGCATGACTGGGCGTCTTGCCCTGTTCGCACTTGCCCTTGCGGATCATGACGATCTCCTCGGGCAGCACGCTGAACCGGTCGAGCGGACGCGGCGTGATCAGAAACGAATCGGCGTCGATCCGTGCCGAAAAGGTTCCGGTTGCGCCGGTCAGCAGGCGCTGGCGGTAGCCGCGTTCCACAAATTGACAGAGCGCATTGCGCAGCTCCTTTTCGCGCACCGTCATCATCTCCGGATCATAGGCGAAGGCCGGCAGGCGCACATCGGACTTGCTCTCGAGCTGAAGTTGCTGGTCAGTCAGAAACTTCGGCGCGCCCAGCGTGGAAGCCTTGATCTCGGTCTTGCAGCACAGCTCCAGCGTCTCGAAGCGCTGGAAGGCGTCCTGCAGGTTCTTGCCGCCGCAGCACACGCCGTGGCTCTCCAGCACCACGCTGTCAAAACCCTCCGTGAATTTGGCGGCGATCTTCTGGCCCAGATCCTCGCTGCCCGGAACGCCGTACGGCGCGAAGCCCACCTGGCCGTTCCAGCGGTATGTCTGCGGGATCAGTTTGGTCTCGGGCACCTTCTTGGAGATCGAAAAGGCGACCAGTGCCATCGGATGCGCATGCACCACCGCGCGAATGTCCGGGCGCGCCTCATAGATCGCGCGGTGGAACGGATACTCCGACGACGGCGCGTGGGGTCCCGTCACGCTGCCGTCACGCTTCACGCACACGATGTCCGAGGGCTTGAGCGTCCCCTTATCCACACGCGAAGGCGTGATCCAGATGTCGCCGTTTTCATCCAGGATCGAGAGATTGCCTCCCGATGTCGTGGTCATTTTATACCGGTAAATCCGCGACAGCGTCAGCGCGATCTCGTCGCGCGGATGCAGATAAGCATAGTTCATGGCGTCGTCCTTTCCCGTCCGATCCGGAGCGGCTGTGAAAACGCCGTCTGCTTATACCCGATTCCATCGCTTGACGCAAGCGCAATCTGATTGATTTTGAACGTTTGTGATTTATTATGATTCTTTTTGATCGTTTTCGACAATCCGCACCAGCCTGCATCATTTCGTCAATGACGATCCCGGCAGCTTTCTCGCGGACGAGGCCGTCCGAGCCCCCAGCCTTGCGCATCCATTCGACTAGAAACGCGCGATCTTCGCGCATCCCTGCCATGAACCGATCACCACGAATCGTTCATACAAGATTGATTTCCATAAGGCCACTATGGTTAAATCGACTTCGTTAAAATACTAACCGTCAGAAAGCGCCTTATGACCTCACTTGAACGCTATCTCGCCACTGTCCAGGGCCGCGCCACCGACATGCTGCCGCGCGTGCCGATCCTCATGCAGTTCGCCGCCGAGCACATCGGCTCGAATTACGCCGCCTTCGCCTCGGACTGGCGCGTACTGGTAGAGGCCAACCTCCGCTGCCGCGAGCAGTTCGGCTTCGACCAGGTGAGCGCGATCTCTGACCCCTACCGCGAGGCCCAAGGTTTCGGCGCCGAGATCCAGTACATCGAAGACCACGCGCCTTGCCTCGTGCGCCCGCCGCTCGCCGACATCCACGACCTCTCGCCCCTGCGCGACGACCCAGACCCGTACACTTCCGAGCGCATGCTCGACCGCCTGCTCGCCGTGCGCGAATTCAAGCGTTTGCTCGACGGCGACTGCTCGATCCTCGGCTGGGTCGAAGGCCCGGTCGCGGAGGCCGCAGACCTGCGCGGCGTGCAGGATTTCCTGCTGGATCTGATGGATGACGAGTCCGCAGCCTTCGCCCTGATGGCGCGCTGCACCGCGACGGCCATCCGCTTTGCCCGTGCCCAACTCGCGGAAGGGGCGGACACCATCGGCATCGGCGATGCCATCGCCAGCCAGTTGCCGCCGGATCTCTACCGCGAACGGGTGTGGCCGCTGGAAAAACGGCTGATCGAAGCGATCCACGCCGGCGGCGGACTCGCCAAACTCCATATCTGCGGCAACATCACGCACCTGCTGCCGCATCTGGCCGAATTGGACGTGGACATTCTCGACATCGACCACATGGTGGACCCCGTCACCGCGCGCCGGTGCATGGGGCCGCGCACAGCCATCGCGGGCCGCATCGACCCGGTGGGCGACGTGCTGCACGGCACGCCTGAGAGCATCCGCGCCGCCGTCGCGCAGAGCTATGCCGCGCTCGGCAACCCGCACATGGTCATGGCCGGCTGCGAAATTCCGTCCGGCACGCCTCCCGCGAACCTGGCCGCGCTCTGTGCCCCGCTGCCGTATGCGCCCTGACGCGTCTGCTACTTCGACAGTTCCTGACGCAGCTTATCCAAGAAGCCGCCGACCCGCTCAAGCGCCTGTTCGCCGACGGCGTTCTTCAGCAGGTTACCCAGCATGTTCTGCAACGCGCGCGTATCGAGGCGCGGTTCGTCCACAGTGCCGGATACCGGAATCTTGATGGACGTGCCTTTGAGCACGCGGGCCGCCGCCGCGCCGACCAGCCGTTCCGTCACCGGCACCTCGATCACATAGTTCACCGCGCCGTCAAAGGCCACGCAACCGCCGATGATCACCGGCTGCTGCTCGATCACCATGCGCACCGGATCAGCCTGGATACGTCCGGTGCGCACTGTCACGTGAAGCGGCAGACGCGCCACCTCATACACGCGCGTCTTGACCTTGATCAGGCCAAGCAGTTCACGCAGCGACGGCCCCAGTTCCAGTTTCAGGTTTTCGAGCGTGACATCCATATCGGCGGCCACCCCGTGCTCCGGGTCCCTACCCGGTTCGATGCGGCCGCTGCGCAGATCCAGCGTCACCGTTCCGCCGCGCACGCGGCTGCCCTGAAACAACGGATTCAGGTTCACCAGCAACGTGTCGATCATCTCCTGCGTCAGCGCCACATGCTCCAGCACCCGCGTGCGCGGCGGCACCGTCAGCGTGCCGCCCCCGCGCCCGCCGACCGCGATCTCCGGCACCAGCCGCAGCCGTCCGCCGTTGAGCACCGGCTCATACCCGATGCGCAGCATGCCCTTGGACAAGCGGAACGCCGCATCCGCAGGACCGGCGCGCAGCCCAAGCCCGGCGAGCGACCCCACGTGCGCGGCCGCTTCAAGTTCGCCCTCTGACAGCACGGTCGACAGTCCGCCCGCCAGCGGCGAGGCAAACCGGAACGGCCGGAATTCACGTCCGGTCAATGTCATCTCATCGATGCCCTTGGCCGCCAGCAGCCGTGTCACCGCAGCGGCGTCCAGCGCCGCCCGGCCCTGCGCCGTGATCAGGCAGCGCCCGGCCAACTCGCTCGCCGCCGCTTCGGACTCCATCGCGAACACGCTGCTTGCCACATCCAGCTTGGAGACCTTGACGCCCGCCCCGCCTGCGGCCACGACCGCCTGCGCCGTCACGCGCGCCGCCGGCTCGGCAAACACCACTTCGCCGTCGCGCTCCAGCGTGGCACCGCCCTGCGCGGTCAGCGCGATCGCCGTCCCGCGCGCGGCGCCGTCGCGCGTCACGCTGCCCTCGACCCGCACATCCGGCACGCGCCACACGCCGTCTTCAACACGTGCGGCGAGCGCGAGGCCGGCGGCATTCAGACGCGCCTTCACCCCTTCCCCCGCCACCTCAGCCGTCGCATTGGCTGCCACGCGGCCCTGCCACGCGGAGAGGCGACGCTGCACGGCAACCGGCACAAAGCCGCCCAGCAGACGGCGCGCGCTGGCCACTTCCATGTCGCTGGACACCGTGAACCCGCTCATCTGAAAAGGCCGTCCCTCGCCGGCCGGCACCAGCCGCCGGCACGCGCCGGACGCACGTCCGCCCTCAAGCGCCAATTCAAAGGTCGCATCGTGCAGTTCAGGCTGCGGCACGTCACCCTGCAGCGGCACGCGCCCGGCCAGCTTCAGCGTCCCCTGCGGCACCACCGTGCGCTGGCCCGGCCGCACCTCCGCCGCCACGTCAGACAGCTTCAGGAACGAGACGAGCGCCACGCCCGCCCCTTCGCGCCGGCTGGAGGCGTCGAGGTAGATCGACCCCACCATGGGCGGACAGGCCTTGAAGATGCGCGTGGCGTCGCGGGCAAACCGCGTCAGGTCAACCTGCGCCTTGAGAGTCGCCGCATCCAAGCGGCCGCTGGCAAACACATCGGCAAACGGGGCTTTGAGATGCAGGCGCTCCACCTCAGGCCACGCGCCGTACGGAAAACGCGCCTTCACCTGCAGCGAGGGCTCGGGCTTGAACGTGATCGGCTGCGCCCCGGCCTTCATCGCCAGACCGGCCGTCACCGCATCTGCCTGCACTTGCAACGCCGTGTCGCTGCCCTCGACAGACACATCGGCGCGCAGTTCGCCGCCGCTCATCGAGAAGGCCTTGGACAGGCCGAGCGCCGGCCCGAAATCACGCGCCAGCGCCGCGAGTTGCACAGTGGCCTTGCCGCCCACCGCACCCGTCACCCTGCCTTTTTTCTCTGCTGCCTGCAGCGTGCCTTTCGCCTCGGCGCGCACCCATGGCGAGGCCAGGTTGAACTGGGTGATTGTGAACGTCTTGCCATCAACTCCGATGTCCACCATCAGCGCCATATCACCGGGCGGCGACGGCTTTTCGCCCTGCGCGCCGACCGAGAGCCGGCTGACAGCCAGGCCGCCCGAGATGGTTCCCTGCGCCTGACCGCGGATCGTGGCGGTCAGCGCGCCTTCCGCCGTGCCGCTGCGGATCCACGCGTCGCCGGTCGCGTACTGGATAAGCGGCGCGAACGCCGTGAGATCCACGCCGACGGCTTTCAGCGTCATGCGCTCAGGCTGCTCCAACTCAGCGCCCTTGTAGAGGTCACGGATACTCTGAACGCGTCCCTCCAGCGCCAGCAAGCCTCCGCCCACCTGCATGCGCGTCTGCACCAGGATCGGCTTGCGGTACGAGGTCAACGCCACGCGCCCCTCCACCTGCTCCGCCTCGCAACGCCCCGCACCGCCGTTGTGGATCGCGGCCCGGCCGCCCGTCACATTCAGATTGACCGCGATATCGACGACCGGCAGGAAGAAGAAACTTTTTTTCTTCTCCCCCGTTTTTGCTCCCGGTTCCGCCTGCTTGGGAGGCGGCGCGAGGTCAAGATCAAGCACGGGCGCACTCAGCGTCACCTCGCCCAGATTGAGCACGCCGACCGGCAGCAGGCGCAGCAGCCCGCGATCGAACGCGACACGCTCAGCCGTCACCGCGAGTCCGCGCTGCGGGTCGCTGAAGGAGAAAGCCTCCAGGACCGGCGCGCGGAACCAGCCCAGGGACCAGCGCTCGAATGACACGCGCGCCGGCGCAGCAGAGGCGTTGATCGAGGCCAGCGCCCAGCGGCGGCCGCCGTCCATCGACAGCAGCGCCGGGATCAGTGCCACGACGACGGCCAGCGGCACCAGCAGAAACAGGAGCAGGCGGACACATCCCCGCAGGCAGCCCTTTCGCTCCTCCGCCGCCTCATCAAGCTCCTCATCACGAATCGTGTCAAATTCCATGCGTTCACCATACCACGCCCGCACTTTGGCGACAAGCGCGACAGATGGAATCGGTCGGCTGCAGGTTATCGGCTCTGCGTGTGCGCCGCGATCTGAAGGCTCATCAGGGCCCAGAAACCGCCGATCAACCCTGCCACATGCGATTGCAGGGACGCAGGCAGGCTGTAGATCACCAGCAGGCTGGGAATCCAGATCACCCAGTTCATCACCAAATTTGGGATCACCAGGCGCCGGTACCACCCCCGGCCCAGCAAGGGCGCGATGGCCGACCAGCGGTAGCCGCGATCTTTCCAGAGATGCGTGATCGCAATGTACGGCGACGCGAAAAAGGCGGTGTATCCGCACTGGTCGGTAATGATCTTCAGCGTCAGCGTGCGGACATCGGCGGCAGAACCGTAAAGATACGTCTGGAAGGCGTAGAACTGCGGCAGGATCAGCCCGGCGAACGACCAGACGCCCAAGGCGAAGAGCAGCGCCTTGCCCGGCTCCTTCGGGCGCAGCGGCGGCAGTGCCAGGCAGAACAGATACGGAACGATGCCGCAGAAAAAGAGGTAACTCGCAAAGGAAAACGGCACCCCGTACCGCACCTGCCACACCGCGACCTCATCCAGCGCGCGCGTCACAGCGGGCAACAGGTAATAAGACGCCAGCAAAGCGAAGGCCGCGCCTTGCAAGACGAGTCCCGGCACCAGATTGGCGCGCGCGGCTTTCAGGCCGATGATCCACGGATTGGTTTCCATCCGCACGATTATACGCGATCCGCTCCCGCGCGGTCAAAGCCCAGTCATAACGTCGACGGTGTCGCGCGTGACCAACCGGAAGGGAATCCAGGTTTCTGGCTCGACGGCCTCGCCGCAGCTCAGGCGCAGCGCGGCATCGATCGCGCCACGCCCCTGCGCCCGGCCATCCTGAAAGACGGTCGCATCCAGCCGCCCCTCCTTGACGGCGAGGACCGCGTCGCGGATCGCGTCGACCCCGACAATCACGATCTCCCGTTTGCGGCCGGCGCGCTCGACCGCCAGCAGCGCGCCCATCGCCATCTCGTCGTTCTGCGCGAAGACCGCACGGATCGAGGTCCCGTAGGCCTGCAGCCAGTTCTCCATCAACGTCACCGCCTTGGCGCGGTCCCACTCGGCGGATTGCGAGGCCAGCAGCTTGAGTCCGGGGTGGCGCGCCAGAACAGCCTGCGCGCCCGCGCTGCGCTTAAGCTGGGCCGCCTGCCCCATGTACCCCTCCATCATCAGCACGCCGCCGGCGCCGCCCAGCCGTTGCGCGATATAGTCCATCGCCAGTTCGGCCGACTCTTCGTCGCGCGACCCCACGAACGCCGCCGGCTGAGCCGCCGTCTCGGAGTTGACATTGACCAGCGGGATATGGGCCGCACGCGCCTTGAGCACCGCGGGCGAACTCGCCTCCACCTCGCACGGGTTCAGGATGATCGCCTGCACGCCCTGCGCGATCAGGGTCTCGACCTGCTGCACCTGGCGCTCGGGAGAACGCTGCGCGTCATTGACGATCAGCCGGACCCCCAGCTCATCGGCGCGCTCCTGCATCGCGTCGTGGAGCGTGACGATAAATTCGTTCGCCCTATTCAGCAGCGACACGCCGATCACCGCCTGCCGTTCCTGCGTTCCCGTCTGCTGCGGCCGCCCGCAGCCACACAACACCGCCAGCGTCAGCCACATCATCCTCTTCATCGCTTGCCCCCGTTGTTCGCGTATTCCGAACGCCTCACACCCGCCGCACAGTCCGACGTTGCCGACGGTCAAACCAGACCGCGCCCACGATGATCGCGCCCTTCACGATCTGCTGATAATAAGAAGAAACGTTCAACAGGTCTAGCCCGTTACCGATCACCCCCATCAGCAGCACGCCCAGCAGTGTCCCGCCCACACTGCCCACGCCGCCCGAAAGGCTCGTGCCTCCGATCACCACCGCCGCGATCGCATCCAATTCGTAGCCGACGCCGGCGTTGGGCTGCCCGGTCGTGATGCGCGCGGCGAGCACAAAGCCCGCCAGGCCGGCCAGCGCGCCGCACACCGTATAGGCCAGCCCTTTGATGCCGCGGACGGGAATGCCCGCCGCGCGCGCGGCCTGTTCGTTGCCGCCTACCGCAAAGAGATAACGTCCCGGCCGCGTGTTGCGCAACGTCCAGCCTGCCGCCAACGCCACCCCGCCCAGAATCAGCGCGGGCACCGGAACGTGCGACCAGTCGCCGGCCAATCGCGTCAGCGCCGGACTCATGTTCGAAACCGGACGTCCGCCGCTGAGCACCAGCGCCAGGCCGCGCGCGGCGGTCATCATGCCCAGCGTGGCGATGAAGGGCGGCACGCCGCCACGCGCGACAAACAGGCCGTTGATCCCTCCGCATGCGGCGCCCGCCGCGATCCCGGCCGCGATCGGCACCCACAGCGGATACATGCCGGGATGGGCCAGGTGCGCGGCCACGACACCGGAAAGCGCGACCACCGACCCCAGCGACAGATCGACGCCGCCTGTCAGCAGCACCCACGTAACCCCGACCGCCAGCAGGCCGTTGATCGAAACCTGCCGCACCACATTGGTCAGGTTGGGCACCGAGAGAAAATGCGGGCGCAGCAGCGTGAGAACCCCGCACGCCGCCAGCAGCGCCGCCACAAGCCCGAGCCGCGGCCCCCACACCATCAGCCCGCGCGCCAGACTCTGTCGATCAAACCGGTAATGCATATGACAACACCTCTTCCTGCGTGACGGAGCACGGATCCAGCTCAGCCGTCACTTGTCCCTGCCGCATGACGATCAAGCGATCGGCCAACGCCATCAATTCAGGCAACTCCGACGAGATCAGCAGCACCGCGCAGCCTTGATCGGCCAAGCCGGCGATCAGCGCGTGCACGTCGCGCTTGGCGCCGATGTCAATCCCGCGTGTCGGCTCGTCCAAAATCATCAGCCGCGGCCGGCCCAGCAACGCGCGCGCGATCACCACTTTTTGCTGGTTGCCGCCGCTGAGCTGCTCCACCGCCTGATCGGGATCGGACGTTTTGATGCCGTTCGCGGCGATCGTTTGCGCCGCGATGTCAGCTTCGCGCGCGCGCCGGATAAACGGCCCCCGGCAGCAGTCGGCAAGATGCGCAAGCGTGATGTTTTCCCGCACCGAGAGCAGCGGCACCAGGCCCGAACCGCGCCGGTCCTCCGTGACCATGCCGATCCCGAGCCGCATCGCCTCGGCCGGACATCGCACACGCACGGGGCGGCCGTCCACCCGGATCTCGCCGGCGGCGGCGGGCGCGAGCCCGAACACTGCGGCCGCAACCTCGCTGCGCCCTGCCCCCATCAGGCCGGCGAGCCCCACGATCTCGCCGCGCCGCACCGTCAGACTCACGTCGTGAAACGCGCCGGGACGCGAAAGACCGCGCAGTTCCAACAGCCGCTCGCCCGGCGCGGCGCGTACACGCAAACGGCCTGCGGAGAGTTCGCGTCCTACCATCGCGGCGATCAGACCGGCTTCGCTGAAGCGGTCGGCGCGGTCGGTGCGCACCCGTTCACCGTCGCGCAGCACCGTGATGCGGTCGGCGATGCGAAACACTTCATCCATCTTGTGCGTGATGTAGACGATAGCGGTCCCGCGCGCTTTCAGGGTACGGATTGAGCGGAAGAGCGCCTGGACCTCGCGCTCCGAAATGGCGGCGGTCGGCTCGTCCATGATGATCGCCGCAGCATTTGCGCCGATAGCACGCGCGATCTCGACCGTCTGCATGCCCGCCACGCTCAGCGTGCGCATCGGCGCATCGACCGGCAGGTCCAGGTCCAGCAGGCCGAGCAGCCGGCGCGCCTCGCGGCGCAGCGCGCGGCGGTCGATCGAGCCCGGCAAGCGTCCGCGCGGCTCGCGCCCCAGCAGCAGGTTTTCCGCCACGCTCAACTCAGGCACCGGCATCAGTTCCTGATGCATCATCACGATGCCGCGCCGCAAGGCGTCGTGCGGCGAACGAAACGCCACGCGCCGGCCACGCACACGCACCGTGCCGGCATCGGGACGGTGCAGGCCGGCCAGCAGCTTGACCAGCGTCGATTTGCCCGCACCGTTTTCGCCCATCAACGCGTGCACCTCGCCGGGCCGCACGTCAAATGAAACGTCTCTCAGCGCCCGCACGCCGCCAAACGACTTGCCGACCCCGCACGCTTCCAGCACCGCCGCATGCTTTTCATTATCCAGCATAGACAGCTCACAGCATGTCACAGACCGTGCAAACGATCAAGCTAGCGATTTATTTCGAGTTCGACAACCGCATGGACGCGACCTCGTCCGGCTACTTCAACACCGGGGAGATGAAAGCGCAGGGCGCGGCAGTGCCGACAAAAAAAGAGCGGCGGGCAGACCTGACGTCCACCGCACCGCCCTATGACCGGACTCAGGAGGCTAACTCCTAAATCCTAATTCCTGACTCCTGCCTACTCAGGGCTTGCCGTACACCTCGACCTCGGTGTAGTGGTTCATCTCGTTCGAGGTGTTGCCCTTGCTGGAGAAGCGGACATAACGCCCCTTCACGCCGTTGACGGCGAAAGGACGGCCCTCGTTGGTCTCGATGTACTCTTTCTCTTTGCCTTCGCCCAGCTTCGACGAATTGTCGTGGTCGTTGTTGAAGACCGTCACGACGCCGTCGATGAAGTCCGGGTCATTGGAGATCTGGCAGAGCACGTCGCGATAGACGCGCGCCTCGCCGTGGTAGTGCCACACGCACGCGGCGTAGATTTCCTTCTCCGCACCCAGATCGACCTGCACCCACTGCGTGCCGGGGCCGAGTTCGACATACGTCGCGGCGTCATGCTCTTTGTCGCCGTCCGTGATGAACGCCAGCTCGCCGATGATCGGCTCCGGATCACTCGACGTGACCTTGCAGTCCTTCGAGAGCACCTTGTCGGCGCCGGCCGGAACATCGATCGGCTGACGCGGCTTGCCGCCGCGGGCCGGCTCGAGGTTCGGCGAGCGGATGTCTTTGGGCGTACCCGTGAACTGCGGTTTCGGCAGTTCGATCTTCAACTGTACCTTGGCTCCGTCCTGCGCGCCCGCCACCACGGCGAGGCCCGCCACAACAGCCGCCAGCATCATACCAGTGTGTTTCATGTGTCCCTCCTTTGTTACTCTGTTCGTGTTTGTCCGACCTGTCCGACCCGTCAGACCTGTCCGACCCGTCAGACCCTAAATCCTTCGCTTCATTGAACGGCGGGAAAAGCGCCGTATTGCCTCACCGGGCTACGCACCCGGTCCATCCATGCGGGTTGCGCGCGCGCGACCAGCGCACCGCAACCGTCCAGCGCCGCGCAAGCGGCGCAAATCTCGCTCCAGCCCAGTCCAAGACAGGCGGTCGAGAGCGCGTCCGCCACCGCTGCCGTCGGCGCGTACGACCAGGCGGCCGGATGCCGCGCCGCCGCCACACCCCGCCGCACATCCACGACGTGCGCGCCCTTTACGTCAAAACCCGACCCGCTGAGCGCGCCGCCGCTGAGCCGCACGTGGCGCAGGCCGGCGCGTTCACGCCAGTCGCCGCCCACGTCCACCGGCCAACCCGGCCGGCCGTCGCCCATACTGCCGCGCGCAACCACGGTGCTGGTGCCGCTGTGCATCAGGAAATCGGTAAAGTCCCAATCCTCCGACAGCATGCGGCAGGCCATGTCCAGCGCATAGCCCTTGCCGATGGCCCCGAAATCCAGCTCCAGCGGCGAGGCGCGGCCCAGCCGGTCAGGCTGCACCGCGACCAGCAGATTCGCGGTGTCGATGACCAGCCGGCGCATGCCGCACGCGGCCAGGGCGCTTTCGCGCTCCTGCGGTGTCAACGCTCGCCAGCGGTGCTTGACCTCGCGCAGGGCGTCCATCACCGGACCGACCGTCACGTCGAACGCGCCTTGCGTGGCCGCGCAGACACGCGTGGCGGTCAGCAGCATCTCCATCAGCTCCGGGGCCACGCGAAACGTCTCGCCCGGTTTCAGGCGGCTGATCAGCGCCACCTCGCTTGCGTCGAGATAGCGGCTGAACAGCTCCTCCAGACCATCCACCTTTTTGAACACCGCATGGGCCGCGCTCTGGGCGAGCTGCTGATCCTCTGTCGCAATCAGCAGCTCGAACACCGTCGACATGGCCTGGTGCTCAAACTTGTGGACCTGAGATGTCATAGAACAACGCCGCGCTACTCCTTGCGTCCGCCGGTGAGCAGCATCCACGCCGAGACGGCCAGGAACGCCATGCCCACAAGGCGGTGGCTCCAGAGCATCGCCCACTGCCAGCCCTCGCCGAACCAGGTCATCATCGGCGCCACCGCCGTGAAGACCACGCCGACACCCAGCAGCATGACGACCATCCAGAGCGCGTTGCGCCGGGTGTTCGCGATACGGCGCCCGCCGCGCAGCCAGATCAGTGCCACCAGGCAGGCCGCGAAGAGTCCGCCGCCCACCATGTGGAAGACCAGGATATAGCCGGTCATCAGATGGAAGAACCAGCCCAGCAGCCCCGAGAGCCCCAGGTAAATGCTGGCCAACGCCAGCGCGGTCGCCGCCCCGCGGTCGATCAGCACCATCAAGTGCTCGGCAGGCTTGCCGTACGGAACGCCGCCCTTGGCGAGCAGCGCCGGCACCGCTGCGGCCGTGAAGGCCACCGCGACCAGCACCAGGATCGCGAAGACCGCCCAGAGGAAGATCTTGAAGAACGGACGCATCAGGAAGGTGGTGCCGAAGACCTTGTTGTAGCTGCCGCTGAGGCCCATGAACTCGTTCTGCGCCTTGACCAGCGTGCGCGCGGTCAGCAGCGGTCCGGTCGACGCAACCTTAGCGAAGAAGAAGGCGGAACCCACCGTGTGGCAATCGGCGCATTTGGCCGGCCGGGCGCCGCGGGCCATACGCGCGGGACGCACGTCATGCCCCACCGCCCAGGAGACCGGTTCCGCGGCCTTCTCGACCTTGGCGTTCAGGCTGCCGTCGGCAGTCAGTTCCCAGACCTGGCCGTGCGCGACGTAAACCGCGCGGGTGTGCCCGGCCTCGGAGAGGCGCTTGAGCGCGGCTGCGACCATCGTCTCGGTGATCGAGCAGGCGCTGCCGCCCAACTCCTTGACATTCTTGGCTGCGTAGGCGGACACCAGCGCGGTGAAGGCGCCGTCTTTGTACCAGCCGACCGCCGGCGCATCGGACTTGGCCGGCGCGTTGGTGCTGATCATGGCATCGGC
>Ga0123327_1002364_pt1 | contig 14729 bp, 13 predicted proteins | sample BioC13SIPDNA_4_FD_89701 | JGI IMG/M metagenome (GOLD analysis project Ga0123327, IMG submission 89701) | Anaerobic biogas reactor microbial communites from Washington, USA - Biogas_R1_B C13 SIP DNA | ecosystem: Engineered > Bioreactor > Anaerobic > Unclassified | place: Washington, USA...
GAGTTTGAGAAGATGCTCTCCCGGATGGAGGATTCCATTGGGAAGATAGACGCCTTTAAGGATGAGCTGCGGGAAAACCTCTTTAAGGACGCGGACCTCAAGCGCCTGGCCCAGGCGGAGGAGGCCATGCGCAACATCGGCTCCACCCTCAGGCCCACGCCGGAGGCCCAGGCCTTCATCCAGGAGGTGACCGAGGTCTCCCGGGCGGTGGACACCATCAAGGCCTTCCGGGACAAGATGGACGCCCGCCTCAAGGCGCTTAAGACCATCTCCGGCCGGGACGCCTTCAAGCTGTATGACACCTATGGCTTCCCCGTTGAAATCACCATGGAAATGGCCCGGGAGCGGGGGCTTAAGGTAGACGAGGAGGACTTTGAGGCCCGCTTCCGCCAGCATCAGAAGCAAAGCCAGGCGGGGGCCCAGCAGCGCTTTAAGGGCGGGCTGGCCGACAGCAGCGAGCAGACCACCCGCCTTCACACCGCCACCCACCTGCTGCAGGCGGCCCTTCGCCAGGTGCTGGGCCCGGAGGTGGCCCAGAAGGGCTCCAACATCACCGCGGAGCGCCTGCGCTTTGACTTCACCTTTGGCCGCAAGATGACCCCGGAGGAAATCCAGGAGGTGGAGCGCCTGGTAAACCAGGTGATCCAGGCCAAGGCCCCTGTCAGCTATACCGAGATGACGGTGGAGGAGGCCAAGGCGCAGGGCGCCATCGGCCTGTTTGAGGCCCGCTACGGCGACAAGGTGCGGGTGTACAGCATGGGCGACTTTTCCAAGGAGATCTGCGGCGGCCCCCATGTGAGCAACACCGGAGAGCTGGGCAGCTTCAAAATCCAGAAGGAAGAGAGCTCCTCCGCCGGGGTGAGAAGGATCAAGGCCACGGTAGGGGCCTGATCGGCAGCCTGGGGGCAGATAAGAGACAGAAGCGAAAAGCCGGGCATCACCGCCCGGCGCTTCTTTTCAAAGAACAGGTATTTTTATGAAAACAAGGAATGGATCATGAGCCAAGATGAAAAACAGCAGGCCCTCCGTTTCCTGAACGAAAAGCCCCTCCTAAGGGTGGCGGCCCTGGCCGCCTTTGACCGGGGGCAGGTGGAGATCCTGGCCCTCAGGCAGGACGGGGCGCTGATTTTGGACCGGGGCAGCGGGATTGTCTTTTTGTGCGCGGACAGCGACGACACCGCCCGGGCGATGCTGCCCGCCCTGGCGGCGTGTGACATCATGACCAATGAGCGCACAGCACTTGATGAAGAAATCAGCGCCCGCTATGGCTTTACCTGGCGGGCGCAGGTTTATAACACGGTCTATGAGAGCGGCCTTCCCGTGCCCGTAGACCCCAATTTTATGCTCCGCCCCCTTTCCATGGCGGATTATCCCCTGGTGCGGGAGCACTATCAGCTGCTGGACGGCGAGGGCCTGGCCCAGCATTTGGAGCAGGGAGATATCCTGGGCGGCTACGATGGAGAGGAGCTGGTGGGCTTTATCGGCAGGCACGACGAGGGCAGCCTGGGGATGCTGTTTGTCTTCCCCTGGCAGCGGCGCAAGGGCTATGCCTGGCAGCTGGAGGGGCACATGATCAACCGGGTGCTGGGCCTGGGCGAGCGGGTGTTTGGCCAGGTGATCCTGGGCAATGACCCCTCCCTGGCCCTGCAGCGCAAAATCGGCATGACCCTTTGTTTAGAGGTGGTCAGCTGGATCGGGAAGTGAGGGCTTAGCCCAAAAGCGCCTCCTGCCATTCCTTTTCCCGGAAGCCCGCCAGCACAAAACCCTCCCCCACCAAAAGGGGGCGCTTGATGAGCATGCCGTCTGAGGCAAGCAGCGCCAGCTGCTCCGCCATGGGCATATCGTCCAGCTTGTCCTTAAGCCCCAGGGCCCGGTAAGAAAGGCCGCTGGTGTTAAAGAAGCGGCGCAAAGGCAGGCCGCTTTTTTTGTGCCAGGCGGCCAGCTCCTCAAGGGAAGGCGTTTCCTCCTTGATATCCCGGAATATAAAGGAGCGCCCCTGGGACAAAAGCCAATCCTGGGCCTTTTTGCAGGTGGAGCAGCGGGGGTAGCAGATAAACAGCATGGCATCCTCCTTTTTGTGTTGACGGGGGGCCCTGCTTCTGACAAGTCAATTCTGCCATATTTTCCCGGTTTTTCAAGAGGCTTCCTTAAACGGCCTGAGAAACGGTTTTCCCTGCGGGAAGAAGCCCATAAAACGGTGTTGACAGCCCCGCGGAATCAGATATACTGAAATTATTCAGAGGCATATTTTTGACTGACAAACGATGAGGAGGGAGATCTCATGAAAAGGTTGCTAAGTGTCTTTATGTGCCTGATTTTGTTGTTTTCCTGGGGGAGTGTTTCTGGTGACGAAACCCTGGCGGGCACGGGCGACAGCCTGATTGGCGGCGCGGAGGCCCTGAAGGTGGAGGTGAGGCTGGCTGAGGATGGCAGCATCCTGGCGGTTGAGGTGGTGGAAAACAAGGACACGCCGGTTATCTCAGACGCGGCCATCGACGTGGTGCCCGCCAGCATCGTGGCCCAGCAGTCCCTTCTGGTGGATGCGGTAGCGGGAGCCACCTATACCAGCGACGCCATCCTGATGGCGGTGCGGGACGCTCTCACCAAAGGCGGGGTGGATCTGACGCCCTTTGAAAAAGAAACGGCAGAGACGCCGATGGAAAGAGCGGAGGACGAGGCCCTTGAGGCGGATGTGGTCGTCATTGGCGCGGGTGGCGCGGGGCTTACGGCAGCGGTGCAGGCGCACATGAACGGCGCCTCTGTCATCGTGCTGGAGAAAATGCCCAAGGTGGGCGGCAACACCATCCTCTCCGGCGGCGCGCTCAATGCCGTGGACGACCGCAGTGAAACCGCCATCGCCAACAACGACTCTGTGGAATGGCACTACCAGCAGACCCTGGCCGGGGGCGACTATCAGGGGGATCCCGCTTTGGTGCACATCCTGGTGAGCCAGGCCTGGGACGCGGTGGAGTGGGTGAAAGAATTGGGCATGCCCTTTGTGGAGGGCAGCACCTTCATGGTGACCGGCGGCCTGTGGAATAGGGCCCACAAGCCCCAGGACCCCGTGGGCACTGGTTTTTTCAAGACCTACATGGCCTATATCGACAGCCATGAGGGCATCGAGGTCCTCCTTAATACCCAGGCCCATACCTTCCTTCAGGATGCGTTTGGCCGGGTAAACGGCGTGGTGGCCACAGGCGCCAGCGGCAACACCCTGACGGTGAGCGCCAAGAGGGGTGTGGTCATGGCCGCGGGGGGATTCTCCCGGAATGTGGAGATGCGCCAGACTTTCAACACCCAGTGGGCGGATCTGGGGCCCCAGATTCCCTCCACCAACCATCCCGGCGCCACCGGGGACGGCATCAAAATGCTGATGACCATCGGCGCCGACCTGGTGCAGATGGGCAATATCCAGCTTTTGCCCATCGGGGACCCGGAGAACGGCAGCCTGTCGGGCAACATCGAGTTTGGCGTGGACAGCCGCATCTTTGTCAACAAGGAAGGGGAACGCTTTGTCAATGAGGGCGGCCGCCGGGATGAGATGACCAACGCCCTTTTTGAACAGACGGACAACTTCATGTGGATGATCATGGACTCCGACAAGTACCCCACCGGGGAGGAGCTGAACAACTTCAACGAGTCCATCAACTCCCTGGTGGCTCAGGGCAGGGCCTTCAAGGGGGAAACCCTGGAGGAGCTGGCGGAAAAGATCGGGGTGCCCTATGAAAACCTCAAGGCCTCCCTGGATTTGTACAATGCCCACTGCGAAAGCCTGGAGACGGATGCCTTTGGCCGAACCGTTTACGGCACCCCCATTGACACCGCGCCTTTTTACGCGGCGGGTCGTGTGCCCACTGTGCACCACACCATGGGCGGGGTGCGCATCACTCCCAAGGCCCAGGTGCTCCATGAAAACGGCGCCATCATTCCCGGCCTTTACGCCGCAGGCGAGATCACCGGAGGCATCCACGGCGCCAACCGCCTGGGCGGCAACGCGCTGACAGACCTTCTGGTTTTTGGGCGCATCGCCGGCGAGAACGCCGCTCTGGACAAGTAAAGACAAAAGATATGAAGAAAAAGGGAGGGCGCCGTTTTTCAGGCTCCCTCTCTTTTTGGGGATGTGCTCATCCCGCCTGATTTCAGCGGCAGGGCAGGCTCCGCGCCTGCCTGAAGGACAGGATTTCCTCCCGGAGGATCTTGCCTTTTTCAATCACGATGGCGGCCTTCAGGTGCTGGGGCAGTTTGCCCTCCACCATCGGGTCGATCAGGGGGGCCAGCCCCTGGCTTAGAAGCCGGGTCACGGTCTTGGGGTACATGGCGGGGGTGTTGTCCACCGCGTAGTGGATGACGCCGTCCACCGTGTACACGGGATTGTCGATGGTGGTGGGGCGGGAGGTTTCGATCTCCAGCTCCGGGTCGCAGGAGACGTCGATGATCAGCGTCCCTGGCCGCATCTTTTTTAAATCCTCCCGGTAGATGATCCGGTCCGTGCGGGCGGTGTCCCACATGATGCAGTTGACCAGCACGTCATAGTCAAACATCTTCTTGCGAAACAGCTTTTCATATTTGCGGCCGTACACGTCCACCTGGGCCCCCAGGCCGTGGAGGATGCGCAGGGCGCCCTTGGCGGTCTGGCCGTTGCCCAGGATGGCCACCCTGGCGTCATAGGGCATCCGGCCGCTGTAGCGGAAGCCGTGGAGGATGGCCGCCTCCCCCGCCACCTCCCGGTTGCGGTAGAAGAGATAGCGCCCGTCCTCATAGATCTCTTCCCAGGCCAGCACGGTGTGGCCGCCGCTTAAAACCTGGGTGGTGAAATCCGTCATCTGCACCGCGTGAGCCCAGCCAAAGAGAACCCGGCCGGGGGCCAGCTGCTCCAGATAGTCCGCGTCCCCCAGCTTCACATCTGTGATGATATCGCACTTGAGGGCCTCCGCCCGGGGCACCACCTTCACCCCCTGGGACAGGTAGTCCTCGTCCGGCACCCCCAGGGAAAGGCCGTAGCCTTCCTCAAAAAACAGCTTGCGCTTGTGCCTGATCCCCGCCAGGTCCTGGGGCAGGAGGGCGCGGCGCTCCTCATTGTTCTTGTGGCTGATAATCAGTCCGATGCTCTGCATGATTCGCCTCCTTTCGTGCGGATTATTTTAGTTTTCCCGTGACTTTCCCACCGGCGCCATGTAGATGACAAATTCGTCCTCCCCATCCAGGCCTAAAAGCGCGTCCGCCGCGGGCTGGTCATAGGCGGCCACGGCGCAGGTGGCGCAGCGGATGGCCTCCGCCGCTAAGTAGAGGTTCTGGCAGACGTGGCCCGCGTCCAGGGCGATCTCCTTGACGGAGGCGTGGCGGTAGCGCCACTCCATGCGGTAGGGGATGGCGCTCCAGATGAAGGTCACCGGGGCCTGGCCCACAAAGGCCTGCCCCATGGCGGCCTGGGCCACCTGGTCCGGCAGCGCCTCGGGGCTTTTAAGAAAGACCAGCGCGTGCCCAAGGGGCAGATAGCGCCACAGGCCGGGGGCAAAGCTGCGCCCGTCCCGGGCCACAAGGGGCCTGGTGAGGGCCAGATAGGTTTCCAGGGCGTGGCGGTTGCCGGCGGAAGGAACATGGCGCAGCACCCGTTCCCCCTGAACCCGGCGCACCCCCTGGGTGGCCCAAAGAAGGAAGGAGACCTCCTCCGCGCTAAGGGCTTCATCCGCGTAGCGGCGCACGCTTTGGCGCCGGGCGATGAGCTGGGCGATGTCCTCCTTAAAAGTGAGGACGTCCCGCCACTCCGGCAGGGCCAAGGCTTCCTGCCCCGCCTCAAGGGGTTTTTCCACCGGGGGCATGGGATGGCCCAGGGACTGGTCGGACTGGGTGAAATCCGTGCGCTTGCGCACGTCCTCTTTTAGAAACTCCCGCAATTGTTTGATGCTTTGTTCGTCCTTCATGGCGTCCTCCTGAAGTCTTTATAGATTTTTCGGGGAAGGCGAGTGGGCTTCCCCTGGGTTGCTGTCGCTTAAATACTATCACACTCCCCCGCCTGCTGCCAAACCCGCCCTCCTTCCAAGAAAAATATTCTGTGTTTTTGAAAAATAAAATTTTTATGAGGGTTGCCAAATAATTAAGCCGTCCACTGGATAAAAAGCCTTTCTTTTTGTTTTTCAGTATAGTGGCAGATGACGATATTGCCGGATTCTAACAAATTTATTACATTTTACACTTGCGCAATTCCATGAAATGTATTAACATACAGGACTGAACGGTGTAGGTTGCATAGTTCAAGAACCCCAACGATACAGGAGGACGCCATGCTAAGGTTTTTGTCCTTGAGGAAAGCAAACACCACAGGCCGGCCGTTTGGGCAGGCACCCTCCCACAGGAGACAGGAGAACACGCGATGAAAAAATTTGTCCAGCGCTCCTATTACGGCGGACTGCGGGAGTCTGTTCTGGAACAGCTCAGCCCTGAAGACCGCCGGGACTATCAGGACGGCGCTGCCATGCTCAAAGCCCTGGGAGATCCTCAGCGGGCCATGCTGGTGGACGCCCTTTCCTGCCGCCCCCTTTGCGTTTATGAGATGCAGCAGCTGGTGTCCTGGAGCCAGGCCACCCTCAGCCACCACCTGAAGACCCTTCGGGAAAACGGGCTGGTCAACACCAAGCGCAAGGGCAAGTGGATTTATTACAGCGTCAACGAAGAGGGCATTGCCGCCGCCAAGGATTTTGTGGAACGCCTCACCAATGGCAGCGGCGTGTGTCTGGGCGATTTCGTCACCCCGCCCGGCGAGGCATAAGGCCAGGATATCTTCATATAACAAGGCGCCTGCGGGCGTCTTTTTTGCTTTAAAAAACGCGCTGGTTCCAGAGGAAATGCAAAAAACATGGACAATTTGTCCATGCACCCTTATAATGGGACCAAGTCAAGGCAAGGAGGAAGAGGATGTACAAACTGCTGCTGGTGACTGACCGGGATGATATGACGGAGGCGTTTTCCGGCATTCAGGACTGGGGCAGGATGATGTTCGAACCCGTCATCATGCTGGACAACACCCCGGAGGCCATCCGCCTGATCGACCAAAATCAGGTGGACGCCGTGGGCTATGCCTTTGCCAACCAGAATCCGGAGCCTCTGGTCAGCCATCTGGAGCGGGCGCATCCCCTTTTGCCCCTCTACCAGCCCCAAAGCCAGCCGGAGCTTTTGCGCGAAGAGCTGCGCCTGGTGCGGGAGCACCTGGACCGGCTCCACGCGGACTTCAGCGACGACGACTACAACGTGGAAATGGCGGTGGAACGCTCCCGGGACGACCTGATGCGCAGGATTCTTCTGCGGGAGGTCAAGTCCAAAGCGGAGCTGAACAGCCGGCTATCCCTTACCCGGGCACCCTTTGCGGCGGATGAGCACAGCTTTCTGTATGAACTGCATCTGCCCGAGGGAGAGCAATACCTGCACACCCGCTGGCGCTATGGCCTGGACCGGCTGGAGACGGCGCTTCGGGCGAACTTCCTGGGCCGCTTTGTGGAGCATGTCTACTACGGCGCGGCCCTTCTGGACCCGGGGCACCTGCGGGTGATCGCCTGCCAGATGGCGGGCCAGCCGGAGGAGGACCTGGAGGCCCTGGGCCGCCGGGTGCAGTCTCACGTCAACCAGGCCATTCAGGAGGTCAAGGACTATATGGACCTGGATTTACTGATTGCGCAATATACCATGCTTGATTCCATCAGCGACCTGGTGCCTGAAAACGGCTGAGAAGCCAATCCTATTAAATAAGGAGGCCCCCTATGAGTTTCTTTAAGAAGATAATCAACAGCCAGCTGATTGACGTTATTGAATGGACGGACTCCACCAGCAACACCATGGTGCACCGTTATGAAAACCAGGGCAAGGAGATCATGATGGGCGCCCAGCTCACCGTGCGGGAGAGCCAGGTGGTGGTTTTTGTCAACGAAGGCCGCATCGCGGATGTGTTCCAGCCCGGCCGCTATGAGCTGTCCACCCAGAACATGCCCATCCTGACCGCGCTTAAAAGCTGGAAGTACGGCTTCAAATCCCCCTTCCAGGCGGAGGTCTATTTCATCAGCACCAAGCAGTTTTTGGACCGCAAATGGGGCACCAGCAACCCGGTGATGATGCGGGACAGCGAGTTTGGCATGATCCGCCTGCGCGCCTTTGGCATCTATTCCTTCCGTGTGGCGGACCCGGTGGTCTTCCTGAAGGAGGTCTTCGGCACCACCGAGCTGATGACCGTGGAGGGCGTTGAGGGGCAGATCAAGCGCACCGTGGTGTCCGCCCTGTCTGATATTCTGGCCCAGAGCAAAATTCCGGCCCTGGACATGGCCGCCAACTATGACGAGCTGGGCCAGTTCGCCCTAAACGCGCTGCAGCCCCGGGTGGCCCCCCTTGGCCTTAAGTTAGAAAGCTTTGTGGTGGAGAACATCAGCCTGCCCCAGGAAGTGGAGCAGGCCATGGACCGGCGCACCAGCATGGGCGTGGTGGGCGATCTGGGCAAATACACCCAGTTCCAGGCCGCGGAGGCCTTAAGAGAGGCCGCGGGCAACGAGGGCGGCGGCGCCGGCCTTGGCGCCGGCCTTGGCGCGGGCATGGCCATGGGCCAGATGCTCCAGGGCGCGGCGGCCGCCAGCCAGCAGGCGCAGCCGGCAGCCGCGCCCCAGCCCCGGACGGTGCCCTGTGTGGCCTGCGGGCAGCCCATCGCCCCGGAGGCCAAGTTCTGCTCCTCCTGCGGCGAAAAACAGTAAGGGAATCTTAAGACAGATGGCTGAAAGCGACACCTTGAAAGACCTGCTGTACGAGCGCGCTGTCATCAAAAAAGGCCATTTCCTGCGCCTTTCCGGCCGCCATGCGGATTATTACATCCAATGCGCCCGCCTCTTTGAGGATGCGGCCACCGGCCGGCTGATCGGGGAGGCTTTGGCCGCGCTCTGCGGGGACTGGGGGGTGGAGCTGGTGCTTTCCGCCGCTGTGGGCGGCATTCTCCCCGGTTATGAGACCGCCCGGGCCCTGAATCTGCCCCACCTGTACTGTGAAAAACGGGACGGCGTGCTTACCCTGCGCCGGGATTTTGTGATCCCGCCGGGCAGCCGGGTGCTGTTGGTGGAGGACGAGGTCTACACGGGACAAAGCATCATGGAGATGCGGGAGATCGCCCGGGCCCTGGGGGCCCAGGTGGCAGGCACGGTGTGCATCGTGGACAAGTCCATGGGCCAGGCCCCGGTGCCGCCCCCCTTTTCGTCCCTGCACGCCATCCTGGTGAAAAGCTATCAGCCGTCAGGCTGCCCCCTGTGCGAGGCGGGGCTGCCGCTTGTCAACCAGTAAACACACAAAAAAACACCCTTTAAAAACGCGCCTGCCGGGAATGTAAAATCTATGCCCGGCAGGCTTTTTTTGTTTTACACCCCTCTTTTTAGGGTATCATAGTAATGATTAGTTTGGATTGCATTGTTTTTGCATATCCTGCTATATATTAAAGGAGGTATATTTTAATGAGGAAACTAACCAGTGTGTTGTTGGTGCTTGCGCTTTTGATGACGGGCGTGGTCTCCGCCCTGGCCAGCGGGCCGGTTGTGATTAAGTTCGCAGCCCAGGGGGACTCCACCCCAGCCACCCAGGCAGCCATTGACGCCTATAACGCGGCCCAGAGCGCCTACAAGGTGGAATGGACGGACATGACCAACGACTCCGGGGCGATGCGCGAACAGCTGATCACCTCGCTTAAGGCGGGCAGCGCTGACTATGACGTGCTGTCGCTGGACGTGGTCTGGGCGGGTGAGTTCGCGGCGGCCGGCTATATCGAGCCGCTGGACATGATGCTGGACGAGGCGGGCCTTAATCCGGATGACTTCAACGCCGGCTCCATGGCCTCCGGCCTTTACAGCGGCAAGCAGTACGTGCTGCCCTTCTTCCCTGACCTGGGCCTGCTCTACTTCCGCAAGGACATCGTCTCTGAGGAGGACGCCGCCAAGCTGACCGCCGGGGACTACACCTGGGAGGACCTGAAAGGCATGGCGGAAGCATACATGGGCCAGGCCGGCACGGTGGAGGGCTTTGTCTTCCAGTCCGCGCTCTATGAGGGCCTGGTCTGCAACGCCAATGAGTTCACCGCCAACTGGACGAACCTGAAAGGCGGCCTGGAGGCCATGAAGTCCTTTATCGATTCCAAGGCTACCCCTGACAACATCATGACCTATACCGAGGGCGAGACCGCCAACTCCTTTGTGAAGGGTGAGAGCGTGTTCTCCCGCAACTGGCCCTATCAATGGAACGAGGTTAAGACCAACGGCACCATCACCATCGATCAGGTGGGCGTTGCGCCCCTGCCCGGCGGCTCCACGGTGGGCGGCTGGCTGCTGGCCATCAACAAGAACTCCCAGAACATTGAAGGCGCTTTTGATTTCATCAAGTTCCTCAACTCTCCCGACGGCCAGCTGGTCTTAAGCCAGACCTATCTGCCCGGCAACAACGCCATGCTTGAGGACGAGGCTGTCATTGCCAACAACGAGCTTTTGAGCATGGAGGGCTTCACCAACGCCATGAAGACCACCATCGCCCGCCCGGTTTCCGCGGAGTACAGCAAGGTGTCCGACGCTATTCAGCAGGCGGTGCACGCCTATCTTAACGGCACCAGCGCCATAGAGGACGCTGTGGCCGGTGTTGAGGCCGCGCTGGCCCAGTAAACCTGGTTTTTCCGGCCGGGGAGGAGCGATTCCTCCCCGGCATTCTTCATTGGAGGTGGATGGATTGCAAAAGCGGATGACATGGAAGCAATTCCTTTTTGTTTTACCCCTGCTGCTGCTGGTGACAACCTTTTCCCTGTACCCGATCTTTACCTCAGGGGTGTACTCGCTTTTTGATTATCAGACCAACGACCAGACCCGAAACGCGGTATACACCGGCAGCAAGCTTAACGCCCCCCTGTTGGTTGAGGACGGGGATTATCTGCTTTTTTACCTGAGAAAAGACCGGGAGATCGCAAGCCCCGAGGCCTACGCCGCCATTGACGCCTTAAGCGCGGACATCAGCGCCTTTCTGGCGCCTTATGAGGGGCATCGCCAGCCCATTGACCTGTCTGAAGCGGGCGCTGAGGCGGTCACCGCCTTTCTGGATGACATTGAGGCCAGGATCACAGGGCTGGTGAGCGCCTATCCGGAGCTGGATCTGCGCGTCAGCGCCGGGCTTGACAACCAGATCCCGGAGATGCGCTCCACCATTGTGGGCTCAAACTTCATCGGCCTTGCGGGATACCGGCAGTTGTTTGGGGACCAGCGCTTCTTTGACGATCTGCGCAACACCCTTATTTTCACCCTGGTCTCCGTGTTTTTTGAGCTGATCATCGGCATGGGGCTGGCCCTGGTGATGAACCGGCCCATGCGGGGCGTGGGCCTGGTGCGCACGGTGTCCCTGATTCCCTGGGCCATCCCCACCGCGGTGTCCGCGCTGATCTGGACCTATCTGTATGACGGCACCAGCGGCATTGTGGCCAGGCTGTTTACCCAGCTGGGCCTGATCGCCTCCCCCGAACTGCTCCTGACCAGCTATAACGGCACCATGGCGGCCGCCATCATCGCGGACGTCTGGAAAACCACGCCCTATATGGCGCTTTTGCTCCTGGCGGGGCTTCAGACCATCGACCAGGGGCTGTATGAGGCGGCCAGCGTGGACGGCTCCAACGCCTGGAGCACCTTCCGGCGCATCACGCTGCCGCTGCTGAAGCCCTCCCTTTTGGTGGCGCTGCTTTTCCGCACCCTGGACGCCTTCAGGGTGTATGACCTGATCGCGGTGCTCACCAAGGGCACGCCGGAAACCCTGTCCATCTACGCCTATAAGGTGATGATCGGCCAGGGGAACTACGGCTATGGCTCGGTGATTGTGCTGGCGATGTTCCTGTGCGTGGGCCTGATCGCGTTTTTGTACGTGAAGGTGCTGGGCGCGGAGCTGATCAACGATTAAGGAGGGGAGAAGATGACCTCGTTTGCCCGGAAAAAAGCGCCCAGGCTGGTAAGCCGGAATTTCAGCCCGGCTCTCTGGCTGGTGATCGCGCTGTTTTTGTTTGTGATGGTGTTTCCCTTCCTGTGGATACTGATCACCTCCTTTAAACCGGGGGAGGAGATCTATGGCAGGGAAACGGCCTTCCGCCTGATCGCCATCAACCCTACGCTTGGCAACTATCAGACCGTGATTGACAAGGGGATTTTAAACGCGGTCAAAAACTCGTTTATCGTCTCCTCCATCACCACGGCCTATGTGGTGCTGGTGGCCTCCATGTCCGCCTATATCATCGCCCGCTTCAGCTTCAAGGGGAAGCGCTTCCTGATGGGCCTGATTCTAAGCATCTCCATGTTCCCCCAGATGATCATCGTGGGGCCTGTGTTCAACCTGTTTTACAACCTGGACCTTCTCAACTCCTACTGGGTGACGCTGGCCTATTCCACCATCACGCTGCCCACCGCGGTGTGGATCATGATCGCCCACTTCAAGCGCATCCCCGTCTCGGTGGAAGAGGCGGCGCGCATTGACGGGTGCAACCAGTGGAAGATGCTCTGGCTGGTGATCTTCCCCATGGCCCTGCCGGGGGTGTTCACCACCGCCATCATGACCTTTATCGCCGCCTGGAACGAGTACCTTTTGACGCTGACCTTAAACTCCGACAAGGCCTTCCACACGGTGCCGGTGGCCATCAACGCGCTGCGCACCCAGTTCACCATCCTCTGGGGCGAGATCACCGCCGCCACCGTCATCGTGATCATCCCCACCCTTATAATCGTCCTTCTGTTCCAGAAGCAGATCGTCTCCGGCATCACCAGCGGCGCGGTGAAGGAATAAGGGCGGCCACCCAGGGCTTATTTTAAGTGTGCGCAGATTGACACCCCCTAAAAACTGTGCTAACATTTGATTCCGTCAGCCGGGAGGGAATCTGCGGATTTCATTCTGCTGCTGGCCCGGGTGACGATGCGCCTGTAGCTCAGCCGGATAGAGCATCGGCCTTCTAAGCCGAGGGTCAGGGGTTCGAATCCCTTCAGGCGCGCCAACGGATGGTGGGTGTAGTTCAGTGGTTAGAGCGCCAGATTGTGGCTCTGGAAGTCGTGGGTTCAACTCCCATCACCCACCCCATTCTTTTTTTGTGGCGCGCCGGCAGTGGGGTGTCGCCAAGCGGTAAGGCACGGGACTTTGACTCCCGCATTCGTAGGTTCGATCCCTGCCACCCCAGCCAACCAGGCTCTGCCGATAAGCGGCGCGGCGCGCGAAAGCCGGACCATTCCAGGTCCGGCTTTCGCGTATAGGGGTAAAGGTCAGGGCCGCCTACTGCTCCAGGGTTTTCATCAGGGCCTGCAGCTCCTTTTGGGACAGCAGCCGCCACTGGCCCGGGCGCATTTTGCCCAGGGTGATGTGCATGATGCGCACACGGCGCAGATGGGTGACGGTATAGCCCAGATACTCACACATGCGGCGAATCTGCCGGTTGAGGCCCTGCACCAGAATGATGTTGAAGCTGGTGGGGCCTGTTTTGCGCAGGCGGCAGGGCAGGGTCACCTGGCCCAGCACGGGCACGCCCTTTGCCATGCGGTCAAGGAAGGCCTGGGTGAGGGGCTTGTCCACCCGCACCTCATACTCCTTTTCGTGTCTGCCGGCGGCCCGCAGAATGCGGTTGACGATATCCCCGTCGCTGGTCAGAAGGATCAGGCCCTCGCTGTCCTTGTCCAGCCGGCCCACGGGGTAGACGCGGGCGGGGTAGTTGATGAAGGAGACGATGTTATCCCGCTCCCTCAGGTCCGCGGTGCTGACGATGCCGACAGGCTTATAAACCGCCAGATACACCTTGTCGCTGACGGCGTCGATTGTCTGTTCGCCCACCTTCACCTGGGCGCCTGGCGGCACCCGCTGCCCGATGGCGGCCACCCGGCCGTTTACCCTGACCTGGCCTTGCGCTATCAGCCGGTCCGCCTCCCGGCGGGAGCAAAAGCCGCTGTCCGCCAGGTACTTGTTGAGCCGTCTTTGTTCCATCTTATCCCCCCGCAGCACTATAGCATCCGCCGGGGCGGGGTTCAAGAGCCGGGCAATGGAAAAGGCCCGGAACCGCCTTGGGTTCCGGGCCGGAAGGGCTTTTCAGAAATCAGAACAGGTGGAACTGCAGGAACAGCGTGGCCACCAGGGAGGCCACCAGGCTGACCACCGTGATCTGGGTATTGATGGAGGGGCCGGCCGTGTCCTTGAAGGGGTCGCCCACAGTGTCCCCGATGACGGCGGCCTTGTGGGCGTCAGAGCCCTTGCCGCCTTCGTTGCCGGCTTCGATGTACTTCTTGCTGTTGTCCCAGATGCCCCCGGCGTTGGACATGAAGAGGGCCAGGAGCAGGCCGGTGACGATGTTGCCCATCAGGAAGCCGCCAATGGCGTTCACGCCCCCGATAAAGCCCACCAGCAGCGTGGCCACAATGGCCATCATGCCCGCGGGGATCAGCTCTTTAAGGGCGCCGGTGGTAGCGATGTCGATGCACTTGTTGTACTCCGGCTCCACCCCGGGCTTGCCCTCGGCCAGGCCCACAATTTCCTTAAACTGGCGGTGGATTTCCGCCATCATGCGCTGGGCGTTTTTGTCAACGCCCAAAATCAGCATGGCGGAGAAGACCGCCGGGATGGCGGCGCCCACCATCATGCCAAAGAACACGTTGGGGTCCAGCATGTCAAAGCCATTAAGGAACGCCATCAGCTGCTCGCCTGCGGCGGCCAGGCCTACGTTGAGCTCCGCA
>Ga0123327_1002377_pt1 | contig 14674 bp, 15 predicted proteins | sample BioC13SIPDNA_4_FD_89701 | JGI IMG/M metagenome (GOLD analysis project Ga0123327, IMG submission 89701) | Anaerobic biogas reactor microbial communites from Washington, USA - Biogas_R1_B C13 SIP DNA | ecosystem: Engineered > Bioreactor > Anaerobic > Unclassified | place: Washington, USA...
CCCACCTTGGCGCCGCTGGCAACGATGCGATTCCAGGTGGCATCGGGCAGGAAGAGCCCGTTCGCCAGACGGTCGGCGCGCGTGCGCCACTCGGGCTCTCCGGGCACCAGCACCTCCTCGTCGTCGCGGGCGCGGCGGGCGGCGTGCGGTTTCGCCCGCTCGTCGGCCGCGAGCGCGCGAACGGGGTCCTGACCGCGCTCGCAACCCGCCTCGAGGAGCCGGGCAGGATGCTGCCGGGCGGGTTTCTGTACACCTCGGACGTGACCGCCGAGTCAGACACCGCGCAGAAGATCGGCGAGATACTCGCGCAGAAGTACTACGACCGCCAGCCCGACCTCGTGCTCACGATGGAGACGAAGGGCATACCGATCGCGCTGATGACGGCGCGGGCGCTGGGCGTCTCGCTCGTGATCGCGCGCCGCGACAGCCGCGCCTACGAGGGCTCCGCGGTCAAGATCAACTACATGGGCGGCGGCGACCGCATCGAGACGATGGCGCTCGCGCGCCGCGCGATGAAGCCGGGGCAGAGGGTGCTGATCGTCGACGACTTCATGAAGGGCGGCGGAACGCTGCAGGGCATGGTCGACATGATCCGCGAGTTCCAGGCCGAGGTCGTGGGCGTCGGCGTGATGATCGCGACGCGCCAGCCGGAGAAGAAGCTCGTCGAGGGCGCGAAGGCGCTGCTCATACTCGAGAGCTTCGACAAGGAGCGCGGCGTCGCGGTCGTCCGGCCGTCGGCGGAATTCGTCTAGCCTTTAGCATTTTACAAAGGGGGGGGCTTCTTTGGACATCGGGAAGTTCTTGGAGGAGGTTGCGCATGTCCCGGGCGTGCCGGGGTACGAGGCCGCGGTCGGCGCGCGGATCGCGGAGTGGTTCCGCCCGGTCGCGGACGAGATTTTCACCGACGCGCTCGAAAACCTGTACGCGCGCGTCGGCGAAAAGGGCCCGAAGGTGCTCGTGTGCGCGCACCAGGATGAGATCGGGCTGGTCGTGACGAAGATCGAGGACGACGGCTGCCTGCGCGTGTTCAAAAACGGCGGCGTCGATCCGCGGATACTGCCGGGCATGGAGGTCGCGGTGCAGGCGAGGAGCGGGCCGATCTACGGGGTTGTCGGCGCGAAGCCGCCGCACCTTTTGACCGAGAAGGAGCGCGAAAAGGCGATCTCGATCCAGGACGTTTACATAGACACCGGCTACCCCGTTGAACAGGTCCGAAATCTCGTCCGCGTCGGCGACATGGCGGTTCTTCTCGCAAATCCGCAAACCCTCGCCGGAAACTGCATGGCCGGAAAGACGATGGACAACCGCGCGAGCGTCGCCTCGATGCTCGTTGCCGCGGAATGGATGAAATCCCGCGGCACCCCGGCCGAGGCGTACTTCGTCGCGACCTCGCAGGAGGAGATCGGCTCGAAGGGCGCCGCGGCCGCGGCGTACCGGCTGCAGCCCGACCTTGCGATTGTCGTCGACGTGACGCACGCCGAGTGCCCCGGCGCCGGCAAGTGGGAGGTGTTCCCGCTCGACAGGGTCGCGGTCGTGCACGGCCCGAATATCCACCCGAAGCTTGAAAAGCTGGCGCTCGACGTGGCGCAGGAAAACGGCGTCGCGACTTCGCGGGAGATCACCTCCGGCGTGACCTGGACGGACGCCGAGAACACGCAGATATCGCGCGGCGGCGTGCCGACGCTTCTTTTGTCGATCCCGGTCCGGTACATGCACACGACCGTGGAGCTATTGAAGCTCGACGTCGTCCGCGAGACCGGGCGGCTGATCGCGCTTCTGATCGAGCGCCTCGCCTGCGAATGGGAGGGATTCCGATGGTATTGAAGGAGCTTTGCCTTCTGCGGGGCGTCAGCGGCGACGAGGACCGCGTGCGCGATTTCGTGCGCGCGCACGCCGAGAAATACGCGGACTCCGTGGCGATCGACCGGATGGGAAACCTGCTCGCGTTCAAAAAGGGCACGGACAGCCATAAGCACGTGATGCTCGCCGCGCACATGGACGAGGTCGGCTTCATCGTCGTGGGCATCAACGACAATGGGCTTCTGAGCTACGAGCCGGTCGGCGCGATCGATCCGCGCGTCGTGGTCTCGAAGCCGGTGCGGGTCGGCGACAGCGAGGTCCCCGGCGTGATCGGCGCGAAGGCGATCCACCTGCAGACGAAGGCCGAGTTCGAGAAGATGCTCCGGCACGACGACCTGTACATAGACATCGGCGCGCCGTCGAAGGCCGAGGCCGAGAAGCTCGTCCAGCCGGGCGACTACGTTACATTTCAAAGCGACTGGCGCGAGTTCGGCGACGGGCTGGTCAAGTCGAAGGCGCTCGACGACCGCGTCGGCGTGATGGCGCTGATGAGCGTCCTCGAGAACGAGTACCCCTGCGACATCACCTGCGCGTTCACCGTGCAGGAGGAGGTCGGGCTCCGCGGCGCGATCTGCGCGGGCTACAACGTCGAGGCCGACGAGGCGATCGCGCTCGAGGGCACGACCGCGAACGATCTGGGCGACGTGCCCGATCCTTTGAAGGTCTGCCGCGTCGGGCGCGGCGTCGCGATCTCGTTCATGGACCGCACGAGCATCGCGAACCGCCCGCTGTTTCAGAGGCTCCGCGACACGGCGATCGCCGCGGGCATCCCGTGGCAATTGAAGCAGTTCATAGCCGGCGGAAACGACGCGGGCGCGATACAGCTCTCGCGCGGCGGCGTGCCGACGGCGGTGTTGAGCGTGCCGTGCCGCAACATCCACTCCGGCAGCTCCGTCGCGAGCTTTTCGGACATCGAGGCGCAGTTTTCGCTGGTCGACCGGTATTTGAGGGGGGAACGCGAATGAAGGACACGCTGATAAAGCTGCTGAACGCCTACGGGGCGGCAGGGCGCGAGGGAAACGTCACGGACGTCATCGCGGGGATGGTCGCGCCGCACTGCGACGAGATGCGCACCGACGCGCTCGGGAATCTGATCTGCATCAAAAAAGGCGCTGGACGCAAAGTGATGGTTTGCGCGCACATGGACCACATAGGCTTCGTCGTGACCGACGCGGACGAGAAGGGCTTTCTGCGCGTCGGCAGCGTCGGCGGCATCCGGAAATCCGCGTCGATCAACCGCCGCGTGGTGTTTGAAAACGGGGTCAACGGCGTCTTGTCAAACGAGCTCGACGACTTCTCCGCCGACGACAGGAAGATGGAGAATCTGTTCATCGACATCGGCGCCGCGAGCCGGGACGAGGCGCTTTCGAGCGTCTCGATCGGCGACGTCGCCGTCTACGCGCCGGGCGCGTTCGAGCTTCTGAACGGCGTCGTCGCCGCTCCCGCGATGGACGACCGCGCCGGCTGCGCGGTCGCGGTCGAGGCTCTGAAGGCGCTAACCGATTCCGCAAACGAGGTCGCGTTCGTGTTCAGCGCGCAGGAGGAGGTCGGGCTTCGCGGCGCGAAGGCGGCGGCGTACTCGATCGATCCGGAGATCGGCATTTCGATCGACGTAACGCCCTCCGGCGACACGCCGAAGGGCCCGAAGACCGCCGTGAAGCTCGGCGCCGGGCCGTGCGTGAAGGTCCGCGACAGCTCCCTGGTCTGCTCCCCGAAGGTCGTCCGCGGGCTCGAGGCCGCGGCGGGCCGCCTCGGCATCGCCGTGCAGCGCGAGGTGCTGACCATGGGCGGCAACGACGCGGCCGCGATGCAGCTGACCCGCGCGGGCGTGCTCGCGGGCACGATCTCGATCGCCTGCCGCTATGTGCACTCCGCGTCCGAGGCGGTCTCGCTGCCGGATTGCGAACGGGCGGCCGCGCTTCTGGTCGAATTCCTGCGCAATCCGCTCGGGGAATGACCGGGATTATTCATTTTGAATCGCACATGCCGCCGAAAATCCAGACGTACCCTTGTCAACGCGGGAAAAATCGGGTATACTGGTAAAGAGATGCGCATGTATACAGGAAGCGGCGGCGCTTCCCGTGGCACCGCCGTATTTTTATAGCAATTTTCAGGCGATTTGGAGGAATTGCAGATGGGCAAGCTGGTTGTCGTGGATCATCCGCTGGTGCAGCACAAGCTGTCGCTGATGCGGGACAAGGACTGCGGGACGAAGGATTTCCGGCAGCTTCTCGAGGAAGTGGGCATGCTGATGGCCTACGAGGTCACGCGCTCGCTGCCGCTGCGCGAGGTCGAGATCGAGACGCCGATCGCCAAATGCCGCACGAAGGTGCTCGCGGGGAAGAAGCTCGGCATCGTCCCGATCCTGCGCGCGGGGCTCGGCATGGTCGACGGCGTGATGAACCTCGTGCCGGCGGCGAAGGTCGGCCACATCGGAATCTACCGCGACCCGGTCACGCATATGCCCGTCGAATACTACTGCAAGCTCCCTCCGGACGTCTGCGAGCGCGACCTGTTCGTGCTCGACCCGATGCTCGCGACCGGCGGCTCGTCGATCGCCGCGATCGACATCTTGAAGGAGCGCGGCTGCACGTCGATCAAGCTCGTCTGCCTCGTCGGCTGTCCCGAGGGCGTCGAGGCCGTGCAGACGGCGCATCCGGACGTCGATATCTACATCGCCGCCATCGACGAAAAGCTCAACGAGAACAAATACATCGTCCCGGGCCTCGGCGACGCGGGCGACCGCCTGTTCGGGACCAAGTGACGGAGGGAATGCCGATGGAGGCTCTGAACCAGATCCGCGAGGCGGAGGCCCTCGCCGAGGAGCTTCGGCAGGACGCCCAGCGCGAGGCGCGCGACATCATCAAGGGCGTCGAGGAGGCCATCGCCGTCGAGAACCGCCAGTCGCAGCAGTTCATCCGCGACGCGCAGCAGCAGGTGATCGATAGCGCGCGCGCGTCCGCGCTGCGCGAGATCGAGGCGATCGACGCCCGCATGGCCGCCAAGCGCGGCAAGGCGCGGGAAGAGGCGGAAAAACGCGTCCCCCACGCCGGGCGCCTGATCTTCGAAAGGATCGTTTGCGATGGCGATTGTTGAGATGAAGAAGGTGCGGCTGCTCGCGCTTCGGCGCGACCGGTCGCGCGTGTTCCGCTCGATGCAGCGGCTCGGCTGCGTGCACATCCTGGACGGCGGCGAATGCGCGCCCGAGGAGTTCAAGCCCCGGGACCTCCACCGCCTCGAGGAGGCGGAGCGCCAGATCGCGCGGCTCGACTGGGCCGTATCGAAGATCGCGCCGTTCGCGCCGGAGAAGAAGGGCCTGTTCTCGCTCAAGCCCGAAAAGACCGAGGACGACCTGCTCGCCGCGCAGGCGGGCAAGGCCGACGTGATGGAGATCGTCTCCCGGCTCGAGGAGATCGAGCGCACGCTCTCCGACCTCCGCTCGAAGGAGGCGCGGGAGCGGGCGGAGCTTCAGAAGCTCAAGCCGTGGGCGCCGCTCGACGCGCCGTTCGAGCGCATCGGGGCCGCGAAGAACAGCCGGTCGCTGCTCGTCTCTGTGCAGCCGCGCGACTGGCCGGCGCTTGAAAAGGGCGCGAAGGAGTTAAGCGTCGAGCCGGTGCTTATCGAAATCTCGCGCGACCGCGACGGCGTATACGCGCTGATCGCCGCGCACCTGTCGGATTCGGAGGCGCTCTCGGACCTCCTGCGCCTGACCGGCGCGGTGGAGGTGTCCTTTCCGGGCGCGCGCGGCACGGCGGCCGCCACGATCGAGCAGCTCGAGGGGCGCATAAAGCGGATCGCGGAGGTGCGCGCGCAGCTCCGCAAGGAGGTCGAGCACTTCGGCCGGCGGACGGGCGAGGTGAAGGTGTACCGCGACGCGCTCGCGCTCGAGCGGTCGCAGCTCGAGGCCGCCTCGAAGGTCGCGGAGACCGGCAGCGCGTTTTTCCTGACCGGCTGGACGCCCGCGGACTGCGTCGAGAGGGTGCGGGCCGCGATCGAGCGCAGCGCGGCGGACTTCGAGCTCGAGTTCTTGGACCCCGCGGAGGACGAGGACCCGCCGACGCTCTTGCGCAACAACAAATTCCTGACGCCGTTCGAGTCCATCGTGAAGCTGTACGCGCTGCCGAACCCGCGCGGCATCGATCCGACGCTTGTGATGACGCCGTTCTTCATCTGCTTCTTCGGGCTGATGATGGGCGACGCGGCGTACGGGATCATCATGGCGGTCATCGCCGCGCTGATCACGTGGAAGCTCCGCGGCAGGGGCGGCATGGGCGCGATCGTCGCGGTGCTCGTCTCCGGCAGCGTCTCGACGATCGTCTGGGGCGCTCTCTTGGGCGGCTGGTTCGGCATCGAGGACGTGAAGCCCCTGATCGGCTTCACGCCGATGGGCGAGCCGATCAAGATGATGATATTGTGCCTGGGCCTCGGCGCCGTGCAGCTCCTGACCGGCATCGGCGTCGCGATGTATATGAACTTTCGGCGCCGGCAGGTGCTCGACGGGCTTCTCGATCAGGGGCTGTGGTTCGTGCTGTTCGGCGGCATCGGCATGCTGTTCGTAAACCCGCAGATCGGCAAAATCCTCGCGATCGTCGGAGCGGCCGGCATCTTCCTGACCGCCGGGCGCAAGCGCAAGAAGCTGCTGTCGAAGTTCACCGGCGGCTTCGGCGCGCTGTACGGCATCAGCGGCTACATCTCGGACCTCCTGTCCTACGCGCGGCTGTTCGGCATGGGGCTCGCGACCGGCGTCATCGCGATGGTCATGAACAACGTCGCCGGCATGCTGATGGGAGGGGGCGTCGTCGGATTCATCCTGGGCGCGGTGGTGCTCGTCGTCGGCCACACGTTCAACATCGCGATCAACGTGCTGGGCGCGTACGTGCACACGTGCCGCCTGCAGTACATCGAGTTCTTCGGCAAGTTCTTCGAGGACGGCGGGAAGCCGTTCACCCCCCTCGGGACCGAGGGGAAATACGTGGACTTTGGCCTGGACAGGGCCGCCTGATACGACAACGAAAAATCGGGAGGAAACGAACATGTTGATGGAAAACCTCGGTGTCATTCTCGCGCTGTTCGGCGCGGCGCTCTCGGTGCTTCTGGCGGGATTCGGCTCCGCAAAAGGCGTAGGCATGGCGGGCGAGGCGCTCTCCGGCGTCGTCAGCGAGAACCCGGAGATCTTCGGCAAGGGGCTGGTTCTGCAGCTTCTGCCGGGCACGCAGGGCGTCTACGGCTTTCTGATCGGCTTCATCGTGCTTCTGAAGACGCCGATCATGGGCGGCGCCGTGCTGTCGATCGAACAGGGCATCAAGACGATCATCGCCTGCCTTCCGGTCGCGGTCGTCGGCTATCTGTCGGCCATCGCGCAGGCGCGCGTCGCGGTCAGCTCGATCTACCTGCTCGGCAAGCGCGGCGAGGCCGGCGGGCAGGGCATCGTCATGACGGTCATGGTCGAGACGTACGCGGTTCTGTCGCTGCTGGCATCGTTTTTGATGGTCAACGGAATTTAAGGGAGGTGCTCCCTTGAAGGCGGACGCCATTTACAACCGCATACTCGAGGACGCGCGCCGCGACGCCGCGAAGATGATCGAGGATGCGAACGCGCGCGTCGAGACGCTGCGCGAGAAAAACGAGGACCTGATCGAGGAGAAGCGCGGCCAGGCAGTCGCGGCCGCGAGGCTCGAGTGCGAGGAGATGCGCGACAGGATGCTCCGAATGGCCGAGCTCGAGCGCAGGAAGAGCGCGCTCCGGATGAAGCGCGAGGTCATCGACCTTGCGTTCCGGGACGCGCTCGAAAGGCTTCGCGCGATGCCCGCGGACGACGCCCGCGCGTTCATGGAGAAGCTGATCGTCCGCGCCTGCGAGGGCGGCGAGGAGCTCGTCGCGGACCGGGCGGACAAAGACGTGTTCGACCAGGCCTTCGTCGACCGGGTCAATAAGCTGCTTGCGAGCCCGATCCGCCTCTCGAAGGACACCTGCGACCTGGGCGGCGGCGCGCTGCTTCGCCGACCGGGCATGGAGGTCAACCTGAGCTATGAAGCCGTGCTCCATGAAAGGCGGCCCGCGCTCGAGGCGGAGGTCGCCGCGATGCTGTTCGGATAGGAGGAGGGGAGACGCATGCCGCAGATAAGCCAGCCCTACGCCATCGGGCGCGTGCGTGCGCTGTCGCGGTCGCTGTTCACCCGCCAGACGGTCGAGAGGCTTCTGTCGGCCGGGAGCGTTCCGGAGCTCGCGCGCGTGCTCGCGGAGTGCGGCTGGGGCGACGCCGAGGACAAGGCGGGCGTCGAGCGGCTCGCGGACAGGCAGGTCGCCGAGACGTGCCGGCTGATCCGGGAGATCACGCCGGAGCCGGATGTGACCGACTGCTTCTTCGCGCGCTACGACATACTGAACCTGAAAATCCTTTTGAAGGCCAGAATGCTCGGCGCTTCGGACGCTTCGCTTTCGCCCAACGGCCTGATCGACCGGGAGCTTCTGCGCCACGCCGTGCAGGAGGCGGACTATTCCGCGCTCCCGGAGGAATACCATGAGGCGCTCTGCGAGATCGAGGCGCGCGTCGCGGCCGGGCCGGACCCGCTGTTCGTCGACGCGAGGCTCGACCGGCTGCTGTTCTCGATGAACGAGAAGCGGCTGAAGAAGGTCAAGGACCTCGACCCGGCGATCGAGGAATATTTCCGGTCGAAGGCGGACGCCTCGAACATACTGTCGGCGCTTCGCATACGGCGCATGGGCTGGGACGCGTCGCTGCTCGACGAGGTGATCGTGCCCGGCGGAAGCGTGCCCCGGGAGCCGCTTTCGGAGCTTGTGAAGGACGCGCACGCGGTTTCCGGACTGGAGGCGCACGTGAGCCGGGCGTTTTTCCGCGCGCTCATGATGGGCATCGCGGACGTCGAGCGCGGGGCCGGGCTCGCGGCCGTCGAAAAGCGGCTCGACGACCACCTGCTCCGGCTGATCCGCCCCGGCCGATACGACGTATTGGGCATGCTGCCGATCGTGGGCTTTTTGCTCGCCCGCGAGCGCGAGGCCGCCGCGGTCCGACTGATCGCGGCCGCGAAGGCGGTCGGCGCGCCGGAGGAGCAGCTCGCCTCCCGGCTTCGGGAGACCTACGCATAACACCGAACAAGGAGGCAGCTATGGCGAAAATCGCGGCGATCGGCCCGAAGGAGGCCGTGCTGGCGTTCAAGGCGCTGGGGCTCGAGGTCGTCCCGGTCGCGACGCCGTCCGAGGCGGCCCGCGCCGTCCACGAGCTCGCGGAGTCGGGCGCGGCGGTCATATTCATCACCGAGCGCGAGGCGGGCCAGATCGAGGAGACGATATCGCGCTACAAGACCTCGCCGACGCCCGCGATCATCCCGATTCCCGGCGCAGAGGGCGCGCTGGGCCTGGGCATGGCGGCGGTGCGCAAGAACGTCGAAAAGGCGGTCGGCGCGGACATACTGTTTGACGAAAGGGAGAGGTAAGGCCGATGCGACAGGGAACGATTGTAAAGGTTGCGGGGCCGCTGATCGTCGCGGACGGCATGCGCGACGCGACGATGTACGACGTGGTTCGCGTCTCCGACAAGCGCCTTGTCGGGGAGATCATCGAGCTGCGCGGCGACCGCGCTTCGATACAGGTCTACGAGGAGACGTCGGGGCTCGGCCCGGGCGAGCCGGTCTATTCGACGGGCGCGCCGCTGTCGGTCGAATTGGGGCCGGGGCTGATCGAGTCGATCTTCGACGGCATACAGCGCCCGCTGACCGCGATCCGCGCAAAGACCGGCGACCGCATCATGCGCGGCGTCGAGGCGAGCGCCTTGGACCGCGAGAGGAAGTGGATGTTCGAGCCGACGGCGAAGGTCGGGGACCCGGTCTCCGGCGGGAGCCTTCTCGGGACCGTGCAGGAGACGGCGGTCGTCGTCCACAAGATCATGGTGCCGCCGAACATCCGGGGAACCGTGAAGGAGATCCGGTCGGGCGGCTTCACGATCGACGAGGTCGTGGCGATTCTCGATACACCCAATGGCGACGTCCCGCTCACGATGGTGCAGAAGTGGCCGGTCCGCAGGGGGCGGCCGTACCTCGAAAAGCTGCCGCCGAGCGAGCCGATGGTCACCGGCCAGCGCGTGATCGACACGTTTTTCCCGATCGCCCGCGGCGGCGTCGCGGCGGTGCCCGGCCCGTTCGGGAGCGGCAAGACCGTCGTCCAGCACCAACTCGCGAAGTGGGCGGACGCGGACATCATCGTCTACGTCGGCTGCGGCGAGCGCGGCAACGAGATGACGGACGTCCTGATGGAGTTCCCGGAGCTCCACGATCCGCGAACCGGCGAGACGCTGATGAAGCGCACGGTGCTGATCGCGAACACGTCCGACATGCCGGTCGCGGCGCGCGAGGCGTCGATCTACACCGGCATCACGATCGCCGAGTACTTCCGAGACATGGGCTACAAGGTCGCGATCATGGCGGACTCGACGTCGCGCTGGGCCGAGGCGCTGCGCGAGATGTCCGGCCGCCTCGAGGAGATGCCGGGCGAGGAGGGATACCCCGCCTACCTGTCCAGCCGCATCGCAGAGTTCTACGAGCGCGCGGGCTGGGTCAAATGCCTGGGCCCCGACGGGAGATCCGGCGCGATCTCCGCGATCGGCGCGGTGTCCCCGCCGGGCGGCGACATCTCGGAGCCGGTGTCGCAGGCGACGCTTCGCATCGTCAAGGTGTTCTGGGGGCTGTCGGCGCAGCTCGCGTACCAGCGCCACTTCCCGGCGATCGACTGGCTGACGAGCTATTCGCTGTACGTCGACCGGCTCGAAAAGTGGTTCGCGGACGAGGTCTCGCCCGAGTGGAACGAGATGCGGCGCGAGGCATTGCGGCTTTTGCAGCAGGAGGCGGAGCTCAACGAGATCGTGCGCCTCGTCGGCGTAGACGCGCTCTCGTGGAAGGACCGTCTGACGCTCGAGGTCACGCGCTCGATCCGCGAGGACTACCTGCACCAGAACGCGTTCGACGAAGTGGACACATATACGTCCTTGAAAAAGCAGATGCGCATGCTCGGCCTGATCCTCTCCTACCACAACCTCGGGCAGGAGGCGCTTGCAAAGGGCGCGCCGCTCTCGAAGGTGGCGAATTTGCCGGTGCGCGAGCGGATCGGCCGCGCGAAGTACATCCGCGAGGACGCGCTCAGGGAGTTCGACGGGATCGAGGCGGAGCTCAGCGAGCAGATGGCTTCGCTCACGGAAGGAGGCCGGTGACATGCTGAAGGAATATTCGACGATTCGCGAGGTCGTGGGGCCTCTGATGGTGGTCGAAGGGGTTGCCGGCGTCAAGTACGACGAGCTGGTCGAGATCGAGCAGGCGGGCGGCGAGGTCCGCTTCGGGCGAGTGCTCGAGGTCAGCGGCGACCGCGCTATGCTGCAGCTGTTCGAGAGCTCGCAGGGGCTGAAAATCGAGACGGCGAAGGCGCGCTTCCTCGGGCGCTCGATCGAGCTTTCGGTGTCGATGGACATGCTCGGCCGCGTGTTCGACGGGCTTGGACGCCCGCGCGACGGCGGGCCCGAGATCATCCCGGAGATGCGGCTCCCGATCAGCGGCGCGCCGATCAACCCGTCGAGCCGCGACTACCCGGACGAGTTCATCCAGACCGGCATCTCGGCGATCGACGGCCTGAACACGCTGGTGCGCGGCCAGAAGCTGCCGGTGTTCTCCGGCTCCGGCCTCCCGCACGCGAACCTCGCCGCGCAGATCGCCAGGCAGGCGAAGGTGCTCGGCGACAAGACGGACAACTTCGCCGTCGTGTTCGGCGCGATCGGCATCACGTTTGAAGAGGCGGACTTCTTCATCAGCGACTTCCGCAGGACCGGCGCGATCGACCGCGCGGTGTTGTTCATGAACCTCGCGAACGACCCGGCGATCGAGCGCATCGCGACGCCCAGAATGGCGCTGACCGCGGCCGAGTACCTCGCGTTTGAGAAGGACATGCACGTGCTGGTCATCCTGACGGACATCACGAACTACGCGGAGGCGCTGCGCGAGGTGTCCGCCGCGCGCAAGGAGGTCCCCGGGCGGCGCGGCTACCCGGGATACCTGTACACCGACCTCGCGTCCTTGTACGAGCGCGCGGGGCGCATACGCGGGAAGGCGGGCTCGGTCACGCAGATTCCGATCCTGACGATGCCCGAGGACGACAAGACGCACCCGATCCCGGACCTGACCGGCTATATCACCGAGGGGCAGATCATCCTCTCGCGCGAGCTGCACCGGAAGGGCATCGAGCCGCCGATCGACGTGCTGCCCTCGCTCTCGCGCCTGAAGGACAAGGGAATCGGCGTCGGCAAGACGCGCGAGGACCACGCGCCGACGATGAACCAGCTTTTCTCCGCGTACTCGCGCGGCAAGGACGCGAAGGAGCTCGCCGTGATCCTCGGCGAGGCGGCGCTCTCCGACATGGACAAACTGTACGCGAAGTTCGCGGACGCGTTTGAGAAGGAGTACGTGTCGCAGGGGTACGGGGCGAACCGCCCGATCGCGTCGACGCTCGACCTCGGCTGGAAGCTGCTCAACATGCTTCCGCGCTCCGAGCACAAGCGCATACGCGACGACATGCTCGACAAGTACCTGCCGACGGAGGCGAGCTAGATGGCGCTTTTGAACGTCAACCCGACCAGGATGGAGCTGACGCGGTTGAAGCGCCGGCTCAAGACCGCGGTGCGCGGGCACAAGCTCTTAAAGGACAAGCGCGACGAGATGATGCGCAGGTTCGTGCTCCTGATCCGCGAGAACGCGAAGCTCCGCGAGCGCGTCGAGGGGGAGCTCTCCCGCGCGCTCGGCGAGTTCGCGCTGTGCCGCGGGCTGATGGAGCCGGAGGCGCTCGAGGAGGCGGTCATGTACCCCGCGCGCACGGTCAAGCTCGAGGTCGGGAGCCGGAACATCATGTCGGTCGACGTTCCGACGCTCTCGGTCGAGGCCGGCGAGGCGCGGCTCTCCTACGGCCTCTCCGACACGACCGCGCAGCTCGACGGCTCGATCGCGAGGCTCTCGGAGCTCTTGCCGGAGCTTCTGAAGCTGGCCGAGATCGAAAAGACCTGCAACATGCTCGCCGACGAGATCGAGAAGACGCGCAGGCGCGTAAACGCGCTGGAGTACGTGATGATCCCCGACCTCGAGGAGACGATCCGCTTCATCGCGATGAAGCTCGACGAGAACGAGCGCGGCGCGCTGACGAGGCTCATGAAGGTCAAGGAGATGATCTTCGAGCGCGACCAGGTCGTGTAGAGAACATACGCAACGCACCGAAGCCTGAAGACGCAGTTCTTCAGGCTCTCGTTTAGGGGAAGAGGATGGAGCTCCGCCGCGGGGAGACCGCCGGGCGCGCGATCGAACGGCGCAAATTATGCGAGGAATGGGAGAGAAGGCATGGCTGACATTTCGTGGGGACTGCGCGCGAGGACGCTGCTCGCCCGCGCGGGCTTTCGGCCGCAGCACTCGCTCGGGCAGAACTTTCTGCTCGACGACGATGTGCTCGAGCATCTGATCGACCTGTCGGGCGTCGGGCCGGACGACCATGTGCTCGAGATCGGGCCGGGGCCGGGCGTGATGACGCGGCTGCTCGCCGGGCGCGTGAGGCGCGTGACCGCCGTCGAAATCGACCGCGCGCTCGAGCCGGTGCTTTCGGAGATGCTCTCGGGCGTCGAGAACGCCGAGGTCGTCTACCGGGACGCGATGAAGGCCGACCTGTCGGAATTCGTCGGCGGCCCGTTCCGCGTCGTCGCGAACCTGCCTTACTACATCACCGCGGACGCGGTCCTGAAGGTATTGCTCTCGGGTCTCCCGGTTCTGAGTCTGTCGGTGATGGTGCAGAGGGAGGCCGCCGAGCGGATGCTCTCGCAGCCCGGCGACAAGAACTGGTGCCTGCTCGCGGCGACGGTTTCGTATTTCGCGGACGCGGCCGTGCTCGCGGAGATCCCGCCGGAGGCGTTCGAGCCGCGGCCGCACGTCGCGAGCGCGTTTCTTCACCTCGACGTCTACCGAGAGAAACCGGTGAAGCCCCGCGACGAGGCGCTGTTTTTGAAGGTGCTCGCCGCGGCGTTCGCGATGCGCAGAAAGACGCTCGTCAACAACCTGAAGGCCGCGTTCGACCTCGACTCGGAGCGCGCGAAGCGGATCGTCCGCTCGGTCTCTGAGGATGAGCGCGTGCGCGGCGAGGCGCTTACCTTGCAGAAACTCGCGGAAATTTCGGACCGGATCGGGGCGCTTTAGGAGCGCCCCGGTCTGTTCTGCGCATCGGACAAAAAAACACTGTAATTTTTTTCACTCCGGATATGGCTTTTGTTGGGAATTTGCGCTATAATGTTATGTGTAAGTTACAGTGCTTCTATTCCGGGAATCTTTACCATATAAAAGGCAGGGATGAACGACATGAGAAAGAAGAGCTGCATCGCGATGCTGCTGGCGGGAGGGCAGGGGAGCCGGCTGGGGCTCCTGACGAAGGTGGTCGCAAAGCCCGCGGTCCCGTTCGGCGGCAAGTACCGGATCATCGATTTCCCACTGTCCAATTGCGCGAATTCGGGGATCGACGTCGTGGGCGTGCTGACGCAGTACCAGCCGCTGGAGCTGAACCGGTATATCGGCTCCGGGGCGCCTTGGGACCTTGACCTTACGAACGGCGGCGTATTTGTGCTCCCGCCGTATATGAAGGCCAAGAGCGGGGAATGGTATCGCGGAACCGCCAACGCCATCCACCAGAACGTCAGCTTCATCGAACAGTACGACCCGGACTACGTGCTCGTGCTCTCGGGAGACCACATCTACAAGATGGACTACAACAAGATGCTCGCTTCCCACATCGA
>Ga0123327_1002384_pt1 | contig 14653 bp, 8 predicted proteins | sample BioC13SIPDNA_4_FD_89701 | JGI IMG/M metagenome (GOLD analysis project Ga0123327, IMG submission 89701) | Anaerobic biogas reactor microbial communites from Washington, USA - Biogas_R1_B C13 SIP DNA | ecosystem: Engineered > Bioreactor > Anaerobic > Unclassified | place: Washington, USA...
CGTGCCTGCTACTTTGCTTGGCGGACGGCACGGCGGAGCGTGCCTGCTACTTTGCTTGGCGGACGGCACGGCGGAGCGTGCCTGCTACTTTGCTTGGCGGACGGCACGGCGGAGCGTGCCTGCAACTTTGCTTGGCGGACGGCACGGCGGAGCGTGCCTGCTACTTTGCTTGGCGGACGGCACGGCGGAGCGTGCCTGCTACTCTGCTTGGCGGACGGCACGACGGAGCGTGCCTGCTACTTTGCTTGGCGGACGGCACGGCGGAGCGTGCCTGCTACTTTGCTTGGCGGACGGCACGGCGGAGCGTGCCTGCTACTCTGCTTGGCGGACGGCACGGCGGAGCGTGCCTGCTACTCTGCTTGGCGGACGGCACGGCGGAGCGTGCCTACTACTCTGCTTGGCGGACGGCACGGCGGAGCGTGCCTGCTACTTTGCTGTTCCCCTGCATGGGACGCTCGTTTTCTTGACTCGTGATCCGCGATCCACTAGGCTCGGGGCAACTTCCGCACGTTTTCAGAGCGACGCGTGCGTTTCCCACCCCAACCATCCCCCCCTCGGACATCGCCGATATGTGCCATCGCCTCCTATTTGTTTCTGTTGGTAAGCCGCCGGCTATCATCGCCGCGACGTGCTCGTTCCTGCTGCTGGTCGCCACCGCGGCCGGCGCTCAAGCCCAAACGGAACCCGGCGGCAACCCCGCTCTGGACCAGGCCTTCCAGGCTCTCGTCAAGCTGGAACTCGGCCAGGATCTGGGAGTCTTCAATCCCGTCCGGCAGGCAGTGGTCGCGGGTCGGACTGACGAGAAGGTTCGTGCCGATCTCGAAGGTCGTCTTGTGGCGGTCCTGCAGGGCGACGCGACCGACCTGGCGAAGGACTATGCCTGCCGCGAACTGGTGACCGTCGGATCGGACGCCTCGCTGCCCGCGTTGGCTGCACTGCTCACCAACGAGCGGATGGCATACATGGCCCGCTATGCCCTGGAAGGGATCGGCGGCCCGGCCGTCAAGCAGACGCTCCGCGACATGCTCGGCAAGACGGAGGGACCGCAGAAGATCGGCGTGGTCATCTCGCTGGGCAGACTGGCCGATGCAGAAGCCGTCCCGGCCATCGCGACCTTGCTCGGACAAGACAACGCCGCACTTCGCGAAGTGTGCCTGGTGGCCTTGGGACGGATCGGCAACGCCCCGGCGGCCGAGGCGCTTCAGGCTTTCGCCCGCAAGTCGCCCGAGGAACTGCGAAACACCGTCGTCGACGCCCAACTCGACGCGGCCGAGTCGCTGTGCAAGCAGGGAGAGCATCAAGCGGCCGCCGCGACCTGCGAGTCGTTGCTAGGGGCCGAGTCGGAGCCGGTTCGAGCGGCCGCCTATCGAGGGCTCATGGCTGCCAAGCCCTCCGAGACCCTGGCCATGATCGTTGCCGGCCTGGGAGCCGACGAGTCGTGGAAGCGGGCCGTGGCTGCGGATTGCGTCGTGGGGCTCACCAAGCTGGAAGAGATCGAGACGATCGCCTCGGCCGTCGGCAAACTGCCCGCGGCGGGCCAGATCGCGGCCTTCCTTGGTCTTAAAGACTACACCAGTCCGGCGATTCGCGAAGCGGCCCTCCAAGGACTCGATCAGGCCGATGCCGAAGTCCGCAAAGCGGCTCTGGCGGCATTGATCCGATCGGCCACACCCGACGACGTTCCGCGACTGGCGACCTTGATCGCCGGCGGCGAAGACGCAGGGCTGCGCGAGGCTGCCTTTGAAACCTTGCGACTCATGCCTGCCGGCGGCGTGAACCAGGCACTGGTCGCCTGGATGGATCAGGCCAAGGAGTTGCCGCCCGTGATCGTCCAGTGTGCCCTGGCCCGGCGGTCGCCCGACTTCGCGCCGGCCTTTCTCAAGGCGGCCGAATCGGCCAGCGCGGCAACTCGGCTGGAGGCGCTCAAGGCCCTGGAGATCATGGCGTCGGAGAAGGAGGCCGGGGCCCTGGTCGGGCTACTCGTCAAGGCGGCTCCGGGGGAGGAGCGCGAAGCAGCCGGCCGGGCCGTCTGGTTGAGCTGCCAGCAGATCGCCGATCCGGCGAAGCGGTCCGCGCCGTTGCTTGCAGCCGTGGAGAATGCCGGCGCAGACGCCCAGTGTGCGATCCTGCCCACGCTGGCACGCATCGGCAGCCCGGAAGCCCTGCCGGCCGTCCGCAAGGCCATGCAGAGCAGCGACACCGCGGTTCGCGATGCCGGCTACCGCGCCCTGGCCAACTGGCCCGACGCCTCCGTGGCCGACGAGTTGCTCGAAATCGTGAAGACCAGCGACGTGGAGTCGTACCGGACCTGGTCGCTGAGGGCCTACGCTCGCGTGGTCGCGCTGCCCAGCGATCGGCCGACGGAAAAGACGTTCGAGATGCTCCGCGACGCGATGCAGTTGGCAACGCGAACAGAGGACAAGGGACTGTTTGTGGAACGACTGGCGGCCGCCCGCGTGCCGGAGGCCCTCACACTGCTGCTTTCGTTCCTTGACGATGCCCAGTTGAAGGGAACGGCCGTGCCGGCCATCTTCACGCTGGCCAAGGGGCTCAGCCAGTCCCATCCCGAACAGGCGGCCGACGCCCTCAAGAAGATCCAGCCCCTCGTGCAGGATCCGGCCCTCGAGCAGCAGATTCCCAAGGTGCTCCGCGACATCGAAGCCCGAAAACAATAACCCACCGGGAAACCATAGCCATGACACGTTCTCGACACGCTCACCTCACTCGCCGCGCGATGCTCAAGCGAACGGCCGGTTCGCTGGCCGCCCCGCTGGCGCTTCGCTCGACGGTTCTCGGCCTTGACGGGGCCACGGTCCCGAGCAACCGGATCACGGTCGGCGCCATCGGCGTCGGCATGATGGGCCGCGGGCATTTCCGCATCCTGGCCGAAAACCCCGACGTGCAGCTTCTGGCGCTGTGCGACGTCGACTCCTGGCGCCGCGATCACTCGACCCAGGTGCTCCAGCAAGTCTACGGCGCCCGGCAGCCGAGCGGGGAGTTCCACGGCTTCAAGGCCTACAACGATTTCCGCGAACTGCTCGATCGCGATGATATCGAGGCGGTGACGATCGTCACTGGCGAGCGCTGGCATCCGGCCATCGCCGTTCGAGCGGCGGCAGCCGGCAAGGACATTTACTGCGAGAAGCCTATCTCGCTCACGATCCGCCAGGCCCGCACCATGGCCGAGACCGTGCGGAGACACAACGTCGTCTTCCAGACCGGATTGCAGCAGCGCAACTCGCCCGAGTATCTCAAGGCGTTCGAGATGGTTCACGCCGGACGGATCGGAGAGGTGAAGCTGGCTTATGTTTCCGCCAGCGGCGTGAGCAACTTCCTGAATCTGCCGGCCGAACCTTTGCCCAAGGGCATCGATTGGGACATGTGGCTGGGACCCTGTCCCTGGCATCCCTACAACTACCGCTACCACCACGCGGGCGAACCGAAGAACGTCGTTCCTTGGACCTGCAATCGGGCCTTCGGCGCCGGCGGAATGACCGCCGGCCTGGTGCACAACCTCGACTCGGCCCACGCCGGACTGCGCAAGGACGGCGACGGGCCCATCGAGATTATCCCTCCAGGCGTCAATGGAGTACCGTCGCTTACGTTCAATTACGCAGACGGTACCCAGATCATCTGCGCAACCCGGCTGGAACCGGGCAAGCACGCGATCCCGGAAGGTTGGGACCCGAAGACGCCGATCGTCAATTTCGGAGTCCTGTTTGTCGGCGACAAGGGCTGGGTCCATGTGGAACGGTTCGGGCTGCTGAGGTGCTATCCCGAGTACCTGCTGGAGAGCGAGCCGCCCAAGGCTCACTCCGTCGAGGCGAACCACCGCGACTGGCTCGACTGCGTCCGCACCCGCCGCCGCCCCAGGGCCGACGTGGAGATCGGAGCCTGCTCGACGATCCTTTCGCACCTGGGATGCATCGCCTACTGGACCGGCCGGGCCCTCAAGTGGGACCCCGTCCAAGAGATATTCCCCGACGACCACGAAGCCACCGCCCTCTGCGCTCGGGCCACGCGCGAACCGTGGAGTGTATGAAGCCAGTTGTCAGGGGTCGGGGTTCAGGGTTCAGGTAAGAAAGGGTACAGGCCATGCCGTGTATCTTTTTGAAGTGCGATGATTTGTCATCGCTTTCCATTGACAGCGATAATCCAAATCAGTGATCGCCAACACTCGGGCAAGCCCAACGGCTATCGTTCGATCGGCACAACCAGACATTGCGGCAGGCTGAAGCCTGTACTCCAACAAGCGAGAGAATTCTCATGAAGCCAATCGCCTACGCTGCTTTCATCGTCGTCTTACTGTTTTCCTCTGCTTTGGCTGAACAGAGACCGCGCCGCGAGCTCTCCGATGAAGAGAAGGCCCAGGTCGACGCCGCCCTGCCTGCCGAAGCGCCTGCCAAGGCGGCGCAGCCCCGCAAGCTGCTGATCTACGACGGCAACGTCGGCTACGGCGGGCATGGCTCCATCGAAACCGCCGAATACGCCTTCACTCGCATGGGCGAGAAGACGGGAACGTTCACCACGGTGATCTCCCGCGATCCGGCGGTCTTCGAGAAGGAGAACCTCAAGCAGTTCGACGCCGTCTGCCTCAACAACACGGTGGGCAACCTGTTCACCGACCCCGTGCTGCGCCAGAACCTGCTCGAATTCGTGCTCGCCGGCGGCGGCCTGCTGGGCATCCACGGAACCACGGTCGCCTTCACCGATTTTCAGCAGGGGGCGAAAGAGACGTGGCCCGAGTTCGGGCAGATGATCGGCGGACGCGGAGCGTCTCACCTGGCGCAAGACGAGCGGATCGTCGTCAAGCTCGACTCGCCCGACCACCCCCTCAACCGGCCCTTCGGCGGCCAGGGCTTCGAGCACACCAGCGAGTTCTTCCGCGTCCGCGGACCCTATTCCCGAGATCGGGTGCGCGTGCTGTTCAGCATCGACACGGCCAAAACGGAACTGCCGCCCAAGGGCACCCATCCCGGCGTGGAACGGGAAGACGGCGACTATGCCCTGGCCTGGACCCGAAACTACGGTCGCGGACGGGTCGTCTACTGCACGATCGGACACAGCCCGACCGACTTCATGACGCCCAAGATCCTGGAGTTCTACCTGGGCGCCATCCAGTTCATCATGGGCGATATCGACGGCTCGACCACGCCCAGCAACCGGATGACTCCCGCCGTCGCGGCCCATGAGAAACTCGGCTGGAAACTGGAAGTCACCGCCTGGGGCCTCAACAAGTTCACCCTCTTCGAGACCATCGACAAGACTCGCGAGTTGGGGCTGAACTACGTGGGCGGGCTGAGCTTCCAGAAGGTCAGCGCCGAGATCCCCAAGAACTTCGACGCGAATCTGACGGACGAGGAACTCCAGCAGATTCGCCTGAAGATGGACGCCGCGGGCGTGCGGATGCCGACCTGCTTCTACGCCCAGATTCCCGGCGACGAAGAGGGCTGCCGCAAGGTGTTCGAGTTCGGACGCAAGATGGGCGTTGAGACCTTCGTCTCGGAGCCGCCGGCCGAATCGCTCGACGTGATCGAACGCTTCTGCGACGAGTACGAAATCAACCTGGGCATCCACAACCACGGCCCGGAGCAATCGCCCGTCTACTGGAAGCCGGAGAACGTCCTGGAAGTCTGCAAGAATCGGAGCAAGCGGATCGGCGCCTGCCCCGACACGGGCTACTGGATCCGCGCCGGAGTCGATCCAATCAAGGGTATTCGAACGCTGGGCGACCGCCTGATCACTATCCAGCCCCACGACCTGGACGTACTATCGCCCGAGGGGCACGACGTTCCCTGGGGCACCGGCAAGGCCGAGTTCCGCAAGATGCTGGAAGAACTCCACCGCCTCGGGATCAAGCCGACCACGATCGGCCTGGAATACTCCTACGATTTCCTCGACAACATGCCCGAGATGGCCGAGTGCATCGAGTTCTTCAACCGGGTGACCTTGGAGATGGCAAAATGAAGGTTCATCCGGCTGAAGGGTATGTTGACTTGAAAGAGTGTGGACATGATGGTCTCATCTGGAGTTGCAGTAACGACTTCAGACAGGAGAATCCAGCATCGCTCGCTTCTCCAACTCCCTTGCCCCACCACACAGGCTGCTTCATGACCGTCCCGCACCGATTCACCGTCCGGCTTCTCTCTGCGTTCGCGCTGACCATCGCTCTGGGAGCCGGAGTCCCCAGTGCCGGCGCCGCTCCCCGCATCGTGCTCGAAGAGTTCTCCATCGAGCCGACCGAGTTGAAGTTGGGCGAGTCCTTCACCATCCGCGCGAAGGCCGTGGCCACCGACGTGCCCCTTGGCAGTTTCCAACTTCGCACGGCCGACGAAGTGTCCAAGCAGCAGCCCGTCCCCGGCTTCACGCTCTATGCCAACGCAAAGTGGTATCTGGCCGAGAAGGGCAAGTACTACCTGATGGACAACGGCACTGTCGACGAAGATCCCCGCGAGGGCCGGTTCGCCGTCACCCTGAGCACGAAAGGCTGGAAGGAAGGCGTGACGCCCCTGGCGTTCTTCGCCAGCCGTCGCCCGACGGAAGGACCGTTCGTCGCCGCCCGCCACGATCTGGCGGTGACGGTCCGCGGCGATCGCGTGTTCGTCGAAGATCTCGGCGGCAGCAGTGCCAGCGCGAGCCGGGCGATCCAATCGTTTCAGGTGGAGCCGCTCAAGATCGCGCCGGGGGAACCCGTGCGACTATCGGCCAGGATCAACCAGCGCAGCCATCAAGGAATCCGCATCACCAACCCCTACTACATCGCCCCCGCCGACGCCTTGCCGGGTTTCGTCTACGACCCCGAACAAAAAAAGTCGATCCTCGGAGCCGATCCGGCCATGCTCCTTCTCGACAACGGCCTCCGCGATCTGGACAAAACACAAGGAGATGTCTCGATCGAACTGGCGACCGGCGGCTGGCGACCCGGCGTGCATCACCTGCAGTTCGAACTGGTCGGTTCCTCGGGCAAGCCGGTCGACTACCGTTCCTTCGCCGTCAAGGTCCTTGGCCCGGACGATCGCCTGAACGTGACCGTCGAAGAGTCTTACCTGTTCGGCGAGGGCACTCATTTCGGCCGATTCCTCAAACTGCGCGACGGCTCGCTGTTCTCGGAAGACAAGGTCTCCACCGACCAGGGCCTCACCTGGCAATCGGGGACCGGCGGCTTCGGTGTCGGCGGTGAAGAATTTGCGGACGGGACCGTTCTTGGTTTCGACTATCGCTGTCTCCCCACCGAAAGAGACGACGGCTGGTATCTCTGCGAGCGATCAATGTTGAACGACGACGGGCGGACCTTCCGGAAGGACCAGGCACGATTCTTCGTGCCCGAAGCGAAACCGGCCATGGGGCACGGCCCTCACAAGGGACCGCTCTTCATGCGTTCGATCCTCGAGCGGAAAGACGGCTCGCTCGTCGCTCTCATGGCCGGTTGGTTCAAGAGCGACACAGCCCTCTGCCCCTACGGCCGCGGGCGCCCCTATTCCCGAACCTACGTCTGTGAGTCGGCCGACCGCGGCGCCACTTGGAGATACTTGGCCACGATCGGCTACGACCAGATCGGCAGCGAGGGCTATAACGAAGCCTCCATGCGCCGCCTGCCCGGCGGCGAGTGGCTCGCCGTCCTCCGCACCGGCAGCGAAACGGACGTCAACTGCCAGGATAATCCCATCATGTGGTCCGTCAGCAGCGACGAGGGCCGCACCTGGTCCAGGCCCGAACGGACCGGCGTGGAAGGCGCTTACCCCAGCCTGGCGATTCTCAGCGACGGCAAGGTCGCCATGAGCTACGGCCGGCCCGGCGCCATGCTCGTCTTCAGCCGCGACCGGGGCCGCACCTGGACCGACCACACCCTCGTCGACGCCACGCCCTACTCCGGCTACACCGACTTGGTCGAACTCTCTCCCGGACTCCTCCTGGTCGGTTTCGGGACGCGAGACCTGCTCGACCCGGCCAGCGGCGAGCGCAGCAACCAACTGCGATTGGCCCGGGTGCGATATTCCTATCTCCCCACGGAGGGCAAATCGTCGAACACAGGTCGCCACAGCGTGCGGTAAGGAAACAGTGCCGTCGCCGCCTGCCGGGCGAGCCTCGTCGACGGCTCGCCGTCCGATGCCGAGTTCCAGTCGAACTGGCTGAGCAGCAGCCGGGTCAGTTGCCCCGGATCGAGCCGCAGATAGCTGCGGCCGATCGAGCCGGTCGCCACGCTCGCAGGCCGAGGCAGTGAGGCCTGCCCGTTCGCCGTGTCCGACTGATCCGAATCGATCGACAGCCGGTACTTCTGGTTGCCCACGGCCAGGCCGAAGTCCAGCGGCAGCGGGAGTTCGGCCGCCGTCGCCCGGCTCGCCAGATCGCCCCCCAGACGCTCGATCATCTGCTCCGGGCAGAGAACCTTGGCCATCAGGGTCTCTCGCCGTTGATAACCTCCGTCCAATTTCAAGGCACCGGCCGACTTGAGCAGGCGCGTCAACGGATGTCTCGGAGCAAGATCGATTCGCAACGTATCCGTGCCCCGTTCGATTGCCTCGCCGCAAACCCGCGACAGCAATTGGACGCCGGCACTGCCGTGATCCGGCAGAGTGAACAACTCCACGATGCGGTCGCCTCTCACAACCGCATAACCGACAATCGGAGCGTCGCCGCTTGCCGAACGGCGCATGCCGCGACGGTCGATGGCCACGAGAAACTCGTGATAGGCTCCGCGGTTGACGAGCCATTGCCAGTAGGCCTCCGATCGTTCCAGCGGCCCGCGACGCTGCCACACGTTCAACCGATAGATCTCGGCAACCCGCGAAATCTCCATTCTTCGCAAGGGGCGAATGTCGAGCGGCTTGCGGATCTTTGGATAGAGCCCCTTGGCGGCCAGAACGGAAAGGATTTTGCAGACGCACGCTCCGTACTCGTTGCGCCGCCCGCACGCCACCCAGCCGAACCGCGCAAAGAACTCCGGCAAAGTCGTGGCAAGCAGGCCCAACGAATGTCCTTCGTCGATCATGTGCCGCTCCGCCCGCCGAAGCAGCAAGGTACCAAAACCCTGCCGCTGAAGAACCGGCGCCGTGGCCAACGCCTGGAGCCCTGCCGCAGAAACGACGGTCGGCCCCAGCCACATCGTTCGATGCGTGACGAGCGCGTGGCCGAGAACCTCGTGGCCTCGCTTGAGCAACAACCGATCTCCCGGTTCGTGCATCGGATCCTCGACACAGGCCCGGAATTCGGCCGGCGAGGACCCACGAAAGACGGATCCCAGAAAGTGCAGCGTCGCCGGGTAATCTCCCGGCCTGGCCGGCGCGACCGCCAGACACTCCCCCGTTCTGCTCGCCCGCTGCCGAACCACACGGCGCTGCGATGAAGCCCCCGACAAACGCGTGCTACCGCTCATCGGTTCGAGTCCCTTCTCTATGGGATGAGACAACGCACTTCGTGTACGCTCTGTTATGAAAACGTATTCAGACCGTTTTGGGAAGCAACCGGCCGAAAAATTCCCGGAGCCCCTCCCCCGGAAAGAGGCAGAATGCGTACTCGCGCCACGTGAGAATCGACGCCGCATGCAATCCTTGCTCTGCTCGTTTCAACTCCCCAAGTGTCTCCTCCCGGGCCGGAGCGACAAACGTACGAAGTCTCTCATTGAGACGCCGAATCGAGAGGAATCGTTCCCGATAGTTGGCCGAGGTGACCTGCGTCCGAATCCAATCCCATTTCTGCTCGGCAAGTCGGCGCGATTCTGCCACCGAGTCTCCCTGATCGGCCGTATTGCGAAGAAACCGCTCCGGTTGGAATTCCAGACGCCGCAATCGCTCCCGCAGGCGGCGTACTTCCTCCTCCACCCCTTCGCCATGGGGGACCGGAAGGTGAAGCGTGCCCGATAGGGTTACATAGCCCGGCGGCATGAGTCCGAAGAACCGTGTAATCAGTGCGTCGGTAACCTGATCGTATTTTGCCCCCCCAATGCCGTGCAGGAAGACATCCCCCAGCCCCAGGCGTGCCCACATGGTTGTGACGAGCGCCCTGGAACGAATCCGCACCCCGTTCCGGTGGTGTTCCCGCAGCCGCTCGACGGCACGCTCGGCGCCACCATCGCCCGAACCAGGCAACGAAAGCTCCAAGCTCCGGCGATCCGTCAACCAGAGCGTGTCTCCCCTTCGCCGGACGAACAATCCGCGCCTTCGCGGATCTTCGACCGTCCAAATCCAGAACGGCGTTTCCTGCCAACCGTCGTGTTCGGCGAGATCCGCCACTGGGTGGGCCCCGCTGCGAATGCGGTGGGCACGACGGTACTCGGCCAACGCTTCGTTGTGGATCTGCCGAAACCGGGCCGATTCGTCAAACAGATGACAGGCGAACCAGCGGAACGAATTGCTGTCGCACACCGCACTCTGAGGCAATTCCAAAGTGCAAACTTCCCATTCACCCTCCAGAATGTGGCGTCCCTGGGCCAGGCAGAACCCAAGCCGGTCGGTGAACCGGGCGCGCCGCAACACCTGCGGCCAATACTCTCCCACGAGCGGGTTGGTCACCAGCGGTTGAATCTGCCTTTGAACTCGTTCGGCGAAACTTTCGAACAGGCCGCGATCGAGTATCGGCCGTTCTTCGTACGGAATCGCCGGGCCGCCGGCGTCGAAAGGAATGTCGGCGACCGTCGGACACTCCGCCGATCCGCCGGGCACCCGGATCGCGTGGCTGCGAATCGTATCGCTGTCGACGATCAAATTGACTCCTACCGCTCCGTGCTCCTCGGCAAGCCGGCCGAGCGCCAGATTTTTCAGCCAGACGCCGGGATGGAACACCTGCGGTTGGTGTCCGGCCAGAAATACGCGCCCAGATTCCGGCCGTGCCCAGTCGCCCACGTCGCGATAGGTTGCCGTCCACTGCCGGGCCGCATCCAGCAGTTCCGTCCTCGCTTCCTTCGCCAGGCGACTGAGACACTTCCCCTGAACGTCGCAGCAGGCATCGTCACGGCTGTTCAGGTTCGCGGCAACCAGGCCGTTGATCTGGTCCCACGGCGGGTCAAACAGCCCCTCACCACTTTTGCCAGGCGCGCAGAGACGGCGATAAACAAGAGGCTCGACCCCCAAGGTCATTGCTGAGGTTCTCCGCAGCACAGCGTACAGCAACATGCGATCGGAGATACCCCGGAAGTGGAAACGGCCGAAATCGCTCCACACGAACAGGGGGCAGCTAATCCAGGAGCGAAACGCTCGTGAATACTGCGATCCAGAACTCGACGATAGACAGCCAATCGCTGCACCATGTCGTCCAGAGAGCCGCCAAAGGACCGCTCTTCGTCCAGGTAGATCAGCGGCACCGGGATTTCGACGATTCGCAATCCCTTGGCAACCGCCTCGGCCCAGAACTCCAACGGCATGGCGTAACCCGAATCCGACACTTCCACGCACCGCAAAGCGTCCACGCGATAGGCCTTAAAGCCGCAGAATGCGTCCGTCAATTGAAGCCCAAGACGCCGGTTCACCTCTTCCGTAATGACCCGATTGACGTACTTTCGCTCCTGCGGTGGGCGGCTGTCGCCCTCGAAGGCCTTCAGATATCTGCTGCCCGAGACAACATCGGCGTCGCGGCACGCTTCCACCAGTTGAGGGATCCGTCTTGGCTCGTGCTGGCCATCGCAGTCGATCGTGACCAGCACATCGTATCCCTCGCGGATTGCGTAGTCGAACGCCGAAACCAAGGCAGCTCCGTATCCCCTGTTCGAGGCATGGGTTACTACGCGGATATCACCCCTTTGGGCGAGCAACTCGCCCGTGCCGTCTGTGGAGCCGTCGTCGACGACCAGAACGTCGGGGCTATAGCGCAACGTTTCGTCCAGCACGCTTCCAACGTGCCGGCGTTCGTTGTAGACGGGAAGTGCGGTGAGGAATCTGGAGATCATGCTCCTATTCTAGGGCGGCAGGGTGGGTGCGGAAAGGCGGCGGGCAAGTCGAGTCTGGCGGTGCGACAGGGGCCTGAATCGGGCGAGGGGTTTCCGGGGGCGATTTCCTCTCGCCACCGGCGACCTTCCGCCGGGAAAGGTCGGCCGTTTGCTCGCCTCGTCATGTGAGGGGGAATGCGGTCCTTTTTTCAACTATGCCTGGCAAATACACCTCCTTCCTTCCATGGATTTGACTCCAGCAGGCATCTTGAGTAACCTCTAGGGCGCCGGTATCGCCTCAGATGGGAGTTTGTCGCCTGGCGGCCGGTTCTGCGATATGTCTTGGTGATCTTCTCTTGCGTGGTCTCTCTTCGGGGGTATTCCAATGAAATCGATCCTGCGCCGGTTCGGCCGTTTTCCCAACTCTCCTCAACCCAAATGTGCGACAACAGAATGCCGTTTGCCGAGTCACTCTCATCGCGCCTTGCGGGTCGAACCGCTCGAAGACAGGCGACTGCTGGCGGTGATCGCCGTAGATTCGCTGGCCGACGGGCCGGTCAATCTGACCGACGGCAACATGACGCTCCGCGACGCACTGGCCCTGGCTGCCGACGCGGCCTATCCGGGCGCCGATGAGATCATCTTTGCCGACTCGCTCGGCCTCGACACGTCGCCCGGCGAAATCGAACTCCTCAACGGCGAGTTGCTGATCGACTCCGACGTCACCATCACCGGCCCCGGAGCCTCGAATCTGGCGATCGATGCCGATGCCGACGACGACGGCACGGGGGAGAGCCGGGTGTTCTATGTCAATGCGGGCGTTGCGGCGACGCTGCACGGCGTGGCCGTCACTCACGGCAACACAACCAGTCGTGGCGGGGGGATCTGCAACGAGGGCGGCGTACTGACGGTCACCGCCTCGCACATCGCAAACAACTACGGCAAGTACGGCGGCGGGATTCACAACAGTGGAACGCTGAATGTGGTGAACTCCACCATCTCCGGGAATTCGGGCACGAGCGGCGGCGGAATCCGCAACTGGTCCGGCACGACCACCGTCACCAATTCGACGATCGCCAACAATCGAGTTCTCGGTTTGGGCGGCGGCGTGGTGAACTCCGCCACCTTGGCGATCGCTAACTCGACAATCTCCGGCAATTCCTCCGCTAGCGACGGCGGCGGGATCTGGAACGACCCCGGCACGGCAACGGTGACCAATGCCAGGATTTTCGGGAATACGGCCAACGTCAGTGGAGGAGGGGTATTCAGCTCCGCTGGGACAATGAGTTTCGCCAACACCGCGATCTCCGGCAATCAGGCCTATGCTGGTGGCGGCGTCTACTGCTATTCATCGACGATGGAATTAACGAACTCGACAATCGCTGCAAATGTAGCCGGTGTGCGCGGCGGAGGCGTTTACAGCCAAGCGGCAACCATGACACTGGCCAATTCGATCGCGGCACTGAACAGCGCACCAAACTCACCGGATGTGGATGGAGCGATTGGCGGATCGTACAACCTTCTTGGCGACGGCACCGGCATGACAGGAATGACCGACGGCACCGATGGAAACCAAGTAGGCACCTCCGCCGCGCCGATCGATCCCGCTTTCGTCCGCGATCCGTCGAGCGGTGCCGACGCCATCTGGGGCACCGCAGACGACGACTACGGGGACGTCCATCTCCTCCCCGCCAGTCTTGCGATCGACGCCGGACACAACTCCCTCGCGGTTGCCGCCCTCGGCCCCGAGGATTTCGGCGAGATCCTCATCGATCACAACGACGTCGACATTACCGCTCTCACACAGGCCGAAATGCAGGCGGCCAAGGATTCGCTCCACATCGGCTACGCCCACACCTCCCACGGCAGCCAGGTGACCACCGGCATGACCGGACTGGTTGCCTTCGCCAACGGCGGAGGAAAAGGACTGGCCCTGCCGGCCAACTTCTTCACCTATAACAACGGCGGCTCGGGCGGAGCACTGGATCTCCATGACTACTGCTGTGCCGGCGACGTGGGATACTATCCCCAATGGGTGAACGAAACTCGCGACTACCTCGACAACCCCGCCAATGCCGACGTCAACGTGATGATGTGGTCGTGGTGCGGCCAGGTCGACGACAAGTGGGCCGCCGGCACGCTCGACAGTCAGTACATCGAGCCCATGACCCAACTCGAACTCGACTATCCGAACGTTCATTTCGTCTACATGACCGGCCACGTTGACCATTGGGACGACGCCGACAACAAGGCCGCCAACCAGCATATTCGCGATTACTGCGCCGACAACGACAAGATCCTCTACGATTTCGCCGACATCGAGAGCTACGATCCCGACGGCGCGTTCTATGAATTTCCGCACGACAACTGCGACTACTACGCATCGGCCTCCGGGGCGAAGCTCGGCAACTGGGCCACGGCGTGGCAGGCCACACACACCCAAGGCGTCGACTGGTACTCGTGCAGTTCGGCCCACAGCGAGCCCCTCAACGCCAACCAGAAGGCCTATGCCGCCTGGGCCCTGTTCTCCGAGATCGCCGCCCTCCCCGATTTGCCCCCCATGACCGACCTGGACGGCAACGCCCGAGTCGTGGACGGCGATCTGGACGAGGTCGCCACCGTCGATATGGGCGCCTACGAATTCCACGTCCTTTCGTAAATCACTCTCGCCACCACCGAGAATGCCGACACGATCTCAATCGAAATCGGTGCCACCCAGTTCGTGGTCACCCTTAACGGCGACGCAACCAGCTACAACCTGGCCGACTACGACACAATCTACTTCGACGGCGGTGA
>Ga0123327_1002424_pt1 | contig 14494 bp, 12 predicted proteins | sample BioC13SIPDNA_4_FD_89701 | JGI IMG/M metagenome (GOLD analysis project Ga0123327, IMG submission 89701) | Anaerobic biogas reactor microbial communites from Washington, USA - Biogas_R1_B C13 SIP DNA | ecosystem: Engineered > Bioreactor > Anaerobic > Unclassified | place: Washington, USA...
AATTTAAAGGAGTAAACAGTTATGAACACTGAAGCCGTAAGTAATTATTTAATCGGCTGGTTAAGAGAAAAAGTAATTGCCGCAGGCTGCCAAGGCCTTATCTTAGGGATAAGCGGCGGAATTGATTCCGCCGTAGCCGCGGCCCTGGCCAAGCGGGCTTTCCCGGACAGCTGTATGGGCTTGATCATGCCTTGTGAGAGCAGTGCCGAAGATCTCCAGGATGGTCTGCTGCTGGTGGAGAGTCTGGGTATGCACTATCACATAATCAACCTGGATGATGCCTATCGTGCTTTGTTAAAGGAATTGGGGTATGCTGTTGACTTGCCGGAAGCAGGCGCCGGACTGATTCGGGCCAATATTAAGCCCCGGCTCAGAATGACTGCGCTTTATTATGTTGCCCAGGCCCAACAGTTTCTGGTCGTGGGTACCAGCAACAAAAGTGAACTAACCGTGGGTTATTCAACCAAACACGGTGACAGCGGAGTGGATCTGCAGATTCTGGGCGATTTACGTAAAGAACAGGTTTATGAACTGGCCCGATACTTGAACATACCTGAACGGCTGATCAGCAAAGCTCCTTCCGCAGGTTTGTGGACAGGACAGACGGACGAAGGCGAAATGGGTTTTACGTACCGGGAACTGGATGATTATATCCGTACCGGAGAGGGTGAGCCGCACTTGGTGGCAAGGATACAGTCCATGTTTAAGAAAAGTGAGCATAAACGTACTGTGCCGTCCGTGGCTGTACTGCCAGAAGGACTGGGGGAATGAGTGAATGAACAGCCGGAAGAGAAATGTACTGATTAGGATGATTGCTGCCTTGGCCATTTTCGTCTATGTTGGTTATCTTGCCTGGCCAATGCTGCCCCATTTTGATTTTGCGGTTATCGTCGGCTTTGTGCTGCTGTATTTCGTCTGGCAGCTCGTATCGGAAATATGGATATACAAGGATCCCGATGATTACGTGGTCGAGGATGATGACCAGAAAAGCTATCTGTTTTTGCAAATTTCATTCATGTTGGCTTTATTATTTGCTACAATTGATTTTATAGAATGGCACATTACCCGCAATCCAAACTGGGAACCGGCGATTATTTTTGCGGGACTGGGATTGTTTATTATTTCTTGTTTCGTGCGCTGGTGGGGATTTAACTCGCTGGGCCGATATTTTAATCCCCGGGTGGCAGTGTATTCAAAGCACCAATTGATAACCCAAGGTGCTTATAAAAAAATCAGACACCCTTTGTACCTGGGTTCGCTGCTGAGTTTCCTGGCCATTCCGATGATTTTTAACTCCTGGGGAGCGATGTTGATCATTTTATTGATGACTACACCTGCTCTTATTTACAGACTAAATCTGGAAGAAGAATTCCTGCTCCGTCATTTTGGAGATGAGTATCAGGACTACATGCAGAAGACCAGCAAATTAATCCCCGGGATTTGGTAAAGACAATCATAATATAGGGAGGAAATTTGATGTCCGGACATAACAAATGGTCTACGATTAAAAACAAAAAAGCCCGCACCGATGAAAAGAAAGGCAAGGAATATACCAGAATAGCCAAGGAAATTATTTTGGCCGCCAGATCAGGCGGGGGAGACCCGGAAGCCAATTCCAAGCTAAGATTAGCCATTCAGAAGGCCAAGGCAGTCAATATGCCCAATGACAACATCAGCCGGGCAATCAAAAGGGGTACCGGTGAGATTGAGAGTGATGCCATCGAAGAAATCAAATATGAGGGTTATACGGCCGGCGGGGCTGCCATATTGCTGGAAATAGCCACCGACAATCGTAACCGCACTGCTTCCGATATCCGCCATTATTTTACCAAGTACGGCGGCAATTTAGGGGAAAGCGGATGCGTTGCCTACCTTTTTGACCGGGTCGGCATGATCGTTGTCAACCGTGAAGATATTAAAATGGATGAAGAAGATTTTATGCTGATGGCAATAGAATATGGTGCCGATGATGTGCGTGAAGACGATGATACCTTGGAGATAATTACTTCTCCGGAAGCGTTTATGGAAGTCAGGGACAACCTGGAAAAGAAAGTCAAAATTGAAGAAGCAGATATCATAATGCTGCCGCAGACAACCGTTGAGATAAGTGATGAAGCAACGGCCTTGAAGATCATAAAGCTGGTCGACGTCCTGGAGGACCACGATGATGTACAAAATCTCTACAGTAATTTTTCTATCCCGGACGAACTGATGGAGAAACTGATGTAGACCCTGAGCCGTTTTTGTCTGCTCTGTTTAATTTATGATTTGAATTATTAATGAAAACTAAAAGCCCGCTCATCAATATGCGCATTAACGGTGTAAACTGATGAGCGGGCTTTTGTGCCTCAACAGGTTCGAATAAATTTGGCCAACCAGCCAGTCTGATTAATATATTTGGCGGTTTCTTTTATCTTCCCGTTTGGGAAGTTCCAGACGGAATTGCCCGTCGACAAAGGTTGGCTTCAGTTGCCGGGTGTTGATGCGTTCGGGTAACAGCGCCAGTACGCTTTTAAAGGGCACCTTCATGTCTTCAGCATTTGCACTGTTGAATAAAATGTCCGGGATGTCAGCTTTGATAACCAATTCTTCACCTTTCCCGTAGATCTCCAGCGGAACCTTCATTTCGAAGTTGCTTACCAGGTTGAAACTCTTGTCAAAAACACTGTCATCAAGAGAGAAAATATCAGCGGGGTTGTCTTCAAGGCGCTTCAACTGACGCAGCATAAAGTCCTGGTCGCGGGTATCGCCCTTGTAGTATGTGCCTGCCCTACGCAGCACGTTGGTACCGTATTGACGCATGGACGAAAATTCACTTGGATCCGGTTCCAACAGATGGCCACCGGCGATAGTGGTTTCGATTAAAGCATACACTTCGTCCCAGTTCACTTCTTGCGGAGCAGTTTCGGTAATATCAAAGCTGAAACTGTACTGCATACCCGACCAATCGAATGAATCCAGATTTTCCTGATTGGGATCGAATCTGTCTGAAGAAAACTTCAGATCATAAGCCGGTGCATCGCTGTAATCCTGATAAATGTCCATCAGCCCCTGGCCTAGCCCATTCAATTCTCTGCAAATAGCTTCCAATTTTTCATTTGTACCTGTCATATTTCTTTCACCTCCTTGTAAAATAGTTCAAAACCAATGCACGAATTTTCAGAATAATATCAAAATTATGGCAAAATTGTTACTATATTATAATCTTTCTAAAGAGATATTATACCTTATAACATGCAAAGTAAAGATATTGTCGAAAATTAATAATTATACCAGCATTAATGTATTTAATTACCGTTACAGGTATATAAGCCGAAAATATGGGTAGAATGCCAGTAAGAGGTGAAATGCATGAGAAAATCAAGGCTGGGAGTGTTCTTGATTCTGACCTTGCTGGCCAGTTTTACTTTGGGTTATTCAATTTCACATTTAATTCCGAACCATAAAAACTGGAACATTACCAAAAAACCAACCGTAAATACAATCAGCCTGGAGCGCAGAATTCATGGAGATACTGCCATAGTATGGGAAAAAGAATATGTACTTTCGAGTAAAATGCAGGTATCTGATTTTACAGATAAAGAAAAAATTATCGGCAAAACTTTGACAGAGATCAAAAAAATGTATCGAGCCGACAACGGGTTCAAAGTATTCTGGGAGAACCAGACGCTTATTATCCACCAGCGTATTGATGATTGGACCCCGGAAGATAAAGCCGAACTGCGTTTGCAGGTATTTCAGGACCGGGTAGCGGTTTATCAGGGGCCGGATGAGGATAACGATACGCTTTTAAAAATAACCGGAATCGTCTTTTCCCGACTGCCCATCCAAATCCAGCAGGATATAGAGGCCGGTAAATATGAATTTGCCGATGAACAATCACTGAATGATGCACTTGAAAATCTTGACGAATATCAATAAGCGATAATAAAAAACGGTCAGCCCGTCGGGCAAGAGATGTCTGGCCGCAAGGCTGCCGTTTATCTGTAAATATGATCAGCCATTAAATCCCGCTGACAGGTGTCTCAAAAGTCCGGCTAAGAAATGTATGTCATTACTTGGATAACAAAATTATGCAAATAATCGAGCCCGTACCACTTTTTGATGGTACGGGCTCGATTTATGAGAAAGGGGGTTTTTGCAACTGCTTTTAAGTTGACCTCCGGCCTTTTTAACTAGTGGCAGCAGCTTCGATTTTGGCAATTTCCATTTGCTTTAGGGCTTTACGATCCGCTTTGCCAACTGCAGTTCGTGGAATTGATTCTACGAATTCCACCAGAGTGGGTACCTTGTAAGGAGCCAGTTGGGTGCGGCAGTGCTCAATCAATTCTTCTGCGGTCATAGTTTCACCTTCCTTGAGGGCCACAAAAACTTTAACCGTTTCACCTCTCTTGGCATCGGGTACTCCTATGGTACAAGCCTCCATAACTTTGGGGTGGGCAAAGACTACTTCGTCAATATCCCGCGGATAAACATTAAAGCCGCTGGCAATAATCATATCTTTCTTACGATCAACAATAAAAACAAAACCATCTTCATCCATACGCACTATATCACCGGTATAAAACCAGCCATCACGAATAGCAATATCAGTTTCTTCCGGGTTATTCCAGTATTCTTTCATTACCTGGGGTCCCCGACAGATTAGTTCTCCTAATTCCCCACGTGGCATGACTTTGGTTCCCGTATCAATGTCTACCACCACCAGATCGGTATCTGGCCAAACAATACCGCAGCTGCCGTATTTACGCAGTTTAAAGACCGGATTGACGGTCAGAATATTGATGGTCTCTGATAGTCCGTAACCTTCAAGTATTCTTCCTCCGGATAAGCGCTCAAATTCTTTCATGGTTTCGACTGCCAGAGGGGCTGAACCGCTGAATATTCCTTTCACCGAATTAACCTTGGATTTTTCAATATCGGGGTGGTTGTTAAGACCTATGATCATGGCCGGGACTGCAGCCCAAATGTTAGGCTCATGTTGATTGATGGCCTTAAGGATATTGTCAGGTGTAGGCAGGGGAACTAAAACTATCGTTCCTCCGGTATACAGGCAAGCATTAATATTGCCGTTATAACCGTAGATGTGATTAAGCGGAATGGCGGCCAGGGTTTTAATTTCATCGAAGGGTACCAACGTAAAATTGGCGGTACACCAGGTAGAAGTTCTGATTGCCTGGGACAACAGCATTTTATTGGTGAGTACGCAACCTTTTGGGACACCGGTGGTTCCTCCTGTATATTGGAGTTTGGCGATATCTGAGCCCAGTACTTCTATATCCGGTTCACGCTCGTCAGCAGCAGTAATCAGCTCGTTGAAGTCAAAAATATTTTCGCCTTTTTCCACTTCAACCGGAGCTGCGGGTATTTGGAAAGCAATGACCCTCTTCACCGGCGAAGCAGGGTCTTTCATTAACTGGATGGCTTTATCTGCAAAGGCTGCCATAACTATTACCGTTTCGGTTCCGCTGTCTTTAAACTGCATATCAAGTTCCGGAACTGTATATAAGACATTGGATGGTACCTCAATGGCTCCAATTTTAAACAGAGCCTGCAGTGCAATTACATATTGCGGTAAATTAGGAGCCATTATGGCAACCCGATCTCCTTTTTTAACTCCTAAACCCAGCAGGGCATTAGCGGTTCGCCGCGCCATATTATTAACCAATCCGTAATTCAATTCAATATCATTTATCAGCAGGTATGGTTTTTCCGGATAAAGCTCGGCCCACTTGTTAAAATAGTCTTTCAGCGGAGTATCAGGATATTCGAAATTTCTGGGCATTCCGTCATCATAAAGAGCTTCCCAGCGAGGCCGCCACTTGGCGAGATCATCTTCGAAATCTTTTAGCCACGGTTTACTCATCTGTTTTCTTTCCTCCCTTTTTATAAATTTTGAGCCTTTTACCCCTCCTTTTTATTTAAATTCTGATGCCTTTCCCTCTACTTACATAAAAATTGATAATTCCAGGCCAATTATAGCGGTAATTCATTTTTATGATAAAAGAGAGAGCGTCATTAATCTTATAAATAATGTTATTGTATTTTGCGAAAATTGGCAATTATAGAGCAAAATATGATGATGATCTGATTATACGAGATTGAAATAAAAGTGAAAGACTGACGGAAAGGTGAGGGGAATTTTAAATGTTCAATACGTGATGCTGGGAATCAGATAAACGGGGAATTTCTGTCTTAAAAAATACCCCGTTTGGTTATTGGCAAATAATATTTTAATTGGTTACAACAATATACTGATTACAACCACCGCTTATGGTTTAGGTTATGGTGATAGCTACACTTTCCGGGGCATCAAAATAAGATGGACATTCATTGATTCTAACCGGCTTCTTGCTTGTCCAGCAAATCATGCAATATCTGGTTTACATCTTCTATTTTATAGGGTTTGGGCAGGATTCCGCAGAAACCGTAGTTTTGGTAATCTGCCATTACGGGATCATTGGAGTAACCGCTGGAAACGATTACTTTGGCTGCCGGATCCAGTTCCAGGAGCTTTTGTACAGTTTCCTTGCCTCCCATACCGCCGGCTATGGTTAAGTCCATCATTACAAGATCAAAGGGTTCATTTAAATGTCTGGCCTTTTGGTAAAGATTTATAGCTTTATGACCATCAGCTGCCGTACTGACTGTATAACCTAACCGTTTAAGCATTTTGCCAAGAGTTTCCCTGATGATATCTTCATCATCCATAATTAAGATATTCCCTTGGCCGCACAGGCTTAAGGCGGGGGATATTTTAGTCTCGACAGTCTGTTCCGGAAAAGCCGGCAGATATATAGTAACTATAGTTCCTGAATCTTTTGAGGAATTAATATTTATATCGCCATCATGTTTATTAATTATTGAATAAGAAGTTGTAAGGCCCAAACCATGGCCTTTTTGTCTGGTGGTGAAATAGGGATCAAATATCTTATGCAGATGTTCATCCATTATGCCGATGCCTTCATCTTTTATAGTGATTTTTATATAATCAGTTGGTTTCAAAGAAGGAGGCAGTGCTGATAAAGAGGCTGCGTTTTCGGCTGATAAATGGATTATTCCTCCATCCGGCATGGCCTGATCTGCATTAATGATTAAATTATTAATGACCTGGCTAATCTGTCCTTTGTCGATTTTTACCGGCCATAGATCATCAGCTATTTGATAAGTACATATTACGTTTGAGCCTCTTAAAACAAAAGCAGTAGACTCTTGTAATAAATCCTTAATGGAAGCAGTTTCCTTAATCGGCGCACCACCTTTGGAAAAGGTGAGTAATTGCTGGGTGAGGTCCCGAGCTTGCAAAGCGGCTTGCTCTACTTCAGTCAAAATATCGTCTATTTCGTTATCTTCCTCCATAATCATTTTTGCCAGTGATACGTTACCGCTGATAACGGTAAGAATATTGTTAAAATCGTGGGCAATGCCGCCGGCCAGGATACCAATTGATTCCAATTTGCTGGCCTGCAGCATATACTCCTCCATTTTTTTACGTTCGGTGATATCAAATATTATCCCAACGATAGCGGGACTGCCTTCGTATTCAAGAGTATCAGCATACAGATATCCCCATTGTTGTTGACCTGTTTTACCTGTATAGCTGAATTCATAAGGAGCGATTTTTTCACCTTGCTGACGGGCCAAGGCATTTTTCATAATCAACTCCTGACAATCAACATCAACCAATTCCAGGGGATCCATATTAATCAACTGTTCTCTGGACAGACCGGTTATCTCTTCGAACTTCGAATTAACATATAGCAGACGTCCGTCACGATAGACATAGATCAAGGCCGGTGCAAATTCAGCCAGCTTTCTGAGATTAGCTTCACTGCGCTGTAAAGCTTCCTGGGCCATCATTTTTTCATCTACATCACGGCCAACTGCCTGAATCTCAATCGGTATTCCGTCTTTTAATATAACCTGGCAATTCCATGCCTGCCAGCGGATCTTGCCGTCCGCCCGCACAACCCGCAGGGTATAATCATTTTCCAGATCATCCTGATAATCCAGATTTAATAAACTTAATTTTTCCAGTACCTCGCCCTGATCTTCTTGATAAATCGGGACAACCAGACTCTGACCCATAAGTTCATCAGCAGTTTTGCCGAAATAATTGCAGTAAGCTTCATTGACAAAAGTAATACTCCCATTCGGCAAAGCCCGTAATACCATTTCCGCCTGATTTTCAATGATAGCCCGGTATCGGGCTTCACTAAGCATCAGTTTTAGCTCTATTTGCTGTCGTTCCAGAATTTCCTGGCGCAGTTTTTTATTAACTGATAATAGTTCAGCAGTTCTCTCTCTTACCCGAACTTCCAGTTTTTCATTTGCCTTTTGCAGTTCCTCTTCCATTTTTTTGCGTTCAGTAATATCACAAACCACACCAATTATAGCCGGCCTGCCATCCCATTCAATAATACTTAGGGCCATTTCTCCAATGAATTCAGTATTATTATTGTTTAAAAATACCAATTCGTAACGATCAGGTACGCTTTCTCCCCGTAAACGCGCCCGACCGTTGACCTGGAACATATCTTTATAATCAGGTTGGATAAAATCCCAATAATTTTTTTTCAGGGCTTCTTCTCTACTGTATCCGCTAATGGATGTATAGCCTGTGTTTAGATAGAGTAAGGAATCATCTACATCTGGATCCCAGACAAAAATAACCGCCGGAGCTGTCTCCGAAAGGGTTCTGAACTGGGTTTCACTGGCTTGCAGGGCTTTTTTCATTTTCTTGCGCCCCCAGTAAGCTCCCAGCATTTCTGCCACCAGGTTCAGAAATTGAATATCTTCATCTTTCCATATGCGGCTTTGTTTAGTGTCATCAAAGCCTATATAGCCGAGCAGTTCATTGTCAATGCCAAAAATAGGAACCAGCACGGCTGCATATATGCCCTGGGCCACCATCGAGTCTTTTTCTACGATTGCTTCAGGGGGAAGGTTGTCCCTGTCTGCAAGGACAATATTTTCGCCCTGCAGAAATCTTTTCAGTCCCCAGGCGAAGCTTTCTGCATCCATATCAGATAAATATTTAATGACGGATATGGCATTATCATCGCACCACTCATAGGTATTACTCATTCTGCGCAGATCGTCAGAAAACTCAAATATATAAACCCGATTTACAGAAATAGCTTCGCCAATAATCTGTATCATTTTTTGCAGATCAGCTTCTTCGTCGACCAGGAGTTTAGAAGCTCTGGCTATGGCCTGTTCGATTTTCAGCCGCCGTTTGATTTCTTTTTTGGCAGCTTTTTGTTCGGTAACATCGCGGGCAACAGCCTGGTATTCAATCAGGAAGTTGTTTTCATCAAATATCGCCCGGACTGTCCAACGGCGCCAGGCGGTGATTCCTTTGGAGTTGGTCCATTTGTATTCAACACTGGCTTCCGGACTATTAATATTTAAAGTATTAAGAAAATCAAGGGCGGGCTTTTTGAATTTTTCAGGAAATGTATCGAATATGTGTTGACCAATAAAATGATAATCTTCCCGTTTTAAAAAATAAGTATAGGCTTCATTAACATAATTATATTTAAGTTCGGGTGAAAGGCGTATGAATAGTTCAGATTGAAACTCTTTAAGACTGGAGCGGATGACCTCGCTATGTTTGATATTATCTGTTTCGATAAATTCATTTCCCTGATGGTGTTCAAACTTGGATCTCAGTTTAATAATTTCTTGAATTAAGTCGTCTCTACTCATGCTGAAATAGTCCATTTTATTACTCCTCGGTAAAAAATAATTGTTAGGTGTAATAATTTGGCATTTACGCACAGAATCCTTTGGAAATATTGACAACCTTTGTCGCTTAGCATCCAATAATTAACTAAATATTCGATCTATAATGACAGCTTTAGATTCTTGAGCTGTTACCCTGCGGGTATTGCTGAGGCTCTCCGTTTACGACCTCATCTCAAAATATCCTTTCCTTTCGAGCTTACGGTGATACTGCTCAGGCCGCTTCGATTACGATAAAGAGCGGAATTTGCCGACAGGCATATTCGATATTTTTCTTTTTCGAACTGATTTTCTATTTTTACATGACAGTAGGTGCTTTTTTGCAGTAAGATGAATGTAATTATATTTTAAGGCAGGAAAAGATTCATGCTGGTTTTGGGTTTGGATCCCGGTACGGCTACTACGGGATATGGATTGGTTGAATATGTGCGCGGCCGGGAAAAAATGATTGCTTATGGAACGATTAAAACCTCGGCCGGGATGGCCATGGAATTGCGCCTGCTCAAGATATTCAAAGAATTAAACGATATTCTGGATAAATTCCAGCCGGATGCGGTAGCAATAGAAGAGCTGTTTCATCATAAAAATGCCAAAACCGTCATAACCGTCGCCCAGAGCCGGGGGGTTTTGCTGGTAGCTGCCGCCCAGCGCGGTCTGGAACTGGCAGAATATACGCCGCTGCAGGTTAAGCAGGCGGTCTGTGGTTACGGCAATGCAGAAAAGAAACAGGTGCAAATGATGGTACGCAATATCCTCAAGCTGGATGTGACACCCAAACCGGATGATGCAGCCGATGCGCTGGCGATAGCGATCTGCCACCTTCATTCCTGGCGGATGAGTAAATTAAAGAATGGAGTGAGACGATGATCGCTTTTTTAAAAGGCAGGTTGTTTCAGGTTATGTCAGATGCAATCATTATTGAGGCCGGGGGGCTGGGCTATGAAGTTCAGATCCACGGGCGCATGGCAGCGCAGCTGCCGGCAACGGGCGGACAGGTTATGATCCATACCTATTTACAGGTCATGGAAAATGAGTTTAAATTGTATGGCTTTGCTGCCCGGGGTGAGCTGGAGATTTTTAAGCTGCTGATGGGCGTAAGCGGTATCGGTGCCCGGGTAGCCATGAACCTGCTGGGCAAACTGGATGGTGAGCAGTTATGTTCGGCCATCGTCAGCGGGGATGAAAAAGTTTTAATGACCGTACCCGGGATTGGGAAAAAAACGGCTCAGCGTCTTATTTTTGAATTAAGGGATAAGATCGCCAATTATCAGGGAACTGTAGCTATTGCCGGAACAACCGGCACCGCTGCCGAGGAGATTTTGCAGGCCATGGAGAGCCTTGGCTATAGCCGCAGCGAGATTTATCCCCTGCTCACAGAAATGCAGTCACGGGGCGAACTTTCAGAACGGGTGGAGGAAAATATCAAGAAGATATTGAAACGACAAGCCCTGCTTATGAAGAAATAGAAGGGAGTCTTTACATGTCTGACAGTCGATTGATATCTTCAAAGCATAATGAAGAAGATTTGAACGAAGGGTCACTGCGCCCTTTAACCATGGCAGATTATGTCGGTCAGGATCGAATCAGGGAAAACCTGGAGGTCTTTATTGCCGCTGCCCGGGAACGCGGGGAGAGTCTTGATCACGTCCTGCTGAGCGGGCCGCCAGGACTGGGTAAAACCACCCTGGCTGCCATTATGGCCAATGAAATGGGTCAGCCCATCCGCAAAACATCGGGTCCGGCCATCGAACGTCCCGGTGATCTGGCTGCCATTCTGACCAATCTGGAGCCGGGAGAGATTCTTTTTATAGATGAGATCCATCGCCTTAATCGCAGTATCGAAGAAATCATGTATCCGGCCATGGAGGACTATACCATCGATATCGTAATCGGCAAAGGCCCGGCAGCGCGTACGCTGCAAATCGATCTGCCGCCTTTCACCCTGATTGGGGCGACGACCCGTCCCGGGCTGCTCAGTTCGCCCTTGCGGGATCGCTTTGGCATCAGCTGCCGCCTGGATTTTTACAGTCAGGCGGATCTGACTGCCATCATTATGCGGGCCGCTTCCATATTGGGAATTGCCATCACTCCGGAAGGGGCGGCAGAAATCGCCCGCTGTTCCCGGGGTACGCCACGCGTGGCTAACCGTCTGCTGAAGAGAGTACGCGATTATGCCTTGGTTAGAGCACAGGGAAAAATTGACCAGGCAACTGCCAGCCAGGCGTTGCAGATGCTGGAGATCGATGAACACGGTCTGGACACGGTTGACAGGATGATCCTGGATGCTATAATTATTAAATTCGGGGGCGGGCCGGTGGGATTGGAAACGCTGTCGGCAGCTGTTTCCGAAGAAGGCGATACGATTACTGATGTTTATGAGCCGTATCTGCTCAAATTGGGATTTATCCACAAGACCCCCCGCGGGCGGGTTGCGACCGAACTGGCTTATCGGGTCATGGGCTACCCGCTGCAAAAAGGCTTTAAGGATTCGAGTTTGTTTGAGGATGCAGACAATAAGTGAGGTTTTGTTACGGATGGTTGGGCTGGTTATTTGATGAGACTTTTCACAATCAGCTTTTACCCAAAAAAGGTTTAAGATATTGTTGTTCCAAGAAGATGAGCTGCTAACTATGGTTTCATTGCAAAATAATCTTCGTTGCATTTTGGAATTATGTAAAAACCTGATATTAAAATGGGAGTCCAATTTATGATTACAGATCAGGAAGTGAAGCGATGCCCAAGATATTATTGCATATTTGCTGCGGACCCTGTGCCAGCTATCCGGTTCCTGCGCTGCGTGATGAGGGCTTCGAATTAATGGGTTATTATTATAACCCCAACATTCATCCTTATACGGAGTGGCAGAAACGCAGGGATTCCCTGCAGGACTATGCCGCAGCTGTAGATCTGCAGGTGCTTTTCGATGAGGATTACGATCCCGCCCAGTACTTTCAGACGGTTAGTTTCCGTGAAGCCCGGCGCTGTTTTTACTGTTATCAGCTCAGACTCGAAAAAGCCGCGCAAATTGCCAGAAAGGGCAAATTCGATTATTTTACCACCACCCTGCTGGTAAGCAAATACCAGCGCCATGATTGGATTCGTGAACTAGGGGAGTCCATTGGGGAAAAATATGAAATCCCTTTTCTTTATCGTGATTTTCGTGATGGTTTCAGACAAACCGGGATAAATGCCAGGGAAATGGGTTTATACCGGCAGCAATATTGCGGATGCTTATTCAGTGAAACGGAACGTTACAGGAGTAAAGCCAAGTGAACCAAGCAGATCCATTGTCTATATATGACTTGAAAAGTTATCTTTTTGATCTACCCCCGCATTTGATTGCCCAGTTTCCGACCGAACCCCGTGATTCAGCCCGGTTGCTGGTTATGGATCGCTCGCGCGGCAGACTGGAGGATCGGATTTTTACCGATGTAATCAATTACTTTTCCCCGGGGGACACATTGGTTATCAACAAGACCAAAGTGATCCCGGCCCGTCTTTTTGCCCATAAATCTACCGGTGCCAAAATTGAAATCCTGCTGCTTAATAAACAGGGAGAAAACTGGGAAGCTTTGGTAAAACCGGCCCGGCGTATGCCCAAAGGCAGTCGGGTGTTTTTTAAGGATTATCCCGGAGTTGAAATAGAGGTCACGGCTGAACTTGAAGATGGAGGCCGGCTGCTGCATTTCCTTAATTGCCCTGATGAAATGGCTTTTCTGGACAAAGCGGGCAGTATGCCACTGCCGCCCTACATCAGCCGGAGGGCGGAGGAAAAGGATAAAACAACCTATCAGACAGTTTATGCCCGGGAAGAGGGCTCAGCTGCGGCTCCCACTGCCGGACTGCATTTTACGGAAAGACTGCTGCAGGATCTCAGGGACAAAGGAGTAAATGTGGCCCAGATCCTTTTGCATGTAGGTCTGGGGACCTTCCGCCCGGTAAGCTGCGAAGATATCAGAAAACATCAGATGCATTATGAATATTTTCAGCTGGATGCGGATACAGCGGAATTGTTAAATAATACCCGCCGGAACGGGAAAAATATTGTTGCTGTCGGAACAACTGTAGTAAGAACATTGGAAACGGTATATAATAAATACCATGGATTTTGCTGTCAAGCGGGCCAAACCAACAAATTCATTTATCCTGGCTATGAGTATGGGGCAGTTGACAGGATGATCACCAATTTTCATCTGCCGGGCTCATCCCTGATTATGTTGGTTGCTGCTTTTGCCGGTTTGGATTTTACGTTACAGGCTTATCACCATGCGGTTGCAGAAGAATATCGCTTTTTCAGTTATGGTGATGCCATGTTGATCATTTAAGGGAGCTTATATTAAAGGGAAGGAATTTAATGAATGCTGGATTTCCAAATTACACAAACTGATTCCGGCAGTGCAGCGCGAACAGGACAATTGACTACTGCTCACGGCGTGTTTGCGACCCCGGTTTTTATGCCGGTAGGAACCCAGGCCACCGTCAAAGCCATGACACCGGGGATGCTGGCTGAAGTTGGGGCGAATATTATTCTGTCCAATACGTATCACCTTTATCTGCGCCCCGGGGCTGATTTGGTAGAAAAGGCAGGCGGCTTGCATCAATTCATGAATTGGCCGCGCAGCATTCTTACTGACAGTGGGGGATTTCAGGTTTTTAGTCTTAAGGGTCTGCGTCGGATCAGCGACGAGGGAGTCTTGTTTCATTCCCATATTGATGGCTCACGCCATTTTCTAAGCCCGGAAATCGT
>Ga0123327_1002428_pt1 | contig 14487 bp, 12 predicted proteins | sample BioC13SIPDNA_4_FD_89701 | JGI IMG/M metagenome (GOLD analysis project Ga0123327, IMG submission 89701) | Anaerobic biogas reactor microbial communites from Washington, USA - Biogas_R1_B C13 SIP DNA | ecosystem: Engineered > Bioreactor > Anaerobic > Unclassified | place: Washington, USA...
CATTTTTGGCAAACTATATAAATCTAACGAAGTTGCCGCGAAGCGGTGCGCGAAAAAATAGCACTTACTTAAGGAGGAGTGTGAAGAGTTGCGATAGCGGTCTTAACCTGACGCCGGTGGAGTATCCTCATTCCCTTGCTTTCCTGCCTTTTGTTACAGCGCCCGCATTGGTTCTCTTCGATTAATGTTACAACACTCTGGGATGGGTAGAAGCGAGATTACCGGACCTGTACTGGTCCCTAAATGGTTCAGGGACGGCTTGAAGATCTGGTAGGGATAGGTGTAACAATCTCCCCTGTTGCTCTGCCCAATCCGTGGCATTCGTGGATTGCCGTATCATAGACCCGGAGGATATCTCCGGCTACTTTCTCCCATGAAAATTTCTCCGCGAACTGCAGGATCTCCTCGCGGTCCCAGTCCATCTGCAACCCCATACGGATCTTTTCTGCGAGTTCCTCCTCATTTTCTGGCTGGCAGAATAACCCAAGTTTATCGGAGGCGATGATCTCCCTGCTTCCGGGGGTATTCGTTGCAATGACGGGCTTTCCGCAGGCCATGGCTTCGATCTGGACAATCCCGAAACTCTCGTTCAAACTCGGGAGAACAAACAGGTCGCATGCGTTCATCCAGAGTGGGATCTCGGTGTGGGGTTTGTTGCCCGCCAGCATCACGTGGTCAAAGAGGCCTTCATCGATGATCTGCTGTTCCAATGCTGCTTTTTGTGGCCCATTGCCGACGATGATGCAGAGCAAGTCTGGATATTCTGAAATGATGCTTTTAATTGCCGAGAGGAGGTAACGGTGGCCTTTAATAATTTCCAGGTTCCCGACGGAGAGAACGATACGCCGATCTTCCGGCAGTCCAAGCGCTCTTCTGCAGGCCGTCCGGTCTATTGGACGGAAGATTGTAGAGAATCCGTTTGGGACTCGATACACATTCACGTTGTAGTTCTGCAACGTGGATACGTCGTAGGTGTTTGCCCTCAGCAGTGCGTCTGCGTTCAGCCAGGCCTTCTGAACCAGGGGGTGGTTCATGTTGTCCTCTTCAGACAGCCATGCCGGGTCCTCGTGGATCGTCGTGATGACCGGGATCTTCAGTTTTTCCTTCAGCATCACACCGATATAAGCCGACGGCCACGTGAAATGGGCGTGGATAAGATCGAACTTCTTTCCGAGCTTCCTGAGCAGCCGCTCCACGACATATGGCCGCGTGTCGAAGGATAGTTTTGCCCGGTTCGTGATACCCGGGAGATGGAGGCATCTCGGGAGGAAGAGGCAACGAGGGTAGTATACCGAGACATTATCATACTGGTAGTCTTTACATAATCTGTCGTTTGGTATGAGTTTTCCTGAAAAGAGGACGGGCGCCACAACGACAATCTCAGAGAAATGAGATCGCACTGTATCGACGAAATTCTTTATGAAGATCCCACCGACATATGTGTCGGTCGAATCTGGAAAATCTGGCGTGATTATCAACAGATTGCTCTTCATTCTCTTCTATCCATAGTTGCCAAAAACTCACCGATCTTTCGTATACGAGTACCTGATCATTGATCTCCGTGAGTTATCTATTTAGTTATTGTAAAATATCTTTTGATCAGATCTTTGAAGGAGTAACTAAGGTATTGCGTTATCAACGCGCCCTGCCACCCGTCTTGGCCCCTGATTACGCTTACATGGCTTCTTTTTCCTACCGGATCAACGATGCTTATCAAACGTTATCCTGATCAGGAAGATACTCCTCCGGCTGGACGAATACTTCGCGCATTGTTATGTCTGGTTTGGTGAACGTTCTGAAAACTGTTCATGACCCGCATTTCTGGGCGACGTCTATCTGAATTGAATCGGCGTGAGCCCGGCCAATTGGTAGGGTGTCTTCATCCTGCTTTGTGTCGACGCTATCGTTCGGAGTTTGGGGTGCGGTCACTCCTACCGTGCCAGAACCAGCAGGGAGTATCCACCGAATATCCTCACGGCCAGGTCTTTATGAAGGGCAAAACAGATTCGCCGCGGTATACGCAGAAGATCATCCTTCCATCCGTGTCCTCGTGAAATCAGATACCCGGGTGTGTAACGGGCATCAAGAACGTCATAGCCAAGTTCATCGAATGCCTGTAAGAGCAGATCTTTGGTGAAGTAATGTAAATGCCCGCTATTCTGTCGTTGTTTCCGTAAAAAGCCAGAATCAAGTAATGAAAGCACGAAGAGTTCCAGAGGGATATGGAATACCTTATATGCTGCCTTATCTTTGACTGCTCGCATGAACCCGAGGTAGTCCTCAACATGCTCTATCACGTCTATGGCAAGGAGGAGATCCCAATTGATGTCGGGTTCCTGGAGGAGATCGCCCTGGAAAAAATGCAATTTTGCATTCGACTTCGGGTTGCAGATCTCGATCGCCTGAGGCGAGATCTCGTAGCCTGAGAAAGCGCAGCTTTCGTCCATCGACCTCTGCAGGCTGACCAAGATCTCCCCCGCTCCACACCCAACTTCACCGATAGTGTATGGATGGATGTTATGCTCCTGAAGCATTATCAGGATCTGTTCGGCTTTCCAGGGTGAATCCTCAACGTCCCATGTGGGGTTCTTCCGAAGGTATTCGCCGTTCTGGTACATGTCGCTGTAATTCATCCGTCACCTGATGCAGTGTGCACCTAAAAGGTTGGTAAATCTTTCTTTGATGACTCTATCATCGAAATCTTCCTTTGCGCGGGCATATGCCGCCATGCCCAGACTCTGCTGAAGGTTTTGATCGCTGACCAACCTCTCGATTCCTTTTGCAAGCTCAACGGGATCGTTTTCAGAGACCACCAGGCCGCAGGAGTGCTGATTGAAATACCATGAGACGAAAGAGTCCGCAGGAGCATGCACCAGTACGGGGCGTTTTGCGGCAAGGAGTTCACCGATCTTCCCGGGTGATGCGGTTTTCACGATCTCCGGATACGGTGAGTTGAACGCGAGTGGAAGGAATAAAATATCCGCTCTTTGTTGAATCTCAGGCATCATGAAGATCGGTTGGTTTTTATGGTACGTAACATACTCTCCGGAGATGTTATTTGCTCTCAACCTGGATTCCGATTGCGGTGTATAGATATGAAGACGAACTTCCGGCCGGTCCAGAGTATGTAAAGCCTGGATCAAATTCTGGAAGGCGTCATAATGCGCTTCATAGATTGCCCCGGTATAGAGTATTGTGATCTCTTTCTCGTTGTTGGCTCTATTGTGCTCCGGATTCGCTTGATACCGTGAGAGTTCACAGGGGTTGTGCAGGACCGTCGCCTCAACATCGTATGTCCGGCGGTACTCCCGACGGAGAAACTCATTTGGGACGATAATTTCTGCCGCTCCCAGAATGAGCTGCTCTTCATGCTTTCGCGCAAACGCATGCAGGAGAGGAGGCATCCATTGATGGGAGTAATGGTCGAATGCATACAGGATATAAGGGATATCGAGTGACTTGCTTACCTGGTATGCTGCAGGGGGATCAAAGAGGTCTCCGGTACAGGCAATGACGGCCTCAGATCGTTCCTGACGGATTATCCTTCTCAACTGATGGATCCGTACCTTCAAGAGCGCGCTGAGGACACCTGTACTGCGTGCTGTTGACGCAAACCTGAGTATTCCACGGATTACCTGATAATCAGGATTGATGTAGTGGTACGTGCCGGGCAGGTGAGATGACCCATTTCCCTGACTCCCATAGAGATGGAAGTTCTTCTGCGTGATCAGACTGTATTGATCGGGTTTGAGATCCTTCAATAGATGATACAGCACCAGTGACTGTCCTGACTGGGATGGGGGCAATCCAAGAGAGACGAGAGCGAATTTCATGAGGACCGGCACATCCCATGTGAGGGTGATTTCATCTCTTTCGTTCCGGGCTGTACCCCACCATGACCTTCACTATCGTGTCGCTGACCCTGCCTGCCATGTACTCATCCGGGACCTTCCAGTCCGGGTCTCGGGAGAGCACACATTCGACTGCACACACAATTGTGTCATGGTCGACTCCGCTCAGGACATTACTGCCGCACTCGATCGTTTCCGGTCGTTCAGTCACGTCACGGAGGGTTACGTTGGGAACATGGAAGATGCAACACTCTTCTTGAACGGTGCCGCTATCGCTCAAGACGCAACGGGCGTTCTGCTCGAGCTGGATGAAATCGAAGAGGCCAAACGGAGCGTGGAACTGTATGCCGGGAGAGATCCGCTCCAGTAGCCCGAACCGTCTCATGGCGTCCCGTGTACGAGGGTGAAGACTACAGATGAGGGGTACTCCATAGGTCCGGTTGAGACTTTCCATCGCTGCCATCAATGCACGAAGGCGTGATTCGATATCGACATTTTCGGCACGGTGCATGGTGACAAGGAAGTATCGACCGGACTCTAAATTCAATCGCTCAAGAACGTTGGAACTCTCAATAGAACTTCGATAATGCTCTAACACTTCGTTGATCGGGTTTCCTGTCACGTAGATACGCTCACCTGCAATACCCTCACGGAGAAGGTTTGCCCGGCTCCGTTCGGTATACGGCAACAGAACGTCACTGGAGTGATCAATGATCCGCCGATTAACTTCTTCAGGAACCCGATCGTCGTAGCATCGGTTCCCCGCTTCCATATGGTAGACGGGAATTCCCATTCGTTTCGCGACGATTGCCGAAAGGCTGCTGTTTGTGTCGCCGAGAATAAGTAGTCGGTCCGGTTGCTCGGATCTCATGATCTCTTCGGAAGTGTGGATTATCTGGCCGATCTGGTCGCCGAATGATCTCCCCTGGACACCCAGGAAGTGATCCGGCGCCCTGATCCCGAGTTCATCAAAGAAGATCTCGCTCAGATTTGGATCGTAATTCTGCCCGGTGTGCACCAGTACATGCTCACAAAGCCGATCCAGCTTCGGGATAATCCGGCTCAGCCGGATGATCTCGGGCCTGGTACCCAAGATAGTCATTATCTTCATCTGAGTAACTCACCTTCGTGCGTCTCCAGATCCTCAAGGAGGAGCCCATGTCGGTGCAACTCTCTGTGCAGATCTTCTGGCGTCATCACATTGTCGGCAGAACCGTACTCCTTGTCGATAGTCGATCCCGATTCTCCCTCGCTACGAATTTCGGGGAGAATCGGCTGGATAACATAGTAACTGCCACGGGGTATAGTACGATGCGCCTCTTCTTCGGAGACGAGAATCTCGTGGATCTTCTCCCCGGGCCTGATGCCGGTGACGATCATCTCGATAGGATGGTCCCCGATAAGGACGGCAGCAATATCGATCACCTTTGCCGAGGGGACGCGGGGGATATAGGTCTCTCCCCGGTGTGCGTATCGTACCGCCTCGAAGATCGTGTCGACTGCCTGATCGAGGCTGAGCAGGAACCGCGTCATGTCGGTAGTTGTGATCGTGACAGGGCCGCCATTGAGGATCTGGTCGTGGAAGAGCGGGATCACCGATCCGCGAGATGCGAGCACATTGCCGTACCGAACACAGATGAAACGTGTGTTCTGACAATCAAGGTTTGCCTGAATGAATATGCGCTCCTGGATAGCTTTGGTCATGCCCATGACATTGACGGGCTTGCAGGCTTTATCCGTGGAGATGCCGACAACGGTGTCAATGGGGAGGTTCTGTTCCCGTATTGCCCTGATAATATTCTCCGGTCCGGTGATGTTTGTTAAGACGGCTTCAAACGGGAAGTATTCACAGGAAGGAACCTGCTTTAATGCTGCGGTGTTAAAGACGACATCCACGCCTCGAAGAGCCCTGCTTATGCTGTGGAAGTCCCTGACATCGCCGATCCGGAACTCGAGCATGCGCTTGAAGTTGTCGTAGATGACCTCGTCGGTGGCCGTCGTGCGGTTCAGGTACTCCATTCGCATGAAATGCTGTTTCGCTTCATCGCGCGAAAATACGATGATCTTTTTTGGACAACCCATCTCGCCGGAAAGCAACCGCTTTATCAGGACCTTGCCGAGCGATCCCGTTCCCCCGGTGACCAGTATTGTCTTGTCGGTTAGCATTTTTTCGCCCTCATTGCTGCATATGGTGTCGAATCTTGATGCATCTGTTCGATCATTGTTTGCCAGGAGGGGATTATAATATTCGTATTCTTTCGTAGCTTGTTTCCATTCAAACTTCGATCTATTACGACTGAATTATCCGGCTGGATCTCTATGCTAAGATTATAGACTGTTTTGACCAGCGTGAGCAAGTCGTATTTGCTGATCGGCTCAGCTGCGACGTGCCAGACTCCGCGCATCTCCGGATAATCAGTGATGATGGTAGCGATAACATCGGAAAGGGCATTCGTCGTCAGGCCACTGAAGATTGCGTTTGTATAGCCGCTGACTGTTCTTCCCTCCTGGCCCAGGAACCACTCGATCAGACCGTGGTTGGTACCAAGCTCGCGGCCGATGATGGAGGTTCTTAGAGTGAGAGCGTTTTCGTAGTCCACCTCACCAAGGTACTTGGTTCGGCCATACAGGTCGTCAGCGTCGGCGAAATCATCCTCACTGTAGTTCCCTTTCCGGCCTGAAAAGACACAGTCCGTGCTGATATGGATCAGCCGGATTCCTCTTTGCTGGCAGATGTGCGCGAGTTGGTGCGGAAAGAGAGCATTTATTGCAATGCTTTGCAGGGGGTCGTGAGCTGCCGGCAGCTGTTTGACGATGCCGATGCAGTTGATGACGACATCGGGTTCGTACTTCTCGATAGCTGCTTTTACCCCGGCGATGTCGCCTGCATTGATGTGGGGGATTATGCTGCTGGAAGACATTCCCTGATAATAGGGGAAGGTCGTTTCGTCGCCCCGGACAGTGCTTCTCGTCAGGAACTGCTCTGAAAGAGACTGTAGCAGTTTATGACCGAGCATCCCGGTAGCGCCAAAAATAAGAATCTTCGTATGGCCTCTCCGTCTCATCGTCATCCTGATCCCGTTACAATAACCTCATGATCCTTGATCGATTCATCTTTCTGCTATCTACCCCATTTTAGAGGAATGCACTTTTTACAATAGACAAGCTGGCTGAGACGTTCGACAACTCCCTCGGCACCCGGGGGATCCACCCCATAAACCCGGCAGAGCATCCGACTGTCGTCCTCACCATCTCGCCCCCGATCTCTCGGCCTGCAGGATGCCCTTCAGGTTCAATGATGAACTGCAGGTATATCTCCAGCGTTGTGGTTGGGTGAATAATCACTTAAAGAAATCGGTATCGCTGTAGCAGCACCTGAATACTACAAGCAATTCTGAAAACCCGTAACCGTTCGGTCACAACCATAAGACCCCTGTAAGAGCATCCTGATCGAATTCAGCCTCCTGAAGGTTCTCTCAAACCCCGTAACTCCATGGACAGATACCCGAAACGATCCCCCTCAGGAGAGCGAACCATCACCCTCTTCCACGTGAGGATCTACCGCTGCCTGTGCATCGGATTCACGGGATTGACGTGAAAAACACAAAGCCTGATGCTGATCTTCCGCCACACGAGACCGCATTTGCCGATATCGGATACCCGACAGGGTGAAGTGCCGGGCGAGAAGATCAACGGGTGGTGAAACGGAAAGAGATGAACCTCGATACAATCATATCAACTGCCAGACAATTGGCTGTGCGGCGTTACCAGAACTGGAAGGGCGGTTGAGAGAGAAATTCTTCGCCCTGCAAGGCAGCTTGCCGGGTAACCTGAATAGTTACGATATATTTATGCCGATGGATTCAGATACTGATCTGCAATATAATCGCTAAAAGAGCGAGAAGAGCATAAAAACGGCGTATGCGGTCCCGGGGGCCATGTTGGACTGGAACCTGCCTGTTCTGGATTTGTGGTGGGAAATGTGTGTCGGTTTTGGATTTATGTTCTTTGAACAGAAGCTCCTCTTTAACACTATAATCCCTGGAATATCCCGATCAGAACCTTGATAGGAATTAGAAGATTTAAGATATTATTAACAATCGAAAACAAGGACGGCGTACAATGCAGGTCATCATTCTTTGTGGGGGTCTTGGAACTCGATTGCGTGAAGAGACCGAATATCGCCCCAAACCCATGGTCCCGGTCGGAGGTAAACCGATCCTCTGGCATATCATGAAAATTTTTGCTCAATATGGACATACAGAGTTCATTTTGCCTCTTGGATACAAGGGAAACATGATCAAGGAATATTTTTTTCACTACCATCTGATGAGCCAGGATGTCTGTATCAGGCTCGGAGATCATCATTCTGTATCGTTTCTGCCATGCGACTCACATGAAACCGAAGACTGGTCCATCACCCTTATTGATACAGGCGAAGATACCCTGAAAGGCGGTCGATTGAAGCGCGTTGAGAAATATCTCACCGGTGATGAGGTCCTGGTGACGTACGGGGATGGGGTTGCAGATATTGATCTCGACAAACTGCTTGCATTCCATCGTTCACACGGGAAGATGGCGACAGTTACCGGCGTGTCTCCTGCGTCCCAGTTTGGTGAGTTGCACATCACAGGCGACCAGGTTGAGCATTTCAGGGAAAAACCCTCCACATCTGATCATTACATCAGTGGAGGATTTTACGTGTTCAACCGTGCTTTCTTCAACTCTTTGACTCCTGATGGGGCATGCGATCTGGAAGTAGGACCACTTGAGGACCTTGCAACGGCAGGAGAGTTGATGGTATACAAGCATCCCGGACGATGGGCGTGCATGGATACCATCCGGGATATGGAATACCTGAACCGGTTGTGGGATGCCGGTGAAGCGTTCTGGAAGATCTGGTGAACAGACACATGGATCTCTCAAAAATCTATGACGGCAAACGGGTTATCATCACCGGAGATACCGGGTTTAAAGGATCGTGGCTTGCACTCTGGCTCCATAACCTTGGAGCCACGGTCACGGGTATAGGGCTGGCTCCAAAGACACCACGCGACAATTATGTTATCTGCGAATTGGACTCCACCATAACCCATCATTCCTGCGATATTCGCCAGTATGATAAAATCCTGGAAATCTTTTCTGCAGCAGAACCCGATATGGTGTTCCACCTTGCCGCCCAGCCGCTGGTACCCGAATCGTACGCCTCGCCTCGTGGGACGTTTGAGATCAACACTCAGGGAACTGCCAATATTCTTGAAGCGGTTCGCCAGACACCATCCGTTCAGGTCGGCGTGATGGTTACCAGCGATAAATGCTATGAAAACCGGGAATGGGTTCATGGGTATCGGGAGACCGATCCTGTCGGCGGGCATGATCCGTATAGCGCTTCAAAAGGCGCTGCAGAGATCATTATATCATCATACATCCGGTCTTTCTTCTCAGGTGACGGTGCGCCGGTGGTCTCGTCTGTACGTGCCGGCAACGTTATGGGCGGAGGCGACTGGTCAGAGAACCGCATCATCCCGGATTTCATGCGGTCGCTTGAAGACAAAAAACCCATCACTCTCAGAAACCCGGGAGCCGTCCGGCCCTGGCAGCATGTCCTTGAGCCTCTTTACGGGTACCTCCTGTTAGGTTCGGCAATGATCCAGAAGGGACATTCATTCAGCGGTGCCTGGAACTTTGGACCGTTGCACCGGAATACTTTGACGGTCGAAGTGTTGATACGGAAATTTATCGAGCATAGCGGTGATGGGACGGTGGAGGTATCAAAACGGGACGGCCTCCACGAGGCCGGACTCCTCAGCCTGGACATATCCAAGGCAATCCATCAGCTTAACTGGCATCCGGTTCTGGACGTCGATACTATGGTTCGCCTTACTCTGGACGAATATGCCATCAAGGGCTTAACTCCTGAAGCGATCGTTGACCAACGATGCACTCATATTGCTGAATACATGAACCTCCAAAAAAGGATGTGAAGAATGAAGTTCTGCCGCTCCTGCCGCTCACCATTGCCCGGACCCTTCCTGGACCTGGGCAACTCGCCTCTATCCAACGGGTATCTTTCAGAGGAAGACACTCATGTGATGGAACCTTACTACCCCCTCGAGTGTTATTACTGTCCGCACTGCTCACTGGTTCAACTTGATGAGTTTGAGGCGCCCGACCGGATCTTTTCATCCGATTATGCATACTTCTCTTCATACTCTTCAAGCTGGCTGGCCCACTGCAAGGCATACGTCGCAATGATGGTAAAGAGGTTCGGTTACGATAGAGATTCCCTTGTGCTTGAGATTGCAAGCAATGACGGGTACCTGCTTCAGTACTTTACGGAGCAGCATATCCCCGTCAGGGGAGTGGAACCGGCAGCAGGCACAGCAGAGGCCGCAATTGCAAAGGGCATCCCGACCGATATCACCTTCTTTAACACCGGTTATGCAGAGGCTATGACCGCCCGGGACGATCGGGCAGATCTCATCATTGGAAACAATGTACTTGCGCATAACCCGAACCTGAACGATTTTGTTGAGGGATTGCGCATCGCCTTAAAGCCTCACGGGGTCATCACCATGGAGTTCCCTCACCTTCTCCAGCTTATGGCAAACAACCAGTTCGATACTATCTACCAGGAGCACTACTCTTATCTCTCCCTGAATTCAGTACAATACCTGTTTAACGCGCACCAGCTCGAGATATTTGATGTTGACGAACTTCCAACGCACGGCGGGTCATTGCGGATTTATGCGAAGCACAAAACCGATCGGGTACAGGAGAGATCGTCCCGCGTTGCGGAAGTGCTGGATAAAGAGAGACGGGCGGGGTTACTCGACCCCGTCACCTACGAGGAGTTCAGCAAGCGCGTCAGGGCAACGAAGAGAGCATTGCTTACGACGCTCATTGCCATCAAAGATGAGGGTAAAACCATCGTGGGTTACGGTGCACCCGCCAAAGGGAACACGCTCCTGAACTATTGTGGAATCCGAACCGATTTCCTCGATTATACCGTTGATGCAAACCCTCACAAGCAAAATCTATTCCTGCCGGGTACGCATATTCCAATAAGGCATCCTGACCGGATACGGGTCGATAGACCTGATTACATCCTCATCCTGCCATGGAATATCGGAGAAGAGATCATGGAGCAACTCTCGTTCGCCAGCGAGTGGGGAGGGAAGTTTATCATTCCCATTCCGGAGGTCAGGGTGATCGATGCATGATCTTCACCAGGACGGGGATCGAGGGGGCGTATATCATCGAACCCGAACCACTCGCCGATGAACGGGGGTTTTTCGCACGATCGTTCTGTAGAGAAGAGTTCCTGAAAAACGGGCTTGAGTCCAGGATCGTCCAGTGCAATATATCCAGCAACAAGAGGTCGGGAACACTTCGCGGGATGCACTACCAGATTCCGCCATTTGAGGAGGCAAAGATTGTGACCTGTACCAGGGGATCGATCTATGATGTGGTACTGGATCTCCGGAGGGGTTCATCCACCTATCGCCGGTGGTCTGGTGTGGAATTGAGCGAAAACAACTATACGATGGTGTATATTCCGAAAGGATGTGCACATGGATTCCTGACACTGGAAGACGATTGTGTGGTATATTATCAGATGACCGAGTTCTTCCATCCGGAATGCGCACGAGGGGTGCGGTGGGATGATCCGGCATTCGGGATCACCTGGCCGCATCCTGCAGAGATCATATCCGAGAAAGATCAGAACTATCCGGATTACGTATCATGAAAACGGTTCTCGTGACCGGGGCAACCGGCTTTATTGGCAGACACACCCTGGAACCGCTTGTAAGACGGGGTTTTGATGTTCATTTTGTTTATCGAGCGAAAAGACCGGAGATTATCCCTGATGAAAGAGGCGCGACGTGGCACAGGGTAGATCTCTTAAATGACGATGACGTTAAAGATCTATTCAACTCATTCTCACCTGCTTATTTGCTTCACCTCGCATGGGACGTTACGCCCGGTTCATATCTCGAATCGATAAATAATTTTACCTGGCTTGATTCCAGTCTGCATCTTCTTCGTGAATTTGCAGAATCAGGAGGTGTGCGGGCGGTATGTGCTGGAACCTGTATCGAGTATGATGTACGGTACGGTTATTGCACCGAAGACCTCACTCCGACATTACCATCAACATATTACGGGCAATGTAAACATCATCTCCGGTCCATTGGTGAGAGATATGCGGATAAGATGGGTTTTGAGTTAGCATGGGGCCGTATCTTTCAACCGTACGGACCGTATGAGTATCCGGCGCGACTTGTTCCCTCTGTTATCCGGTCTCTCCTGAACGGTGAGCCGGCCCGATGCACACACGGGAATCAGATCCGTGATTTTCTGTATGTTGCCGATGTTGCAGATGCGTTTGCAGCACTCCTTGACTCGGGAGTAACAGGGTGCGTCAATATTGGATCTGGAGAACCGGTCTCGATCAGGGAGCTCGTTATGCAGATCGCCCATCATCTTGGCAAAGAGGATGACGTCCGGTTCGGTGCCCTCCCGGCACGCGAGGATGAATCTCCCTTCATCGTTGCAGATATCGGTCGCCTGATAAAGGAGGTTCAATGGCGTCAGCGATATTCTCTTGAGAAGGGGGTCATGGAAACGATCTCATGGTGGAAAAAGATGGGGGTACAAGAGTGAGTTGCCAGATCTGCCCTGACAAACAAGGAGGATCTATTCTTGTGAGTGGATGTATAGTAATCTCTCCAGATCAGCTTCCACAAAAATGGGCCAGTTCAGGCTGGGACACAACCCCACACGTGCCGCAAAAGAACCTCAAATTGGAGTTATTTCCATCAGACCTTTATAAGCAGCCAGATCATTTTCTACTTGTGTCCCAGCCTGAATTGTTATCATGAACAAGGATTACATCAAAGAAATTAAAAAGTAAATTTCTTCTGACGGAAAAGCAATACAATTGTGTTCTGTTCACAGTATATTGGACAGCAATCATCTTGAGCGGTTTCAGAGATATTATAAGAAAACGGAGACATTAAGATGAATTCGAAAGCGTTTCAAAACGAATGCAATGAGCGGATCAAGGGTTACGCACATGATGAAGAGTTGTACCAATCATCGAACTCGTTTATGGATAATACAATCCGTACAAAATATTCATACAATTTCTCCTGGATGGGGAGGCCTATCATCCAGTATCCCCAGGACATCATGGCAATGCAGGAGATCATCTGGAACGTAAAGCCGGATCTCATCATCGAAACCGGGATTGCGCATGGAGGATCTCTGATATTTTACGCCTCGATGCTGGAGTTGATAGGGGGGGATGGGGCAGTCCTCGGCATAGATATTGACATCCGGGAACACAACCGGCGGGAGATCGAGAAACACCCGATGTTTGAGCGGATCACAATGATCGAAGGTTCAAGTGTAGATCTAGACGTGACCAAAACGGTGTATAAACATGCACAAGGGAAGAAGCGTGTGCTAGTCGCCCTTGATTCTCTGCATACTCATGACCATGTTTTGCAAGAACTTGAGTTATATTCGCCGCTTGTGACAAGAGGGAGTTACTGTGTTGTCTTTGATACAATCGTCGAAGATATGCCTGAGATATATTCGAGTGACCGACCCTGGGGAAGAGGAAATAATCCAAAAACTGCTGTTTGGGAATTCTTAAAAAAGAATGACCGATTTGTCGTTGATAGAGGAATCGAAAATAAACTGTTGATCACTGTCGCTCCGGATGGCTACTTGAGATGCGTTAAAGATTAAAGAGCGCGGAAGTATACCTCTTTATAGGATGTAGGAAGATCCTGACATTAGAAACTATATTGCAAATGCCGCAGCACACATATGACATGGAAATGTCGGTACGTATGGTAATTATCGATGTGGATACACCTTTCAACACTATGATTTCCTACCAAGATTCTCTATACGACACAAGTCTGCCCTGCTGGTCAAGTATGGTTTCTGAACAGGAATTCTATTTACGATGTGGTGTAAGGCGTGGTAAGTAGTGAATAACCATCGGGATACACTAATGATCGAGTCTCTTGTCAGTGTGGGCATCCCAACATATAACAGACCAGTTGGACTGCGACATACCTTGGAGTGTATTACTGAGCAGACTTACAAGAATCTGGAAATAATTATTTCAGATAATTGCTCACCGGGGCCGGAAACCGAGATAGTGATCCGGGAATTTATGGGGAGAGATCCCCGGATCCGATATTATCGGCATGAAACGAATAAAGGACCCACTCATAATTTCAAATTTGTCCTTGAGATGGCTACCGGCGAGTATTTTATGTTTGCTGCAGATGATGATGGGTGGGAAGATACCTATATTGAGAAATGTCTCCAGGAATTTCTCAAAAACGATGCGCTCGTCCTGTGTTACAGCGAGGCTGCAAAGTGGGATGATGCCTCGCAACAGAAGAGTATACTGGCATCGGACATCACGACAGTCGGTATGGGGAAACTATCCGGCATCAAGAAGTTACTTCTCAATCAATACCGGAATATCGAGTTTTATGGTCTGATGAAGGCGGATGTCGCACAAACCTATACGTTTAAAAATTTTTTCGGTGAGGATAATGCTTTTGTCCTGTTTCTTGCTCTGCATGGTGAAGTTGGAAGAACAGAG
>Ga0123327_1002436_pt1 | contig 14447 bp, 10 predicted proteins | sample BioC13SIPDNA_4_FD_89701 | JGI IMG/M metagenome (GOLD analysis project Ga0123327, IMG submission 89701) | Anaerobic biogas reactor microbial communites from Washington, USA - Biogas_R1_B C13 SIP DNA | ecosystem: Engineered > Bioreactor > Anaerobic > Unclassified | place: Washington, USA...
ATCCGCCGCACGCGACGCACGCGACACCGGTCGATCCGGCCCGAGGCCGCGATGGGCCGATGTCGTCGGCACCGCCCGCAGACGACGGCACGGCGGCTCGTCAAAATCCGACAACTGGCCGCCCATGTGGTTGACCTTGTCCCAGCCCATGCCTGCGAACCAGCAGACGTTGCGGCACCCGCACGTGAAGCACGGGCCCACGTTGTACACGTTCATCGAACGCCGGGACGGCGACTGTGTCCCTGAGGTCTTCCTGTGGTCGTTCATGGCGGAACCTCCCGGCCGCGAGACGGAGTCGGTCGGCGGATGCGGATACCCGCCGATCGACACCCGTTGCCTCGCAGTGCTCGCTTGGCACAGCTTCCTACCCCTCGGTCGCTTCTTCTGGTTCCGATTCGCTGCCCGCGACAGTGCGCTTCAATCCATGCAACCTGGGACGCCCCCGCGACCCTCAACACCCAGCACTGTCAACGTGCCACATCACCCCTCACTATGTGCAACCAGCGTACCACGAGCGCCCAGAAAACAGTGTCGCCAACCCTAAGGCGTTGCCAGTCAATATCTTAGAACTGAGTCCGAATTGCTCAAAGGAAGGCCGTTGGAGCAAGAGACTGACAACAACGTGGGCAGTTTGGCGACAGGTTTGCGAATAATCAGTGAACCAGCACCGGAAACCAGCACTAATCCCTCAGAAAGCCCGCCAACTTTGTTGCCGGGTCCATGTGCCAACGTTGTGGGCGCGCCACCTTTCCCGCCACGGCCTGCGGCCTCACCCACCGCCCCACGGATCGTACCACGCCGACGGCACTGCGGTTCGGGAAATCCAGCAGATATGCACTCAGGGTCACGCCAGACCGTAGCGGAGGAGTTTCTTGCGGAGGCCTTCGCGCGAGAGGCCCAGGAGGCGGGCCATCTGCGACTTGTTGCCGGCGGCGGCGCGGCGGGCGTCGTCGATCATGCGGCGCTCCAGCGACTCGACGCGCTCGGGCAGGGTGCCGCCGGCGGCCGGGTCGCCTGCTGCGGCGGCGGTCGGCAGCGTGACGCCGCGGATCTTCTCCGACAGATCGTCCAGCCCGAGTTCCGGGCGATCCACCGCCAGAATCAGGCTGCGCGAAATCTCGTTCTCCAGTTCGCGGACGTTGCCGGGCCAGTCGTACGCGGCCAGGTGCTTCAGGGCCGGCGGGCTGAATCCCGTGGCCGAACGGCCGAACCTCTGGCGCAGGCGGTCCAGAATCCGCAGCGCCATGGCCGGAATGTCCTCGCGCCGTTCGCGCAGCGGCGGCAAGTGCAACGTCACGACGTTCAGCCGGTAGAACAGGTCCTCGCGGAATCGCCCGGCGCGGATCTCCTCCGCCAGGTTCCGGTGCGTGGCCGACAGGATGCGCACGTCGACCGACCGCGTTCGCTGCGACCCGACGCGCTCGAACCGCTTCTCCTGGACGACGCGCAGAATCTTCGCCTGCGTCGCCAGGCTCATGTCGGCGATCTCGTCGAGGAAGATCGTGCCGCCGTGGGCCGCCTCGAGCTTGCCGACGCGGCGCTCGACGCCCGTGGCCACGCCCTTCTCGATGCCGAACAGCTCGGCCTCCAGCAGCGTGTCCGGGATGGCCGCGCAGTTGACGTCGATGAACGGTTTGTTGCGGCGCCGGCTGCTGAAGTGGAGGCACTTGGCCAGCAGCGTCTTGCCTGTGCCCGACTCGCCGGTGACCATCACCGAAACGTCGGTGTCGCTGACGCGGCGAGCCGTGTCCAGAACGGCCTGAATCTGCGGGCTGTTGCCGACGATCTCGCTGGCGCAGAACGAGTGCTCCAGCGTGACCTGGAGCCGCGCGTTGGTGCTGTCCAGCGCGTCGCGGTCGCGCTTGACTTCCTCGAATTCGCGGGCATTCTGGACGGCCACGGCCGTGGCGCTGGTAAAGGCCTGGGCCAGACGCTCATCGGCTTCATCGAACGGAGTGCCGTCGTTCTTGTTCAGAATCTGGAAGACGCCGATGGATTGCCCGTCGCGCGTGATCATGGGTACGGCAAGCATGCTCCGGGTTTTGAAGTCGGGGCCCTGCCCGAGGGTGGGATTGAACCGCGGGTCGGTCGAGGCGTCGGGCACGTTGCTCAGCCGCCCGGTCCGCAGAACGTCGCCGGCGATGCCGCAATCCGCCGGCATCCGCAGCGGCTCGTCCGGGATGCCCATGGCGACGCGCGTGTACAGCTCGTTGCGGTCGCGGTCAAACATCCAGACGGTGCACCGCTGCGCGTCCAGAGCCCGCGCGCCTTCGTTGGCAATCTCCAGCAGCAGTTCGTTCAACGGGCGCAGCGTGTTGATGCGGTTGACGGCGTCAATCAGCGACTCCAGCCGACGCGACATCAGGCTCTCGGTGCTTGCACGTTCGCTCATGAAGGCCCCCGGGGTTGCCGACGACGTACGGCGGCATTATAATCCCCGGTTCGTCGCGTGTCGAGCCGCCTTGACGTGCCGCTCCCCGAAACAGAAGGAGGTCGTGCGTTGTCACCCTGTCGTCGCCGCACAGTCCTGTTGGGTTCCTTGGCCATTGTCCTGGCGTCAGCCGTTCTGATGCCTGTGGCGCCGACCGGCGCCCAGAGACCCATCGCCGAGAAGCCCGGCGCAGCCGGGGCCGTCCAGGCTCCTGCGGCGTCGGCCAATCCTCTGGCCGCGCGACTGGCGAGGCTGACGGCCGACCCGAAATTCGCCAAGGTGCGACTGGCGGCCCACGTCGTGGACGTCCAGTCGGGCCAGGTGCTGCTGGCCGCCGACGAGAACACGCCGATGACGCCGGCCAGCACGATGAAACTGGCGACCACGGCGGCCGCCCTGCACGTGCTCGGCCCGGACTTCAAGCTGCGGACCGTCGTCGGGCTCCTCGGCGACGACCTGGTGATCGTCGGCGGCGGCGACCCGAACCTGTCGGGGCGATTCTACGGCGGCGACATCACGGCCGCCGTCAAGCGATGGGCGGCCGTCCTTCGCGGCCGGGGCATCACCGCCGTCAAGGGCGACCTCGTCCTGGACGATTCCCTGTTCGAGGCCCAGTGGACGCACCCGAACTGGCCGGCCGCCGACTTCCAGTGGTGGTACCAGGCCCCGGTGGGCGCCCTGGTGCTGAACGATTCCTGCGTCGAGCTGCGCGTCCGTCCCGGCGCCACGGACGGCGCCGCGGCGATCGTTCGCGTGGCGCCGATGACCGAATACGTCACGTTGGTGGGCCAGATTCAGACGCGCGCCGGCGGCGGCAACAACCCGCGCATCGACCGCGTCCGCGGCACCGAACGGTTCCAGCTCGGCGGCACGGTGCCCCTCAAGAGCGGCACGCAGACCTACTTCCGGACGGTGCACGATCCGGGCCTGTTCGCGGCGACGGTCATCCGCGAAACGCTCCAGGCCGAAGGCGTGACGGTGGCCGGCCAGGTGGTCCGCCGCCGCGTGTGGACGGACGGGTGGCACCTGCCCCCGGGGTTCAAGGCCGTGGTGATTCACAACTCGACGCTGGGCCAGTCGGTGGCCGTGGCCAACACGCGAAGCCAGAACCTGTACGCCGAGTGTATCGTGAAGGTGCTGGGGGCTCACGCGTCGAGCAAGGAACGTCCGTGGCCGGCGGCGCAGGGATCGTGGGCCCTGGGGTGCCGCACGGTCGCCCAGACGCTGGCGGCCATGAAGGTGCCGACCGACGGCTGCGCGTTCGACGATGGGTGCGGTCTGAGTCGCCGCAATCGTCTGACGGCGCGGACACTGACGGAGTTGCTGGTGACGATGCACCGCGGGCCGCACGCGGCCGTGTGGTTCGACTCGCTGGCCGTCAGCGGCGACGGCGACGGGTCGTTGCGGTCGCGGATGCGCGACGAGTCGGTGCGCGGACGCGTACACGCCAAGACGGGCTCGCTGCGCGACACGCGCAGCCTGGCCGGCTACGTCCGGACCGTCAAGGGCCGCACCATCGCCTTCGCGCTGATGGTGGACCAGTTGCCGTACAACAGCTACCATCACAGCGCGGTGAAGCAGTGGATGGACGACACGTGCCGCGACCTGGTGGCGATGTGGTGAAAGGATGAGATCATGGCGGACACGTTTCGCAGGGACGCACTTCACGGCAAGACGCTGGGCGACGGCTGCGTGACGGAATCGCCGCGCCGGGTGCCGGTGCGCAGCGACGTGGACGTGCTGGTCTGCGGCGGCGGGCCGGCCGGCGTCACGGCGGCACTGGCCGCGGCGCGGCAGGGCGCGCGAACGCTCCTCGTCGAGCGCTACGGCATGCTCGGCGGCGTCTGGACCGCCGGCCTCATGAACCCGTTCTTCGAGTGCATGGACCGCGGCTGGATCGTCCAGGAACTGGTGGACCGTCTGCGCGCCGCCGGTGCCCTGCGCAACTGGTACTACAGCCACACCTTCGACACCGAAGTCATGAAGCTCCTGCTGGAGGAGATGGCGACGGCCGCGGGCGTCACGCTGCTCTATCACACGCTGGTGGTCGATGCGATTGTGGAGGACAGCCGCCTGCGCGGCGTGGTCCTCGAGAGCAAGGCCGGCCGCGAGGCGGTCACCGCCAAGGTCGTCGTGGACGCCACCGGCGACGGCGACGTGGCGGCGCGGGCCGGATGCCGCTACGAGTTCGGCCGCCCGAGCGACGGGCTCTTGCAGCCGATGACGCTGATGTTCGAGATTCGCGGCCTCGGCGACTGGGAGATGAACGACGCCCGCGTCCTCTACGACGCGATGACCGAGGCCATGGCACGCGAGAAGATCCCGTACGAGATGCCGTTCTCGCGATCCAAGGCCGTGCCGTGGATCATCTCGGCCCCGCCGCGCGGCACCGGCGACGTGCAACTGACCCACGTGTATCGCATGAACACGCTCGACCCGACGGACCTGACGCGAGGCACGATCGAGGCCCGCCGCCAGGCGCACCAGGCCATGGCGGTCCTGAAGCGCGTGCCCGGGCTCGAAGGCATCGAGCTGGTGCAGACCGCGCCGCAGATCGGCGTGCGCGAGGGCCGCCGCGTCCGGGGTCGCCACTGGCTGACCGTCGCCGACCTGAAGGCGGGCCGCCGGTTCGACGATGCCGTGACGTCGTGCGGTTTCGTCGTGGACATTCACGACGTGGAAGGGCGCGCCGAGGGCGCCCAGAAGCCGCTCATTCGCATCCAGCCCTACGAGATACCGTACCGGTGCCTCGTGGCCGAGGACGTGCGGGGCCTGCTGCTGGCGGGTCGCTGCATCAGTGGCAGCCACGAGGCCCACGCGTCGTACCGCGTCACCGGCACCTGCGCCGCCATGGGTCAGGCGGCCGGGCTGGCCGCGGCCTGGACCGCCGCCGACAATGGCGCCGATGTGGCCGAACTGCCCGGCGAGCGGCTGCGCGCGTTCCTGGCCGACCACGGCGCCCGGTTCCTCGACGACGGCATGACAATGAGCGTGCCCGAGAAAGAATGACTGGCGGCCCAGGGCCTCCCCCTGGATCGCCCCCACGGAGCCAAACCATGCTCAAGCCGGGTTCCATCGCGATTGCGGCCGTTCTGCTTTCGGCCATGTCCGGGTCGGCGGCCGCAGCTCCGCGCCGGGCCACGTTGACCCTCGAGGATCGCGTCTTGGCGAGCGATCTGGTTGTGGTGGGACGGATCGTCTCGCTCGACGACAACTTCGGCCTGACCGATCCGCCCGGCATGCTTCGCGGCAAAATCATGGTCGATCGCACCCTCAAGGGCGACCACGAGGGACGCGTCGTCGAATTTCTCTATCGCAACCCGCCGGCCGATCCTCGCGCGGTACGCGAGGCACCGCCGATCTACCGCATGGATCAGGAGGAGGTCTGGCTGCTCAAGCGGCACGAGACCCTCGCCGGCCACTACCTCGTGGTCGCGCCGCACCAGGCCGAGCCGCCCTCCCGCGCCGAAACGATTGCCAAGGTGATTGCTGCCGCAGCCGATCCGCTCAAGGCGCTCCGCGAGGCCGATAACGAATCGCGTCTGCGGCTCAGTGCGGCTTACATTATTCTTCGTGAGGCGGTGCCGGCATCGCAAGTGCCCGCGCCAAAGCCCGACAACCAGCCCGCGAACGGAACGGGCGACGCGCCGCCGCGGGGCGACGCCGGTTACGAGTTGCTCGACGCCGCGGTGCTGGACAAGGCCGTCCGCGCCGCCGCCGATACGTTTGCCGCCGAGTCGTTTGAAGTGAACGAGTTGTCCCGCCGCACTCTGGCCCGTGTGGGGTGCCCCGTGGACGCTCTGGAGTCGCCGCTGCCGGCTGTGCGGGCGACGACCACCGAGCAGATTCGCTTGTACCAGAAGACCCACCAGGACGCCTGGGCCGCAGCCATCCGCAAATGGTGGACCGACCATCGCGACGCAATCACGCGCTACGTTCCGAAGCCGCCACCGCGCAGCTCCGCTCTCCCGCCCGATAGTGCCGGATCCGCTCGCGATGCAGCCCAATCACCCGCCGCAACACCCGGCGATGTCGCTCCCGCCGCGCAGCGAACCCCGTCCCCCTGAAGGAAACAGACCTCCGCCCCTGCCGGTCCGTCGCCGACGCACCAACGCCAGAGTTCATGGCCACTCGCCGCGGCTTTGTCACAGAAGAAAACGGGCAGAACGCGTCAGCGCCCTGCCCTGTGAGTCGAATGGAGGCAAACCGGAATGTACCCGTGGGGTGCTTTCGGGAGGTCTTCTGGCTCGCCCCCAGGAGCCACCTCTATCTGGTCCCGCGGTCAGGGCACACTCGATCCGGTGGTTGGGGGTTCCACCTTTTTGAAGCGCAGCCTCATGCCACTGAAGGCAAATCCGTTCTGCCTCGGCAGGTACCCTCGAAGGGATGGTGACATGCCACACGCTGCCCCCAAGAGGGTGGCCCGAAGGCCGAATCTTCATGTTCGCCGCTTGCTGAGGCGTTTCAGTTCAGCCTGGTCGCCTGCGACAAGAGCCTCCTTCTTGGCGCGGGACCATTTCTTGACCTGAATCTCACGCACTCGGGCGTCCGAAAATGTGGCATGAGGTTCTGAGTGAACCAGCTGGACGGGCAACCTGATTCTGGTAAAGAGGGGGCCGCGGCCGGTGTTATGCACGTGAAGGCGAGAAAGGATATCCTCGGTGCTGCCGACATAGAGGTTGCCATCGGCACAGCGCAGGATATACATATGAAAGGTCTGCTCGTCGGCCATCTCGTCCCCGGAACCCGGAATAGGTCAAGCCATGCGGGCGGTGCCCTTCGACTCCCTCCCGTTGGTCGCTCGCTTCCTTCGGCTCGCTCCACTCACTCAGGACAGGCAGGACACTCGACTCAAAAGGGCAGGCGGGCCATGCGCGATGCGATGTATCCTACAAGTCCGGGTGGCTTGCCACGAGCGAAAAAGGGCAGACGCGCCAGCGCCTGCCCTTTTGAGTCGAGTGGAGGCAAGGGGAGTTGAACCCCTGACCTTCTGGATGCCATCCAGACGCTCTCCCAACTGAGCTATGCCCCCGTAGGTTGTCCTGAGCACCGGTGCTATGGGACCACCAGTGCAGCAGCAGATTATACCACCAGTCGGACCAATGTCAACCGTCTCGCGGCCACGGATTTCGCAGCGGCAGTTTTCGGTGTCGCCGGCCCCTGGGGAATTCTATGATGGTGTCCATGGCCTGCCGCAACGGCGGCGGTTCGGTGGTCGCGTCGCGCGGCCCCGGCGGCGGGCGACCCTTCCGGCTCCTTCTGGAGGCACATGTCATGGCAGGTCCTCGCGGCGTTTCCCTGTGGCGCGTGGCGGCAACGGTGGTGGCGGCGGTCCTGGTTCTCGGCGCCGGAGCTCTGCGGGCGGCCGCCCAGGAGGCCGATGCCGCGGCGCTCGACAAGGCCGTGGCCGCCCTCCGCAACATCGACCCGGCGGCCATGACCGACGAGCAGAAGCAGGCCAAGGCCGCGGCCATCTCCGAAGCCTGGCAGGTGCTCCTCGGGGCGGGCAAAGCCGGCGCCGCCCGACTCAAGACCGAAATCCAGACCCTCGACAAGGCCAAGGAGACCGACGCCTTCTTCCGTCTCGGCGCCGCCAGCCTGCTCTGGCAGATCGGTTCGCTGGACGAGGCGCCCACCATTGCCGCCCAGTGGCGAGCCGCGCCGCAAACGGTCAATTACAACTACGTGTTCTTCGTCGCCTTCGAGGCCGCCAAGACTCAGGACGAGCGGGCCCTGGACATGCTCAAGGCGTGCCTCGGCGAAGACAAGGGCTCCGTTTTCATCCCGGACCACGCCCTCACCATCAACTGGCCGCTGTCGCAGTCGTTTCTGTGGGAAACGTTCGGCCCCCAGGGCCTTCCCGTCCTGTTGGAGGCGCTCAAGACGTCGGACCACGCGGTCGAACTGAAGACGGCGGCGATTCTGCTGACGCGGGCGCAGGCCACCGAGGCGCTGCCGATCCTTCGCGCGAAACTCCTGAAGCACGCCGACGCCGAGGTCCGCCGCATGGCCGTGCGGTGCCTGGGCCTGTTCGGACATCCGGACGACTACGAGATGCTGGTGGCCGGACTGAAGTCCCAGGATCCGCAGGACGTGTGGTACCACCTGTTCGCGCTGTACGAATACGAGGACCTGCGGGCCGTGCCGCACGTGGCGCCGCTGCTGGAGTCGGCCGACGAGAACGTCCGGAGCGAGGCGTTCGCCGTGTTGACGCACCTGAAGACGCCGGCCGGGCTGGAGGCGATTCGCCGCCATGGCGACAAAGCCACGAGCGACCAGGAGAAGCAGGCCGCCAAGGAATTCGTCGGGGAAGTGCTCGCGGGCGCGGGCATCACGTGGGACCAGTACGAGGCGAAGTCGGCAGCGGAGCGCGACGCCTTGATGGCCGCGGCGCGGGCGCGCGACAGCGAGCGGTATGCGGCGAAGGCCGACGACCGCAAGCTGACCCGCGAGGACCTGGCCAAGGCCGCCAAGGGCTGGAAGGACGCGCACCGGATCACCGGCGGCGCGTTCGAGTGGGTGGAGGACCGGCACATAGTGGCCGTGGCGACGCCTGACGATCTGGATTTGCTGCGCGAGGTGGAGGGGGCACTCTACTGGCGACTGTCGGACGAGTGCCTGTACGAGGTGCAGATCATCAACAACCTGATCCGCCGCATCGGCCGCAGCCGGTACCGCGCCGAGCCCGGCATCGCCGAGAAGGTGACGGCCCCGGCGCCCAAGGCGCCGTGATGGCGGGCGTCGCGGCACACCCCCCTCCGGCGGGGCATGGCATGACACCCGGTGGGAACGAAGACAGTATACTGTCCTCGGGCACCCGGGTGACGGCAAAGCGGCTTCCGGGCTGTTTTCGGGGCGGATCGCCGGGGCCTCTGACGAAGGGGGATAGCTTTTCCGGTGCCCAAGCGTCGTATTGTTGTCTGAGGCGCCCGGCTGTGTGGCTGGGCAGCCTTCAAATGTGAGATGTCGGCATAGAGGGGTGTGAGCATGGTTAGCCATCAGATCACTGCGATGTTTCTGGGGGTGACCCTAGCCAGAACGGTTCTTGCTATGTCCGGAACGGCTGGTGGAGCGGAGGGCATAATTGACCCCAGACAGCTAAACGATCCGGCCAAGGCGGAACAGACGCTTCAGACCACAATCGAACTGGTCCAGAAGCTAGCTACCGATGATCGCAAGGCAAGGGCGGCTCTTGATGCAGCCGTGTCTGCGGATACGATAACCACGGCTCTCAAAAGCAAGCTCAAAAAGCTTCTAAGACGACAGCAGACCAAGGTGACCCCGCGGGGGGAGTTTGAAGACCCAGAGGATTATGGCAAGAGAGTGGAGCAATACAACAAAGAGACCGACGCTATCGTCGATAGTATTCGGCGGATAGGGATTCTCATTGATCAACGTCGCTCCGCACTGGAGAGGACGGTGAGGCCAGAGATTCCCAGTTATAGCCTGTATTTACCAATAAAGGTCGGGCTATACGACGTCAAACATCACTCGTTCGCCATCTCTGCTGATCTAGTGGCCAAGCCTGGGAAAGTCATATTGACCGAAGGGCGAGGTCGTATGTGGTCTGAGAACAGAAACGAACTTTACCGGACGTCTCCAGACCCCACGAATCCCGGCCTCGCCATCTGGCTATGTGACAGGGCTTGGCAAGCTTCTACCCTAGATGTCTCAGGTTTTGTTGATTTGCAGGCAGCGAAGAGATGGAAGGAGGACTTCGTGGCGTCGCAGAAGTACTTGAAACTGAAGCTGCGGAGGCCACCTCGTATCAAGCTCAATGTGGACGCGGGGAGGGACGGGTGGAGTGGTTTTCTCGGCGTTTTGGGGAATGCGGCCACTGGGGTCCCCGTAACAGTACCATGTCTCCCTGCCTGCAGAGTCTATTCCATAGATGTGGAGCTTGATGCCAGGAAGGATATGGCTGGGATATCCCTGGAGCCGCGCGGAAGCTTTGCGGATGCCGTCAGTCTGCAGCCAGGCCATGTGGTGCGACAACAAATACTGAATGGGAAGTATAGGGGGCCAGAGAAGTTGGAGGAAGACGCAGTCCCGTAGTCTGGTCGAGACGCGACATGCTCAGGGCCTGCAGTGGGTAGGGTGGGTCCACCGGACCCACGCGGGGTTTGCGGTTGCCCGGCCTGGGGCGGAAGCGTAGGGTATCTGCATGACACAGCATCGGCGGGCCTTCGTGCCGGGTGGCACACTTCTTTCCACGGTGCTGATTCTTGCCCGACGCGCGAGGCTCGCGACGGCGGTGTCCCAGCGGCTGCTCCGTTGAGCCGTCCGGGCTGCGCGCCTCGTTCCGCGTGGGTCCGGGGGACCCACCCTACGGGATTCGGCCGCGCGGGGCCGCCTCAGACGTTGAAGATGCGTTTGGGATTGTCGCGGAGCAGGGCGGCGGCGACGGCGAGGGCCTCGGCTTCGGTCAGTCGCTTCATCTCGACCTGCTCGGCCAGCACGCGCGCCAGGCAGCGGCGGTACATGTTGAACTTCGGCAGCGTGAACTCGATGTAGTAGGCGTCGCTGTAGTAGCCGAGGAGCTTCGTTCGCGGCAGGGCCTCGATGCGGCAGCGCAGGTCGGCTTCGATGTAGCCCGGGATGTTCGTGTACCACCAGTGGCCCGAGGCGTAGACGTTGCGGAAGATCCACGTGTAGGTCAGCAGCTCGTGAGCCATCGTCGGCGAGAGGTAGCTCACGGTGAACGTCACGTCGTGGAACCGGTTGAAGAGGTCGGCGTACTGCCCGAGGCTCGCGGTGTTGGCGACCAGGTCCGTGCCGTTGGCGACGCCGTGGTCGTAGGCGCCGCGCACGGCGCCGATCATCAGTTGCATGGGCAGCGCGAACTCGCGGCACCCGTCGGCGATCAGGTAGAAGACGAACGACCGGAGCTGCGCCGTCTCCTCCGCCGACAGGGGCTCGCCCTGCAAGGCGGCGGTCAGGAGCGGCTCGGCCTCGGCCGGTTTGACCGGCAGGCAGACGAACTCGGGCGTCAGGCTGATGGCCGCGCAGCGGGCGCCGCGGCCCGAGAAGTACGAGAACACGCCGCGGATCGCCTGCTTCAGCGTCGCGACGTTGCCGACCGTGACGCCCGTGCGCTGGGCCAGCCCGTCGAGCGTCGCCGGGCGCGCCGTGTGGAACACCAGGTCGTCGCACCGCAGGCACGGCACCAGCACGTGCCGGTCGAATCCGTCGAGGTCCTCGGTGAACGTGTTGGTCAGAAAGACCTTCTCGATATTCGCGCGGCGGAGCACCTCGGCGGACCAGTCCGTACCGGCCAGACACTTCGCCGCCGCAGCCGCCAGCGGCCGCCAGTTCGCCTCGGTCAGCCGCCGGTCCTTGAAGTCGAACAGCTTCCGGGCCAACTCGACGATCCAACCGTACTGCACGGTGTTGTCGAAGTCGGCCATGCGCGCGACCAGAGCCGTGACCATCGCCTCGTCCGACAGCGAGACGGCCATCTGGTCCTTCTCCAGGCCGCACGAGAACGCCAGTTCGGTGTAGTAATGGTATCCGAGCAACTCGCGCAGGCCGGCGGCACTGGGCTTCAGTGGCCGCACGTGGCTGTGAATGTCAATGGCCTGAATCTTCTCGATCTCGGCGTACAGCGATTCGGCGAGTGACGACATGGCTCGATTCCTTCTTCAATGTGCGTGCGGCGCACGCAACGGTTGACGAACGTCCGCGTGGGTCCGGGGGACCCACCCTACGGTCCCCTGGCGTTCGACCCTCACCGCCCCTCGACGGTGCTCGGGGCACCTCTCCCTGCAAGCAGGGCGAGGGGTTGTTCGACCCACCCTACAGGCTCCCTGCGATTCCCGCGTGGCTGCAAGCAGCCACCCTACGGTTGCTCGGAGTCCTCAGCACGTCTCCATCAGTCGCTCGAGGAACGCCTTCCACTGGCGGGCCTTGCGTTCGGCCGGCCACTCCGGATTCTTGGCGCACCAGCCGCCGCGATAGTCCTCGATCGACACGTAACCCTCGTACTGCCGCTGCTTCAACTGCTTCATCACCTCGGGCCACTCGACGAACCCTTCGCCGGGGCCGGTGAAGACGATGTTGACCTTGTCGCCCTCGCGAGCCCAGGCCATGTCCTTGGCGTGCACGTGGCTCACGTACTCGTACAGGATGTCGAACGCCTGCGGCCAGGGCTGGTAGCCGAACAGCTTGGCGTTGCCGACGTCGAAGATGATGCCGATGTCGCGCGGGCTGAAGTCGCGGACCAGCTCGTACGACGCCAGGACGCCGTCGGCCATGGTGTTGTCGTGCAGCTCGACGACCGGGCGGACGCGGTGCCGCCGCCCCACCTCGATGGCCGCCGCCAATTGCTCGCGCGACCGTTTCATCGACGCCCAGTATCCCAGCGCCGCATCGTACCGGCCGCAGCCGATCCGCACGTTCGGGCATCCGATGGCCGCCGCCGCGCGGCACAGGCTTTCGAACTTCTCCAGCTCCTGCACGTCGCACCGCGAGGCAAACGCGAAGATTTCCACACCGGCGGCCCGAGCCAGCATGGCGGCCTTCTCCGCCGAGGCCACCGTGTCCGCCGTCGAGATGTGCCACTCGGGCCCGTCGGGTTCCTTGCGGAAGCGGCCCAGGTACCCCGCGGCCAGCTCCACGCCGTCCAGCCCGATCGTCTTGGCCAGTGTCATCAGGCCGTCGATCTCCAGGTCGGCCGTGCAGACGCTCTGAATCCCCAGTTTCATGATTCGTCCTTTCGCAAGTGTCATGGCGCCTGCGGGGGCATCAACGCTTTGGGGCCGTATCGTGGCACGGGCATCTTGCCCGTGAGTGGCAGGGGCATCCTGCCCCTGCTTCCCCAGAACACCAATGCACCCGGCGCCGGCGCGCTGTCCCTACCGCCCCGCCGCCAGCAGCGGCGCCAGCAGCGACTCGGCGTTGCGGTGAAGAATGTTGCGGCGGTCGTCGTCGGTGATGTCGGCCGACAGGACCGAGCCGATCCCCTGCAACGGCGAGAACCACGGCAGGTCCGTGCCGAAGAGCATCCTGCGGCTGATGCCGCGCTCGCAGAACAGTTCCAGCGCGCCGCGGCACTCGAACACGGCCGTCAGGTCGCAGTAGACGTGCGGGAAGTCGCGCGCCAGCTGGGCCGCCTCTTCCCACATGCCGTAGCACGAGTGGGCCATCGAGAGCCGCACCTCGGGGAACCGTTCGGCCACGGCCCGGACCTGGGCGGGACCGTTCATGTTGCCGTGGCCCCAGGTGTGGCAGGTGACCAGGAGCTTGCGCTCCGCGGCAAAGGCCCAGACCTTGTCGTACCGCGGATCGTCCAGGGCGACGTTGTGGTAGGCCGCCAGAAACTTCAACCCGATGAAGGCGTCGCGCATCGCGTCGAACCGCGCCATGTCGCGCTCGACGATGTCCATGTAGTTACCGTTGATGACCATCAGGCCGCTGAAGCGGTCGGGCCACCGCCGGACGACGCGCGCCGTGTAGTCGTTGCCCGTGGCGGCGCTGAACAGGGCCTCGTGCGACGAGAACACCAGACGCCGCACGCCCGCCTGGTCCATCGACACCAGCATCTGCTCGGGCTCGGGCCGCGGGAAATAGATGGCCGGCCACGGGCCCATGTGCCCGTGCATGTCGATGACCGGGCACTCGTCCAGCCGCCCGTGCTCCCAGAACGCCTTGACCAGGGGACTGTCGGCGATCATAGCGTCACCTCCTCGATCAGCTGCCGCAACGTGCCGCCGGCAATCGCCGCCTTGGCCTCGTCGTCGATCTGCGCGTGGCCAATGGCCATCATCATGCCGCCGGGGTACCGCTCCGGCAAGCCGCTGCCGTAGACAATCCGTCCCGGGCCGTACCGGGCGACCACGTCCTCGATGCCGCCGTCGATGTAGTACATCGACGTGTCCACGAAGACCCGCTCGTACAGGTCCAGCAGCGGTCGGAAGTACCGGTCGCAGCCCCACGAGCCGTGGTCCACCACGATGAGCGTCAGCTCGGGACACTCGGCCATCAGGTTGTACAGGTCCTGCCACGCCTGCTGGCCGGA
>Ga0123327_1002508_pt1 | contig 14157 bp, 10 predicted proteins | sample BioC13SIPDNA_4_FD_89701 | JGI IMG/M metagenome (GOLD analysis project Ga0123327, IMG submission 89701) | Anaerobic biogas reactor microbial communites from Washington, USA - Biogas_R1_B C13 SIP DNA | ecosystem: Engineered > Bioreactor > Anaerobic > Unclassified | place: Washington, USA...
CTGCGGGTGAATCTACCACGAAATGTGGGCGTTGCCAAGCGGTTTGAGACGCAAACACATCCCGCAGAGGGGCAGTCGCAGCCTGGCATCCGATGGATGACCACGGATATTCCGGTGTTATCCCGATCTGGATAAACAGGAAACCGAGATATGGCGATCGCGGTGATCATCTGCACGAGGTGTTCGACGGCTATGCCAAGTTCCTTCAAAAGAAGAAGTTGGCGCTGGATAAGCACCAGCCATACCTCGTGCGTTGGGTGCGGGAGTTCCTACTCTTCGCCCGGACGCATGCCGGATACAGCTTCGAGCAAACGCTGGATCTGTTTCTGGCCGAAGTGGGCGGGCGTGGCCCAATCGACTGGCCACAACCCGCTCCGGTCCGACACACCGAGGCAGAGTCAACTCGGCCTGGAGGCCGCTGTGTTGCGCGTCGGCATGCGTCGTCAAGCCGAGCAAAGCCGTCGCCAGTCTCCTTTTCTGACAGTCCAGGAACGATACAACTGCCTCCAGGCACGCCACGCCCGACTTGATCCCCCAGACCTTCAACAGCTTCGCGCCAGCCGTCATTCCCCTGCCCAGACAACTCCCCTGCCTGGATCGTGCCGGAAGGGGACAGTCCCATTTTTGTGGCGTCCTGCCAAAAAAATGGGGACAGCCCCCAGTTCGCACCGCGGACCCTTTTCGTGTGCTTCATTTCGTGGTTTCCCACGCGATTCAGACCTCTCTTCTGAGCCAGAAGTGTCAGAGAATAGATCTTCACATCTCCGCCAGAACCCGTTCGTAACTCCGGCGCTCTTCGTCGGACTTGAACCGCACGTAGTGCAGCTTGGGGGCGCGCCCGCGGAGGAGTTCCATGTCGCGGCATGGGTCGGTCTTGGCCAGGACGACCAGCGGCCTGCCCTTCTGCCACGACTCGCCCGCAGCAGCCAGGGCCTCTGGCTGGTGGCCGTCGACCTCGTGGACGTTCACCCCAAAGGCTGTCAGGCGGGCGGCCAGAGGCTCGATGTTCATGACCGACGTCATCAGCCCGTCGCACTGCTGGGCGTTTACGTCGACATAGACACCCAGGTTGTCGATCCGGCGGTAGGACAGATTGGCGAAGGCTTCCCAGGTTTGCCCCTCCTGGAACTCGCCGTCCGACATGAAGACCCACACCCGGCCCGCGTCGCCGCGCAGCCTGCGAGCCAGGGCGATGCCGCCGGCCTGGCTGATCGCCTGGCCCAGCGATCCGGCCGTGACCTCATGGCCGGGCGAATGCTCGGCCCCGATCAGTTCCATCGTACTGCCGTCGCGGTTGAATTGTTCCAGGGCGTCGGGCCCCAGACGGCCGACTTCGATGAGCACGGAGTAGAGCACCAGGGCGTAGTGGACGGGCGAGAAGATGAAGCGGTCCAGGTCGGGAGCCTTCGGGCCGTTGTATTCCGAACCCGTGAAACTGTGCGGATTGTCCCGTCCCGGCACTCCGGGGAAAGGACGAGGAACCTTGGGCCCCTCGCTCGGCCCGAGATGCATGACCTTCAAATAGAGCGTCGACAGGATCTCGGCCGCCGAACAGGCCTGGCTCAGGTAGCCGCCGTTGTTCTTGAGCGTATGGTCCAGAACCCGCCGCCGCACGGCCCGGGCGACACGATGCACGTCGTCAATCCAGTCGGGATGGTTGGAAGCAGAAGATTTCATGGACAAACAGCGTAGGTTGGGGAAAGCGTCTCGAAGAAGAAGGTTCTCAAATCCGAAATGCGAAGCACGAAATCCGAAACAAACTCAAAAATGCAAAACTCAAATGACAGAAACGGAAGAAGTTTGAATCGGTTGTTTCGAACATTCTTGCTTCGGGCTTTGGATTTGTTTCGGATTTCGCTTTTCGTATTTCGGATTTTGTTCCGCCTGACTGCATGCTACTTGCTGACAACAGCGATCGCCACATTCGCCGCCAGATTGGGATCGTCCTCGACCCGGCGGTCGGCCGCCGTGTCGAGGGCCACGATCTGGTGAATCGTGATCCCCTTGTCGCGGCAGAAATCCTCGAAATCGTAGAGCGACAGGAAACGCACGTTCGGTGTGTTATACCATTTGTAGCCCGCGGCCGCATCGATCCCCGGCGCTCGGCCTTCCGTGGAGAGGCGATGGCGGTGATCGCGGTGGGCCAGGTTGGGAAAACTCACGATCCCCCGGGAACCAACCCGAAGCATCTCGTCGACCACGCGTTCCACGTCCGTCACGGTTTGCAGGGTCTGCGACAGGACCACAATGTCGAACTGATCATCGCCGAACGCAGCCAACCCCTGGTTGAGGTCGGCCTGCACGACGTCGAGCCCCCGCTGCAGGCCGCGGACAATGGATTGCTCGTCCCACTCGATACCCATCAGTCGCTCGTGCCCGCGAGCGGCCAGCCGGGCCAGCAGGCTGCCCGTGCCGCAGCCCAGGTCGAGCACGCTGGCCCCCAGCGGAATGAGGTCCACGATCGTGTCGTAGTCGAGGCGATGGCGGCCGTGAAAGATGCTCGTTGGGCTGTGAACCGTCCGGTCCGGCTCCGCACCCGCTCCCGGGTTGTCGCTGGTCGGCGAGATGGGCGTGCCGCTCAGGTTGGCCAGGAAGGCCCGGAGCAGTTCGCCGTAGGTCGGCAGATCGTCGTCGAGGAGAAACGCATCGTGGCCGCAGCGGCTCTTGATGTTGCAGTAACTGACCGGTTTGTCGGCCGCGATCAGGGCGTCGACGATCTGCTGGGACTGGAACGGGGGAAACAGCCAGTCGCTGGTGAAACTGAACAGCAACCAGCGGCAGTCGGAACGGCTGACGGCCTCGGCCAGTTTCTCCGGCGTGATCCCCAGGTCGAACAGGTCCATGGCCATCGACAGCGTCATGTAGCTGTTGGCATCGAAGCGCTCACCAAACCGATCGCCCTGGTGGGCCAGGTACGAACCGACCGAAAACTTGGTCTCAAAGGCCGACAGGACCTCTCGCGGCCGAAACCGCTCGGCGTCGAACTTCTCCGTCATCCCTTCGCGGGAAAGGTAGGTGATGTGCCCCAGCATTCGAGCGATGGCCAGGCCCACGAGCGGCCCGTGGCCCGATTCGTAGTACTGGCCTTCCAGGTAATTCGGATCCCGCAAGATCGCGTTCCGGCCCACGACGTCGAAGGCCAGCGCCTGGCTGGTCAGGCACGCGGATGTGGCAACCGGTGCCACGCCGAGAAGCCGGTCCGAATGGCGCGTCGCCCAGGTCAGGGCCATGTGCCCGCCGAGGGAACCGCCGACCACGGCTAGCAGCCGATCGATACCCAGGTGATCGACCAGCCGCCGTTGCACCTCGACGATGTCGCCCACCGTGATCACGGGGAAATCGGCGCCGTAGGGCTTTCCCGTCTTCGGATTGAAGCTGTTGGGCCCCGTCGTCCCGCGGCAGCCACCCAGAACGTTGGGGCAGATCACGAAATAGCGGTCCGTGTCGATCGCCTTGCCCGGCCCCACGGCGATATCCCACCAACCGGGGTCGTCGTCGCTGGTATGGGCCGCCACGTGCGAATCGCCGGAAAGCGCATGGCAGAGAAGCACGGCGTTGCTGCGATCGGCGTTGAGCCGGCCGTAGGTTTCGTAGGTCACGTTCACCTGCGTCAGACACCCGCCGCGTTCCAGGTCGAGGGGCTCTTCCATGAGCAGATTATGGGCGAATTTCAGCGGGCGAGCGTGGCGCTCGCTGTCGCTGCTCAGTAACGACGTGTCGGTCATCAAATCCTCACGCCTGCGACGCCTGCAGTGCTTGTTCCAGATCGGTCTTGATGTCGGCAACATCTTCCAAGCCGACGCTGACCCTCACATAATCGGGCGTGATCCCGGCCGCTTGCAGCTCCTGCTCCGTCTGCTGGCTGTGCGTCGTCGAGGCCGGATGGATGACCAACGTCTTGGCGTCGCCCAGGTTGGCCAGATGGGAGGCGAGCCGGCAGGCTTCGATGAACTTCCTGCCGGCCTCGGCTTCACCCCGGATGCCGAAACCGAGGATCGCCCCCGCGCCCTTCGGCAGGTACTTCGTTGCGGCATCGTGGCACGGATGCGACGCCAGCCCCGGATAGTTCACCCAGTTGACCAGCGGATGGGCTTCGAGAAACCTGGCGATCTCCAGGGCGTTCTCGCTGTGCCGCGGCATCCGCAGGTGAAGAGTCTCCAATCCCTGGAGAAACAAGAAGGCGTTGAACGGGCTCAAGGCCCCGCCCAGGTCGCGCAGCCAGTGAGTGCGGCAGGTGATGATGTAGCAAAGCTGCTCGACGGCCTCCAGGAACACGGTCCCATGATAGGACGGATCGGGCTCGGTGAACTGGGGCCACATCTCCGGCCGCTTCGACCAATCGAACTTGCCGCTGTCGACGATCACCCCGCCGATGCTCGTCCCGTGGCCGCCAATGAACTTGGTGGCGCTGTAAACGGCAATGTCGACGCCGTGGTCGAAAGGCCGGAACAGGACCGGCGTCAGCACCGTGTTGTCGCAGACCAGCGGCAATCCATGCTCGTGGGCCACGTCGGCGATCGCCCGATAGTCGAGCACGTCGTTCTTCGGATTGGCCAGCGATTCGATGTAGACCGCCCGCGTGTTGGGGCGGATGGCCGCGGCAATGGCCTTGGGATCGGTGGCGTCGACGAAGGTCACCTCGATCCCCAGACGCTTGAAGGTCTGCCCCAGAAGGGTCAGGGTTCCGCCGTACAAAGCGGCCGCCGACACGATGTGCCCGCCGGAATGGACCAGATTCAACAGCGCCACCGTGATCGCCTGTTGCCCGCTGGAAACGGCCAGCGCCCCGATCCCCCCGTCCAACGCGGCCATCCGCTGCTCGAAGACGTCGGTGGTGGGGTTCATCAGCCGGGTGTAGATCCAGCCCATCTCCTTCAAGGCGAAAAGATTGGCGGCATGTTCCGTACTACGGAAACAGTAGCTGGTTGTCTGGTGGATCGGCATCGCCCGCGATCCCGTACTCGGGTCGGGCTGCTGGCCGGCGTGCAAAGCAAGGGTTCCCAAACCGGTGAACTGCGGTTGCTGAGGGTCCATAGGGCGGATGTCCTTCATTCTCTCAAAGGGCCGGGCGAGGCAGTCCGGCTGCATATTGCGGACCGGGTTCCGGGCAGTCGAAACCTTTCGATTCTAGCGCCCACCCCGGTTGAGGGCAATGAGCGGCCCTCTGGAACCGAATATTGGCCCCCGAAAGCGGGTTTCCCACTCCGCTTGCCACAGAATTGGCGATTAAAACATCCCCCCTCCGCCACCCATGCCGCCGCCACCCATGCCTCCGCCCATACCTGCCGACCCGCCAAACCCCTCCATGCCCGGCCCCGCAGGCTGCGGCGCCGGCTTCTTCCGGGTGGGAATGACCTCGTCGCCGTACTGCTCCGCGATCTTGTCCAGTTCGATAAAGAGCCGGTTCAACTCCTGGTGGACTTTCGGCGTTTGACGAATGACGAGCCCCGCGGCTCCTCTCAGCTCGAACGGGGCAATCGTGCCCGGTCCCCCGACGCAGTTCCAACTCTCCGGTTGAACGGTCGAGGTCAGCAGGTTGATCATCGAATCGAAATCCTTCCAGATCTTCCCATCGGCATCGCGAACCTCGATCAACTTGCCCACGTCGTACACCCGCGTGACCAGGTTCGTCTTCGCTTCGTCGGGAGAAGTGATCAGCAGGACTTCGTTGGCGATCGTCCAATCCAGGCCGAGGTCGCGCAGGATCAGATTGAGTGCCGAGCAGAGGCTGAGGCCCTCCAGTCGTTTCGCAATCGGTTCGTCCACATCGATTCCCATCTCCTCGAGGGCACGGCGATCGACCTGGACCTCGATCTTGTGAAGGTCCCTGATGAAGTCAACGTAGTCTGCAAGAGGCTGCTCGATGAGTTCAACGCTTGTCGATTCTTCAAGGGCCGCGAAGATCCTGGTCTCTGCCGTTCGGTACCGGGAAACCTGCTCGTCCGCTGCGGCGGGATCAGGCAAGATCCCTCCCAGACAGAGCACTGCTCCCCCTACAAGAACCGCAACCATCCGCGTACGCTCTGGCATGATTTCTCCCTCCTGAACTGGTGGTATTGCAGACCGTCTGCGCCGGTGCAGACATGCAGACCACCCCCGCATGCAGAGAAGCCCCTCCCCCTTTGAGCGAGTATAGGCGGGCGTGTCGCGGGAGGCAACGATTTTGCGCGCCCGTAGTTGCCACACGTCGTTTCCAACGGCGCAAGGTCGGCGGCGACGTTCACTTTCCTCCGGGAATCACGCAAGGCCACTTGGCAGCCAGTTGCCTTCGTGGAGCATTTTGGCGAAACTCATGCCATGAAAGAAGGCGTCAACGCAAGCTTCCCCCCTCCCCCTCGCTTCGCTGGGGAGGAAGTTCTGTGAGAGAGACCTATGATCTCCTGCACTGAATTCATCCCGGCCTACAGCGAACTGTTCAAGTTTCTGGAAGCGGAAGGCGGCCCGGAAGCCGTCCAGCGGTTCTGGGAGTACCTCTCCGACACCTTTCTCGACAACCTCAAGAGCGCCGTCGAGAGGGAAGGGATCCGCGGGTGCTGGACCTACTGGAGCCACACGCTCAACGAAGAGGCCGCCGATTTCACCATGGAGTTGGACGAAGAAGCCGGGCAGTTTCGCATCGTCATGCATCGCTGCCCCTCCATGGCCCGGCTTCTCGAACTCGAGCATGTCGAGCCCTATCCCGACTACTGCCGCCATTGCGACGTCCTCTATCGCCGCGTGCTGGAGCCTCTCGGATATCGTTGTGAAGTCGACCTGTCGCACTGCCAACAAGCCCGCTGCTCCCTGACAGTCACCGACCAGAAACGCGTCCTAAAACCTTCACCCCCATCCCCGTCTTAGTCATAGTCTTAGTTGCGCCACCTGCCCGCCCCGTTTCCTCAACCACCCCGCCTGCGGGTCCGTATCAACAGCCTCGAATCTTGACAGCACCGCCCCCGCTCCGGTATCAAGGGCACAACAGCAAGCCGGCCATTCCGAGCAGCCGGGCTTGAGACATGCGTCTCAAAGGGAAACACGCCTATGAAGATCGAGACCGTCGGTGTTGCGGGACTGGGACTCCTGGGACGCGGAATCGCCGCCTGCCTGCTGGGGCACGGGTTTCGCGTGGTCGCCTTCACTCGCCGCGAAGCCACCCACGACGAAGCAAGAACCTACATCGGCCGGGCGATCGGCGACCTGGTCCAGCGGGCCGGCTTTCCTGAAGGATTGTTGCAGGAGTGGCCCGAGCGATACGAGCCGGTCACTTCGCTGGACCCGATGGCCGATTGCGAGTTTGTCATCGAATCGGTGGTCGAGGACATGGATACGAAGCAGGAGGTCTATGATCGGCTCGAAGAACTGCTCGGGGCCGACGTGCCGATTGCCAGCAACACCTCGGCACTACCGATCTCGCAGCTTCAGCGGGGACGCAAGCACCCGCAGCGGTTCCTGGGCATGCACTGGGCCGAGCCTGCCCACATAACACGCTTTCTGGAGATCATCCGCGGAGAGCAAACGTCCGACGCGGCCTTCCAGACGGCGGCCCAACTGGCCAGAAATATCGGCAAGGAACCGTCAATGGTGGAAAAGGACGTACCGGCGTTCATCGTCAACCGGATCGGCTACGCCATGTATCGCGAGGCGCTCCACGTGCTGGAGATGGGCGTGGCCGACGTGGAAACCATCGACCGGTCGGTTCGCAACGCACTAGGATTGTGGGCGACCCTCTGCGGCCCGTTTCGTTGGATCGACCTGACCGGCGGCCCGGCCCTCTATGCCAACGCGATCGAGGGAGTGCTGCCCAGCCTGAGCAACGCCACGGAACTGCCGAAAACCATGCGAGACCTGCGCGAGGCCGGCGCCCGCGGCACAGCCAACGGTCGCGGATTCTACCAGTACTCGGAGGACGAGGCGAAACAGTGGGAAGAGCTTCTCCGCCGGCACGCCTGGACCGTGCGCCAATTGATGGACGAGTACTTCCCGATTCCTTCCCCTGACGAACACGGTGCGGAATGATGGAACGGTGGAATAGTGGAATGTTGGAATGATGGGGCGGTTTGATCGAAGGGCGGTTTTCCAGCATTCCAGTATTCCCCCCCATACTTCGATGACAACGCCCTGCAACGAACGAGACTGTACCCCGGACGACCCATGAGACTCATCTTCGACTCCCATCTCGATCTGGCCTGGAGCGCCCTTGGTTGGGACCGTGACTTGACCTTGCCCCTTGCCGAACTCAACGCGGCGGAAGCCGGCATGGACGACTGCGACGCTCGCGGCCGGGCCACGACCTGTTGGCCCGAACTGCGTAAGGCCGGCGTGGCCGTCTGCCTCGCGACGGTGCTGGCACGGGTGAAGCCCGACATTCCGGCCCCCGAGCGGCAGCGGCGGCGCGGCATCGATTACGGCCACACCGCGGCTGCCTACGCCGTGGCCCAGGGACAACTGGCCTATTACCGCCTGCTGGAATCGCAAGGTGAACTTGTCTTCCTGAGGACGGCCGGCGATCTGCGAGATCATTGGACGCGTTGGCGGCAACCGGCGGGCGACCACATGCCCCTCGGTATCATCCTGGCCATGGAAGGGGCCGATCCCGTCGTCTCGCCGGAACAGCTCGAAGACTGGTGGCACGACGGTCTCCGATCACTGAGCCTCGCCCACTACGGCCCGAGCCGCTATGCCGTGGGCACGGGCAGCGAGGGACCCATTACAGAAGATGGTCGGCGGCTGCTGGCCGAGATGCAGCGTCTGGGAATGATCCTCGATGTCACCCATCTCGCGGAGCCCGGTTTCAGCGAGGCCCTGGACTCGTTCGGCGGTCCGCTGATGGCCAGCCACAATAACTGCCGCGCACTCGTGCCGGGCGACCGGCAGTTTTCCGACGAGCAGATCCGCCGGCTCGTCAATCGCGACACGGTCATCGGCGTCGCCCTCGACGCCTGGATGCTCTATCCGGATTGGAAGAAGGGACAAACGCCCCATGACGCCGTGCAAATGGATGCCGTGTGCGATCATGTGGATCATATCTGCCAGGTCGCCGGCAACTGCCGCCATGCGGCCATCGGCAGCGACCTGGACGGCGGCTACGGCACCGAGCAGACGCCGGCCGGACTGGACTCGATCGCCGACCTGCAAATCCTCGGCGAGATTCTCGCCCGGCGAGGCTATGCGGACGAGGACATCGACGCGGTGTTTCATGGCAACTGGCTGAGGTTCTTCGAAAGGTGTCTGCCGTCATGAGTTCCTTGTCGCAGCGTCGGCCGGTGCGAGTGGTCATGTTGAAGCCGTCACAACACTCGGTATCGGGCTGTAGGACAGGATTGTATCCTGTCCGGACAGGTTACAAACCTGTCCTACGGTCCCTGTTGCTACTGCTTCTGGCCAGCTTGATTGCCCTATCGGCCTACTCCCAATCAGTCGCGGCGGACCCGGTGGCAAAGGTCACCCCCGACCTGCGTGACAACTCGATTCGCACGCTCCGCGACGTGCTCGAAAGAGAAGATCGCTGGGTCAAGGTCCATGCGGCCGAGTTCCTGCTGGAACTGGACTATCCGGATCGGGTGGAAGAGACGTTTCTTCGAGAGCTCGACCGGAACGGCGAAGAGCCCGAGTATCGGATCGGCATCTGGCGGGTGTTGGCCAAGGCGACCTATGATCCCAAGGCCAAGGCTCGCTGGATCAGCCGAATTCGCGAGGTATTTCTCGATCCCGATGCACCCGACCGGCTCCACGCGGTCGAGACGCTGGCCAAGCTCGGGGTTACGGTTCCGGCAGGAACGGAATCATCCAAGGCCCGAACGGAACGGGACGCGTTTGAAGGGGTTGCAGCAGGCGACGACGCCATGACGCCCTTTGCTCGCTGGGTGCTGGTCAACAGCGACCCGAATCACGATGATGCCCTGCTGGGCGAACTGCTGGCTTCAGAAGATGCTCGAATCCGCGGCCTGGCGGCCTATGCCATTCGCCACCTGCCGGCAATCTCCGCCAATACCCAAAAGGCCTTGACGTCGGCCGCCGAGGCCGAGCCCGAAGATTCCGAGTGGCGAGTCCACCTGGCGTGTGCTATGGCCATCCACGGACTGCCCGACACGCGAGACAAGTGGACAGCCGAGTTGCGCCGGCGGGCCACGTCGGGCGAGACGAGTCAGCGTTACCAGGCCTGTCAGACGCTGGCCCGGCTGGCGACGGGAGACGACATGGAATTGCTGACCGGGTGTCTCGGTGCTTCCGAGGCCGACGTTCGCTCGGCAGCCGCCTACGCGATCTTGCGGGTTGGCCGGCGAGCGAGCCATTTCATGACCGCCTTGGACTGGGCCGTGATCGGGCTCTATGCGGCCGGAATGCTGGCAATCGGCTGGTACTACTCGCGGCGCACGGCTACGACCGACGACTATTTGCTCGGCGGCCGCAACATGAACCCGTTGAGCGTGGGCCTTTCCCTGTTCGCCACGCTTCTGAGCACGATCACCTACCTGGCATTCCCGGGCGAGATGATTCGCTATGGACCGATGGTTCTGGCCATGGTCGTGGCCTATCCGTTCGTGGCCCTGGTCGTAGGCTGGCTGATGATCCCCTTCTTCATGCGGCTCCAGGTCACCAGCGCCTATCAGATCCTCGAGATGCGGCTCGGGCTGGGCGTGCGGATGCTTGGTTCGATCTTCTTTCTCTCTCTGCGACTGCTCTGGATGGCGGTGATCATCTATGCGACGACCGACAAAATCCTCGTGCCGCTGATGGGACTCGATTCGTCCGCCACGCCCTGGCTGTGCGCTGTCCTCGGAGTGATCACCGTCACCTACACGTCGATGGGCGGGCTCCGCGCAGTGGTCGTCACCGACGTCATCCAGACCTTGATCCTTCTGGGCGGCGCCGTTGTAACGATCGTGCTGGTCACCGTCTTCCTGGGCGGCGTGGGGAACTGGTGGCCCACGGAGTGGCCGGCCCATTGGCCCGAACCGAAACTCTACGATCCCAACGAACGGATCACGTTCTTTGCCATCGTGTTGGCAACGTTCACCTGGTGGTCGTGCACTTCGGGCTCCGACCAGATGGCGATCCAGCGCTACCTGGCCACACGCGACGTCAAGGCTGCCCGAACGGTGCTGATCACCACCCTGAGCGCCAACGTGCTGGTCAATCTTCTTCTGACCCTCGTGGGGTTCTCGTTGCTGGCCTACTTCCGCCTCAACCCGCATCTGGTTCCCGACGGCCGGACGATCCTGGGCAACGCCGACCAGTTGTTCACACAATTCATCGCGCTGGCCCTGCCTGCCGGCCTGAGCGGACTGGTCGTGGCCGGCTTGCTGGCCGCCGCCATGTCGAGCCTGTCGTCGGGCGTCAATTCCTCCTGTTCGGTGATCACCGTCGACTTCATCGACCGCTTCCGCCGCAGCAGGGAGAACGAACTGGATCACGTGCGGCTGGCCAAATACGTTTCGGTCGTTGTGGGGGCAGTCGTCGTGCTGCTGAGTGCCTATGTGGGCTCCGTGCAGGGCAACCTGTTTGAAGTGACCTACAAGGTCGTCAACCTGATCACGGTTCCCCTGTTCGGCCTGTTCTTCATGGCGATGTTCGTGCCCTGGGCAAAGGGTTGGGCGACGATTCTGGGCGCGGCCACCGGAATGACGGTGGTCGTGACCATCAATTTCTGGAAAGAACTGACCGGTAGCAGCGGCGGGATCAGCATCTTCTGGGCGATGCCCCTCGCGTTCGTGGCGCAGACGGCGGTCGGCTCGGTGGCGAGCCTGGTGCCGATAGGACTGCGGAGAGAGAAGCTGTGACTTTCGAGCCGTGAGCTATGGGCAGGTGATTGCGGATGGGAAGACTCGGTGTAGCGTACGCTCGTTTTCGCGCGAGTTCCTTGCCTGCGAGGGCCTGTTTTCCCGTTCATCCGTGGCATCCCGTAGGGTATAATTGATTCGTCGCTGCACGCGGGGCCGAGACTCCGTCCGGGCTGTCGACAGACGGACTGGCGTTCTGCGAGGATCGACTCCGATGATTCAACCTGCCTGGCGAACGGGTGCCGCCCTCCTTCTTGCGGCTATTCTTTGCGCCGCACGCTCCGCCTCGGGACTGGACCACCTGGTACTCAACCGCGACGGAAAGACACTGCAGTTGGACGGCCGGAGCATGATCGTCGCGCAGGACAGAAGCTGCATGTTCCAGACGCGGGACGGCGTGATCTGGCTGGCGAAGGCCGACGAGGTCGGTGAGTTGTCCTCTGACGACGCCCCCTTCGAGCCCTACACGAGCGAAGAACTGGCGGCACGGTTGCTGGCGGAACTGCCGGCCGGCTTCGACGTATACTACACGGCGGATTACGTCGTTTGCCACAACACCTCCCGCGGCTATGCGCTCTGGTGCGGAGCCCTGCTCGAACGGCTTCATTCGGCCTTCACCAATTTCTGGAGCCGCAAGGGATTTGAGCTGAAGCAGCCCGAGTTTCCGCTGGTGGCCTGCGTCTTCGCAGACAAAGGGTCCTACTCGCGGTTCGCCCTGCCCGAATTGGGCGAGGCCGTCAATTCGGTGGTCGCTTACTATAGTCTGCGGACCAACCGGATCACGATGTACGATCTTTCCGGAATCGAGTCGTCGGGCGGTCCGAACTCGCGAATGAACTCGGCCGCTCAGATCAACCGCATTCTCTCCCGGCCGAGCGCGGCGCCTATGGTGGCGACGATCGTCCACGAGGCGACGCACCAGATTGCCTTCAATTGCGGGCTTCATCAACGATACAGCGATTGCCCCCTCTGGTTCAGCGAGGGGATCGCCATGTATTTCGAAACTCCCGACTTGAGCAGTTCGCGGGGCTGGCGGAGTATCGGCGAGATCAACAAGCTGCGACTGGACCAGTTTCGCAACTATCTGAAACGCCGCCCCCCCGACTCCCTGCAGAGACTGGTAACCGGCGACAACCGGCTCCGCGATACCGCCACGGCCATCGACGCCTATGCGGAAGCCTGGGCCTTGACCTACTTCCTGCTGCAGCAGAGATCCGCGGCCTACGTCCAGTACCTGCAGACGCTCTCCAAAAAGGCCCCCCAATTCTGGGACACTCCGGAAACCCGGTGGTCCGACTTCTGCGACGCCTTCGGGCCGGACGTGAACCAACTGGAAGTCGAATTCCAGCGGTATCTGTCCAAGCTCCATTAGCGGTCGGTTGCTTGGCGGCGACGCGGTAGTTATCATAGGGGCGTAGCCGGTTATTAACTTCGCCGTTAGTAACCGGCCCTCCGCGGCTCCCAAGGTTCGGTCCCTCGGCGCCGCGATGATCTTCCTCCCACCTATGTAGTTGCCCACCTTCCTCAGAGGAGCAAGCGCCATGCCGCACGCATCCGATCAGTTGAAAACGGAAACCAATCGCCGGAGCTTCCTCAAGACGAGCGCCCTCGTCGGCGGAGCGGCCCTGGCCGGGCTCTCGATCCAGCGCGGGGCCCACGCGGCGGAGAACAACCAACTCAAGGTGGGGCTGATCGGCTGCGGCGGCCGGGGTACCGGCGCCGCCGGAAACGCCTTGACCGCCGACCCGAACACGGTCCTCACCGCCATGGCCGACGCCTTCGAGGACCGCATGACCACCTCTCACCAGAACCTCGTGAAGCAGTACGGTGACCGCGTCCAGGTCCCCAAGGAAAGGCAGTTCACCGGTTTCGACGGATACCAGAAACTGATCGACAGCGGGGTGGACGTCGTTCTACTGTGCGCGCCGCCCCATTTTCGTCCCAAACAATTGCGGGCAGCCGTCGAGGCCGGAAAACAGATCTTCTGCGAGAAGCCGGTCGCCGTCGACGCCCCCGGAATCCGCTCGGTCCTCGAATCAACCAAGATGGCCGAAGAAAAGGGGCTGAGCCTGGTTTCGGGCCTCTGCTGGCGATACGACGATGCCGTCAAGGGCACCATGCAGCGCATCCTGGACGGGGCAATCGGCGACGTCCTCTCCGTCCACACGAACTACCTCACGGGCGAGCTCTGGCATCGCGGCCCGCAGGACACCGAGATGGCCTACCAGATGCGAAACTGGTACTACTTCACCTGGTTGTCGGGCGACTTCAACGTCGAGCAGCACGTCCATAGTCTGGACAAAGCCCTCTGGGCGTTCCGCGACGAGCCGCCGCTCCGAGCCTACGGACTCGGTGGTCGCCAGGTCCGCGTCGAGCAACCTACGTACGGCGACATCTA
>Ga0123327_1002513_pt1 | contig 14143 bp, 9 predicted proteins | sample BioC13SIPDNA_4_FD_89701 | JGI IMG/M metagenome (GOLD analysis project Ga0123327, IMG submission 89701) | Anaerobic biogas reactor microbial communites from Washington, USA - Biogas_R1_B C13 SIP DNA | ecosystem: Engineered > Bioreactor > Anaerobic > Unclassified | place: Washington, USA...
CAGCTGCTTGATGAGCAGATCGATGGCCTGCTGCGGATCCAGTGCAGACAGGATACGACGCAGCTTGTGCATGATGCGGGCCTCCTCCGGGGCGAGCAGCAGCTCGTCCTTACGGGTGCCCGAGGGGTTGACGTCGACCGCCGGGAAGACGCGACGCTCGGAGATACGGCGGTCCAGCTTGAGCTCCGCGTTACCGGTGCCCTTGAACTCCTCGAAGATCACGGTGTCACCGGCGGAACCGGTCTCCACCATCGCGGTGGCGATGATGGTCAGCGAACCACCGTTCTCGATGTTGCGGGCCGCACCCAGGAAGCGCTTCGGCGGGTACAGCGCGTTCGAGTCGACGCCACCGGAGAGGATGCGTCCCGACGCCGGGGAGGAGTTGTTGTACGCACGACCCAGGCGGGTGATGGAGTCCAGCAGGACGACGACGTCCTTGCCCTGCTCCACCAGGCGCTTCGCACGCTCGATCGCCAGCTCCGCGACGGCCGTGTGCTCTGACGGCGGACGGTCGAAGGTGGAGGCGATGACCTCGCCGTGCACCGAACGCTGCATGTCGGTGACCTCCTCCGGACGCTCGTCGACGAGGACGACCATCAGGTGGCACTCCGGGTTGTTCGTGGAGATCGCGTTCGCGATGTTCTGCATGATCGTCGTCTTACCGGCCTTCGGCGGGGAGACGATGAGCGCACGCTGGCCCTTGCCGATCGGCATGATCAGGTCGATGACGCGGGTGGTCAGGATCTTCGGGTCCGTCTCCAGACGCAGACGCTGGTTCGGGTACAGCGGCGTCAGCTTGGAGAACTCCGGACGGTTCCGGGCCTCGTCGACGCTGAGACCGTTGACCGTGTCGACGCTGACCAGCTGGTTGTACTTCTGACGATTACGGCCCTGACCGTGGGTCTGGGCGGCACCCATGCGCACCTTGCCCGTCACCGCGTCACCGGCACGCAGGCCGGAACGGCGGATCAGCTGGTTCTGCACGAACACGTCCGCCGGCGAGGCGTGGTAGCCGGTCGTACGGACGAACGCGACGTTGTTGTCCACGATGTCGAGGATGCCGGCGACGTCCTGCAGATCAGCGGAATCGTGCTGCTGGTCGTTCTGGTGGTCCTGCTGGTCACCGCCGCGGCCGCGACGGTTGCGGCGGCTGCGACGACCACGACGGCCCTCGCCCTCCTGGTCCTGGTGGCGCTGGCCACGCTGGTTGCGGCCCTGCTGCTGGCCCTGCTGGCCCTGCTGCTGGCCGGAGTCACGGTCGGAGTCCTGCTGGTCCTGCTCCTGACGGTCCTGTCGCTGACCGCGCTCCTGCTCGGAACCGGACTGCTGCTCCTGCTCACGCTGGCCGTGGCGGGCGCGGTTGCGACGCGCGCGGCGGGCGGCGGAGCGGGACTCGTAGCGCGGCTCCTCGGAGGAGTCGGCAGTGTCGCCGGAGTCGCGGGACTCACCGGAGTCGCCGGAGTCGCGGGACTGTTCGGCCTGCTCAGCCTGCTGGGGCTGCTCGGTCTGCTCAGACTTCTCGGCCTGCTCGGTGGCCGGCTGCTCTGCGGCGGGCTCCGTCTTCTCCTGGCTCGCACGGGTCGTGCGGGTGGCACGGCGGGTGCGCTGCGGGCGCTCGGTCTTCTCGGCGGCCGGGGCGGCGTCCTGCGTCTCAGCAGACGCGGCCTGCTCGGTCTTCTCAGCCTCTGCGGCGGGCTCGGCCTGAGCTGCCTGCGCGGCAGGCGCGGCGGCACGCCCGCGGGCGGGCACGGTGCCGGTCTGGATCGCAGTGATCAGATCGCCCTTGCGCAGGCCGGAGACCCCCTTGAGGCCCTTCTCCGCGGCGATCTTGCGCAGCTCGGTGAGCTTCAGCGACGCGAGGTCGGTGGAAGCTGCTGCGGTGGCGGTGTCCGTTTCGGTCACGGATGTCCTTTCCTTGCTTGACCAGTCTTCGGCGCGTCATGGGCGGAGCGCGTCACACGCCCGACTGGAAGCCTTCTGTGGAGTTGAGCGACTCGACGTCTCCCCTTGAAACACCCACACAGACGTGGGTGGTCCTCGTGTGAGGACAGCGGGGGTACGGAGCCGTACTTCAGTGGTTGATCAGACCGGACCGAACCTGGGACCGCAACCTTCCGGGCCGGGGCAGCCGGGGCCGCCTGCAGCGGAGGAAGGAGGGTGAACGCGTGATCCGGGTGGACTATGGGTCTGGAGTGAAGATACAGACCCCCGTCGATCTCCGGACAGTGTACCGCATGCCGCACACACTATCGCACCGACCCTCCCGGCTAGAGTGTTGGTCATGCTCTCCACCATGCAGAATGTGCCGTTGTCGATCTCGCGGATCCTGGAGTTCGGGTCCACCGCGCATGCGTCGACGAAGGTGACCACGTGGCGCACGGACAAGGCCGAGGAGACCACCTTCGCGGAGATCCACGCGCGGGCGGCGGCTCTGGCGCACGCGTTGCGTGACGATCTGGGTATCACCGGTGACCAGCGCGTCGGTTCCTTCATGCACAACTGCGCGGAGCACCTGGAGGTGCAGTTCGCGGTCTCGTGCATGGGGGCGGTGTTCGCGCCGTTGAACAAGCAGCTGATGACCGACCAGGTGCGGCACATCATCAACCACGCGCAGATCGAGGTCATCGTGTGTGATCCGCGCCTGGCGGGTCTCCTCGGCCGGGCGCTGGAGGGGTGCCACACCATGCGTGCCGTGGTGTTCACCGGCCTCGAGCCGCTGGAGCCGCTGGCGGAGAAGCTCCCGGATCACCTGTCGGTCCACTCCTACGAGCAGCTTCTCGACGGCCGCTCGACCGTCTTCGACTGGCCCGTCCTCGACGAGGACACCACCGCCGCGATCTGCTACTCGACGGGCACCTCGGGCGCCCCGAAGGGCGTGGCGTACTCGCACCGTTCGGTGTTCCTGCAGTCCATGTCGCTGCGTGCCACGGATTCGCTGTCGGTCTCGCACGGCGAGTCCTTCCTGTGCTGTGTGCCGATCTACCACGTCCTGTCGTGGGGCGTGCCCTACGCGGCCTTCATGTCGGGCACTCCCCTGGTGTTCCCGGACTCGGACGTGTCGGCGCCGACGCTGGCCCGCCTCATCGCGGCCACCCACCCCCGCGTGGCCCACGGCGTGCCGACGGTGTGGATCCAGCTCATGGTGCACTACCTGCACAATCCGCCGGAGCGCATGTCGCTGACGGAGATCTACGTCGGTGGCTCGCAGGCCCCGCCGATCCTCATCCAGCTGTGGGAGGAGCGTTACGGCGTCGACGTCGTCCACGTGTGGGGCATGACGGAGACGTCGTCGGTGGGCACGGTGGCCCGCCCGCCGTCGGGGTCCTCCGGTGAGGCGCGCTGGGCGTACCGCGTGAGCCAGGGCCGTTTCTCCCCGCTGCTGGAGTACCGCGTGGTCAACGACGGCAAGGTCGTCTCCTCGACGGACCGTAACCAGGGTGAGCTGCAGGTCCGCGGCAACATCGTGACCGGCGCCTACTACCACTCGCCCACCGAGGACGGCGACGGTTCCGCCAGCCAGTTCCGCGGCCGCGAGGTCGACGACGCGGAGGAGCTGTTCACCCCGGACGGGTGGCTGCGCACCGGTGACGTCGGTTCGGTGACGGCGGACGGCTACCTCACGGTCTCGGACCGTGCGCGCGACGTCATCCGCTCCGGTGGTGAGTGGATCTACTCGGCCATGCTGGAGAACCTCATCATGAACTCCCCGGAGGTCGTGGAGTGCGCGGTGATCGGCTACCCGGACGAGAAGTGGGGCGAGCGCCCGCTGGCGGTGACGGTGCTGCACGACGACATCCCGCAGACCCGCGACACCGCCGAGCAGCTGCGCGACCAGCTCCGCGCCTCCCTGCCCGGCTGGATGCTGCCGGAGTACTGGACATTCGTGCAGGACATCGACAAGACCTCCGTCGGCAAGTTCGACAAGAAGGACCTGCGGAAGCACCTGGCGGACGGCGAGTTCGAGATCATCAAGCTCAAGGGTCCGGGTGAGAAGGACGCGCAGGAGGTTGCGGAGGGCGCCGGTCCCGTCCCGGGCTAGGATCGACAGGCATGCACGGTGGCGTCGACAATCTGCTCATCCAGGGCGAGAACCTGCAGGTTCTCCGCCACCTGGCGGGCACGCACGCCGGCCGGGTGCAGATGGTCTACATCGACCCGCCCTACAACACCGGCAGCGGTGACTACCTCTACGCCGACGCGATGCCGCGCGGGGAGTGGCTCACCTTCATGGCGGAGCGGCTGGAGGCCGCCCGCCCGCTGCTCGTCGACGACGCCGTCCTCGCCATCCAGTGCAGCTTCCACCAGTCCGCCCACCTGGAGGTGCTTCTCGACGCCACCGAGTGGCTCCACAAGGTCATGGTCCTGCACGTCCTCGTCCGGCACCCCGACCGGGCGCTGACCGCCGACAAGCAGTTCAACGACGTCGTCGAGCAGATCCTCATCTACTCCACCGACCCCCGTTTCCGCATGCCGCGCCGCATCCGCGCACGCGACCTCCGCGAGTACCGCTGGGACGTGGAGCTCACCGGCCCCGGCGCACCCGCCGAGCTGGGCGGGCGCCCCTGCCTGATCTACCGCCCGGACCAGTGGCGCAAGGTGGAGAAGGGGCCGGGCACGGGCACGTTCCGCACCCACTCCATACGGGGCAGCCTGCGGGAGAAGAACTCCTCGGGACGCTTCTGGGTCGCCCACCTCGAGGACCTCGGACTTGATCCCATGACCCTCATCCAGGTGCCGGACATCGGCGACGACGGCCTGGGGCACCGCTTCTTCCACACCCCGAAGGCCGGCAACCGCAACGGCTCCTACTTCCAGGGCGTGCCGCAGTCCAGCGACGTCACTGCCCTGCCGTACCCGAACTTCGTCGACTTCCACGCCGAGTTCAACCGGGTGTCCGCCGAGGGCGGGGTGAGCTTCCGGAACGGCAAGAAGCCGGAGGCGCTGCTGCGCTTCCTCATCGAGCTGTTCACCGCGCCGGGCGACGTGGTGCTCGACTACCACCTCGGTTCCGGCACGACCGCCGCGGTCGCCCTGAAGCTGGGGCGCCGTTTCCTCGGCGTGGAGCGGGAGGACTTCGCCGAGACCGTCGCCCTGGAGCGCCTGCGCGCGGTCGTCGCGGGTGAGCAGTCGGGCATCTCCGCGGACGTCGGCTGGACCGGCGGGGGCTCCGTGGAGTTCCGCCGGCTCTGACACGGGAATGCCCGTTCGCCCTTCCGGGGAGGGGCAGCCCGACTACGCTTACCCGGAGAACATCTGCCGATGAGCGGAAGAGATCTCCCCCGCTCACAGAAGGACCCCTCCATGCCCCGCCCCCGACTGCTCGTCCCCCTCGCCGCCGTGCTCCTCGCGGCAGGGTGCACCCCCGTCCCCACGGAGGCGGAGAGTCCGGCGCTGCTGGTGCTCGGGGCGTCGTCGACACGCGTCATCAACGAGGAGCTCGCCGCCCTCAGCGACGCGGACCTCGAGTTCCTCAATGCCGGCACGACGACGCTCGTTCAGCAGCTTGCCGACGGTGCCCCGGGGGACGTCCTCATCACCGCCGATGAGGCGTCCATGGAGCAGGCCGTCGCACTCGGCGTGGCCCGTGCCCCGCGGGTGGTGGCCATCAACTCGATGGTCATGGTCGTGCCCGCCGGCAACCCGGCCGGCATCACGTCCGTGGAGGACCTGGCCGGGACGACGCTGGTGCTCTGCGACGAGCGCGTCCCCTGCGGCGCCTCCGCCCGGCGGATCAGCGACGCGCAGGACCTCCCGCTCACCCCGGCCTTCCGCGAGTACTCCGTCTCCGATGTCCTCGCCCGGGTCGTCTCCGGGCAGGCCGACGCCGGCTGGGTCTACCGCACCGACGCCCTCGACGCCGGCGCAGCGGTCGAGGTCATCGACATCCCGGGCGCTGAGGAACACCCCAACACGCTGCTGGCGGCGGTGACGACGACGGCCGTCGACAAGCAGGCGGCGACGGACCTGGTGACGCTGCTGCACTCCCCGGCGATGGCCCGGGTGTGGGAGGAACACGGATTTCTCCCGGCCCCGTGAAGGTGAGGGGAAATTGACACCGTGACGATGCCTCGCGAACAATTAATGTCACGGTGCCGTGTTCAACTGCAGGTGCCGTACCGGACATGAGGAGGTTTCGGTCCCGATGACGGACAACCGGCCGCCCCGCCCCGCAGCGGAGCTCTACCCCGAGTCACTGCAACTGAGCACCCGCCAGCGCGAGGTCCTCGACCAGCTGCAGACCTACCCGCAGGGGGCACGTTCCGCCGACCTGGCGGAGGACCTCGGGATGCACGTCAACACCGTCCGCGGTCACCTCGACGAGCTCATCGCCCGCGGTGCCGTCCACGCGCACACCGCCCCGGCACAGGGACGCGGACGCCCCTCCCTGATCTTCCAGGTCCGGATCCCCGACAACCGGGCCATCGCCCGCGAGTACATCTCCCTGGTGGAGCTGCTGGCCTCGATGATCGTCGACATCGACTCCCCCAGCCCCGAGACGGTGGAGAAGGCCCGCGAGATCGGGCGTCTCTGGGCCCGCCGCATGGCTGAACGGGAGGACGCCCCCGCCGGCACCGGCAATGAGGACGGCGAGGACACCATGGACACGGCGCTCGACCGTCTCCACCACACCCTCCGTGAGCTGGGTTTCGACCCGACCATGCGCAGGGAGCAGGGCGACGGGGGCACCGACGCGGAGTCGGTCGACATCGAGCTGCAGGCGTGCCCCTTCGTCGCCGAGGGGCACCGACCCTCGCTCATGATCTGCGCCATCCACGAGGGTTTCCTGCAGGAGTCCGTCGGCTCCGCCCCCGTCCGGCTGAGCCTGCGCCCCTTCCAGCCCTCGGGCGCGTGCTCGGTGGTCGCCGACAGGGGGACCCCCGCCGACGACCGGTAGGTCAGACCCGGCTGACCTCGACGGTCGCCGGACCGGCGACCTCCAGCTCGAGGACGCGCAGACCGGCGCCGCGGGCCTCCTCGAGGATGGCCTCCTCGATCGGGTCGACCGACAGGACCATGCAGGTCGGGCCGGCGCCGGAGAGGTACGCGGCGTAACCGCGGTTGCGCAGACGGTTGACCCACTCGGCGGTCACCGGCAGCACGTCGGCGCGGTAGGGCTGGTGCAGGCGGTCACGGGTGCCCTCCCACAGCAGCTCCGGGTGGTTCTGCAGCGCCACGGTCATCACCGCGGTGCGCGAGACGTTGAAACGCGCGTCCGTGTGGGTGACGTGGCTCGGCAGCACGCGACGCACCGCCTGGGTGGAGGCGTGGAAGTCCGGCACGAGAGCCGTCGCCCGGATGCGCTTGTCGACGTCCACCGCCACCGCCCGGTACCCCGGCTGCGAGCCGTCGACCGGGGTCGTGGTCCAGGAGACCACGGCGGAACCGAGGACGGAGGCCGCGGCGTTGTCGGGGTGCCCCTCGAAGGCGGAGGACAGCTGGACCACCTGGTCGGTGGTCAGCGGGTTGCCCGCCAGACCGTTGGCGGCCAGAACTCCCGCGACGGCCGCGGCGGCGGAGGAGCCCAGGCCACGGGACTGCGGGATGGCGTTGGTGCACACCACGCGCAGGCCCGGGGCCTCTGCGTGGGCGGCGTTGAGGCCCGACCGGATGGCCTTGACCACCAGGTGGGAGCCGTCGCGGGGCAGGTCGTCCTCGCCCTCGCCGAAGACCTCGACCTCGAGACCGGACTCGATGACCTCGACCTCGACGGTGTCGTAGATGCCCACGGCCAGGCCGAGGGTGTCGAATCCGGGGCCCAGGTTCGCGGAGGAGCCGGGGACGGTGACGGTGGCCCGGGTGCCCACCTCAAGCTGGATGCTCAAAACTCGACGCTCCCTAGATGAGTCGCAGGACGCTGTCGACGGACTTGACGGCCGGGGCCTTCTTCAGGTCCTCGACGGTGGCGGCCAGGTCGGCCTCACGCGCGGAGTGCGTGACGACGATGAGGCGGGCGAGGTCGCCGGCCTCCTCCTGGCGGACGGTCTTGAGGGAGATGCCGTGGGTGGCGAAGATCGCGGACAGCTCGGCGAGGACACCGGTGCGGTCCTCGACCTCCATGTCGATGTGGTAGCGGGTGCGCACGTCACCGAACTCGGCGATCGGCAGGTTCGCGTAGGTGTTCTCGCCCGGGGCGCGGCCACCGTGGACCTTGTTGCGGGCGGCGCCGACGAGGTCACCGAGGACGGCGGAGGCGGTCGGGGCACCACCGGCGCCGTTGCCGTAGAACATCAGGCGGCCGGCTGCCTCGGCCTCGACGAAGATGGCGTTGTAGGACTGGTTGACCGAGGCCAGCGGGTGGTCGACCGGCACGAGGGTCGGGTGGACGCGGCTGGCGACGGACTCCACGCCGTCCTTGTCGGTGATGCGCTCACAGATGGCGAGCAGCTTGATGACGTAACCGGCGTCGCGGGCGGCCTCGATGTCCTCGGCGGTGACCTTGGAGATGCCCTCGCAGCTGACGTCGTCGAACTTGACGCGGGTGTGGAAGCCCAGGGAGGCGAGGATGGCGGCCTTGGAGGCGGCGTCGTGGCCCTCGACGTCGGCGGTCGGGTCGGCCTCGGCGTAGCCCAGGCGGGTGGCCTCGGCAAGGGCGTCGTCGTAGCTGGCGCCGGTGGACTCCATCGCGTCGAGGATGAAGTTGGTGGTGCCGTTGACGATGCCCGAGATACGCAGGATGTTGTCGCCGGCGAGGGAGCGGCGCAGCATGCCGACGACCGGGATGGCGGCGGCGACGGCGGCCTCGAAGTAGAGGTCGACGTTGGCGGCGTCGGCGGCGTCGGCAAGCTCGTCGGCGTGCGCGGCGACGAGGGCCTTGTTGGCGGTGACGACGGACTTGCCGGCGCGCAGGGCGGCCAGGACCAGCTCACGCGGGTACTCGATGCCGCCGATGACCTCGACGACGATGTCGACGTCGTCGCGGTTGATGAGGCTCAGCGCGTCATCGGTGAGCAGCTCACGGTCCACGCCCTCGCGCGGCTTGGAGAGGTCGGACACGGCCACACCCTTGAGCTCGAGCGGACCGCCGATGCGGTGCGCGAGCGCGTCGGAGTACTCGCCCATCAGGCGCAGCACCTCAGATCCGACGGTGCCGTGGCCGAGAATGGCGACGCCCACCGGCTCGCCGGCTCCCTTGCCGGGGTTGAAGCTGGGCTGCTGAGTGACGGTCATGGTTCTCCTGCACATGGTCGTGGGTCCGTGCCCGTCGGGGACGGGCAGACTGAGGACAGATTTCCGTGACCACCCTACCGGGATTCGGCCACTTCCTCAGACTCCGGGGTCACGACACTCCATAAGATAAGTCACATCTCTGGACATATTGCGTTCAGACGATTAATCTGTCCTCACCACCCCCATGCCTCTGCCAGTGACAGGAGTCAGCATGTCCCGCCGTCGGATCACCCGTGCACTCACGGCCTGCGTGGCGTGCCTGGTGATCCCACTGGCGGGGATCTCGTCCGCGCACGCCGCCGAGATCACCACGGACGACGGCGTGTGCACCGTCCGCCTCTCCCCCGCCGAGACCGAGAGCGGCCTCGCCCTGTCGGGCGTGTTCGCCGCCAACTGGTCCGCCGAGATCCTGCGGGACGTCCCCTCCGTGGCGGAGGACATGGCCCTGGCACGCACCTGGCACGCGGACAAGACCAGCGAGCAGCTGGCCGACATGCCCGGCAACGTCCGGGCCGCCCTGGAGCGCATCAACGCGGCCAGCGCCCGCGTGGGCTACCGGGACGGGGAGGCCGCCGCGCCGCTGCGCATCCTCGTCGAACGCAACAACCACCGGGCGGCCGGGCGCGACACGTACCAGATGACCTCCGCGGAGGCCCGCGCCCAGCTCGCGGCCGCCCGCCGCTCCGGGTCGACGACGCTGCTCAGCGGCACCCGGGAAGGGCTCTCCGTGGCCGCCGACGAGGCCTGGCTGCGGGCCTGGGAGCGCACCCCGGGAGCCCAGGCGGAGGCGGACGCCTACCGGGCGGAGCTGCGCATGTGCGCCACGGGAGCCTCCGGCACCGTCGACCGCGATGAGCCGCCCACGACACCGGTCCGTTCCTCCACCCCGGACCCGTCGACCGCGCCGACGCCCGCCAGGGGCGTGCCGCTCGGTTCCATCCACACCTCGCTCGTCGTGGCGCTGCTGGAGGACGCCGGCAGCCTCAAGGGCCTCTTCCACTGACGCCCGGCCCGGGCGCCGGTTCTACGCCTCGAGCGCGAGAATGTCCTCGACAGTCTCGCGGCGCAGCATGAGCTTCGTCTTGCCCGCACGCACCGCGACGACCGGCGGCCGGCCGAAGGCGTTGTAGCGCGAGGACATGGCGTAGGCGTAGGCGCCGGTCGCGGCGACGGCCATGAGGTCCCCGACCGCGATGTCGTCGGGGTAGCGCGCGTCGCGCACGAGGATGTCGCCGGACTCGCAGTGGGAACCGACGAGGCGGGAGGAGATCTCCTCGCCCTCGGTGAAGCGGTTGACCACGCGGGCGTCGTAAAGCGCGTCGTAGAGGGCCGGGCGGATGTTGTCGGACATGCCGCCGTCGACGGAGAGGTAGCGTCGCTTCTCGTCCTCGGAGACGGTGACGTCCTTGACGGTGCCGACCTCGTAGACCGTCACCGTGCCGGGGCCGGCGATGGCGCGGCCCGGCTCGACGAGGACGGCGGGGGCGTCGATTCCCAGCTCCGCGGCGGTCTTGGCCACGGCGGTGAGCAGGTCGTGGGCGACCTCGTCGACGTTGAGGGGCTGCTCGTCCTCTGTGTAGGCGATGCCGTAGCCGCCGCCGAGATCGAGCTCGGGCAGCTGCACGCCGAGTTCGCGGTGGATCTGCGAGTAGAGGCCCAGCACGCGGTCGGCGGCCATCGTGAAGCCCCGGGCGTCGAAGACCTGGGAGCCGACGTGGCAGTGCAGGCCCACGAGCTCGAGGTTCTCGGCGCGGACGGCGGCCTCCGCGGCCCGGAACGCCGAGCCGGAGGCCAGGGAGAAGCCGAACTTCTGGTCCTCGTGGGACGTGGCGATGGCCTCGTGGGTGTGCGCCTCGATGCCCGGCTTGACGCGGATCATCACCTTCTGGATGACGCCGGCGCCGGCGGCGATGGCGTCGAGAAGCTCGAGCTCCTGCTCGGAGTCGAGGACGACGTGGCCGACGCTCTCGGTGACGCACGCCCGCAGGAAGGACGGGCCCTTGTTGTTGCCGTGCGCGGTGATGCGGGCGGCGGGGAACTCGGCGGCCAGCGCGATCCGCAGCTCGTTGAGCGAGGCGACGTCGAGGGAGAGCCCCTCCTCGTCGACCCAGCGGGCGACGGTGCGGGTGAGGAACGCCTTGGAGGCGTAGTGGACGTGCTCCGGGCCGCCGAAGGCGCGGGCCATGTCCTGGCAGCGGGAACGGAAGTCATCCTCGTCGACGACGAAGACCGGGGTACCGAACTCCTCGGCGATCTCCGGCAGCGGGACACCCGCGACGGTGACCACGCCGTCCTCCTGGCGCACGGCGTTGCGCGGCCAGACGTGGGCCGGCAGATCGTTGAAATCCGAGGTCATGCGCTTACATCCTCTCCGGGGCGGTGACACCGACCAGGCCGAGCGCGTTGGCCAGGGTCTGGCGGGTGGCGGCGGCCAGCGCCAGGCGGGCAGTGTGGATCGGGGCGGCCTCTTCGTCCGCCTTCGGCAGGATCTGGCAGTTGTCGTAGAAGCGGTGGAACACGCCGGCCAGTTCCTCGGCATAACGGGCGATACGGTGCGGCTCACGCAGTTCGGCCGCGGCCTTGACCACGTTCGGGAACTCGCCGAGGGTGCGGATGAGGTCGCCCTCCCGCTCGTGGGTGAGCAGGGAGAGGTCCGGGTTGTCGGCGGTGACGCCCAGCTCGGCGGCCTTGCGCGCGATGGAGCACAGGCGGGCGTGGCCGTACTGGACGTAGTAGACGGGGTTGTCGGAGGACTGGGAGGCCCACAGCGCCAGGTCGATGTCCAGGGAGGAGTCGACGGAGGAGCGGATGAGGGAGTAGCGGGCGGCGTCGATGCCGATGGCCTCGACCAGGTCGTCGAGGGTGATGACGGTGCCGGCCCGCTTGGACATGCGCACGGCCTCGCCGTCGCGGAGCAGGTTGACCATCTGGCCGATCATGACCTCCACCTGGTCGGCGTCGTAGCCCAGGGCGGCCGCGGCGGCCTTGAGGCGGGCGACGTAGCCGTGGTGGTCGGCGCCGAGCATGTAGATGCACAGGTCGTGGCCGCGGTCGATCTTGTCCGCGACGTAGGCGATGTCACCGGCGATGTACGCGGCGTCGCCGTCGGACTTGATCACGACGCGGTCCTTGTCGTCGCCGAAGTCGGTGGAACGCAGCCACCAGGCGCCGTCGGACTCGTAGAGGTTGCCATTGTCCTTGAGGGACTGCACCGCCTTGTCGACGGCCCCCGACTCGAACAGCGAGTTCTCGTGGAAGTACACGTCGAAGTCGGTCCCGAACTCATGCAGCGACTCCTTGATGTGCGCGAACATCATCTCGACGCCCTCGGCACGGAAGGTCTCCTGGACCGTGGCGGCGTCGCCGTCCAGCGCCGTCGGCTGCTTCTCGACGACCGCCTGCGCGATCTCCCGGATGTAGTCGCCGCCGTAACCGTCCTCGGGCGTCGGCTCACCCTTGGCGGCCGCGACGAGGGAACGGGCGAAGCGGTCGATCTGGCCGCCGTGGTCGTTGAAGTAGTACTCGCGGGTCACCTGGGCGCCGGCGGCGGTGAGCACGCGGCCCAGGGAATCGCCGACGGCCGCCCAACGGGTGCCGCCGAGGTGGATCGGACCGGTCGGGTTCGCGGAGACGAACTCCAGGTTGATCCTCTGGCCCGCGTAGATGTCGAGGTGGCCGTACTGCTCGCCGGCCGCGAGGATCTTCGCCACGATCTCACCCTGCGCCGCAGCCGCCAGGCGGATGTTGAGGAAGCCCGGGCCCGCGATGGTGGCCTCGTCGATGGCGGGGTCCTCCGCCAGGGCCTCGGCCAGCCAGGTGGCCAGCTCGCGGGGGTTGGTGCCGACCTTCTTTGCCACCTGCAGGGCCAGGTTGGTGGCGTAGTCGCCGTGCTCCGGATTACGGGGACGCTCGACGACCACCGGGTCGGGCAGAACAGAGATGTCGAGGTCACGGGACGAGAGCACGCCGGCGGCGGTGTCCCGGATGAGGGACGCAAGATCAGCAGGTGTCATGGGCGATGAGTCTAGTGCACCCCGCGCCGGCACTCCCACTGAGGCTTTCCTGAGCGTCGTCACACCGGAATCGCCCCCATGTCTGACTCACATGAACGGATTGTTCTGGTTATCATTCACCCATGCATCTTCTCCCCCGCGCCCTGACCGCAGTCGCCCTGCTCGGCCTCCTGCCGGTGTCGGCCGTGACGGCCCCCGCCGCCACCGCAGCCCCCGTCCAGCCCATCACCTGGGAGGCCTGCCCCGAGCAGGTGACCGACCCGACGGCACAGTGCGGGCGTATCGACGTCCCCATGTACCACTCCGACCCCGCCGGCCCCACGATCTCCGTGGGCTTCGTCCGCGTGCCCGCCGCCTCCGGCGCCGCCCGCGGCACCCTGTTCACCAACCCCGGCGGCCCGGGCGGCGACGCCTACTCCTACGTCGGCGGCCAGGAGAACTTCGCCTGGCCCGCCGGACTGGTCAACGAGTGGGAGCGCGTCGCCGTCCAGCCGCGTGGCCTGCCCGGCTCCACCGGCGTGAACTGCGCCGAGGAGGCCATGGCGATGGGCCCGGTCGACGCCCTCACCAATCAAGGGGGCTTCATCCGCGCTGCCTGCGAGGCCAACCACCCCGGCTACACCGCCTCCCTGACCACGGACAACACCGTCGAGGACTGGGAGTGGGTCCGCAACGCCCTGGGCCGCGAGAAGATCTCCGTCCTCGGCCTCTCCTACGGCACCTACCTCGGCTCCGCGTACGCCACCCGCTACCCGCGGCACACCGACCGCGTCGTCCTCGACTCCGCCATGGACCCGAAGCTCGCCTGGAACGGCATCATGGGCTCCCAGCAGGCCGGCTACGAGAACGCCCTCCACGACTTCATGGCCTGGGTCGCCGAGCGCCACGACGTCTACGGCCTCGGCGAGACCCCGCTGGCCGTCTACCAGGCGTGGTCCGCCCGCGTCGTCTCCGAGACCGGC
>Ga0123327_1002525_pt1 | contig 14091 bp, 10 predicted proteins | sample BioC13SIPDNA_4_FD_89701 | JGI IMG/M metagenome (GOLD analysis project Ga0123327, IMG submission 89701) | Anaerobic biogas reactor microbial communites from Washington, USA - Biogas_R1_B C13 SIP DNA | ecosystem: Engineered > Bioreactor > Anaerobic > Unclassified | place: Washington, USA...
AAGGCGGTGGCGGATTTCGCTACTACCGGCTGGCGCCATCGCTGCTGGAAAAGGACAAGTGGGGGAACTGGATCATCAACAAGCAGTACAACGCGGCCATGCTGGCCGAGGCGGTCTGCAAGCTGGCCGGGTTTCGTTATGCGCCGAGCGAGACGCACTATTGGCAGCATGGGCAGTCGACCTATCGGGATTTCATTTTCGTGACCACCCAGAACCTGAACCATGAACTGTTGCAGAAACTGAGCGAAGAGGTGGGCGAAAGCCGGACGCTGCTGGTGATGTGCTCGGCCTTCCGGGGCAAGGCCGACCGGTATGCGAACTTGACGATCAAGAAGATCCCGAAGGCGGTGCTGGCCCGCTGCGAGTGGGGGCACGACGACTACAGCCTGCAGATCGAAAATCTGCCGAAGCCGCCGAAGAAGCCCAGGAGCTTTTTGTTTGAGGAGATGGAGGAGACGGCGTGATGAAGAAGGCTCGCAAGGCGAGGGTTGGCAAGCCCGCAGCGATCTACGAGCGGATTCGGGACATTCTGGAATCGGCGCGGGCGGGCGTGGCCAGATCGGTGAACACGACGCAGGTGGTAGCCAACTGGCTGATTGGGCGGGAGATTGTGGAGGAGGAACAACGAGGGCTCAAGCGGGCCGGGTATGGGGAGGAGTTGGTCAAAGAATTGTCTGGGCGATTGACGGCGGACTTTGGCCGCGGCTACTCACCGTTGAATCTTTGGCTATTCAAGCGATTCTACGTGGAGTTCCCCCAACTGGTTGACTCGGAGATACTTTACGCACTGCGTAAAGAATTGCCCAAGGCACAATCCGAGACGGCCGGTCGGAAATCTGGTGCTGGACTGCCAATTGGCTACACGGTGTGTGCCGAGTCGTGGCGACCAGGCCGGCGCACACGAGCCCGAAAAGTGGAAAGGAAGCTATGAATCCCCACGTCAATTCGATCGCCGGGCGTTTGAGCCTGCGCCGACCGCAGCGCCAGTCGCTGGAAATCCTGGACAGGATCATGGGAATCGCGCGTCCGCGGAAGGACCTCGACGCGGCGGAGGCGCTGGGCGCGATTGGCAGCGAGTATCCTTCGGTGACGGACTTCGAGCGGGAGTTTCCCTCGTTGTGCTTCGCCCTGGCGACCGGCGTGGGGAAGACGCGGCTGATGGGTGCGTTTATCAGCTATCTGCACCTGGCGCACGGGTTCAGCGATTTCTTCGTGCTGGCGCCCAATCTGACGATCTACAACAAGCTGCAAGCCGACTTCAGCGAGCGGAGCAACCCGAAATACGTGTTTCAGGGGATTTCGGAACTGGCGATCGATCCGCCGGCGATCATCACGGGGGACAACTACGAGTCGGGGCGAGGGGTGCGTACGGGCCGACTTTTCGACGTGGCCATCCACATCAATATCTTCAACATATCGAAGATCAACTCGGAAGTGCGGGGGGGCAAGTCGCCGCGAATCAAGCGGCTTTCCGAGTACATCGGCGAGAGCTATTTTGAGTACCTTTCGAAGCTCGACGACCTGGTGCTGATCATGGACGAGTCGCACCGCTACCGAGCGTCGGCCGGGATTCGGGCGATCAACGAGCTGAAGCCGGTGCTGGGGCTGGAACTGACTGCGACGCCTTTTATCGAAACGAGCAAAGGGGCGATCGCGTTCAAGAACGTGATCTACGATTATCCGCTGGCCAGGGCGATGGCGGACGGATTCGTGAAGGAACCGGCGGTGGTGACGCAGAAGGACTTCGATCCGAGCCAGTTTAAGCCGGAGGAGTTGGAGAAGATCAAGCTGGAAGACGGGGTGCGGTTGCACGAGAATGTCAAAGTGGAGCTTGAGACGTACGGGCGGCAGACCGGCGAGCGGATTGTGAAGCCTTTCTTGCTGGTGATCGCACGCGACACGACTCATGCGTCACAGCTCCTGCAACTGATCCAGTCCGATCAGTTTTTCGAGGGTCGTTACAAGGAAAAGGTAATCCAGGTCGACTCGAGCAAGACGGGGTCGGAAGAGGATGAAATGATTCGGCGTCTCCTCGCAGTCGAATCCGAGGATGAGCCGACAGAAATCGTGATTCACGTGAACATGCTCAAGGAAGGCTGGGACGTCACCAATCTCTACACCATCGTTCCATTACGCGCGGCCAACGCACGCATTCTCATCGAGCAGTCGATCGGGCGGGGGTTGCGGCTGCCCTATGGAAAGCGGACGGGCGTGTCGTCGGTGGACCGGCTCAACATCATTGCCCACGATCGCTTCCAGGAGATCATCGACGAAGCCAACAAGCCTTCGTCGACGATCCGATTGCAGCAAATTTTGTTGGATCCAGCGACCGATCTGCAGAAGACGGTGGGCGTGGTGGCTGGGGCGTCGATTCTCGACAAACTTGGGGGCAAGTCGCTGATTATGGGGGCGGGCGCGTCAAACGTGACGGCCCCGGCGGCGGCACCGCTTTTCAGTACGCCGTTGGAACAGAAGGTGGCGCAGGTGACGTACGACGTCATCAAGAAACACGAAGACCTGCCGAGTTCATTGCATCTGCTGCGGGACGATGTGAAGGCGGAGATTGTGCGAGAGGTGGAAGCCGCACTCGCCCCGAAACAAATGGAACTGCCGGGCATGGCCGAGACGGTGGATATTGCCAGCATCGTGGAGCAGACGACTTCGCTGGTGGTTGAGCAGACGATCGATATTCCGCGGATCCTGGTTGTGCCCAGGGGAGAGGTTACGACGGGGTTCGACCCCTTCGCGCTGGAGGCGGAGACGATTCACTACCAACCGGTCGAACGGGACATCCTGATCCAGTATCTGCGGACGCAATCGCAGGAAGTACTGAGCGTGAGCGGGGGAGGGCTGGACGAGAAGCGACTGGAGGACTATCTGGTGCGGACGCTGATCGACTATGACGATATCTGCTACGACGACCACGCCGATCTGCTCTACGATCTGGCGGGCCAGATGGTCGGTCATCTGCTAAGCTATCTGGAGGACGACGACCAGGTGCGGAACGTGCTCCAGTATTATCACCGTCCGTTGGGAGAGTTCATTCACGCCCAGATGCTCGACCACCATTGGGAGAAGTCTGCGGGCTACGACGTGGAAGTGCGCAGAGGCTTCAGCCAGTTGAAGCCATGCGCTTACACGGCAACGGCGGAAAACCCGATTCGCGACTTTCGCGAAACGGTGACCGACAAGTCGCGGATCGGGCAGTATGTGTTCGGCGGCTTCCAGCGCTGTCTCTACACGGCCCAGAAGTTCCAGTCGGACCCCGAGCGGAAGTTGGCGATCATTCTTGAGCGGGATTCGGCGAAGTGGTTCAAGCCGGCATTGGGTCAGTTTCAGATTTACTACAAGTGGGGGCCGGACCAGAGGGAATACCAGCCGGACTTTGTCGCGGAGACGGATGATGCGGTTTATTTGCTCGAACCCAAGGCGCGTCGGGAAATAACCGATCAGGAAGTGTCGGCAAAAAGCGACGCGGCCATCGAATGGTGTGGGCACGCCACGAAACACGCACTGGCCAGCGGCGGCAAGGCGTGGCACTACGTGCTGATTCCGCACGATGCGATCGCGGAGAATATGACGTTGAGCGGGCTGGTACGGGAGTACCGGGTGTCGAACGGAGCGCGGGGCAAGCGCGCGGAACTATCTTCGTGACGAGCGTTCTTCCGAAAGCCAGCGGGCATACGCGGCTTCTATCCCACTCCGAGTGCTTCGCAGATGGCTTCCCTCACACGGGAGTCGTCTTCGGCTGCGAGCCGCTGCCACAAGTGAGTTCGGGCGTCGCGACTGCCTATCTGCCCAAGGGCCCAGGCACTGGCGACCCGCACGAGGGATTCTCTGTCGCTGAGGCCGTGGGATAAAGCGCCTACCGCTTCTGCAGAAGGGAGGCCGGCAAGAATCAGGGCCGCGTTGCGAAGCAGTCCGCGACGTTTTGTTCGCCAGAGGGGCGTCTTGCGGAATCGCAAGCGGAACGCCTCGTCGTCCAGCGAGAATAGCTGTGCCAGCCCGAGGGCGGTTTCTCCGCCGATCGGCAGAAACTCGCGACCGGCCTCGACATCGACCGGCCGCCGATTTGCACGGCGATTCCACGGGCAGACTTCCTGGCAGACATCGCACCCAAACAGCCACTTCCCCGAAGCCTGGCGAAGTTCGGGCGGCGGCATGTCCCGCAGTTCGATGGTCAGGTAGCTGATACAGCGGCGGGCATCCAGGACATAGGGCCGGACCAGGGCGCCGGTGGGGCAGGCGTCGATGCAGGCCCGGCAGGTGCCGCAATGGTCGGTTTTGAAGGGTGCATCGTACTCAAGTTCCGCGGTCGTCAGAAGTACCGACAAGAACAGCCAACTTCCCCGATCGCGGGTGAGAAGCAGCGTGTTCTTACCGATCCAGCCGAGACCAGCGAGAACGGCGAACTCGCGTTCCATGAGCGGCGCCGTGTCGACGACACCGCGAGCCCGGGCGCCGGGCGCGAGCATGGCATGGAAATCCGCCAGGAGATTCAGTCGGCGGCGGAGCACATCGTGGTAGTCGAATCCCCACGCATAGCGTGAGACGAGTCCCCGCCCGTCGTCGTCCGCGTCCCGTTCTACGTTGCGGTAGTCGGTTGCGAGAACCAGCAAGCTCTTGGCCCCGTCAAGCACGCGGCCTGGATGGCGGTAGGCGTCCAGGCGATTGGCCAGGTAATCCATCTGGCCCGCGTAGCCCGCCTGAAGCCACTGCTGAAGGCGATTGAATCCGGGCGAGTCGACGGCCTCGCACGCGCCGACATGGCAGAATCCGAGGCGCCGGGCCTCGTTCCGCAGTGCTTCGGTGAGTTGGTGAGGGGAGATCATGTCGCTTGGAACGCTCTGGCGTGGGGAGGGGGCGCCAGGAGAACTGCAAAGTCCTCTTGTGGCAACAAAAGTAGCAGGCACTCGCCGAGCGCCGCTGGCGGGAGATCGGGATTTCGGGCGGTTCTGCGGACGGCACGACGGAGCGTGCCTGCTACTTTGCGGACGGCACGGCGGAGCGTGCCTGCTACTTTGCGGACGGCACGGCGGAGCGTGCCTGCTACTTTACGGACGGCACGGCGGAGCGTGCCTGCTACTTTACGGACGGCACGACGGAGCGTGCCTGCTACTTTACGGACGGCACGACGGAGCGTGCCTGCTACTTTACGGACGGCACGGCGGAGCGTGCCTGCTACTTTGCGGACGGCACGGCGGAGCGTGCCTGCTACTTTGCGGACGGCACGGCGGAGCGTGCCTGCTACTTTGCGGACGGCACGGCGGAGCGTGCCTGCTACTTTACGGACGGCACGGCGGAGCGTGCCTGCTACTTTGCGGACGGCACGGCGGAGCGTGCCTGCTACTTTACGGACGGCACGGCGGAGCGTGCCTGCTACTCTGCGGACGGCACGGCGGAGCGTGCCTGCTACTTTACGGACGGGACGGCGGAGCGTGCCTGCTACTTTGCGGACGGCACGGCGGAGCGTGCCTGCTACTCTGCGGACGGCACGGCGGAGCGTGCCTGCTACTTTGCAGTTCCCCTGGGGGGAGCCGGGTTTGTTGTTCGGACGACGGCCCATAGACTACAATGAATCGTCGCTTTTCGGATAGCGCAGTTCCAGGCCTTCGATAGCCGATGCTGCCTCAGGAGAGCGTGTACGGAATTTTGGCCGGAAGGGGACAGTCCCATTTTTGCGGCATCCTGCCACAAAAATCGGGACAGTCCCCCTCAGGATGTGAAAAAGAACAAGTGATCCGGAGTTTCTCATGCGTCGAATGCTGGCTTTGGTGCTTGCGGTCTGCTCAATCGGGGGGCCTGCTCTTGTGGGCTGCGGTCCAGAGCTGACGGAGGAGGACCTGGGAGAGGTCCAGACCGAGGCGTCGCAGTTGCCGGCGGCAGGGGAGCCTTACGACATGCCGGAAGGTCAGTTCCCGGCTGACTCCGAGTCGGATGCGGACCACCCTTAGGCCATTGAGATCACTGATGCCCCATCTTTCGAGGGAGATAGTTTCTACGTTTTTTTGTTGCCGTTGAGGCTGCTTCGATTAGTCTGGAAAGCATGGGAGATGGTTCGCTCATTTCGACCAATCCCGTCCTGACAAGCCATTTCCGGAGCAGCACCCATGGTACGACGTCTAGGCTTCTCGATCCTCGTTCTGACCGCTTTGGCCGTCGCCTCACTGGCGACCTCCCCCACCCAAGCGGGTGATTACGGATGCGGTTCCTATCTCTGGAGCAGCCCGTATCCAACGAGCCTGGCACCTCTTCACGCGGTCGGCGCAATACCGTTGCCCCCCTATTTTGCCCTTCATCCGCCGGTTTACTACGAGATGCCGATACCCCGGACCTATGGGTATAGCCCTTGGGCCTACCCTCCGTATGTCATGACGCCGGAGATTTGTGAGCCGATTCCGGAGATTATCCAGAACAAATACGTTCCCCAACCAGCCAAGCAGGTCGACGAGAAAGCCAAGATGGCGGCATCCGCGCCGCGAATCATCCGAAATCCGTACGTCGTCGCGTCTGAGGGAGAAACGGATTCGGCCCTTGCGGCCAAGTAGTCCGGTTCGGACGAGAACGGCTCTTTGGCCGGCTGGACCGGCCATCGCGATCGCTCCTAACCCGAAAATTGGCCTGGACCTACGGCCAAAAATCGGGCATCATCCGGCCCTGAATTTGCGAGCGACAGACGGGGTCGCCAAGTCGACCCCATCCGCCGCGTACGTCGGTCTGTACCAAGTGCCTTCATCATCGTGGTGGAAAGGAGTCCCCCTGATGATCCGGCTGATAATTCCGGCTTTGTTTGCGGTTGCCGCCCTCGGCTGCCAGGGACAGGATGCCCATGTTCCCATGGATCCGTTCTACGGGCAGACGAAGATCGCCCCGCCGGGGACAGGAGAGATTGCCCGACGATCCGCGGCCGATCCGGCCTATCCGCGTTCGGCGGCCGTCGCGCCCGCGAACACCGGCGCGAATTCGCCACCCCTGGCCGCTGCCGCAGCATCCGTGCCGGCAGGATCTCCCACTCGCCTGGCGTCGAACACGTCGTCCGAAAACAACGAGCCTGCGCGCGTCGCAAGCGGCGATCGGATCGCCATCCCGGTTTCTGCCCGCCGCGAGCTGACGACGGCCGAATTGCTGGCAGCTCGTTCTTCCCGAACCTCGAGCGAACCGCAGCAGCCGCCCGGCGCCGCTTCCAGCGCCGCGGCGTCGGACGGCTTGCGGGCGGAACCGCAGCGATTCGTGCAGACGCTTCCTCCACGGCAGCAGGCCATTTCCCCGCAGTCGTCGACACAGACTCGCTCCCGATCGGCATCGGCACCCGTCACGGTTCGCCAAGGCCCGATCGACATCAACGACCTTCCGCCGGCCGATCGCGGCGCCTTGACCATCCGCGACGATCGAATACAGCGGGCCTCGGCGAGCGAGCGCGACGACAGCATGACCGTCAGGATTCCAACCCGGGTGGACGGCACGGCGTCGTCGGGGCGATTCGGTTGGGCCGACGATTACGGCCGACTTAGGGGCCAACTGGAGTACCTCGAAAGCGACGGCCGCTGGAAGCTGCGGTACATTCCGGTGGACAAGAAGGTCGACGAGTTTGGCGGAAGCGTGGTGATCGCAGACGCGGGCCGCCTGTCGGGATACGAACGGGGCGACTTCGTCGAGGTTCGTGGCCGGATTGTCGAGGATGCGGAAGAGGGGAAGGACTTCGCTCCGATCTACGAGATCAGCAGCATCCGCAGTCTGGATCGGTAACGGCTTCGATTCGATCGCAGACGCTGAGCATCGTTCGAGAATTAACTGTCGCAGGATGGACTGGCAACATGCCTTGGACAGGTTGCAGGAACTGCAAACCTGTCCTACAGTGCGACACTCAATCCTCGAACGATGCTAAGCGTCAGCATCCGGTGCACGCAGCCACGGGCGGATCGTCGGAACGTAAGGGCAGAGTTCGTCTTCGCGGAAGAAGACGCCAATCTCGCGGGCAGCCGACTCGGGACCGTCGGATGCATGCACGAGGTTCATCTGGTTGCTGGTGCTGAAATCGCCGCGGACGGTACCCGAGGCCGCTTCGAGTCCATTGGTTGCCCCAACCATCTTCCGGACCACCGCGACGGCCTGCGGGCCTTCGACGACCATGGCGATCGTGGGGCCGCCCGTGATGTAGGTCTCCAGCCCCGGATAGAAGGGTTTTTCGACATGCTCGGCGTAGTGCCGTCTTGCCAGTTCAGGGGTAACCGCGATGAGCTTGACGGCAATGATATTGAGCCCCTTCTCCTCAAACCGCGAGATCACGCGTCCTACCAGTCGACGTTGAACGCAATCGGGCTTCAGCAGCACTAACGATCTCTCGAGCATTGTGTTTTCTCCCGCCGGGATTGGCTTCCGGCGACTTGCGATCGACAGCGGACGAGGAAAAGCCGGACGGACGAAAGGGGGGATTGTAAGAGATCGCGTGCTCGCGTTCAAGATCGTCTCGGCTTCGCAGTCTATCCGGGGTGCCCCACACCTGCGTTGACCAGTTTCGCCGTCTTGCTCTCCGGCTTCATTTGCGCCGGGCTCGGCGATCGGCGAATCTCCGTCTTTCCCGGCGTCAACACCGACTCGCCGAAACCGCGATGGACGCTTGGATGAAACAGCGGATAGGGGATCTTCACGGTGCGAAGCCAGGCGACAGCCTGCTCCCACTGGTGGAGCTTCATGTAGGCCTCTTTGTCGACGCCTTCCGGACAGTCTTCCAGGTTGGCGGGCTTCATATCGTTCTTCTTGGGAAGCCTCGACCAGATACGGTTCCCGCTCGAATCGACCACGGCGACATAGGGCATCAGGAGTGTTGCGGAGAGGAGGAACCTTCTCGAAGGGCCGAAGAGGCCGCCGACCGACATGGTCTGCTCCTTCTTCTCCTGCTCGATTCCCACGACGAGGCGAACGTTGCCCCGAGCCACGACCGCGACATGCCTCTCCTGGAGTTGCTTCGCGAAGTGTTGGTACAGGCCTTCGTCGAGCTTTTCCAAGCCGGCCCAGCCCGGCGGGATCACTTGGGGCGGATCTTCGATTTGAGTCTGCACGGTTACGGCGGCGTTTGGGCCGATGAGCGGTTCGGGCGACACGACCCGCGACAGGATCGACATGACCTCGGCTTCGGGCAGTTCAAATGCCGCCAATTCACTGGGACCCGTGATGCCGGGGCAGCATTCGAACCAGCAGCGGCCGTCAGGAGTCGAGGCAAGACTTGTACCTCGCGTTGCTGCGTAGTTCCAGACGACCAGCCCTTGCTGCACGTCAATCAAGACGTCCGGTTCGTCCGCTCCCGTACTACGGTTGACGAGAATGTGATCAGGGCCGCACCAGACCATTCCGTAGGCTCTGAAGGGCAACTCCAGATTCAGCAGTCTGGAGCGATCGGTCATATCCCACGCAGCCACCAGGCATCCTTCTTCGCGGGCAGAGAGAACGGCAAGCCGATTTTCGTCCCCAGAGAAACCGGCGCGAGGCAGGAGCAACATGCCATCGGATTCGATTTCCGGCAGAGTCCCGAGCAACTCGCCACTCAGCGCATCGATAAGATGGGGAGTGCGCCCACACATAACGACCAGCGTTCGCCGATCGCGTGCCATCCCGGCAACCCACCCCAGACTGGGGTCGGAGGCATAGACGGCGCGGCATTCCGGGAGCTTCCAACCGACCAGTTTGCAGTGGTCGGAGAGCGTGACCAAGTGGTTTTCGTCGGCAAACCCGGCCCACCTGATCCGGCAATTGTAGCTGGTTTCTCCCTCGTAAGGGCGAAAAGCCAGAACGTGCTGACCGTCTTCGAGGTTCCACAGGTCGAGGCGGTCCTTCTTGTCGTCGATACAGAACAGGCCCAACTTCCCGTCCGGGCTCAAGTCCAGAAACTCCGTCGGAAAGGGAATCTCAAAACGGTTCAGTTGCTCGCCTGACTGGAGATCGTAGAGCTGGCACGCCTGCGGCAACAGGCTCGCCGTCTTCCAGGCCGCTCGGCCGTCTGCGACGCTTTCTCCGATTGCCATCCTGGCGACTTCCGGCTTGGAAAAGAACGCCCGGCGGACATCGGGATTTCCGCCCGCAAGACGCCAGCGATCGCGCACGGCCGCCTTGGGCGGCAGCGAGGAAGGAGCTGCGCGATACGTCCAGGAGGCCGGCGCCAACGTAACCGCCTTTGCCCCCTCCATGTCGATTCGGGTAGACGGAGGCAAGCCGGCGTCTGCCGCCGTTCCGCCCGCCTCCACAATCGCCCGGGATTTTGCGATCTCGTCCTTCGGAATCGAGATCAAACGGAGCACCTGCTCGTTCTTCTGTGTTTCAAACGCGAGCATCCGGTCGGTGTCGACGATCCTTCGGGGCAACACCTCGCGGTTGCCGATCGCCGACTGATCCTGCCAAACAACGTGGGCCGACTCGCGATCGACCACGGCAACGCCCGACAGCAACCAGCCGCCACGGTCGGCAAGCCATTGCAGCAGAGCACCGTAGTACTGCACGCTACCCAACTTGCGGCTTGGATCTTCGGCAAATTGCTTCGTCAACACGCACTTCCCGTCGCTCAAGTTCCACACCTGGAGGAGCGCGCTGGAACCGTCGCGGAAATACCCGGCCAATTCTGTGCCGTCGTCGGAAAAAGCCAGGCACTCCGGTCGCGTGCTCGATTCGACGTCGGTGGTCAGACGTCCGGCACGAACGCCGTTGCGCGTATCGTAGATCACCAACTGCTGAGCGCGCGACGAGTAGACGGCGAGGAAATTGCCGCCCGGAGTCAAGGCCTGGGAAGCCTCGTCGTGCTGCGGCTCAACGTCGATGGCGGCGCATTGCCGGCCCGTCTCAACGTCGTAGACCTGGAAGGCGTCTGTCTTGGACTCTCCCACGACGAGGCGACAGGCCCCCGCGAAGCGAAGGAACTTGACGTACGCGTACCGAGGGAGCTTGATTGTCTGCGCCACCGCGCCTGATGCAAACGACCAGATTCGGACTTCCTCACCCGTTTGATGATTGTGATAGGCGAGGTATCGCCCGTCGCAACTCAAGGCCAGCTTGTTGTCGTCGTCGAGGTCGAGATCGGTCTCACCAATCATCTGCCCCTTCCGCATGTCCCAGAGTTGTCGCGGCCCGTTGCTGCGGTCGCGACCCAACAAGACGAACGGGCTTGGCGTGGCCGGATACAGCACGAACGGTCGCGAATAGCGTACTTCGACAGGGATCTCCACAACCACGCCAGGTTCCAGTTCGAACCCTTGCGGTGCAGGATCCGGGGCAACCTGCCATTGCACACCGCCGGGTTGGGCAAGGGGGGGGCCGTCAGGTGCGGTTTTCTCGTCCGGCAGGACCGCCTGGGGGCGTGGCATCTGAGGAGGCTGTTTCAGGGCGGGCGTTGGACCTTCTGCCGGAGGCGCGAGTCCCGCTGCTTGAAGGGCCTCCTGGACGTACTTCACGTCGCCCAGACTCAACCGTTCCAGCGGAACTCGGATTACCGCCCCCTCTTCGCGCCGGAGGACGACTTCGTCGCCGTCGACCGTGAGCAGCTCCGCCTCGACGGCAAATCGCCCATCCCGCGAGACCCACTGCCTGGCAGCGGCGGAGTCAACCGCCATCAGAAGAGTCCCCACAAGCAAAACGCGTATGAGATATCGCATGAGCGTCCCCTGGTGCTCGACGTGACCGTAATTCACATCGGTAGTCTCCCCAAATTCGAGGGAGAAGTCAACAAGAACACACTAACAGCACGTTTGTTGGAGTGTTTTTTTGCAGACGTGCCTGGCATGGTGCTGTCGCGCCGGTTCGAGAGTCAGCACCTATCATTTCTTCTCCCATTGGAATCCGTTCCCAGCAACATGCACTCGACAACCGGTGAGGAAGAGCACGGCATACGTTAGGCAGGAATGCAGGAGATCGCCCACCGCGATTCAGGACAACAGGCCACTCCCTCTGTTGAGGGAGATGGGGTTCAGGCTGAGATTTCCCGACTCATCAAATCTGCGGAATGTGCCGATGTTTTCGATAAGCGCAGCCGCTCGGATCTGCGCGATTGAATGGACCCAGCACAAGGCAGTTGCCGCCTCAGCCGCTCAGATTCGGCCCGACCCAAGCCTCTTGCCCGACCCAAGCAAGATCCCGGCCGACTGACGAGGAGGGACGGCAGCTTCTTGACCGACACGCCCGGGAGGGGCGAAATGAGACATCTGGCGACACGCCTTGCGGTCGCGGGGCCCGCACCCCACGCGACCAGCCCTGCATCCGTTCTCTTCAGCCTTGTAATCCTCGCCGGTGTTGTTTCGACCGCCTGTGGGGAGACAGGGGAGCAACCCCTGTGGTTGGCCTACAGTTCCGGGCAGGTTAGCCGGGAGATTTGGGCCCCGTACCCGGGAGAACGGCCGGCAAGGGGGGTGAACCTCGCTGAAACCGTCTTTGGGCGGCCCTCCCTTGAGGCCGACTGCGCAGGTTTGGCAACTCGGGATCAAGAGGGCGTCTTCGCGGTCAGACAGGCGGGATTCGTCGACGGCGACTGGTTTGACTCAGGTGCGCCCAGCGCATCCCAGGGAGAGCGGTGGTCGCATCAGGTGCTGCCCGACGGCCTGATCTACCGTTCCTATCTGGCGGGGATCAAGGAGTCCCGTTTTGCCGGGCAATGGGTGCACGACACCCAACGGGGCTGGATGTGGGATATTACCCTTGGTGGACGGGTGGGGATACTTCGTTATGGGACGACGAGTGTCGACCATCCGGAGGGGTGGCAAATCGACATCGAGGGTGCCGGCATGCCCCGTCTGGATTTGGAGCGTGCCGAAAGGGATCTGATCTCCTCCGACTTCCGGTTCGGCATTCCGCTGACCTACGGGCGAGGCAACTACCAGACGAAGCTTGCCTACTACCATCTGAGTTCGCATCTCGGCGACGAGTACATGGTGCGGCACAACACATTGCAGCGCCGCAATTACTCGCGAGACGTGATCGTTTGGGGTCACTCCTATTTCTTGACGGAAGACATACGTCTCTACGGAGAGGCCGGTTGGGCTTTCCAGTACGATGGGGGAGCGGAACCGTGGGAGTTCCAGGTGGGCGTCGACTACAGCCCGGCCAGATTGACCGGACACCTGGGGGCGCCGTTCGTCGCCGTCAACGGGTACCTGCGACAGGAATTCGACTTCGGCGGCAGCCTTGTCGTTCAGACGGGCTGGCAATGGCGAGGGTACTCGGGACACCTCTTCCGAATCGGCATGCACTACTTCCAGGGCATGAGCGACCAGTGGGAGTTCTTCGACCAGTTCGAAGACAAGCTGGGGTTCGGCGTCTGGTATGACTTCTGAGGCACGGGCGCAAGGTGCTGCGCATATCTTGCGCAAATCATCACGTCATTCCCGCGCGGGCGGGAATCCAGATCGTGAATCGCACGTGAAGTTCTTTGTGGATTCCCGCCTGCCTTATTGGCGGTTTCCGCGCAGCCGACGTGCAGGATGCAGAGAGGCCCCATCCTCTCATTCCGCCGACCAGGGGTATTCTTCATCCATTTGCTGCAACCGGGTCAGAAACCGCCCGATTCGGCGGTGTCGCGTTCGCCAACCGGCAGATCTTCACAGACCGGCAGACTTTCGTTGTTCGTTGCATTGCGACGCTTTGGGGATTCGCACGACCGTGGAGCAATTCTGGCCGATTTCAAACCGTGTCCGCGTGCTACTGTCACGGCGCCGCCACGATCACCGGCAGGCGCAACGAGCAGACTGAACGAGCTAATTGGGGGAGATCGCAGGCCCTGAAACAACAGGTGCCCACAGTCGGCAATCAACGAATTGGAAGCGGTTTGCCGTGACACGTTCGCAGACCAAGTAACTGGCTCGAGGAGGAACTCCACTTCGCAACCACGAGTCCTTTCGGAATCACTCACCTTTCCCAGGGGGTCACGATGCGATTACTCAAACGTTTTCTTAGTCCAGCAGCGATCCTTGCGTTCTGCTGCTCGGGGGCGATCGGTGCAGATCGGCTTTATCAGCCGTCTGTGTTTGCCGCTCCCGAACCCGACGTGGCTGCATGCAGCTACCTGACATCCGACTGCTGCGAACCGGCAGCTTGCGAACCGGCATGCGGCGGCTGCAA
>Ga0123327_1002534_pt1 | contig 14042 bp, 13 predicted proteins | sample BioC13SIPDNA_4_FD_89701 | JGI IMG/M metagenome (GOLD analysis project Ga0123327, IMG submission 89701) | Anaerobic biogas reactor microbial communites from Washington, USA - Biogas_R1_B C13 SIP DNA | ecosystem: Engineered > Bioreactor > Anaerobic > Unclassified | place: Washington, USA...
CCGTGGAGGGCGGCCATTTCCTTGAATTTCTCGAAGGCGGCGCCGGAGGCGATGATCTGCTTCAGGATGCCGGAGGCCTCTTCGACGGTGGCGGCCTTGTTGCCGAGGACGAGCATTTCGGCGGTGAGGGCGAGGGTGATGTTCATCAGGTCGTCGCCGGCGTGCTGCCCTTGCAGGCATTCCATGGATTCGATGATTTCGAGCGCGTTGCCGGCGGTGCGGCCGAGGGGCTGGTTCATGTCCGTGAGCAGGGCCACCATGCCCTTGTTCATGGCCTTGCCGACGCGGACCATGGACTGGGCGAGGGCGGTGGCGTCTTCGACGGTGCGCATGAAGGCGCCGGTGCCCCACTTGACGTCGAGGACGAGGGAATCGATGCCCTCGGCCATCTTCTTGCACATGATGGAGGCGGTGATGAGCGGGATGGAGGCGACGGTGCCGGTGACATCGCGCAGGGCGTAGAGTTTCTTGTCGGCCGGGGCGATTTCGCCGGTCTGGCCGATCATCGAGAACCCGCACTTGTGGATGGTGGCGATGAAGTCGGCTTCGGAGAGATTGACGTTGAAGCCGGGGATGGATTCGAGCTTGTCGAGGGTTCCGCCGGTGATGCCGAGGCCGCGGCCGGAAATCATGGGGACGGCGAGTCCGGCGCAGGCGGCGAGGGGGGCGAGAATCAGCGAGACCTTGTCGCCGATGCCGCCGGTGGAATGCTTGTCCACCTTGGGCAGCGCGATGGACGAGGTGTCCACCATGGCGCCGGAGTGCATCATGGTATCGGTGAGGACGGCGGTTTCCTCGGGGGTCATGCCCTTGAGATAGATCGCCATGGCCATGGCGGCCATCTGGTAGTCGGGGATGGTGCCGGCCGTGTAGCCGTTGAGGAAGAAGCGGATTTCCTCGTCGGTGAGGACCTGGCCGTCGCGTTTTTTCTCAATGATCCATTGGGGTACCATGGGGGGCTCCTTGAAATCTCAATTTCCAATATCCAATATTCAATATCCAACAACCAAGTCAGGCATAAGGCAAAAACCACGGATGGACACGGATGGGCACAGATTGGGACTGGGCGTATCCATGTTCATCTGTGTCTATCCGTGGTTGATCAAGCTTCTAGACAAACGACGCGCCGCGGGGGATGGCGGGGATGCCGAAGAACCGGGCGAGGGACTGGGCGATGTCATAGAAGCCGCGGCGGATGCCAAGGTTTTCGGCAGGTTCGCCGGGGCGGTACACCAGCAGGGGGACGTATTCGCGGGTGTGGTCGGTGCCCTGGAAGGTCGGATCGTTGCCGTGGTCGGCGGTGATGATGAGCAGGTCGCCTTCCTTCACCAGCGGCAGGTAGTTCGTCAGCCACTGGTCGGTCAGTTCAAGGCTGTGCGCATAGCCCTTGGCGTCGCGGCGGTGGCCGTAGATCATGTCGTAGTCAATGAAGTTGGCAATGATCAGCCCGGAATCCTTTTCCTTCGTCCATTTCTCGACGAGGGCCTGGGAGTCGGCGTTGTTGCCGGTATGGACGGATTCGGTGATGCCGCGGTGGCAGTAGATGTCCTCGATCTTGCCGACGGCATAGACGGGGACATCTTTTTCGACAAGCCGTTCGAGGATGGTTTGCTCATCGGGCAGATAGGCGAAATCCTTGCGGTTTTCCGTGCGTTTGAAGGCGCCGGGCTTGCCGATGAAGGGGCGGGCGATGACGCGGCCGACGCGCAGGGGGTCGCAGAGGCGGCGGGCGATGTCGCAGTAGCGGTAGAGTTCGGGGACGGGGACGATTTCCTCGTGGGCGGCGATCTGAAAGACGCTGTCGGCGGAGGTGTAGCAGATGAGGGCGCCGGTTTCGAGGTGTTCGGGGCCGAGTTCGTCGATGATGGCGGTGCCGCTGGCGGCCTTGTTGCCGATCAGCTTGCGGCCGGTTTCCTTCTCGAAGGCGGCGATCAGGTCGGGCGGGAATGAATTTTCAAAGGGGAAGTTGTAGAAGCCCGGATCGACTTCCAGCCCGGCGATTTCCCAGTGGCCGGTGATGGTGTCCTTGCCGTCGGACATTTCGCGCATGGCGCCGCTGGAGGCGATGGGATTCTTCTCGGGGGGGACGCCTTCGATGGATTCGACGGGGCGGTGATGGAGGAGGGGGGGGATGTTGCCGAGGCCCATCTTCTGCAGGGTCGGGACGTTGAGTCCGCCGGCGGCGGCGGCGAGATGGGAAAGAGTCGAGGCACCGGCATCGCCGTATTCGGCGGCGTCGGGGGCGGCGCCGATGCCCACGGAGTCGAGAATGATCAGGATGGCTTTCATCTTCGGCCTTCTTTCTGTAGCCGCGCCGGGCGCGGCGGGGGTTAATAAGCACTCAATATCCAACATCCAATCTTCAATATCCAATGTCCAAGAAAACGGCATAACCGCCCGGCTCGGCGGGGACGCCTCGCCCTACCTTGGACCCCCAGGTAGGGCGAACCCTCCGGGTGAGCCGGATCTGAATTGATCCAAGATTGAAAAACCCCGTTTTCACGGGGTTTTGCTTTCGCTGATTTCATCCACGATGCCGACAATGACACTTCGCACCGGCCCGTCCTTGGATTCGAGCACCTGGCGGGCGCCGTTGCCTTCGTCGAGGACCAGGACGGTTTCGCCGGCGCCGGCGCCGGCGCGGTCGATCGCCACCAGATAACCGGAGGCCGGAGCGCCGTCCGTTTCGATCTTTTCCACCACGAGGAGTTTCCGTCCGCCGTAAAACGGGTGGCGGATGGTGGAGTGGATATTGCCGATGACCTTGCCGATTATCACGAGGGGCCGCCTTTCCACCCGGGCGCTTCGACGCCGTCCACGATGCCGACGATGGCGTGGTCCACCGGGACGAACCAGGGATCGAGGAGCATGGCCGCTTCGCGGCCGCCCTCGTAATAAACGAGTTCGCCGGGGCCGGCCATGCGGGTGCCGTCGGCGCAGACGATGGGCGCGCCCTTTTCGGCGCCGTCCTTGGCGAGCGGCTGGACCCAGAGCATGGGGACGCCCTGCAGGCCTTCATAGACCTGCGTGGAGACCAAGGTTCCGATGACTTTTCCTAGCAGCATGGCGATTCCCTGTCGGTTAGGACGCGGTTTCTCCTTCTAGCGGGAGGGCTTGGGCGCGGTCGAAGCGGGTGGAAACGGAAATCTGGGCGAGCAGGGCGTCGTGGGGGGAGGTGAGGACGCGGTGCTGGGCGGGGATGCCGCGGGTTTCGAGTGCGGAGAGGGCGATTTCCTGCGCGGCTTCGACGTCGTAGAGGTCGCCCTGGAGAATGGCGAGCCCACGGCCGTCCATGCGGGGGTCGCCGGCGCGGAATTCGACGAGATCGACCGGGACGCCCTTCATGGCGCGTTCGACGGCCTGGATGTTGCAGGAGACGGTGGGCGTTTCCAGAATCCAGAGCGGGCCTTCGCCCATCTGGCGCCGGTTTCCGAGAATGCCGTCGTAGAGTTCGGGATGGATGTCGGGCAGGAAACAGTCGTCGGCGACCTGCAGTCCCCCGTGGAAGAGCGCTTCTTCGTGGGCTTCGGCGACGGAGGCCGTGCTGCCCGCCAGCAAAATCAGGAATTTGCCGCCCCCGATGGTGCCGGTGCGGATCAGGCCGATGGGGGATTTCTTCAGCAGGGCGTCGGCGGCAAACAGGCCGGCCGGCACGCTGGAGAACTCGATGGAAGCAAATGCGGGGTGGGGTTTCATCAAATCAGGAGTCAGTAGTCAGGAGACAGGAGTCAGGATGGGTTGAGAAAAACATAGTTACACAATCCGGAAGTGGTCGATGAGGGCGCAGCGGCGCCAGCGGGAAAAGCTGCGGGGGGTGGTAAGGCCTTCGCCGGTGGGCGAGGCGATGGTGAAAGAGGTGAAGCCTTCGCCGCCGAAGCCGAGGCCGGCCTGGGAGCGGCCGTTCTTGACGAAGATGGAGCAGTTGCACTGGCGGGCCATCTTGGACAGCTTGTCGATGTTCTTCGAGTGCATCAGGGCAGTATGGAAATTGAAGCCTTCCATCTGCAGGGCGATATCAATGGCGTAGTCCACATTGGGGACGCGGGTGATGGGCATGACCGGCATCATCTGCTCCGTCCAGAGCAGGGGATGGTCCTCGGGCACTTCGACGATGGCCAGGCGGGTGGTGGGGGGGGCCGCGATACCTATTTCGGCCAGGATCTTGTCAGCGTTCTGGCCGATCCATTTGCGGTTGACCGTGGCATGGCCGCGCGGACCGGCCATCTTGGAGAAAATGACCTGTTCCATGGCCGGGATTTTGGATTTGTCAATCAGCACCGCGTTGTTGCGGGTCATGGCCTGGATGAGCTTGTCGGCGACGGAGGCGACCACGACGGTCTCTTTTTCCTCGACGCAGATCATGTTGTTGTCGAACGAGGCGCCGAGCACGATGTCGCCGGCGGCCTTTTCGATATCGGCGGTTTCATCCACGACGACGGGGGGATTGCCGGGGCCCGCGCAGATGGCGCGCTTGCCGCTGGACATGGCAGCCTTGACGACGCCCCCGCCGCCGGTGACGACGAGGACGCGGATGCCGGGGTGCTTCATGAGCTGGCCGGCGGATTCGATGGAGGATTCGCCGACGCAGACGGCGGTGTTGGGGGGCCCGCCGGCGGCCATGACCGCCTTGTTGATGAGCGCAACGGTTTCGATGGAGCACTGCTTGGCGGAGGGGTGGACGTTGAAGACCACGACATTGCCGGCGGCCAGCATGCCGATGGCGTTGCAGATGATGGTGGACGTGGGATTGGTGGTGGGGGTGATGGCGCCGATGATGCCGTAGGGAGCGGGTTCCATCAGGGTCAGGCCGTGGTCGCCGGTCCAGGCCGTCGGGGGCAGGTCCTCCGTGCCGGGGGTCTTTTCGATGACGAGCTGATTCTTGAGAATCTTGTCCTCGAAGCGGCCGTAGCCGGTTTCGTCCGCGGCAGACTTGGCGAGGGCCGTGGCGTTTTCGCGCATGACGGCGCGGATGCTCTGGATGACCTGTTCGCGGCGGGACAGGGGCAGGGCGGAAAACACGGGGAAGGCGGTCTTGGCGGCGGTTACGGCTTCGTCCACGGTGGCGAAGACGCCAAGGGTTCCGGCCGGGACGGCCGGGGCGGCGGACGCTGGCGCGGCGGCGGGGGCGGGAGCCGGGGCGGCGGATCCGCCGCGGAGATCGCCGGCGATGCGCCGGGCAATGGCTTCAATGTCTTGGTCGGTCAGTTTCATATCGGCTCCCGCGGGTGGGTGAAATCCATATGCGGACGCCGCGGCGCGGCGTCCCTACCTAACTCATTTGGTGTACTTGGTTTTGCCGTCGACTTCCCAGGTATCGACGATGGCCATGATGACATTGTCCACGGGCTTGTTCTGGGTCATGGCGGTCTGGCGGGCGGAGGAGCCGGCGGCGGTCAGGACCAGTTCGCCGGGACCGGCGCCCATGGCGTCGGCAGCCACGACAAACGAGGAGGTTTCCTTGCCCTCGGTGTCAACGAGGCGGACGAGGAGAAAGCGGATTCCGTCCAGGACGGGTTCCTTGCGGGTGGACACGACGGTGCCGACGACTTTGCCGAGATTCATGCGACTGCCTCCGGGGGCTTAGGTTTCGATAAACAAACAAGGTTGCGATCAACAGACGGATCGGTTGTAGCCGCGCCCGGCGGGCGCGGGGCTGGATTTTTCGGGGCCGGCCCCAACGGGACCGGCTACAGCAAAACCAAGCCATTTCAAAACCAAATCCATACGGCCAGATCGCACAAGGGCGGACGCCGCCGGCGGGAGGCCGGCGGCGTACCGCCGCAAGGGATCGCCTTACTTGCCGCCCTTGGCGGGGACGCGTCCCAGCGGGAGCACCGCATCCACGTTGGCGTGGGGGCGGGCGATCACGTGGACGGCGACCACTTCGCCGACGCGGCCGGCGGCGATCTGGCCGGCGTCGCAGGCGGCCTTGACGGCGGCGACGTCGCCGCGGACGATCACGGAGGTGTAGCCTCCGCCCGTCTTTTCGTAGGTGACCAGCTCGACCTTGGCGGCCTTGACCATCGCATCCGCGGCTTCGACCGTCGCGGGGAAGGAGCGGGTTTCAATCATTCCCAATGCATCTGCCATGTTCGTACCTCTTGTTGTTTGGTTTTCTTTTTACAGTGTGCGGGGGGTTACTGCCGGGCGCCCGAGCCCTCGGCGCGGCCGGTGACGTCTTCGATCGCCGCTTCGGCGGCGCGGAAGGCGATGTCGATGTCGCGTTCTTCGCCTCCGAGCCAGATGCGGCCGAAGGAGCCGAACGTAATGACCTCGAGGATGTTGATGTTGGCGGCCTTTTCGGCCTCGTTCGCGGCGAGCGCGGCGTAGGCGGCGGGGGCGACCTCCATGATGTAGAGCGACTGCCCGCGGGTGATCAGGTTGCCGTGGCGCATGCGATTGATCAGCATCGTCTGGTGGTCATCGATGTTCCGGATGACCTGGGACGAATAGACCTTGGGCTTGATGCGCTCGTGCTCGTCGAGGTCGAGGTCCTTGAGGATGGCGGCGCCGGCCTGGCGGACGTCGGCCTGGGAATCCGAATGGATCTCGAGCATGCCGTAGAGGCGTTCGACGATCTGCATGCCGGGGCGGACGCGGGTGGACTTGAGGGCCACGTCGGTGACCTGGTTGATGGCGATGCCCGGGGAGATTTCCACGAACAGCGCGGCCTGGCCCTCGACGGGCAGGTAGCCCTTGGCCACCGTCGCCAGGAACGAGGCGAACTGCGGCTGCAGGCTGTCGATGAATATGTAGGTTCTGAGTTCTGCCATGGGGGCTCCTTGTTATTTGCCGCCGGTGGCGGCGGCCGATTCTTCCATCATTTTCACACTGTTGGATGACCCGATGCGGGTGGCCCCGTTGCGGATCATCAGCATGGCGTCCGCGTAGGTGCGGACGCCGCCGGAGGCCTTGACGCCGAGGCGCTTGGGCGCGACGGTGCGGGCCATCAGGGCGATGTCCTCCGCGGTGGCGCCGCCCTTGTTGAAGCCCGTCGAGGTTTTTACGTAGTCGGCGCGGGCTTTCATGGACGCCTCGCAGGCCCGGGCGATTTCGTCCTTGGTCAGCAGGCAGGTCTCCAGAATGACCTTTAGGAGGGCCCCGCCGTCCTTGCAGGATTCGCCAACGGTGCGGATGTCCCTCGTGACGGCGTCCCAGTCGCCGGACTTGACGAGGCCGACGTTGATGACCATATCGATTTCCTTGGCGCCTTCGCGGATGGCGCGGCGGGCTTCGAGCGCCTTGATTTCCGGCGGCGCGGCGCCGAGGGGGAAGCCGACGACGGCGCAGACCTTGACGGACGAGCCGCGGAGGGCCTGGGCGGCGGTGCGCACCCACGACGAGTTCACGCAGCAGCTGAAGAAATTGTGCTTGAGGGCTTCTTCGCACAGCTTCTTGACATCCGTCTGGGTGGCCTCGGGCTTGAGGATGGTATGGTCAATCATGCGGGCGAGCTGGGCGGGGGGAAGATTCTCCACGCTGCCCTGGCTGGCGCCGCCGCCGCCGACGATCTGTTTGACGCGCTCGGCGATTCGCGCGACATCCTGGGGGCTCAAGTCCAATTTCATCTCCTTTATGGCCGTCATGACGGGAGTGCCCGCCCGGCCGCTTTCGAGGTCCTTGATCATCTGAACGCGCCGCAGGTGCCTCTCTTCGGTGCATTCCGTGGCGATGAAGACATCCGCGATGGCTTTCGCCTTTTCAAAATCAGTCTGGCCGGAGCCGAGGGTGAGGACATTGGCGCCGTTGTGCTGGCGGGAGTTTTTGGCGAGGGCCTCGTTGTAGCAGGCGGCGGCGCGGACGCCCGGGATCTTGTTGGCGGTCATGGCCGAACCGATGCCGGCGCCGTCCACCATGATGCCGAGGTCGCAACGGCCCGCCGCCACGGCGCGCGCCACGGCGGCAGCGAAAACAGGGTAGTCCACCGCGTCCTTGGAATGGGTGCCGACGTCGGTGACGTTGTGCCCCTGGCTTTTGAGCCAGCCGGCCAGCTGTTCTTTCAAATCAAACCCGCCATGGTCAGCACCCACGGCGATTCTACTGAGACGAGTCGACATATCGGGCCACATCTTTATCTCTTGGCTCGACATGGGCAAGACTTATCTGCCGGAAATGCAAAAAAGCGTTAAACCGTTTTCATGAAACCTAAAATATTCATGCCGTCCTGAGTCGAGCGACGGGAATTCATTAGCCAGCTGTGTGAGAGCCGGCGAAACCATGGGGACAGGGCGGGGATGCGTCGGGGTTTCAGCCGCCCTCTCTGGGAAAGGCCCATAATCTCTCGGCACACACGGTCCCGAAGCTGCCCGCCGAGAGGGGTGTACGGTGTTTATAAACACCGATATGATTTTACTGAAAGGCAATGCCGGAAATGCCTTAACCCACTGAAATCAGAGGGAAATAATAGCGTATCGAAGTTTATAAACACCGATAGGGTGCTTGTCCGAAAATGACTCGATCCCGTGATGGCGGTTCACGAATGTCCGTCCTGGAACAGGAGCCTCTGCTCCACGGGGAAGGCCATGAGGGATAAGCGCTGAAAACGCCGTTCTACTGGATCAGATGGCGGGCGATGGCGTCGCGGGCGGCGTCGGCCAGAGTGGATTCGGTGGTATCGGCTTCGATGGGGATAGGCGGGAGGAAGCGGACGGTGACGCGGGTCAGGAAGCGGGGGATGCGGCGTCCGCGGGGCAGCGCGCGGATGGCGCCGCTGATGGCGACGTGAATGACGGGGACCTTCAGCTCCAGCGCCAGGGCGGCAAAGGTGCCTTTGAAGTCGCCGAGCTGGCCGTCCTCGGAGCGGGTGCCTTCCGGGAAGATCAGCAGATTCCCCCCCTGGCGGATGGCCTGGGCCATCATTTGCAGGGAGAGCTGCACGTCGCGTCCGACTTCGACCACGATGACATTGCTGTTGCGGGCGAGCCATTCCAGCAGGCCTTTTTTCACGTGCTTGCGCTTGGCGTAATAGAATGTGCGGCGCAGGAAGGCGTTGTTCAGGAACATTGAGACAAACAGGCCGTCGATGTAGGACTGGTGATTGGCGACCAGGATGCAGGGGGTGCGGGCGGGGATGTGTTCGCGGCCTTGGGCCCGCACGCGGAAGATCAGGCGCAGGATGCCGCCCAGCAGCATTTTGAGGAAGGGATGCACCCATCCCGAACGGGGAAGCTGCAGGGGAGTGTCGCCGTCGCGGGCCTTGAGCAGGGAGTCCCAGCTGCCGGCGCGTTCCCGGAAATAGAGCCGGTGTTCGTCGGCGTGCTTGGCCAGGGCGAGCACCGTGGGAAATTCCTGGAAAACGCTTTCGGGGAGTTTCACGCCGAACGTTTTTTCGATGAAGATCAGGACGGAAAGGCGGGCGAGGGAATCGAGGGCCAGGTCCATTTCCCAGTGGGCGGTGGGCGCGACGCGCAGGCAGTCGAGTTCGGTGCGCAGGAAGCGGTCGAAGGCTTCGTAGGCGGGGCCGAGATCTTCGGGCCGGGGCGCGGGGGTGGAATCGCCGGAGAAGGTGCCGACGGCCAGGGCGGAGAGTTCATGGCGCTTGAGCTTGCTGAGGCGGGTGCGCGGCAGTTCGCCGGTGACGATGGTCAGCTGGGTGATTTTCTTGGCGGGGGGGGCGAGGCGGTTGTAGGGTTCGAGCAGTTTCCATCGGAAATGCTCGGCCTGGGCGGCGGGGATGCCGTCGAGGAAGCCGGGTTGCGGGACGATCAGGGCATGGAGCAGGTCGTCGCGGAACGTGACCGCCACCTCTTTGATGTCGGGGGAGAGGCCGGCCAGTTTCTCTTCGAGTTCGGCGGGATTGACCTTTTTGCCGTTGGGCAGAACGATGATTTCCTTTTTGCGGCCGGTAATGAAGAGGAAGTTGTCGGTGTCGAGATAGCCGAGGTCGCCGGTATGGAGCCAGCCGTCCTGGATGGCTTCGGCGGTGGCCTCGGCATTGCGCCAGTAGCCGGGGGTGACGTGGGGGCCGCGGGCGAGGACTTCGCCGTCTTCGATGCGCACGGAATCGGGCAGGCAGGGCTGGCCGCAGGAGCCGAGCCGGACGGCTTCGGGCCGGGGGAAGGTGATCATGGGGGCGCATTCGGTCATGCCGTAGCCTTCCAGCACCTGGAACCCGCAGAGGGTCAGGTCGCGGGCGACGTCGCGGTCGAGGGGGGCGCCGCCGGACACCATCTGGCGAAGGTGGCCGCCGAACTTTTTCTGCACGGGGAAAAGAAGGACGCGGGAGACGCCCAGGCGGTTGATGGCGGCGGACAGGCGGTGGAGCAGGCGGCCGACGGGGGATTTGTGCAGGTTGTCCATGATTGCTTTGCGGAACAGCGCATAGAGCCGCGGCACGCCGATGAGGATGGTGGCCTTGCGGCGGCGCATGGTGGCGACCATTTCGGCGGGGTCGAGGGAATGCGACAGGATGATGGTGCCGCCGGAGTACAGCGGGGCCAGGATGCAGCCCATCAGGGGGAGGATGTGGTGGAACGGCAGCAGGGCGAAGGTGCGGCTTTCAGGACGGAAGATGGGTACGCGGTCGCAGACGGATTCCAGGTTGACCTTGAGGTTGCCGAACGTGAGCATGACGCCCTTGGGGTTTCCGGTGGTGCCGGAGGTATAGAGGATGGCCGCCAGCGTGTCGGCGGTTCCGGACGCGAGCGGGGCGGACGCGAGGGCGCCGGAGGGCATGGCGGGGAATTCCTCTTCGTCGAAGCAAATGACGCGGACGGACAGGGCGGGCAGGGAACGGAGGGCATCCTGCGCGACGGGCCGGGTTTTGGCGGAGCAGAAGAGGGCGACGGGTTCGGTCTGGCCGAGGACATAGGCCAGTTCCGGGGCGGGGCTCATGGCATCCACGGGAACGGCGATGCAATGGTTGCGCCAGATGGACAGCAGGGCGGTGATCCATTCCGGCCGGTTTTCGGAGAAGAGGACGATGCGCTCGCCGGGGGCGGAGAAATAGAGCGACGCCAGGGCGGCGGAATGGGCCAGCAGGTCGGACCGGGTGATTTCCGTCTCCTGCCAGAACACGGCCGTGGACGGCAGGGGGCGCAGGAGGGTGAAGGCCGGTTCGGCGTTAGTGGGCGTCGTCATGGCGGGCTCCCGTCGGTGGGGGGTGTGATCTGCAACTGAACCATGGCGCGATCCTAGTGCATTCCGGAGGCGGGAACAACGGAAAGTCAGAAAAAAATGCAGGGGCGGGGCCGGCGCGGCGGGGGTTGCGCAGGAGGATCGGGAAACGGTAGGATGCGGGCCATGGACTATTTGAAGTTCATCCAGCGGATCTGCCTGATTGCGAGCGTGGTCCTTGTCATCGGGATTGTGGTCCGGCTTTTTCTGCCGCTGATCGAGCGTCAGCGGGAGCTGCGGGCGCGGGCGGCGGAGCTGCGGCTGGACATCCAGCGGGAGGCCGAAGCGCTGCGGATGCTGCGGCTGAAGCAGGCCCGGCTGCAGGAGGATCCGCGCTTTATCGAGAAAATTGCCCGGGAGAAACTGGGCTACGCCAAGCCGGGGGAAACCGTATTCCGCTTCGAGGACGAAGACGAACCGTAGCCTTGGGCTGCCCAGCGCAGCTCGGCGGCGATGGATTCGGCGAGGGGGCGGGGGCGCAGAGCGTCGGGAAGCACCGAATAGGTGTAGGTTTCGACTTCGCAGAAGGCGCGGCGGGCCTGCCGGAAAAAGGCGGGGGTGAGGAGGTGGCGGGTGGAGCGCAGGGGGCCGGCTCCTTTCCACGTCAGCGGCACGTGGTAATGGGTGCGGACCACGGCTTGCTTCGGCAGTTTCGGCAGATCCGGGAGAGCGTCGGTCAGGTCGGGCCATTCGCCGATGAGCTCTCCGTCGAGGGCGGCGCGGGTCTGGTGGAGGAATCGGGGTTCGGCAAAAGGGGCCAGGGCGGCGCGCGCGGCGGGCGTGTTGTCGCACTCGATCGCGGCGGACACCTGCACGCGGACAATGCGTTTCCAGTCGAGGTGATCAATGGAGCGGAACTCCACGGCGGCATGGCAGGTATCGAGGCACCAGCCGACCTCCGGGCCCAGGCGGCCGAGGCGGCGGTCAAAGAGTTCCCAGGCGCAGCCGGGTTCGGGTTCGATGGCCAGTCTGATGCGGCGGCCGGTGGCCCCTTCCACTTCGCGGCAGGTGCCCGCGGCCTTCCGCAGATTCTTCAGCGCGTCGCGGTCGTCGTCGGGCGAGATCCAGTCACCGCTCCATCCGCCGGGAACGGTGGTGACGGTGCCCGTCCCGCCTTCCGGAAGAAATCCGCTCAGGAACGCGACGGCCCGGCGGGTATAGGCCAGGCGGTCCGGATCGGTCCAGTTCGGGCGGTACACGTTGGTTTTGACTCGGACGTTTTGAAACCGTCCGTAGGGGAAGGCGTTGAGCGCGGCCAGAAAACAGCCGTGGGCCTCCAGCCATGTGTGCAGGTCGTTTGCCCGGGACAGGGCCTCCCCCAGGGCGCGGTTGCCCAGGTGGAGGCTGACGGGAAACGGGCGGCGGGGAGCGACGAGGGCCTTGACCGCCGGGACCACGGCATCGAGGCTTTTCTGCGCGGCCTTCCACGTCGAGGCGTCGCAGGCGTTCAGGCAGAAGGAAAGCGGAAACGGCGTCATGGGGTCAGCCCGTGAATTGCAGCCTTTCGCTCCCGGGATTTAACATTTAAGGGCTGACCCCATTCGGCGAGGGCGGCGATGCAGTCGGCCATGAGGGTTTCGTCGATGGTGTGCAGTTCGACGCGGGAGCCGAGGGGGGCGGGGAAGGTGACGGTGAGTTCGCCGCCGAGGTGGGCGCGGAAGTCTTCGATGCCGTCCAGGACGGCGAGGCGCCCCGGGCGCGTGGTCCGGGCCAGTTCGGGATCGAAGACGGGCAGGCCGCAGGCGCGGAGGGTTTGGATCAGCCGGCAGGCCTGGGATTCGGGCAGCAGGCCGAGGCAGGCCGCATAGAGGGCGTCGAGGGCGATGCCGATGGCGACGGCATGTCCGTGGGACAGTCGGTGGCGGGACATGGCTTCGAGCTTGTGAGCGGCCCAGTGGCCGTAGTCGAGGGGACGGGCGGCGCCCAGCTCAAAAGGATCGCCGGAGGTGGCGATGTGTTCCAGATGCAGCAGGGCGCAGCGCTGGAGGATGCGCCGGATGGCGGGCAGGTCGCGCCGGGCGATTTTCGGCGCGGCGCGTTCGATGGACCGGAAAAAGGCGGCATCCTTGATGGCGGCGACCTTGACGGCTTCGGCAATGCCGTCGAGCAGGAGGGGGAGGGGCAGGGACTCCAGAAAACCAGCGTCGTTCAGGACGGCCCAGGGGGGGGCAAAGGTGCCAAGGAGGTTTTTGGAGCCTTCAAAATTGATGGCGTTTTTGACGCCGACGCCGGAGTCGCATTGGGCGAGGGCGGTGGTGGGGATGCGGACATGACGGACGCCGCGGTGGAAGAGGGCGGCGGCCAGGCCGGCGGCATCGAGGAAGGCGCCGCCGCCGATGGCGAGGCAATAGGAATGGCGGCAGATGTTGCCGGCGCGCAGGGCATCCAGCATCCGGCGGACGGGGGCGGCCGACTGCTTGATGGTTTCGCCGCCGGCAAGAATCAGGGGGGGGCGCACGAGTTGAAGGGCATCGGCATGGGCCTGGAAATAGGCGCGGATCCGGGCGGGCAGATCCGGGAAGGCCTTCTTCACGCCGCGGTCTATCAGGACCAGGCAGCGGTGGCGGCGGTCCGGCTGGCCGCGGGCGACGGCATCGCGGAGCGCGGGATTGCGCGGGGCGAACAGATCGCGGGTGAACACGACGGGAAAGGCGTGCCGGACTTCAATGCGCTGGAGGTGGGTGGTCAAGGGAGGGATAATGGATTAGACGGGATTACAGGCGGGGAGAGAGGAAGGGGAATTGGACAGGATTGACAGGATTTTTCAGGATGTACAGGATTGAAAACATGTTCGAGATGGGAAGAAGCCTTAGAATGGGATTTTCGGGATGGGGGTTTATTCGAGGGACAACTGAAGAACCGTATCTTTTATCAGGAAGCGCTCTAAATATTTACAAGGCAAGATGGGTGTTTCCATTTGGTTGAGC
>Ga0123327_1002535_pt1 | contig 14041 bp, 10 predicted proteins | sample BioC13SIPDNA_4_FD_89701 | JGI IMG/M metagenome (GOLD analysis project Ga0123327, IMG submission 89701) | Anaerobic biogas reactor microbial communites from Washington, USA - Biogas_R1_B C13 SIP DNA | ecosystem: Engineered > Bioreactor > Anaerobic > Unclassified | place: Washington, USA...
GCGCCCCGAGATCGTGGCGCACGATCGGCCCGAGACGGACACCATCTTTACCGGGTGGCGCTCGCCGGGGCTGGCGATGGCGGACGCGGTGCAGCGCTTCCTCGAGGAGCGCCGGGTGATGGCCTCAGAGATAACGGGCGTGGGGATCGGCGTGCCCGGCACCGTCGACCGGCCCAACGGCACCGTCCTCGAGTGCCCCAACCTCCACGTGCTGGACCACACGCCCCTCGCACCCGAGGCGTCGGCCGAATTGGGCATTCCCGTCTTCATCGACAACAACACCAACCTGATCGCCATGGGTGAGCACACCGCGGGGATTGGCCGCGGCGTGGACGACATGGTGGTGGTGTTTGTGGGGTCGGGCGTCGGCAGCGGCCTCATCCTGCGGGGTGAGCTGTACGAGGGGGCAGACGGGGGAGCGGCAGAGATCGGGCACACCGTGGTGGTGCCCAACGGCTTGGCGTGCACCTGTGGCGGGCATGGCTGCCTCGAGATGTACTGCTCGGGCAAGGCGCTCACCATGGTGGCGGGCCACATTTTCAAGCCAGGGGAGCTGTACGCCATCGGCTCGCGGTTCGCCGGCGCGCGCCTCGTCATCGAGCAGGCGAGCATCGGCCACGAGGCCGCCCGCCAGGCGCTTACGGAGGCGTTCACGTACCTCGGCATCGGCCTGATCAACGTCGTCAACACCCTCAACCCACGGCTGATCGTGCTGGGGGGCGGCATCATATCCGCCTGGCCCGAGGGGGTCGAGATCGCTACGGAGATGGTGATGCGCCACGCCATGCCGCTCATGCGCCGCAACCTGCGGATCGAGGTATCGCAGCTGCAGAACTATGCCGGCGTGCTCGGCGGGGCGGCCCTGGTGAGCAGCGAGGGCAGGCTATAGCTCGGCCAGCGCACGCTGGAATCATCGGCGCGTCACTACGGCGCGCCGCAAGCTTTTCACTGGAGGATCATGGTGGCCAAGATAGCGCGATTTCGGACCGGTGACGGCGCCGTACGGCACGGCGTACTGGAGGGGGGAGACACGCTGCGGGTGATCGATGGGGACGTGTTCGGCGCCTGGCGCGCCACGGACGTGACGGTGCCGCTGGCGCAGGCCAAGCTGCTGGCGCCCGTCGAGCCGCCGAACATCATCGCCATCGGGCTAAACTATCGCGCCCACGCCATCGAGAGCGGGGCGCCCCTGCCGGAGCGGCCCGTGATCTTTATCAAGGCCACCACTGCGTTGTGCGGCCCGGATGACGACATCGTCCTGCCCAAGGTGGCGCCCAACGAGGTCGATTACGAGTGTGAGTTGGCCATCGTCATTGGCAAGAGGGCGCGCCACGTGCCGGTAGAGTCGGCGCTCGACTATGTCCTGGGCTACACCTGTGCCCACGACGTCAGCGCGCGCGACTGCCAGCTGCGTGTCGATGCCCAGTGGGCGCGCGGCAAGTCGTTCGATACCTTTGCGCCCATGGGGCCCTGGATCGAGACGGACATGGATCCCGACAACGCCCCGATCCGCACGCGCCTCAACGGCACGGTGATGCAAGAGTCCAACACGAATGACCTCATCTTTTCGTGCCCCGAACTCGTCGCCTACATCTCGGACAGCATGACGCTGCTGCCGGGGACCGTCATCATGACGGGCACCCCGTCGGGGGTGGGCTTTGCCCGCAAGCCGCCGGTGTTCCTCAAGCCGGGGGACGTGGTCGAGATCGAGGTGGGCGGCATCGGCACACTGCGCAACGGCGTCGTGGCCGAGGACTAGCGAGGTGAGTATAGAACGCGGATGAACGCTGCAAGAGCGGGTACGCGTTGCAGGCTTCAGGTTCCAGGTTACAGCGCTTCGATGGGCACCTCACTGAAGCCTGTAACCTGGAACCAGTGACCCGCAACTCCTATCAGTGTTTATCCGCGTTCTACCTCTGGATACCGCGAGCGCAGGCCGGCCTGAAGCGTCTGCAGCCTGGCCCGCTGGTCGGCCACGCACGGAGGTAATGAGGCGAGGTTCTCGCCGGGGTAGGGGGTGGCGGCGGCGACCTCCAGGCAGCACGTCATTCCCTCCTCGAGGTTCTCCGCAAAGGTGCGCAGATAGGACAGCTCCTGCCGCGAGAGGTCGTCGCGCGCCGCCATGCGCTCGTAATAGCCCACGTAGAGTTCGAGTTCCTGCGCGAACATGTGGGGGCGCTCATCCGGCACGAGGGACGTGCCCCGCCCATAGATGTGATCGACCATCTCTCGTAGGGTATAGGTGCGGTCGAACCAGGCGAGGTTGGGCCCCGGGCAGACCGCCTGTGGCGCCTCGTCCGCCGCAGCGATGCCGAGGGCAATGAGGGCGCTGTTCCCCAGGTGGTCGCAGATGCAGCTCCTCGACATAACCGTGACGCGAAGGGTCGCCTTGCGCTCCTCCGGCAGGTCCATCTCCTCGATCTGCGCCAGCTTGTGACGCTGGTATTGCCGCGACCCGAGGCAGATGGCGCGCTCGGTGAACTCGGTGTTGGTGGCGCCGTACCCCTTGGGGCAGGGGGAGCCGGGCGCGCCGGCGGCGATCCTCCTCAGCCTGTGGCGCTCCGAGCCGCAGCCCCGCAGGTTGTTGTAGGGAATGCCAAGGGGCGAGGCCTCGCTGACGTACAGCTCCCCAGGCCCCGCCTGAGCGAGCAGGGCGCGCGTGGCGTCGTCGACGCTGGTGACCTCGGGTACCAGCAGGAAGGGCGTCGCCCAGCCCGTGCGATCGACGCCGTACCCCTCCAGCAGGCGTCGCACCTCACCGTGGGTGCCGATGCCGCCCTGCACGGTGATCAGCGGGCCGCCGTTCCGCGCCGATTCGGGGTACTCCCACCCCTGGTCGCGGTAGTAGGCGAGCACCTTGGCGCGGGGGCCGTCGACGAGTTCGCGCCGGCTGGCCTGAAAGTCTCGCAGCACGGCGGGGAGGAGGTTGCCGGCCGTGGGAAAGGCGTGGCCGCCGCAGTTGAGGCCCGATTCGATGCGGTACTCGGATACCTCCAGCCCCATGCGCGCCAGGTAGGCCCCCTGGATCCGCGCCGAGCGCAGGTCGCTCACCTTGAGCGCGATGCGCTTGCGCGGTTCGCCGGACGCATCGCGATAGAAGCAGCGGAACTGGGTCATGTAGCGAAAGAGCGCCTGGTTGATGCCCGCCGAAAGGACCAGAGTGGAGGAGACGCGGCTCTGGGCGTAGCCGCGCAAGGCGGCCATGGCGTCGCGGTACTCGTCGCCCAGGGGCGCACCGTGCCGGTCATAGTTCACGCGATCCACCTTGACCATGATGTTGGCGTCGATGGACCCCGGGCGCATCCGCGCCGTCAGGTCACGCGCCAGGGCGTCGCGGCCGGGACCGGTCGGCATGTCGAGCATGGCGCGATAGTCGCTCTTCAGGGGGTTGTCGTCGGGCAGCAGGCTAAAGTAGAGGTCCTTGGCGTTCCCCGGCTCAAAGGGCAGCTCCTGGATCTCACGAAAGCGACGCGCGACGATCTCATCGACCATATCCAGGTAGGCAGTGACGCGCCGTGCGCGTCCGTCCTCGGCGTCGCGGGGGATCGGGTCGTAGGGCAGGCCATACAACGGGCTGTAGTGGGCGCGCAGCTGCTCCAGGAGCAGATCGTCCACCAGTGAGATCGCGGCCGAGATGCCCAGCGGCGCGACACGGATCGGGGCGTCGGCCGTGTGCCCCGTGCCCATGACGGGGATGATAAAGGTATGGTCGCCCAGTTGCATGGCCTATCCTTTGGAAATGGAATGAGGGCGAGGCTACCTCGCCGCGCGGCTCCACAGTCGTTTAACACCTGCGAGACGGCCTGGTTATGGGTGCGGCCTATCGGTGTGCCGTCATCGGTCGCCCGGAGGTAAGTGTATGGCGAGCCACCGACTCACGCTGTCCCTCCTTCCGAGCACGTTCGCCGTCGTCCGGTTGGATGCGGCCGATCCCTGGCCGGCCTGGGCCCTGGACGCCTCGGACCTGGTGGCGCTGACGCGCACCGCCGACGAGCTATCCGTCATCTGCCGCGAGGATGCCGTGCCGGCGGGGGTGACGTCTCAGGGGGGATGGCGCGCGCTAAAGGTGCACGGCCCCTTCCCCTTTGACACGGTGGGCGTATTGGCCGCGCTCTCCGGCGCCCTTGCTGAGGCAGGGGTCAGCCTGCTGGCGGTATCGACCTTTGAGACAGACTACCTTCTCGTCCCCGGGGAGCGACTCGACGAGGCGGTGGCGGCGCTGGCGGCGCGACACCACGTGATGTAGAGAGAGGGGCGCCCCGCGGCGGGCGGCGCCCGCTAGGGGCGCCAGATCGCCGTCACCCGTGTGCCCTCGCCGGGGGCGGCGTCGATCTCGATGGTGGCGCCCGCCGATTCGGCGCGCTCGCGCATGATATTGATGCCCAGATGGTTGATAGGGATGCGCGCCAGGTCGAATCCGCGACCGTCGTCGGCGATCTCCATGCGGACACCCTCCGGGCTGCAACGCAGGTTGATGCGTGCCTCGTTGGCCCCCGAGTGCTTGGCGACGTTGTTCAGCGCCTCTTGGGCGATGCGATAGAGCGCCACCTTGACTTCGGAGGGCACGTCGCAATGGCCCTGACTGCTCACGCTGACGGGCACCCGCGCCCTGCCGGTGATCGACTCGCCGAGTTGTCGCAATAGGTCGGAGAGTTGCGCCTCGTCCAGCGCCGACGGGCGGAGTTCCAGGAGCAGGGTGCGCATCTCGGCCAGGGCGCCGCGCGTGAGCTGGCGCAACTCTTCCAGGCGACGGCGTCCCTCGTCGGCGTCACGCTCCCACAGGCGCGGGAGCACCTCGGCGATGAGGCTGGCGGAGAACAGCGTCTGGGTGACGGCGTCGTGCAGGTCCCTCGCCAGGCGAGATCGCTCGGCGGCGGCGGCGGCTTGCTCGGCGCGCTCGTAGAGCTGGGCGTTCTCTACCGCGACGCCGATCTGCTGGCCGATGGAGGCGAGGAGCGCCAGCTCGTCGTCGCCAAAGGCGCGGTCGGAACTCTCGCCGAGGATGATCGTCCCGAGCGTCTTGCCCCGCGACACGAGGGGCACGCCGACGATGGTCTGGAATGCCGCATCCGCGAGCCCCTCGCGCACGTCGTCCTGGATATAGTCCGCCGCCCGCCGCACGGCGGGGTGGGCGGCCTCCCCGTTGTACGAGCCCTCGATGAGCGCCAACTTATCGGCCAGGTCGGTCGGCAGGCCTTGCGCCCAGACGCGCTGCAGCGCCCCTCGCTCCACGCGGCAGTAGGCCGCGCCGGCTTCCACCTGGGTGAGTTCCACGGTCTTTTCCAGGCCGGCGCTGAGGACCTCACGCACGTCGAGAGAACGGCTCACCACCTCGGCGATGGCGTTCAGCGTCGCCAACTCGCGCGTGCGGTCGGCGACCTTTTGCTCGAGCTGGGCGTAGGACGACTCGAGTTGGACCGACATGGCGTTGAACTGCTCGGCCAACTCCTCGATCTCGTCGCCCGTGGGGGCGCTGATGGTGCGGCCAAAGCGCCCGCCCGCCACGTCCTGAGCGGCGCGGATGAGGTCCTGGATCGGCTGGGTGATCCGTCGCACGCCGAGGGTCACCACGAGCGCCGGCACGGCCACCCCCAGGGCGAGCAGGAGCAGCAGGAAGCGGCGGTAGGAGACGCTGGAGCTGAGCAACGCGCCCCAGTTCTCCTCTCGTACCAGCCCCCAGTCGGTCCCCGGCACCGGTGCATAGCTCGCCAGGATGAGCGTGCCCGTCCTGTCGCGCGTGCGCAGGCTGCCGTCCTGGCCGTCCAGCACGCGCTGCACCGCTTCTTGATCGGAGAGGTCCTCGCCGATGTGCTGTCCGCCGGTGCGATAGATGACGCGCCCTTGCCCGTCGACGAGGTAGGCGCTGCCCTCCTGTTCGAGGCGCATCTTGACGATGCTGGCGTAAAAGGCGCTCACGCTGGTGGCCCCGAGTCGGAACATCCCTACCATCGTGCCCACGCTTCCGCCCTCCGGGCCGATCACGGGCACGGCCACAATCACTACGTGGGCGCCACTCGTACCCTCGGGGATGGCGTCCGAAAAGTACGTTGACTGGGAGTGGAGCATGGCCCGGTAGTAGGGGCGATAGGAGCGGTCCTGGCCGATGAGGTCGGGGCGATGGGGGTACGACGCCACGACGGTGCCGTGGCTGTCGAGCATGATGGTGCCGCCGTCAAAGACGGCCAGCCGGTTCGCGGAGCGCTCGATGCTCGCCTGCCACGCGGCGGGATCGCCGTCGCGTAGGTCCAGGGTGCGCACGACCGAGGCAAGGAGGTCGCCGTGCTGTGCCAGTTCGGATCCCAACTGGCCGGCGCTCAGTCGTGCCAGTTCGCGGTCGCGCTCGATGACCAGGTTCTCAGTGACCTGCTGGTAGGAGTAAAAGTTGAGCAGCGCCACCGCCGCCAGGATAATGGCCGTCGGCACGAACGACCAGGCGATGATTTTGGATCGCAGGCTCTCGCGACGCTCCGGTGGTGTCACTCTGCCATCACCCCTCACCCGCCTGAGCGGCGGCGATCTGCTGGCAGGCCTGTACCATGCGCTCGACGGGGGCCTGGCCGAGGGAGAGGATCTGGTCCCAGGCGGCGTCGGCGATGGGCTTGGCGGCCGACATATCGGCAAAGAACTCGGTGGTTACCGAATAGCCCTCGCGATGCCCGTCGGCAAAGGCGGCGATGTCCATCCCTACGGCCTGGGCGGGGAACTCGTCGCGGATGCAGGCCACCCAATCGGCGACCAGGGAGTAGCGGGCCGGCTGCAAGAAGTGGGCCCTGGCCATCGCCCGGCCGTACTCCTCGCCGATGAGGAACTGCATCAGTTCCCAGGCCGCGTCGGGGTGTTTGCTGCGCGAATAGATGGAAAAGCCGTCGGTGGTGGCGAGGGTTGCCCGGCGCGCCGGGCCCTTGGGGAGGGGCGCGACGCCCACGGCGAACTCAGCGCCGCTGAGGATCTCCTTGAGTGCCCAGGAGCCGTCCTCCACCATGGCGACGCGCTGCGCCACAAAGGCGCGGGTGGTGCTCATGTGGCTGACGTCCATGGGCGTGGCCATGACGTGATCGTCCCACATGCGGGTGCGCAGCCATTCGAGGGCCTCGAGGGCGGGGGGCTCGGCCATCATGCAGCGACGCGCGTCGGCCGGGTCGACAAAGTGCCCGCCCCAGGCGTTCACGTGCACCTGAAGGCGATCCCACGAGACCTCTGTGAGGCTGCCCCAGACGGGGCGATAGCGCTCGGGGGCGGCGTCACACAGGCGCGCCATGGCGGCGGCATAGTCGTCGTAGGTCCAGTCGCTGTTCGGGTAGGCCTCGCCGCAGGCGTCAAAGATGTCCTTGTTGTAGTAGAGGGCCATGGCGCCGTGGTACTTGGGGAGGCCGTACTGTTGGCCGTCGGGCGTCAGGTAGTAGCGATACTGAGCCGGGTCCCAGTCCTGGATGGTCTGCTGGCTCAGGTCGCGGCTGATGTAGGGGCGCAGATCGAGCATGCCCCCCTTCTGCGCCCAGATGGGGTAGTGGGCGCAGCACCCCTGAAAGACGTCGGGCGCGGTGCCGGCCTGCATGTCGGCCAACATCTTGGTCTCCAGGTTCTCGGGGTCAGGCAGGTAAAAGACGCGGATGTTGGGGTGTAGGTCGTGGAATTGGGCCAGCATCTCTTGCGCCATGGGGGGAAACCAGTCGGTGCGCCAGTCCTGGTAGACGAGTTCCACCACGGGTTCGTTGGCCCTGGCGCCGGCGATGGTGCGGGTGACGGGGCCGGGTTGGCACGCTGCCAGCAGGGCGGCGGCTGCCGCGCCGGCGGACAGGCGTAGGAAGGCGCGGCGGGAATAGGTGCCCGGCGTGGGGCCTGAGACGGACTGGCGCTGCATGGGGCCCCTCCAGGGTGGCCGTACGTAGGCTCGGTGCGTGGGGGAGAGTCTAGTGGATGGGGGGTGGGGTGTCAACTTGAGTGGGAACGGAAGGAACGCAGGTTCCGCAGATGGATTCGAGAATGAACCACAGAGATCACAGAGAAAGCACAGAGACCACGGAGGAATGGGAAATAGGCCCCTCCTCTGTGGTCTCTGTGATCTCTGAGTTCTTTGGTTTTTGTCCGCGGAAATCAGCGTACTATCAGCGGAATCCGCGTACCATCGGTCTCCCTCTCGCAGACCTCTACGGCTTGACCACCGTGCCGTCGAGGCGACGCACCTCGGGCCAGGCGCCGTTGTACTCATGTTCCGGGAAGGGGTACTTGGCCGCCAGCGCCTCGTCGATGTCGATGCCCAGCCCGGGCTGCTCGTTGCACCACACGCAGCCGTCGTGGATCTCGGGCGTGCCGGGGAACACCTCGCGCGTCGCCTCCGGGAAGAGCGCCTGCTCCTGGATGCCAAAGTTCGAGATGGCCAGGTCCAGGTGCAGGTTGGCGGCGTGGCCCACCGGGGAGACGTCGCCGGGGCCGTGCCAGGCGGAGCGCACTCCCAGGAACTCGCCAAAGGCGGCCAGCTTGCGCGCTGGCGTCAGCCCGCCGATGTCCGAGATGTGCACGCGGATAAAGTCGATGAGCCGCTCGCGCATCAGGGGCACGTACTCGGCCTGGTTGACGAACAGCTCCCCCATGGCGATGGGGGTGGCGCACTGGGCGCGCACCATGCGAAAGTACGCGATGTCCTCGGGGGCAAAGAGGTCCTCGAGGAAGAAGAGGCGGTAGGGCTCCACGGCCTTGGCCAGCCACACCCCCTGGATGGGGGGGATGCGCTCGTGGACGTCGTGCAGCAGCTCCACGTCCTCCCCCAGCGCCACGCGCAGGTGCTCGAGGAGCGTGGGGACGGAGCGCACGTAGGGGGTGGGCTCCCAGGTACGCGTCTGGGCGGGGTTGAGGGCCGGGATGGCCTCTCCGCCGCGGGAGCCGTAGGTGGACAGGCCGGGGATGCCCATCTGCACGCGGATGTAGCGAAAGCCCTGCGCCATGAAGGCGCGCACGCGCTCCTCGACCTCCGTGGGGGAGGCGCCCGAGGCGTGGGTGTAGACGGGCACCGCCTCGCGCGCCTTGCCGCCAAAGAGCTGGTAGAGGGGCATGCCGGCGCGCTTGGCCTTGATGTCCCACAGCGCCTCGTCGAGCCCGGACATGGCGTTGTTGAGCACGGGGCCCGAGCGCCAGTAGGAGGAGACGTAGAGGGCCTGCCAGATGTCCTCGATGCGGTCGACGTCGCGGCCCAGGACGAAGGGGCGGAGGTACTCGTCGATGGCGGTGGCCACGGCGAGGGGGCGCTGGGTGAAGGTGGCGCAGCCCAGGCCGTAGAGGCCGGGTTCGCTGGTGAGGACCTTGACGACCACCAGGCGGATGCCGTTGGGGGCGGTGAGGATGGTCTTGACGTCCGTGATGGTGACGGGGGGTGCTCCACGTTCGGTCATGCGATGCCTCCAGATGACTGCAGGTGATGGCAACGGGCGAGAACTCGTTGCGACGCGCTTGAGGCGCACTATAGCACGCCGGTGGGCGCCGCTCAAGTGCACGCGCCCGCCACGGCTGAGGAGGGTTGCGGGTTCCAGGTCGTAGGTTACAGGCGACAGGACCGTGACCTGGTAGAACATAGCCTGCAGCCGAACGGGAGGTAGAAGGTGCGGTACCGCGGCGCGGCGTTTGCGGGTATAATGGCGGCTAGCCGTGTGGGGCGCTACCGGCGCTTGGCCGCCGGGCGTCCGCCGGCTGAAGGCCGCAACACACCATCAGTGCGGGTCCCGCCCTTGGGTGCGAGCCGGCCCGCTGCGATCATCAGGAGGTACACATGGCGCGCTGTAGTTTCGAGTACGACCGCGACGAGGCCACGGGGTGGAGGATCCTGCGCATGCGGGCTGACGGCGATACGCCCGAGATGAACACGGTGGCCGAGTTCCTCCCCGAGATGGGCAGTAACCTCTGCCGTTTCGCCGTGGGGGACACCGAGTACCTGTTCGGCACTGTGGACAGCAACGGGCACAAGATGGTCCTCGGCACCCCCATCCTCTACCCGATGCCCAATCGGGTGCGGAACGCACAGTTCACCTTTGGCGGCAAGGTGTATCGCTTTACGCCCAACAACGGCACCAACTTTTTGCACGGGCTGGTGCGTGAGGAGTTGTGGGAGGTCGACGAGCCGATCGTGGGGATGGAGAGCGTCTCGGTGACGACGCGCATCGGCTTTGACCCCACACGCAGCTTTTGGGATTCGTTCCCCATTCGGAACATGCTCGAGTTGACCTACACGCTGCGCGCCGGCACCATGCGGTTCAGTTTCAACGTGATCAACGAGGATAGCTACCAGTTGCTGCCCTTTGGCCTGGCCATTCATCCCTATTTTCGCGTCCACGGGGGGCGCGATGCGGTGCGCATTCAGGTGCCGGCGCAAAAGTGGATGGAGGCGGAGAACCTGCTTCCCACGGGGCGCCTCCTCGATCTGGAGGAGGGTCCCGCCGACCTGCGGGAGCCCACGCCGCTGTCCAAGCTGGACCTGGATGACGTGTTCTGGGGGCTGTCCGAGAGCCGACCCCAGACGATCTACTACGACGAACTCGAGAAGAAGGTCATCCTGACGGCGTCCGATTTCTTTACCCACAGCGTGGTGTACACCCCGCCGGACCGGCCCTTCTTCTGCATCGAGAACCAGTCCTCGTCCACCGACGCGCACAACCTCTATTCCCAGGGGCTGGAGAAGGAGGCCCACCTGACGGTGCTCCCGCCCGGCGCCTCCCTCTCGGCGTGGATCGAGATGTCGGTGAATGATACGTAGGAACGGCGGTCCCTGACCTCCCCTTCGGGAGCTATCCTGCCCTGAGGGGGAGGCTGAGGATCAGTCGCCCGCGTCCTCGAGGCTGTCGCGCAGCAACCTCGCCCTTGCCCTGCGCATCCCCTGCAGGAAATAGGGCAATTCGCGCTTGGTGAGGGTCTCCCATTTGACCGCCACGTTGGCCAGCACCCAGGCCACCATCACTCGCCCGACGATCAGGCGCCGCGCCAGCAGGCAGAGGCCGAACGATATGTACACCGGCCCCTGGAAAGCGGCGCCCAACGGCTTGGTCACACCCCCACAGCGCCACAGGATGACGCCCCACAGCAGCAGATATGCTGCCACCGCCAGGGGATGGATCAGTTCGGCGCTGCGCATGAAACTGAGGAGGGCCGTGGCCGCGACGATGTCGATGAGCAGGTCGTTCCGGCCGATCCAACTCTGATGGGTCACCCCGCTCTTGCGCGCCAGAGGGCCATCAAGAGCGTCGGTGGTCCAGGCGGCCAAGAGGAGGAAGGCCGCGGTACTCAATCCATCGGACCCCATGAGCCTTCCCCAGCCAGCCAGTACCACCGACAGCACGAGACGTAGGCCGGTCAAGCCGTCGGCAAGCGGTTTCAGCCAGGCCATCGGTACCTCCCTGTGTGCTCGGTATGGGCTGTGATGTTACAGGTCGCTTCAGTATACCGGTGCTGGCCGGGCCGGCCAAGCTCGCCGGCACCGCCCTATGCGGCTGCGGTGGCCCCTCCGAGAGAACTTGTTATCCGACGCTCTCCCCCAGCATCGCCAGAAGCGGTGAGTCCTCGATGGCCAGCGGCAGTTCGACGCGGCAGCGGCTGCGGCTCGACTCGTACGTGGCAAAGATGAGTTCCGTCGCGCGCAGCGCCCGCCGGGCCGACAGCTCTGGCTCGCGCCCCGTCTTGAGAGCATCGATCACGTCCAGGATGGCGCGCTTGACGTAATCCCCGCCGTGCAACCCCTCGGGGATATCCACCACCTGCCAGCCGGGGCGATCCTCCGACCAGTAGCGCAGCGGCACGTCGTTGGCGTGTCCCACCTCGATGACGCCCTTGGCGCCGATGAGGCGGTTCGCGGCGTCCCAGGCCGCCTCGTGGCCGGTGAGCATCAGCCCGCGGACGCCGTTGCGATACTTGAAGTGGCTAATCCCCTGGCCCTCTACCGGCACGCCAAAGATGCGCTGCCCGCCCCGGGGGTCGATCTGGGCGATGACCCACTCGACGGGCTCCTCGTCGGCGTAAAAGTTCAGCATATCAAACCAGTGCGTGCCCCAGTCGTACATGTTGGAGCAGGTGGCCTCCAGCCGCACGAGGTCGCCGATGGCGCCCGCCTTGAGTAGCTCCTTCGCCTTGCGAAAGGGGGCGCCAAAGCGACGCTGGTGATTGAAGCTGAGCTGCACGCCCCGCTCCTCACAGGCGCGCACCATGGCGACCGCCTCGCCGTAGGTGGGGGCCATCGGCTTCTCGCAGTGTATCGCCTTGACGCCCGCCTCGGCCGCGGCGATGACCATCGGGGCGTGGAGGTGCGGCCAGGTGCTGATGCTGACGACGTCGAGGTTCTCCCTGGCCAGCATCTCGCAGTAATCGGCATAGATACGCTCGCCGCCGTGCTCCGCCTGGAAGGCCCGGGCGTTGTCCAGGTTGATGTCCGCCAGTGCCACGATCTCGGCGTCGGGCGACGCCTCGTAGCCCTGTGCGTGCATGTGCGACATACCGTACCCCGTGGCGCCCTCGGCGTTCCGTGGTCGCCCACACCCGATGATGCCTACCCGATACATAGCGTTCTCCCTCCCTGTCTGGTGGTCACTCGGTCGGGCGGCCGTGCCCCGACCGCTGCTGCCGCAGCCGCATTCTAGACCCGCCCGAGGGCATGTCAACCACATGCGCCGCTGCGTCGCCCTCCCTGGCGGTGGGTGCTCCACGGCATGTGAATCAAGGTCCCTCGGTGCCCTCGGGACGACGGCCGGGACGGCGCGGGCGGGCGGGTCGAGCCTGAACCCGCCATAAAGTCACTCAGCGACGCTGCCCCAATCGCAGCGCTTCCCCTATGATCTCTGCGTCCTCTGCGCCCTCGGCGGTTCCTCCCACCACCTCTGCGCTGAACCCACCGTTTGACAGCGCCTCCGGCGGGCACTATCCTCCAAAGGGTAGGCTCCATCGTTGTCTTGTAGCACGCTTGAGGGAGGACCGTCGTGGCCGCCGATGCGCCCGAGACTCTTGATGGCCCCAACACCCCGCGCGAGCGGTTCATCGCCGCGCTGGAGCGCCGCCCCATCACGGGGCGCGTGCCCCATTTCGAACTCGTCTTTTTCCTCACCATGGAGGCCTTTGGGCTGGTGCACCCCTCGCAGCGCCACTATGCCCAGTGGGACCAGATGTCCGAGTCGGAGCGCCGGCTCCATCGCGAGGAGATGGCCGGGATCTATATCAAGACGGCGCAGCGCTACGAGCACGACGCCATCTTTATCCACCCCAACCCGGGTACGCTGGATGAGACCAAACGCCTCATCGACCTGATCCGCCAGCGCACGGGCGATACCTACTTTTTGATGATGCACGGCGACGCCACGTATGCCATCCCGGACGGCGACCATATGGAGGCGTGGTGCGCCTGGCTGTACGAGAACCTCGACGAGGCCAAGGCGGAGGCGGATCGGCGCGTCGACGCGCAGCTAGAGCGCGCCGCCGCGCTGCGACGTCACGGGGGCCTGGACGGGTTCGCCCTCTGCTCCGACTATTGCTTCAACAGCGGCCCCTTCCTCAGCCCGCGCATGTTCGGCGAGATCATTACGCCCTACCTCACGCGCCTCATCGCCGGACAGCGAGAGCTGGGCTACTATGTCATCAAGCACACCGACGGCAACATCATGCCGATCCTCGACGACCTCGTGTCGGCGCGGCCCCACGCGCTGCACTCTATCGATCCTCAGGCGAACGTGGACATCGCCGAGGTCAAGCGACTGGTGGGAGATCGCGTGGCGCTCATCGGTAACGTGAACTGCGGCCTGCTCAGCACCGGCACCGACGAGGAGGTGGTCGAGTCGGCCCGCTACGCCCTGCGCCACGGGATGCCGGGTGGCGGCTACGTGTTCAGCACCAGCAACTGTATCTATACCGGCATGCCCCTGCACCGCTATGAACTGATGCTGGACGTGTGGCGGCGTGAGGGGAACTATGCCTGAGGCGGGTTCGACGATGGCAGACGTGGGTGACGCCGTGCGGTGGCCGGGGGGTGAACGCCTCTGGCTACCGGAGGCAGAAGCCCCTGCGGGGCTGATGGGCGCCC
>Ga0123327_1002540_pt1 | contig 14023 bp, 14 predicted proteins | sample BioC13SIPDNA_4_FD_89701 | JGI IMG/M metagenome (GOLD analysis project Ga0123327, IMG submission 89701) | Anaerobic biogas reactor microbial communites from Washington, USA - Biogas_R1_B C13 SIP DNA | ecosystem: Engineered > Bioreactor > Anaerobic > Unclassified | place: Washington, USA...
ATCTAATTATTTTATCTGTTTATAGATTACTATAATTGAATTATTGGCCTCTAACAGGTACAAAATAAAAATCATGCTATAATAAATAAATAATAACTGTACTTATGATTGTTTATAAAAGCTGGTTAATACTGCAGTAAGAGGTGAAGGTTATTTGTTGATAACTATTTCCAGGCAGACTGGCAGCCAGGGTAAAGAAATAACGGAGTTGCTTGCTCAGAAACTCAATTTGCCAATTATTACCCGTGATCTGGTGATGAGCAGGTGGATGCCGGAAATAGCTAACCAGCATGAACTGCACATGCTGACGCAAAGCGCGGGGTTTTTCCTGTCAGATTCATCGCAGGGAATAACTTTTGCTGATTTTTTGGAAAACAAGTTAAAGGAATTAGTCTATCAGCAGTCGGTAATTATTTTTGGTCTCGGGGCACAAATTATTTTTGATGATTATACCGGAGCATTGCATGTGAAGATTATGGCTTCCCAGGAAATCAGGATTAATCGCATTATGCAGACCCATTGTCTGGAGAAAAAAGATGCGGAACGGTTTTTGGATTTAACTGACCGCAAACATCGAAGATATATTTCTACAATTTATGGTAAGGACTGGTCTGACCCGTCACTTTATCATATTACCCTGAATACTGATAATCTAAGTATTGATGAAGCCGTCTCGGTATTATACTACATGGCACAGAACCGGCAAAGTTTACCTTCATCCCAGGTTGATACCCTGGAAAAACCAACTGAAAAATCAGTAGTATTCAAACACCCTTCGGAAGAAGAATTTGCGGCAATTCTTGATATGCATAATATCGAATGGCAATATGAACCGCGGACATTTCCGATTGAATGGGATACTGAAGGCAATATCACTCAGGCTTTTGCTCCGGATTTTTATCTGCCACGGTTTGATACCTATATAGAGCTGACTACGATGGACCAGCGATATGTTTCCCAGAAGAAGAAAAAAGTGCAGAAGTTAAAAAAATTATATCCCGGCACCAATATCAATATAGTATTTAAAAAAGATTTTTATTCTCTGGCAAAAAGATTCGGGCTAGGGGAGGATAATAACCGGAAATGAATAAATCGGGCATAGGGAAAATTATTTATACCGAAGAACAGATTCAAAAAAAAATTGCCGAACTGGCACAGGTTATTAATCGGGACTACAAGGGAGAAAAACTGATCATTATTGGTGTTCTCAAAGGGTCTTTCTATTTTGTTGCTGATCTTACCCGTCACCTTACCATGCCGGTTAATATTGATTTTATATCTATTGGTTCAACACCGGAAGACCTTAATATTACCGGGGCTATACGCTTTACCAGAAATGTTGCTCTTAATTTAACCGGGCAGCATGTACTGCTGGTTGAGGATGTAATTGGTACCGGTCTGACTTTGGGTTTTATCTGTCAGCATCTGGAAACTTTTGAGCCTGCCAGTTTGAAAATATGCACCTTGCTGGATAATCCGGCGGGAAGAATTCTGACCTTACCCATAGATTACAGTTGTTTTACCATGCCCGACCTGTTTCTGGTCGGCTATGGTCTGGATTATAACGAAGAATATCGCAATCTTCGATATATAGCCGAGTATCGCGAATAGTGTCAAAAGGACCGTCCGAGACTGCTGAAAAAGTCCTCCTTTGCGTGTCATTCTGAACGATAGTGAAGCAACCTTAATAGCGACCCGGCACTCAGAGTAAGTAATTTAACATCAACCCAGTTCATAATCGGGCTGAGTGCCGGGTAATTACACCCGACAGGGTGTATCGGTGGTACCCGTGAGGGTGAAGTCCCTCAGGGGGGAATCTAGTTTGGCTAAAAACCCAATATTACGGATTCCAAAAGAGATCCTTCGTCGCCTGCAGCTCCTCAGGATGACATTTATGGTACTTTTTCAGTGATCCTGGACCGTCCCCTCGAATCGGTGGTCTGCTTTAGGCTCCCACAGGCTGCGCAGATCGTTATTAAATCATTCCACACATCTCCCTTTTTGTACAGGTTTATTTTTTCATCTTTGTTGAGTTATTTTTATGTGTGAAGTTTTTGATACTTACAGGATCATGTCGCAGCCTGCAGACTATAACTAACTTTCATTTATAATATAATTAAATATGTGCTATATTGATTCAAAGTTTATTAATTTTCAAACAAGAGGAGGTGAGAAAAGCATCGATGCTTGATGAAGATTACCAGAACAGAATTGAGGAAGAATTATTTGCCTTGACCAGAGCCAGAAAGGCACAAGGAGATAAAGTCGTAGGAGTTTATTGCGCTTTTACACCTCGTGAGCTGATTGTTGCTGCCGGTGGAATTCCGGTACCTTTATGTGCTTCCTCCAATGAAGCGGTTTCAATAGCTGAGCAGGATTTGCCCCGAAATTTTTGTCCGTTGGTAAAATCCAGCTATGGTTTAGCCTTATCTGATACCTGCCCGTATTTCCACTTTTCAGATTTGCTGATCATGGATGCAACCTGTGATGGCAAAAAGAAAATGCATGAATTATTAAATCAGATAAAACCAGTTCATATCCTGGGACTTCCACAAGTAGCAGATAAAGAAGCATCCTATCAATACTGGCTTCAGGAGTTATACCGTTTAAAGGACTTGCTGGAATCCGAATTGGGCAGCAAGATTACTGAACAAAGCCTGCAACAAGCTATTCAACTATATAACCGAATACGCCAGTTAAAAAAAGAAGTTTTTGCTTTAAATAAAGGGAATATCCCTTTGCTGACTGGATACGAAGCCCAGCTGGCTGTAGATCCCATTGGCTTTGAAGCTGATTTACCCGGGTACATAAAACGCATGGAGCAGGTGATCGAATTTGCCAAAACCAGAGGTGGGTTGGAACTGCGTCCTCGTATTCTTCTAACCGGTTGTCCGACTACTTCGTTAAAAGTTCTGGAAATCATCGAAGAGTCTGCCTGGGTAGTAGCTATGGAGAATTGCGGAGGCTTAAAGACAGTGGAACAAGTCGATGAGGAGGATGACCTGATGGCAGCGTTAGCTAAGGCATCCTTAAAAATTGCCTGCCCCTGCATGTCTCCCAATCAAAGACGCTATGATCTGCTGGCAGAATTGGTAAAAGAGTACAATGTTGATGGCGTTGTCGATCTTACCTGGCAGGCCTGTCATCTCTATAATGTAGAATCCTATCCACTGGGTCAATTTATTCGTAAGGAACTGGGGGTTCCCTTTTTACAAATTGAAACCGATTATTCCGAATCAGACAAGAGTTGGATTAAATTACGGGTTAACGCATTTATTGAAACGCTTTAACCTTGAGAGGAGTGTATTTGCTTGTATCAATCCAAAAAATTGACCATTGTTCTTTTATTGGTATTTCTAATGGTTACTGTGGTTGGTTGCGGGAATAAAACCACCAGCACCAGCAGCCCAAAACTCGATAATAAACAAGCCTATAAAATTGGGGTGGTGACACCTACCCTGTCTGCAAGTGAAGATGAATTCAGAGGTGCTCAAAAGGTCAGCAAAAAATATCCGGGTATGATTAAACATATTGTACTTCCGGATAATTTCTCTGCTGAGCAGGAAACTGCCGTTTCCCAAATCACAAGCCTGGGAAATGACCAAAGTATCAAAGCGATTGTTATCTGTGCCGGATACTCCGGTATACTCCCGGCTATACAGAAGGTCAGGGAAAAACGCCCTGATATGATCGTTATTACTGCACCAATCTGGGATGATCCTGATATGATGTCCAAATATATTGATCTCTGTCTGGATACCGATTGGGTACAAAGGGGTGTTACCATCCCGACCAAAGCTTACAAAATGGGAGCCCGCACTTTTATCCATTATTCTTTCCCCACCCATATGGCCAAAGAAGTTATTTCCAGCCGCAGAGATAAGATGAAGGATACCTGTGAAAAACTGGGGATGACATTTGTAGAAGTTAGTACTCCTGATCCCCAGACCGGTAATGGTAAAAGCGCCATGCTGCAGTTTCTTCAGGAAGATATTCCCCGTCAGATTGACAAATATGGTAAAGATACTTGTGTTTTTGGCACCAATTGTCCTATGCAGGATGTTATTATCGCCAAGGAATTGGAACTGGGTTTCATTATGGCTGAACAATGCTGCCCTACACCTACTCAGGGATTCCCGGCTGCTATGGGCCTGGAAATCAAGCCGGAAGACGCTGGCAATTTTGATATAATCAATGCTATGATCAAAGAAAAAGCCCGGGAAAAAGGAGTAAGTGGCAGATTATCCACCTGGCCGGTACCGGTTGGCGTTTTCTTCCCTGAATTCTCAGTTGAAGTCGCCAAAGGCATGATTGAAGGCAAGATTGACAAAACGAACCTCGAAATGAAAGAACTGCAGTCCATTGCCAATGATGTTGCCGGCGTTGATGTTTCCTTTAACAAAATGAAGCCGGAATTAAATAATTACTATTTGATTATTATGGATTCAATCATCTACTAAACACATTATCATTCAGTGTTCAGATCTCAGGTATAGGTTCTTACCTACACCTGAGATTTTTACACGCAGTATACCATTTTTCAATGAACTACGAAGTTGGGTACTAGCATGGAAAGTATTTTAAAGCTGCAAAATATTTCTAAAAGATTTGAGCAGCACGAAGTTCTAAAATCAGTTAGCCTGGAAATCAGACCTGGTGAAATCCATGGTTTGATTGGAGAGAACGGGGCTGGTAAGAGCACCTTGTTAAACATTTTGTTTGGCCGGTCAATCGTTCATCAAACAGGTGGTTTTTCCGGAAATATTTATTTTAATGGCCATAAGGTACGAATCAGGAATTCTCAGGATGCCATTGCTCTGGGAATTGGTATGGTTCATCAGGAATTTGCTCTAATCCCCAATATGAATGTTGCAGAAAATATAACGATTGGGAGTGAAGCAACCTTCAGATATCGTCATCAGACAGACGGATATCAGCTGGCCCTGATCAATAAAAAAGCTAATCACGCTCAGGCAAAAAATATCCTGGATCGACTGGGTGTTACGATAAATACTAATCAATACATCGAAACTTTATCCGTGAATTTAAAGCAGTTTGTAGAACTGGCCAGAGAAATCAATAAAAATGACTTAAAACTACTTATTCTGGATGAACCCACAGCTGCATTGGGACAGGAGGATGCAGAACGCCTGTTGGAGATTTTACAGCAATTGTCCAACGCGGGCATCGCCATTATCCTGGTCAGCCATCGGCTGGAGGAAATCATGTCTGTATGCGACAATATTACGGTTCTGCGTGATGGTGAAGTAAGCGGCCGTTTTTCAAAAGAGAGCTTTGATTTAAAACAAATAGCAGCCAGCATGATTGGAAGAAGTGTCGAACAGGTACAATCCCGGGCAAGAAAGCATTCGGGACGGACAATTCTGCAATATAGAAATTTTTCAGTCGAAATGCCAGGTGAATCAATTGAAAATATTAATCTGGACATTTATGAGGGCGAAATCATAGGCATTGCCGGACTGGCCGGGCACGGAAAACTGGCCCTCGGAAACGGCACGCTGGGAATTTATCCTTCCTCAGGTCAGGTGCTTTTTAATGATACCTTTATTGATTGTGCAGATACAACAGCTGCTCTGAACCATGGCCTTTACCTGCTCGCGGAAGAGCGCAGGGAAACAGGTCTGCTGCTGGATCATTCCATCATGGAAAATATAATTTTCTCTGCCGTCCAGCAGCAGAATAAATTTCTGAAACCTTTCATTTTCCCTTCCCTGCGGTTGATTAATAAAAAGACTGCCGTTGATTATACGCGGGAAAGCATAAAACGATTGGACATCCGCTGCCGGAATCAGCAACAAAAAGTACGGTTGTTAAGCGGCGGAAACCAGCAAAAGGTTTGTCTGGCCCGGGCAATTGTTATGGAACCCCGGATTCTTTTTGTTGCCGAACCCACACGCGGCATTGACATTGGCGCCAAAGAGATAATTCTTCAGGAATTACTGAATATCAACCGTAAAATGGGCACTACGATCATTGTTGCCTCCAGCGAACTGGATGAGTTGAAAAGAATCTGTGACCGTATAGTTATAATGTATGAAGGCCGGATATTTGCCGTGCTGGCTGCTGATTGTGATCCGCTCGAACTGGCACTGGCACTATCCGGCAAGAGGTCGGACGAATTATGATAAAAGGCAAACAACATACAGCCCAACTAATTATTCTGTTTTTTCTGGTGCTTATGATAATCCTGGCCTGGTATGCTGGATTGTCTACCAGCCGTCTGATAAACGATTCGCTGATCCGGGTGTTTATGAACGGGGTGCTGGTCTTATCTTTGCTGCCTATGCTGAATGCAGGCGCAGGCATTAATTACGGTTTGCCGGTTGGTATTCAGGCTGGATTGCTGGGCATGTGTACAGCGGTAAACTTTGGCTGCCAGGGACTGTTGGGTTTTACTGCAGCGCTGCTCCTGTCAGCTTTTTTTGCGGTACTGTTTGGCTATGTGTATGCTCTGATTCTCAACCATTTGAAAGGCAGAGAAGAAATTGCCGGGATTTTTATTGGCTTTTCCACTGTTTATCTGATGTGTTTCTTCTGGGCGACAGCACCGTACTCCAATCCTGCCATGTTATGGCCGATTGGTGGACAGGGACTAAGACTTACCATCGGTCTGCAAGATTATTTTTTTAAAGTCTTGAACCATCTATGGGTTATAAATATAGGTCATTTTATCCTTCCTTTGGGAATGGGTTTATTCTTTGTTTGCTTATGCTTCCTCACTTATCTTTTCTTCAAAACCAAACTGGGCACAGCAATCAATGCAGTAGGCGAAAACCCCGCTTTTTGTAAGCTTTCCGGCATAAATATTGATCGAACCAGAACGATGGCGATCATCCTGTCAACCGTTCTGGCTGCCCTTGGCATTTGTGTATATGCTCAAAGCTTCGGCTTTATTGAGTTATACGAAGCACCATTGATGATGGCTTTTCCAGCTGCTTCAGCCATTCTGATCGGCGGCAGTAAAGGAGCCAGTACCTCCATCCTGCAGGTCATATTGGGCACATTTTTATTTCAGAGTGTTTATGTATATACCGGCCCGGTTGCCAATACATTGCTGATGCCGGAAGTATCTGAAATTGTTCGGGTGATTATGGTAAACGGTATTATTCTTTATGCGCTGATCTATGCAGGCAGGAGGGAACAGGCATGAAAAACAACCGGCTGGTTCCGATCTTCTTTCTGTTGCTTTCAGCATTCAGTTTATATTTTTCCGGGATGGGATCCGGATTTGTCCTGAATGAAGTACTGACCCGCTTTATCAGAAATGGGGTTTTGGTCCTGGCGATGCTGTCCCGATTGCAGCCGGTATGGGAATCAATTTTGCGGTTACCATTGGAGCAATCTGTGCCCAAATCGGCTTTTTAAGTGTAATTATACTGCAAAAGCCTGGGCTAACTGGTCTTTTCCTGGCGATGCTGATTTCCGTTCTCATTGCTGCAGGATTGGGTTATATGATTGGAAAAGTCTTAAACCGGGTCAAAGGCCGGGAAATGATTACAACATTTATTATGGGTTTTTTGGCCGACGGCATTTATCAGTTTATTTTCCTGACCGGATATGGAACCGTGATCAAGCCATTAAATAAAGAGATCCTTTTGTCCAGAGGAGTGGGCATAAGAAATATGGTTGATCTGGTATCTTATCGGAATCTGATGGATGAAATCTGGAGGCTGCAAATTGGAAGCATTGAACTGCCCATATTTATGATTTTGCTGATTCTATTTTTCTGTCTGGCCATGACCTATTTAATGAACACCAGACTGGGACAACATTTTAAAATTGTTGGCGAGGATATGGAGAAAGCAGCAGCACTGGGATTAGATGTGGACAGAATCAGAATTCAGGCGATGATTATTTCTACTGTAATAGCTTGTCTGGGACAATTGATATTTTTGCAGAATATGGGTATGTTAAATGTTTATACTGCACATCAAAATTCGGATATATTTTCAGCTGCAGCCTTACTCGCAGGGGGGGCTACCATCAAACAGGCCCGGGTCAGAAATGCGATTCTGGGAATTTTCCTGTTTCACTCCCTGTTTATTGTTTCCCCTCAGGCAGGTCAAAATCTATTTGGTAATCCCGCTCTGGGAGAATACTTCAGAAGCTGTATCGCTTATGGAACAATCGCTCTGGCGTTGATATTTAATCTGCGCAGCGGTAGATTCGGAAAGCAGTAAAGTATAAGTGCTTGTTCACCTTGTCTGGGGAAGCAGCGGCCAAATGGGTATTTGCGTCAGTATTAAAGAAGGAGTCATCGAAGTTTTGTAGAAAAGCATGATTAGTTGCATACTAATTAAGGTCCGGAGAAGTTTTACAGGATATGTTTACATGCTCTTAAAGGGGAGGGAAAAGCATGGAATGTTTAATGCAACGCCTCTGGCATACGACTATTTTGCGTGAGAATGAACAGCATATAATGGCTGAAACCGCCTATCTGGATTCCCGTATAGAAAGAAGAGCAGTAATGCGGGTGGAAACTGACAGCCTGGAAACAGTTGAAGCCTGGTTGGAGCGGTTGGGACGCCCAGGGAATATGCTGGAAAACCGTGAATATATTGAAGGCCTGAAAGGTGTACCTGCCTATCTGGGAAGCGGTTCCCAACTAAAAAAAGGTATGCAGGAGATTAAAGATGAACTGGAACGCTCATTGTTTAATGAATGTGTGATCGGCATTGTTCAGGCTGAGACTTTCCTGTTTAATGAACGCGGATACAGCAGTGCGGACGAATACAGCAAATCCTGGGAAGAATTTTACGCCGGTTCCTGCCGTTATTACAGCAATCTGGACAAGATAAAATTATCATGGGGAGATTATATTGGCCCAACTGGAAGGGGATTAAATCTGTTTAATCGTTCGAAAAGCCAGCAGCTGATGTATGATATTAAAGGCGATTTTATTATTAACGGCAGTCTTATTGATTCTTTTCACCAGGTGAGCAGCCATCTGGTACTGGACCAGGATATGAAAGTTATCTCTGCACATGGACAATTGCTGCGGGCACCGGATAGAGTCTGTTTTGATGCGGCAGCTGCTATGAATAATTTAATTGGAATCAGTCTGCCCGGAATAAACAAAAAAGAATTGGCCAATTTGTTGGGAGCCGGTCAGGGATGTGTGCATTTAATTGACCTGGTTTATGACAGCGTAAAAACAGTAGAACTTTATATACCATAATTTGCTCCGGTTTGTTAAATTTCTATAAAATTTTATTTAAAGCAGGAAAAAACCAACTTCCGTAGAACATATGTTCTAAAGAAGCTGGTTTTTTATTAAAAGGAAAAGGAGAAATTTTTAGTGAATTTTACAGAAAAGATAATTGAATATAATGAAAATAGTAATATCTGCGGGCATAAAACTATATTGGAACCATCATTGTATGAGCAGAGTTTGTTCTTATATGATAACATTTACTTAAACAATATTTGCACTGAAGGTGGCGAAGATTCATTAATGACCAAATTTACATTTATTGATTTATTTGCCGGAATAGGTGGAATGAGGTCAGGATTCGAAACATATGGCGGGCAATGTGTGTTTACCAGTGAATGGAACGAATGGGCACAGAAAACATACGCTGCCAATTTTGAGATTGAACATCCGTTTATTGGAGATATAGTACCATTCCCGGCTGATGAAATTCCGGATCATGATGTTTTGTTAGCTGGTTTTCCGTGTCAGCCTTTTTCAATTGCAGGCGTATCCAAGAAAAATGCGTTGGGCAGGCCGCATGGATTTGAGTGTACTACACAGGGTACACTGTTTTTTGATGTTGCAAGAATTATTGCCGTCAAAAGGCCAAAAGCTTTTCTGCTTGAAAATGTTAAAAATCTTGTTTCTCACAATAAGGGGGAAACTTTCAGAATAATTATTGAAACACTTAGAGATGAACTCGGATATCATGTTGAAACTAAAATTATTGATGGCTGTCATTTTGTGCCTCAGCATAGGGAAAGAATTTTAATAGCAGGGTTTAGAGAAAAAAATAATTTTAGCTGGGATGATTATAAATATCCTGAGCATACCCCGTTACTGAAAAATATACTTCATCCGGAGGATGGGAATGAACCTGCAGAAGAACCTTATACAGTTGGAGACAAGGCCAGGGTGCATTCCAAATATGTTTTAAGTGATAAACTCTGGAATTATTTACAGGAGTATTCCGCCAAACATAAGGCAAAAGGCAATGGATTTGGTTATGGGCTGGTTAACGGGGATGATATCGCCAGAACGCTTTCTGCCCGATACTATAAAGATGGTTCCGAAATATTAATAGACAGAGGTAAGGCGAAAAATCCGCGGAGACTTACCCCAAGAGAATGTGCAAGATTGATGGGTTTTGATGATACCTATAAAATTGTTGTTTCAGATACACAGGCTTACAGACAATTCGGTAACTCAGTTGTTGTTCCGGTAATTGAAGAGGTAGCACGTATTATGGTTCCCTATTTATAAAATTATCAAAGTAGGTGACATTATGAAGTCCGGATATTTATCTCAGTATTTTATCGGAGTTGCAGCAAAAACACTCAGCGCAGTTGAAGTAGATTATGCAGCGAGCAATCAACATGAGTTTAATGGTATCAGCGAACTTAAAAATTTGTTTGGTTCTAATATAGAGAAAAAAAGATATAACGCAAAATTTCTTTATTTAAATGATAATGATGATGAACCGGCTGTTGATGATGGCTTTTTAACATGGTATGACGCACGTGCGAACCATCCAACCCGTTCTGAATACCGCCTGTATTTTCCTGGTACAGCAGTTTCAAACTGTGCAGAAGCCGGTGATTTATTAGTAATAGCGCTTCAGGATAACAATACAGTACTTGTAATCATTGCAGAAAATGGTTCTACCATAGGCAACCAGATTAAATGGCTTTTTGGCCTGGATATTTCATCTCATCCAGGTTTTTCAATCCGGGAAGAATTGGAGAGAGAACAGGATAGAATAGCCTTTGCTTCTATGATAATCCTTGAACAAATTGGTATTGAAGTCAAAGTAACAGAAGAAACCTTCCTTGATGGAATGCTTAACCGTTTTGGGGCTAAATTTCCCGATACCCGAACTTTTTCGGAATATGCACGTTCTACAATTCCTGAACCTGATCCTTTTACTGATCCGGACAGAACACTAATGTCATGGATAGAGCGCGAAGAAATACTATTTAGAACTCTTGAAAAGCATTTAATTGCTGATAGATTATTGACCGGTTTTAATGAGACAGAAGATTTTATATCGTTCTCGTTATCCGTTCAAAACCGCAGAAAGAGTCGTGTTGGTTATGCATTTGAGAATCATCTTGAAGAATTATTCAATATATATAGAATTATGTATGATCGAACTAAAGTTACAGAGAACAAATCAAAGCCTGACTTTATATTTCCGGGTATAAATTTTTATCATGATACTGGATTTGATAGTTTATTACTTACTATGCTTGGTGTAAAAAGTACCTGTAAAGACAGATGGCGACAGGTTCTTACCGAAGCTGACCGTATACATAGTAAGCATTTAATAACTCTTGAAGCTGCTATCAGTGAAAATCAGACAAATGAAATGGCCGTTCGTAATTTACAGCTTGTTTTACCGGAAGTACTTCATCAGACATACACAATAGAGCAGCAGAAATGGTTAATTAATGTAAGGGAATTTATGGAACTATTAACAGATAAACAGAGAAAAGCAGGACTTTAAAAAGATTAATTATTATGGATATTAAATCACCAATGGAACGAAGCCGTAACATGGCTGCTATTAAATCGAAAAACACATCACCCGAAATGCTGATAAGACGTCAGCTATTTAAACATGGTTTCCGTTATCGCATAAATTATGAGGCTCTTCCAGGAAAACCGGATTTATTTTTGCGAAAATATAACACTGCTATATTTATCAATGGATGTTTCTGGCATCAGCATAGTTTATGCAAACAGGCTTATATGCCTAAAACAAATATCGATAAATGGAAAACAAAACTATCTGAAAATATTGAAAGAGATAAAAGGAATATGGAACTTTTATACTCAAAAGGTATAAGAGTGCTTATAATTTGGGAATGTACCATTAAAACAGCAAATAAAAAAGAAGAGAATTTAGAAGCATTATTAAATAATATATGTAATTTTCTAATTGAAAACAAATTATTATATCTTGAAATATAATATATTGAAATATAATATATTGAACACCTCCTGAAATAATTGATGGAATCTGCGATAGATTATCAACTATCGCTTTTATATGCTTTACTTTTAACAAAAGAAGATGAGGTTTTGATTAACAAATTAGCCGGTCAGAATAAGTTCCGGTATGTATTGATTGTATCATTGAGTTTTATGTGGATCGTGGTCTATCTTCAACGCATTAATATTGGGGCGTTGCTGGTTGATACGCGATTTCTGGAAGAGTTGGGGTTGGCAGGACAAACTGCACAACAGGGACTGTTAATGACAGTATTTCTGCTGGTTTATTCGGTGGCCAATATTGCAGCTATTCCCGTCAGCAACCGTCTGGGACCACGAAAAGCCTTATTATTGGGGATATTTATAGCTTCTGCAGCCATGCTGGCCGGGGGCTGGTTGGCTTCTTTTGCCGCAATTCTTATGGTACGGGTGCTGCTGGGGATGGGTAACGGCATTCATTTTCCCAATATGAGTATTTTGGTTAAAAGATGGTTTCCTCCCCATGAGAGAGGTATGGCCAATTCCATGTACGGAGTTGGCGGTTGCGTGGGGATGATTGTGGCTTTTCCACTATTTACAGTGATTAATTCCCGGTTAGGCTGGGAGTATAGTTTTTTTATACCCGCACTGTTAGCTTTGTTATGCACTTTGCCTCTATGGCTGCGCTGGATATCCGATTCCCCGCGGGATAATCCCTATATTTCCGCCGCAGAAATAAACTATATTTGTTCATATAATGAGCAGGAAACTGTATCAGATAATGGGATTTCAGGGGCAAAGTCCATGCTGCTTAGACCGTCCTTTATCCTGCTATGTATAGCCTATACTGCGTTTCTGTGCAGCTGGTGGGGGATATTGACCTGGATGCCGCAATATCTGGTACAGGCCCGGGGATTTGATATGAATGGTACATCCGGTAATTTAGCGCTGGCTTATTTGATGGCGGCAGCAGGAATTTTAACCGGCGGCAAACTGGTGGACAGGAGTAAACGAAAGAGCAAAATAGCAATATTTGCTTTGGTTTGTGTGGCACTGGCTACACTGGGGATTGCTCTGGTTCCTTCCCCGGTTTTAGCTGTGGGGTTTATGGTTATGGCGGTAGGAATTAACGAGTTTGTATATCCGGCAGTCTGGTCGATGTTGCAGCTGTTATTACCGGATAATATGATGGCAGCCGGTTCAGGTATAATGAGCGGAGTCAGCAACTTATTATCCGCTGTTTCCCCATTTATTATCGGTTGGCTGATTCAGATAAGCGGCAGTTATGTTTTGGGATTATTATTTCTGGTTACATTTTCAGCCCTGGGCGCAGTCAGCTGTGTATTTCTTTACCGGGAGGGGCTTTAATAGGGGTTGTTGACAACAACCCCGTCCCCTTGTCAACCTATGAGTAGTTTATGTTCTACCATTATGCAGGCATTTTCAACCAGGGTTATTTTGTTGTCCTGAGCCAGTTTTATGGATTCATCATCACAGTAAACCCCGGATTGGGTCGAAACGGCTGGAATGTTCATTTCTCTGGCTGCATTGACGATGGCATAGACTTCCTCGCTGCGGCGGAAAACATCCACCAGGTCAATTTTAAAAGGAATGGCCTGTAGGTCAGGATAACATTTTTCCCCCAGAACTTCCTCAAGATTAGGGTTTACAGGCACAATTATATATCCCTGGCTTTGTAAATATTTACCGATGCGATTACTGGCACGGCTGGGGTTATTTGATAAACCAACTATGGCAATAGTCTGGCATTGTTCCAACAGTTTCTTTTTTTCCTGGCTGAACAATAAACTTTCCGGCATATAATCAACTCCTTAA
>Ga0123327_1002541_pt1 | contig 14022 bp, 18 predicted proteins | sample BioC13SIPDNA_4_FD_89701 | JGI IMG/M metagenome (GOLD analysis project Ga0123327, IMG submission 89701) | Anaerobic biogas reactor microbial communites from Washington, USA - Biogas_R1_B C13 SIP DNA | ecosystem: Engineered > Bioreactor > Anaerobic > Unclassified | place: Washington, USA...
AAGGTGTACTTCAGAAGGGTCTGCATGCCCTCTGTGATAAAGTTCTCCTCGAAAAACGCTGCTGGATCGATCCGATCGGCGACAAGATCGTTCAGATCAAGGACGGTGTCTCGCTTCTGCGGGTCGAAAATCACCGGCCGGGGGATGCAGAGCTGTTTGATCGAAGGCATGGGGCAGGCTCCTCAGGCTTACTGGCGCAGGCACGCGTCAGGGTATCTCATCGGTACCGATGATAGCATCGACGCAGGAGAAACGCTAGTACAATTGGCCTAGATATACACTCATTCCCGTTCAGACAACAGCTTGGCGGCAGTCATCTGCCCGTCTCGTGTCCATGTACAGCCTTCATCTGCGTGCGCCGTGAGCTGCCACTCTCAGGTGTGGCGGAGATCCACCGCTACGCTGTGAGCCGGAAGCCCGCCAGATTCGCCTCACCCGTCCACCAGCTCCAGATGCATGCTCTCCACCTGCGAGGCCGCTACCATCGTGTACAGCGTCTCGCCGCTCGTCCGCTCCTCCTCGTCAGCGCCCATGTCGAGCGTCCTGAACACTGCCCCCACCACCCTGGCAACCGTTCCATGCCCTTCGTCATCCACCAGTAACACCCAGTGCGACAGTGCCGTCATCGTGGCGCTCTCGAGACAGATCTGGTCCCACTCGCTCAACTCCTGGTCACCAACACGCCACGAGCCGTTGGTCAGCTGTAGACTGATCACGCGCATCGTTGTCTACGCCTCGCCTGACTCACTCGGCATACCCAACGCCGTGCGCTCCCAGTACGGGTCCAGTGCTCGATAGGCCGCCACCACTTTGTTCAGCTCCACCAGTCTCGCCAGCGCCTTGAGCCCCTGTACCATATCGCTCTCCTGCACCACCCCGCCATACCGCAGCGCATAGGCCACGTCCAGCACCGTGCGCATCGCCGCGCCGGCCTCCGCCTCGGTCTGGGCCTTGGTTACCCCGTACATCCGCTTGAGTGCGTCCTGATCAGTCGTTCTCACCTCAGCCCCTCCTCAAAGCGCACCGCTCCGTACTTTTCGATCACGCGCCGCACATCGGCCTCTGTCCGCACAATCTCCACCGGCCCACTGAACAGCGCATGCCACTCCAGTTCGCTGTCCTCCATCTCCCCAGCCTCGGTCTTGATCTCAACCATTACGATCACGCCGGCGATCACCCACATCGCGTCTGGCCACCCCGGTGAGTATCGGCCTGCCCAGGGACAGTCGTATACCTGCACGCCCAGTTGTCGGGCATACCCGCACAGCGACTGGTGGTTGGCATCACGTTTGTACTCACGCATCGCGCTCACCTCGTCTGCCTCCAGTGTTCGACTGCGCTTGCGGCGCCATCTCTCACCTCCTCTCCAGATTCCACATGGGCGCATTGCGAAACATGGGATCGTCCGCCCTCGGCCGCACGTCGGCCGGCACCCGCTCCATCGCGTGAAAGTAGCCGCCATAGCCCCAGTCGAGCAGCTTGGCGGCCAGGAAGGCGTTCAGCCACGGGTCGGCCAGGTCGTTGGGCGCGATCTCGATCCCCACCCGCTCGGCCGCCCATCGCGCCGTCTGCCACTGCAAGCAGTACAGGCCACCGCTGGCGCCTGCCTCGACCGCCTGCGCCCAGCGATCGGCGCTCCCGTCCTGTGTTTGAGCGCCGGCCAGCGCCCGCTGGTCCACCAGCGCCTGGTCTGCCAGTTCCGCCACCTCCAGGCCGCTTTCGGCCCGGGCCAGCTCCACCATCAGGTCGGCTGGCTGCCCCGTGAGGCGAGCCACCAGCACGATCAACTGCACCACCTGCGCCACGCTCACCCTGCCACCTCCATCTGCTCGCCGGCGGCCCATCGCTCCGCTGCACCCTCTCGCGGCACGCCCCGCCACCCAGGCCAGGTGCCCGCCGTCACGTTGTCGCTGATCACCTTCTCCAGGTAGGCCAGCGTGCGCCCGCCATGCCGCACACAGTCCTCAACTGCCGCATCGAAAAAAGCCTCCTGGTCCTCGCCGGTGCACTCCTGCCATAGGCTGTGCGCAAACCGCCGGTCGGCCTCGCTGCCCGTCCCAATGCCGGCTTCGCGCACCCGTCGGTAGGCCCGCTCGAACGCTGCCGAGCCGGCCGGATCACGTGCCTGTTGCCGCGGCCGCCCTCGCTCGCCGGGCCAGGTGCCTTCAGCCAGGTTGTCGCCGATCACCCTGTCCAGGTAGGCCAGCGTCCGGGCGCCATGCAGGGCGCACTGCCGCACAGCTGCCTCCCAGAACCCCGGTTCGCAGCCACACAGCTCCCACAGCCGCTGCGCCTCAGCCCGGGCCGCCTGGTTGTCCGGCAGCACCCCAGCCATGGTGGCCACCTGCATCGCCAACGCCAGGTCGGGCTCACCCCAGCACGTTCCGGCTCCGGCCTCCCACGGCCAGGCGCACCCCCCGTCGTGCGATGAGCGTTTGGCGGCAGGGTCGGCTCTGGCTGCGGCTGCTGCTGCTCTGGGGAAGGGGTAGGGGAAGGGGTCTGGGATTGGGATTGGGTATCCCTAGGGGGGGTCTGGGGGGGATGCGCTGCATCATGCAATGCATCTGCATCTGCATCTGCATCGGTTTTGCCTGCATCTGCATCTGCTTGGCATGCGTCATGCAATGCGTCTGCATCGGTTTCGCATGCATCGTGCAATGCATCTGCATGGGTCTTGCTGGCGTCATGCCATGCATCTGCATCGGTCTTGCATGCATCGTGCAATGCATCCTGCGATGCGCCCGGCGCCACTCGCTTGAGATCGGGGGCAGCGGCGGTTACGTCGGTTACGCTCGCCCTGCGCTCGCGTTCTCCCAGCGCGCGCGCTCTGGCCCGACGCGTATCCCAACCGCGCTTGGCCGCCTCCGATCGCGACCCGGGGCGACGCCGGTGGCCCTTGCCGGTTGGCTTGGCCGCCTGTTCAGCGGCCGCCTTCTCCTGGGCGCCCTGCGCCCTGCGTTCCAGTATCTCCTCGCGAGTGAGTTGATAGTCCAGATAGTCGTGCACCCACCAGCCGTCACCCACCGCACCATCGGGGCCGGTGGGATCGTAAAGGCGCTCCCGTAGCAGTATCTCGACGCAGGTGGTGGCCTGGTCCGGGGGAATGCCCGCCATCACGGCGATCAGCGGCAGGGCATAACGATCGACATACCCGTCGGTCAGCTCGTGGTTGCAGTAGACGATCGACGCCATCCACAGGTCGCGGGCATCGCGCCCGGCCCGCAGGACCTTGACGTTGAAAAAGACGTCGTCGTCAAAAGCGCTCCATGCCATGGGGCTGCTAGTCCCGCTCGAGCCAGCGCGCGCCGATCGCCAGCATCACCCCACCTGGCGTGCCCGCCTCATCGCTGTAGCTGGCGGCGATCAGCCAGAGCGTGATGCACGCCAGGACACGCCCGTGCCATGCGCACACCAGCCCCACGATCACCAACAGCCACGCCCCCACGGTACCCCACACAGTGCGACCTGTCATGACCTCTCACCTACCTGACACCAGCGCTCGACCCCTGCATCGGGTCCAGCCTTGCCCTTGGTCCCCACCGCTTGCGCGGCTTCAGCGCCTGCGCTGCTGGCGTCGTCGAACAGCTGTTGCCAGTAGCTCCCTAGCTCGGACAGCAGTCGCGCGCACAGCGCCTCGCTCTCGGCCTGCCCCAGCGGCGGCGTTTCGTTCCGCCACACCTCAGCGCCCCGCCTCATGCCCACGGCCCTAGGTAGCTGCGGATCACCCATTCAGCCAGCTCTGGACGCGTCGCGATGATGCCGCGTATCACTCGTGGTCCCGGCTGCCGTACGCCGCGCAACAGCTTGCTCGTCAGGCTCTGGCTGATCCCCAGATCGGCAGCCAGCGCCGCCTGCGACCGTCCAGCGCGGATCGCCTCTAGAAGTTGCGCCCAGTCCACCTGGTCCATGTCTCACTGATTCCTATCGGATTCCTTCTGAATACGATTGTCCCCATTGCGAGACAAAAAAAGAGAGAGAATCTCATCGCGCCTCTCGGGATATCGCCGTACCAGCGCGCGCACCACCGCCCTGCCAGGGCCACGCTTTCCCCGATAGATCTTGTTCAGCGTGCTGCGGTTGATGCCCAACTCCTGTGCCCACAGCGCCACGGGCTTCCTGCCCTGCAGCTCGTGCATCAGCTCCACCAGTTCCATGTCCACCTCCGAACATTTGTCCTCATTATAGGGTCATTTGTACCCAGACGTCAAGGTCACTTGTTGAGATTGTGTGGACACATGTCCCCATGATGGTGTATAATGAGAGTATGAAGACATTCGCAGAAACTCTGGCGGCTTTGATGGACGTGCGGCACTGGAGTCCCTCTCAGTTGGCGCGTCACTCTGGCATATCTCGGAACTACATCAACAAGCTCCTACGCGGCGCCCGCGTAGACCCCGGCTTGTCGGTGTTGGCCTCGCTAGCCCAGGCGCTCGACGTCTCGATCGACGAGCTGGCTGGCCGACCAACCCATCCGAGCAACGACCTGGCCGGTGACGAGCGCGCCCTGCTGAGTTGGTTCCGGCAGATTCGAGACCCTCTCATTCGCGAGTTCGTTCTCGACGTTGCCCACCGCTCGGCTGAGCAGGCTGGCTCCCGGTCATGACGTCATGCGGCCCCTTGCCGCAGCGTACGTCGCGGCATGCATCTGCCAGCAATCGTAGCATCTGCTCGATCCAAGCGAGTCGCTGCGTCGTGCCGTTGATGGCCAGGGGCGCTACCGACTCGTATCGGTGCGCTCGCGCTTTCCGTTTTCGCCAAAAGACCATGGTTCCTCAGCCTCGCTGAAAGTATGCTGTCATCATAGAACATATGTTCTACTGTTGTCAATAGGAAGGGCACACCGGTATGAAACAACGCATGGCGACGGCACCGGATCTGTTGCCTGGTGCCCGTCGATCGGCAGGGCGCGGGTCATCGGCGGTAGTGATGCCATGAACACCACCTGGTATCGACTCATCGCAGATCGCGTCGCCCAGGCTCGCACTGGTGCAGGTTACTCCAAGGCTGCCCTCGCTGAGGCCCTCGGCATCAGCCGCCAGACGTACCAGCCATACGAGCGCGCCGAACGTCCCTACACCTTGCCCATGCTCGAGACCATCTCACAGCTCACTGGGCGCCCCATTGCCTGGCTTCTTGCCCTCGACGAGCCCCTCCCTGCTGATGAAAGCCTGTTCCTGCAGGCCTACCGTGCTATCGACGACGCAGCGACCCGCTCACTAGTGCTCAAGATCGTCAGGCTACACGGCACCCACACCCGTGATCAGACAGAGGTCGAGTAGGATGACTCCAACAGTCCTGCACCCCGGCGACTCGGTATTCGGCTATATCCGCGTCTCCGGCGACGAGCAGGCCGACCGCGGCCTGCCGGTGGCCGGCCAGCGCGAAGCGATCGAGCGCCACTGCGATGAACACCAACTGCACCTGGCGGGCATCTTCATCGATGAGGCTCGACCCGGCGGCTCTGACAACCGGCCAGCTTTTCGTGAGATGATGCACCTCGCGCAGACCGATCGCCCACCCGTGCGCGCCATCTTGCTGTGGAGCTGGTCGCGCTTTGCCAGACAGCAGGACGACGCGCACTACTGGAAGGCCGCGTTGCGCCGCAAAGGTGTCGAGGTCATCCCCATCGACGGCTCCATGCCCAGCGTGCCCGGCTTTGAGTATGTGCTCGAGTCGCTCATTCACTGGCGTGATGAACAGCGCCGCTTCGAGATCGGTGAGGATGCCCGCCGCGGGCAACAGACCCTGGCCCGCATGGGTTTTGTGCCCTCCGGGGCTCCCCCGCCCCATGGCTACCGTGTCGAGTTCATCGAGCAAGTCATCGAGGGGCGGCAGCGGCGCCTACGCCGTTGGGTGCCTGACCCAGAAACCTGGCCCCTCGTCAGGCGGGCCTGGGCGATGCGCTTGGCGGGCAAGACCTACCGTCAGATCGCCGCGGCCACGGGGCTATACACCAGCACCGACTCCTGGCAAAAGTTCTATGCAAACTCCATTTACAAAGGGGAGTTGCGCTATGGCGCCACGGTGATTTCGGTCGAGCCCGTCGTGACGGAAGAAGAGTGGGATACTGTGAACCGCGCCCGCAAAACCGCGCGTACAACCGGCGCCAAGGGCGGTCGGAACAAAGCGGTGCGCCCCTACCTGTTGTCCGGGCTCATTCGTTGCGCTCGCTGCGAGAGCGCCATGGTGGGCAAGCGTCGGCCGCCCCAGCGGCGGCGTGACGGCAGCTACAGCCCAGCCGTGTATTCCTACCGCTGCTTGCGGCGCATCGACCATCACGCTTGCGACATGCCTACGATTCGCGCTGATGCCATCGAAGAGGCGGTCGTTGCAGCGCTGTTCGAGCAGGTGCTCACACCTGAGAACGTAGCGGCACAGTGGCAGGCTTACCTCGGCAGCCGCACCACTGGCGACGATGGCCAGGCCGAACGGATCGACTCAGCGCGCGCCAGCGTGGCCCGCCTCGAGGCGTCGGTGGCCAGCCTGCTCGATGCTATCGAGGTCGGTGGTGACGCCGTGCCCGCCCTCGTGACCCGCCTCAATGAGCGCAACGAAGCCCTGCAGGCTGCCCGTGCCAATCTCGCACGGCTTGAGCAAAGTGTCGATGCCGTCCTCCCACAGCCCGATCCAGAGCCCTTCCTGCGACGGCTGCGCGAGACCATGGCCATGGCCGACCGCGTCGCCATCCGCGATCTCCTGGCCACCGTCATCGTGGCCGTCTACGTCGACATCGATACCTTCCGCATCGTCTATCGGCCGCCCTTCCCTGACCCCAGTACCGATGCCGCCGACGACTCGGGCAGGCCCGGCACCTCGTCAGGTGTTGCGATAGGGCGCGCCCCTCCCAAGGAGGCGTCAATGGTGCTGATTGGTCTCGACGTGGGCACGACCAAACTGGCAGCCCTGGCCCTTGACGCCGACACCGGCGAGACGGTGTCGGTGGTGTCCACGCCCAACGCTGCGCGGCGTGATGCGATCGTTGCTTCGTTGGTGCGTGCCGAGCTGGACGTGGCCCAGCTGCAGTCTTTGGCTCTCGGCCTCGTGCAGCGTCTGCTGGAGGCACTCCCGGCCAACGCCGCTGTGATCGGTATCGGCGTCACCGGCCAACAGCACGGGGTGGCGTTTCTCGATCGGGAGGGTCTCCCTACCCGCGCCGCGATCACCTGGCAGGATCAGCGCGCCCTCGAGCCGCTTGGCTCGATGACCTATCTGGAGACGCTGCTTATCCAGGCCGGCGGCAACCAGCGGTTTGAGCACATGGGTTGTACGCCTGCGGCTGGCTATCTTGGTGCATCCCTCTACTGGCTGGCCCGCCAGGGCGGCCTGCATTCGGACGCTGGTATCTGTCTGATCCCAGACGCGGTTGTGGCCGCATTGATCGGCGCTATCGCCCCCACCGATGCTACCCTGGCTGGCAGTACCGGCCTCTACGACATCCATCATCGTTGCTGGGATCGAGAGCTGCTCACCAGCCTGGGCCTCGAAACCGCCGACCTGGCAGCGATTCGACCCACCGGCACTATGGCCGGTGGGCTGACGCCGCAAGTCGCCAGACGCCTGGGGCTGCCGGTCGGCACGCCTGTGGCCGTAGCTCTCGGCGACAATCAGGCCAGCTTTCTGGGCAGCGTGAACGCGCCGGCGAACAGCGTACTCATCAACATAGGCACTGGAGGGCAGGTGTCTGCGCTGATCGACCGCTATATGCGGTTGCCCATGATCGAGACACGTGCCTTTGCCGGCCCAGGGTATCTGCTGGTGGGCGCCGGCAGTTCGGGTGGCAGCACGCTTGCCTACCTGCATCGCCTAATGGTCGAGATTGGCATCTCGCTCTTTGATACTCCGCAGACCGACCTCTACGATCGCCTCATTGCCGTGGCCACAGCGCAGCCATCAGGGGCTGAAGGCGTGCGCTGCATCCCCCACTTTGACGGAACGCGCACCAACCCGACGGCGACGGGGGCATGGCTTGGGCTCACCAGCACTAACCTGAACATCGGCAATCTAGTGAGAGCTCTCATCGAGGGCACAGCTGACGATCTGCACGCCTTTTGGCAGCGCATGCTCCCTGCGGTGGGACAACGAGAGAGGCTGGTGGGCTCGGGCAACGGCTTGGTGCGCAACGTGGTGCTACAACAGGCACTCGGCCACCGGTTTGCGATGCCCTTGCACGTCACCACGCGTGAAGAGACGGCTGCCTTGGGCGCGGCCCTGACGGCTGGCGTCGCGGCGGGTTGCTTTGACACTTTTTCCGAGGCGATGGCCTCGCTTGGCAGCGCCTGATGCCCTCACAAGGAGCGCATGATGGTCCATCCAGCACGCATTCGAGCGCTGAACCGCACTAGCCCTGTCAACGGCGATTATGTACTCTACTGGATGCAGTCGAGCCAGCGTGTAGCCCATAATCAAGCGCTCCAGCTTGCTGTGAGCGAAGCCAACGCACGTGGGCTGCCGGTCGTGGTGGTCCTTGTGTTGGTCCCTGACTATGTCGGCGCCAACGAGCGGCACTATCGCTTCATGGTGGCCGGATGGCCAGCGCTCCGGCAGGCACTGAATGAGCGAGCGATAGCCCTGGTATGCCGCAGCGGCGATCCGGTGGCCATTGTGCGCGAACTCGCACAGCGCGCTGCGCTGGTGGTAGCCGACTGTGGCTACCTGCGACACCACCGCGCCTGGTACTCGTTACTCGCCCAGCAGTTGCCTTGCCCGCTCTTGCAGGTCGAGGCCAACATCGTGGTGCCACTGGCCGTAGCCTCAGACAAAGAGGAGTATGCCGCACGCACTCTGCGCCCCAAGCTGCAGCGACGCTTGCCCGAGTTTCTCACGCTGGCTGGCGACGCGTGGCCACGGTACACCGCCCCCGCTACACTGCACGACAGCGCCCTGCTCGATACACCCGATCCGCTCCAGTCTCTCGCAGGGCTCGATCGCTCGGTGTCTCCAGTCAGCCAACATCAGGCTGGAGAGGCGGCCGCACGCCAGCGGCTCGAGGCGCTTCTGGAGCACAAGCTCGCACACTATGCCGAGGCGCGCAACGATCCCGCGCTGGACAGCCTCAGCCATCTGAGCCCCTACCTGCATCTGGGGCAGCTGTCGCCGGTCGAGGTAGCTCACCGCGCACTAGCGATTGGCGGGCCGGGTGCTGACGCCTTTGTTGAAGAGCTCGTGGTGCGGCGCGAACTCGCCATCAACTACTGTGCTCATAACCCTGCCTATGATACCTACGCTGGGCTGCCAGCCTGGGCTCAGCGCACGCTTGCTGAGCACGCCCTGGATCCCCGTCCACGCCTGTACGATCGTCACACATTAGAGCAAGCCCGCACTGCAGACCCTTACTGGAACGCCGCCCAGCGAGAGATGCTGCTTACCGGCAAGATGCATGGCTATATGCGCATGTACTGGGGAAAAAAGGTCCTCGAGTGGTCCGCTACGCCTGCAGAGGCGTTCACAACGCTGGTCTATCTCAACGACCGCTACGAGCTCGACGGGCGCGACCCAAACGGCTATGCGGGCATCGCCTGGTGCTTTGGCAAGCACGATCGCCCTTGGCCCTCACGCCCCGTGCTGGGCAGTGTCAGAACGATGAGTGCATCGGGGCTCGCGCGCAAGTTCGACATGGCCGCCTATGTCACACGCGTCGGCGCTCTCGAGACGCCGCCCGCCGTTCTGACTGGTCAACGATAGAGGAGCATCACCACGGCCATTGCGCCCCATGACAGAGCTGCAGCTAGAGCCAGCCAGCCCACGCCACGGTGTCTTGTCGCCAACAAGATAGCGCTGCCGATCATCCACAACTCGGTCAGCGCGCGCATAAAGGCCCAGTCTCCACCCAAGTAGTGGGTGATGATGGCAGCCAGACCGACATAGCTGAGAAAGGCCAGTTTGACATGTAGAGTCTCTTGGCTGCGCCAGAGGGCCAAAAACACCAGCAACACAAAGATCAGCAGTGCCAACAACTCGATAGCGATCAGATCCATCTGCGGCACATGCACCACCAACGCCCGCCAGATGGCAGGCGCACGTGACCGCACCGACGTCACGGTCACATTGCCGGTGACGGTGCCATCACTGAGTGATGCCGTGCCCCAGTTGTACCGCAGCCACGCCTGCCAGAGGACATACAGCGCGCCAGGCACCAGCCAGAGGTGCCATCGTGGCGCACGTCGAGACGTCAAAAGTCGCGCCCAGAGATAGGCCGGGAACGCAGCGACCGCGAGGCCGATGGTCGTCTCTTTGGCCAGCACCGCCAAGCAAAGGCTCAGCGTGGCCAAGACGTGCCGCTTTCTCGTCAGCAACCATAGAGTGCCCACAACCAATGCGGCACCCAGAATCTCTGCCAGGTCCAGGTCGAAGGTCAGGATCAAGCCGGGATAGAGTGCCGCCAGCAAGCCTGTGAGGGCATGCTGCCCCCACGCCTTGGCGAGCGCCCCTGCGAACCAGCCGAGTGCGGCGGCTGCGATAAGGTTCACGACGACGAGCGCAGTCGGCACCAGTTGCGGACGCCCCAACGCCAGTGCGTGAGCCAGTAGCGGGTAGAGGATGCGCTGCTGGCGGTAGGCCGGGTTGCTGTCGAATGACACGCCGTGGTCGGTATGCGCGCTGGTAAAGGGCTCAACCGCGAGCCGATAGTAGAACTGCCCATCATAGCCGTTCGAGTCGGTCAGCACTGACAGGTGCGGAGCTACTGCCAAAGGGTCGGTGTAGCGGTCGCCCGCCCATACAAAGAGTGAGATATCGCCAGCGCGCATGGCCAGACGCGCACCAAAGTACGCCAGATAGAGGCCAAGCACGATCAGTAGCGTGGCCATGGGGCGATCGAGTTGTGCGCTGACCCTATTGCGGCGTGTCTGCATCCTTCACCTCAGGTGCGCCGAGGATAGAGCCCACGTGGGAAAGCGTCAAACGCGCTTTGACAGCAGCTCGCCTGACTGGTAGCATCCGGCAGCGGTCAGCAGTGCATCATCAGGGAGAGTGCGCACAGCAACATGGAATATGACGTCATCGTCATCGGGGCCGGGCCGGCCGGCTTGACAGCGGCACTCGAACTGACACGGCTACATAAGCGGGTTCTCGTCCTTGAGCAGGCCGACAAGGTTGGTGGCATCAGCCGCACCGAAAACTATCGTGGCTACCGCTTTGATATCGGCGGTCATCGTTTTTACACGCAGGTGCCAGAGATCGAGGATCTCTGGCGCAACACCCTTGGCGATGACCTTCTAGCGGTGACGCGGCAATCACGCATCTATCACCGCAAACGCTTCTTCCGCTATCCCATTGTCTTGAGTGAGGCCCTATTCAAGCTGGGGCCGGTCGAGGCACTTCTCATCCTGGGCAGCTATCTACGCGCCAAGTTGAGGCCGTATCACCCTGCGGTCACCTTTGAGCAGTGGGTGATCAACCGTTTCGGCCGCCGGCTCTATGAGACCTTCTTCAAGAGCTACACCGAAAAGGTTTGGGGCATTCCCTGCTCCAGCCTCAGCGCAGACTGGGCGGCACAGCGCATCCAGGGCCTCTCGCTGACCAAGGCGGTGCTAAACGCCATCACAGGAACGGCGCGCGATAGGACACTGACCAAGACCTTTTACTACCCGCGCCTGGGCCCAGGCATGATGTGGGAGGCGATCGCCGCCAGGGCAAGCGAGGGTGGCGCCGAGATACGGCTCGGGGCGCGCACGGTGAGCGTGGATATCTCGCGGCGCGATGTGGTGCAGGTCGGAGTTGAGTCGGCCGCAGGGCAAGAGCAGATATGTGCACGCCACGTGATCAGCAGTACGTCATTGCCAGCGTTGGTTGCCATGCTGCACCCCCGACCACCCGATAGAGTCTGCGCCGCAGCGGCCTCTTTTCGTCATCGTGACTTTGTGCTCGTACAACTCATCGTCGATGCCAGCGACCTGTTCCCCGACAACTGGATTTACGTGCACAGCCCGCAAGTGCGCGTGGGGCGCATTCAGAACAGCAAGAACTGGAGCCCAGACCTGGTGCCCAATGCAGCCGTGACCACCCTCGGCATGGAGTACTTTTGCTCTGTTGGCGACGACCTCTGGTCGCGTGACGATAGAGCGCTGATACGATTGGCTACAGACGAGCTCGAGCTGCTTGGGCTGGCCAAGGCGGCGCAGGTGGTAGACGGCACCATCGTTCGCCAGCAGGGCGCCTATCCAGTATACGATGAAGGGTACGCCCATAGCCTGGCCATCGTACGAGAGTACCTCACTGGCATTGACCGATTGCAGACGGTCGGCCGCAATGGCATGCACCGCTACAACAACCTCGATCACTCGATGCTGACAGGGATGCTGGCGGCACGCAACCTCAATGGCGACCGACATGACCTGTGGCGTGTCAACGCCGATGCCGACTACCTCGAACGCGAGCCGGCGTCGGCATGAGGCGACTGGAAGCGCCATCTGGCACAGTCGCTCTCAGGGCCGTAGAGATGCGATCGCCATGAACTCACCCGCTTACTGGGAAGGCGTCGCTTGCGCCTGGCAAGCCAGGTGGCGCGATCGCCTTTGGCGCAGCGTCAGCGACGCGCAGCACCTGCTTTTACTGCGCCGCTGGGGCGTCGACACGCATGTGTGCTACGCTCTCAAGACTGACCTGTTCGATGAAGCCGCCACCGGCGCGTTGGGGCAGGCCCTCGCCGCTGACGCCACCTGCTTGCTGGGTATCGACCTTGCCATGACAACGGTGCGCGCCGCGGCTCAGCGCCTGCGACCAGGCTCGTTGCTGGTGGCAGACGTGCGCGCATTGCCTCTCGCATCCGATAGCATCGGACTCGTCGTCTCCAACTCTACGCTGGACCATCTGAACACGCCCGAAGAGATCATGTCCGCAATTCGTGAGCTGGCCAGGGTACTCGCCGCTGACGGACATCTGCTGGTCACCCTAGACAATCCGCAGCATCCGCTGCTGTGGTTGCGCGCACGCACTCCCTGGCTAGGACGGCGGCTCGGGCTGGTGCCCTACAGCACCGGCGCGACACTCAGTATGAGCGCCCTGGCACGTGCATGCGCCGACGCAAAGCTCACAGTGATCGCGTCCGGAACGCTCTGTCACAGCCCACGCGTGTTGGCCGTATGGGTCGGAAGGTTCCTCAAGAGCCGCTCTCGGGTGGCCCAACGCGCATACCACCGTGCCTTGCTGGCCTTTGAGCGCCTCGCCCAATGGCCTACGCACCTGTTGACCGGACGCTATGTGGCCGTGTTGGCCACCAAGCCCGAGTCGTCACTCGACTCGCCGCCGGGCGATCAACCATGTTAAGCGTGCTGGTGCCCGTCTACAATGGTGGCCATGACCTTGAACGCTGTCTTGCGGCGATCGCCGACGGAACGCGCCAACCCGAAGAACTGATCGTCATCGATGACGCCAGCACCGATGGGTCTGGTGCGCTCGCCAAGCAGTTGGGGGCTCGAGTGGTGACGCTCTCGGGCGAGCCCAAGGGGCCAGCCAACGCCCGTAATCGCGGCGCCATGGTAGCGAGCGGCGACATCATTGTGTTCGTCGATGCAGACGTCGCCGCCCACTCTGATACGCTGGCCCGCCTTGAGCAACGGATGCTCACTGATGACTCTCTTGCTGGCGTGTTTGGCTCCTATGACGATGCCCCAACCGCGCCGAATCTGGTCTCGCAATACAAGAACCTGCAGCATCACTGGGTGCATCAGCACGGCCGTCGCCATGCCAACACCTTCTGGGCCGGCTGCGGTGCCATCAGGCGCGATGCCTTTCTCGCTGTCGGGGGCTATAACCCCGCCTATGGCAGGCCCGCCATCGAAGATATCGAGCTAGGCCTGCGCCTCACCGAGCATGGGCTGCGCATCGAACTCGATCGCGACATTCAATGCACACACCTCAAACGCTGGTCGCTGCTGACACTGCTGCGCGCAGACATTCTGGGACGCGCCGTGCCCTGGTGCCGCGAGATCGCCCGGCGTGGCCATGCCCCGCACGACCTCAATCTGAACGACACGGCCCGCTGGAGCGGAGTGCTCTCATGGGCGATGCTACTGTCTCTGGGGG
>Ga0123327_1002568_pt1 | contig 13938 bp, 10 predicted proteins | sample BioC13SIPDNA_4_FD_89701 | JGI IMG/M metagenome (GOLD analysis project Ga0123327, IMG submission 89701) | Anaerobic biogas reactor microbial communites from Washington, USA - Biogas_R1_B C13 SIP DNA | ecosystem: Engineered > Bioreactor > Anaerobic > Unclassified | place: Washington, USA...
CCGCGCCAGATCGAGGTCGGCCACGCAGACACCGACCCCGCCGACGAGACGCGCGAGGACCACGCCCCACGGATCGACGATCATGCTGTTGCCGTAGCAGTCCCGCCCCGGCAGATGCTCGCCCACCTGGTTCGGGGCGACCACGAAGCAGCCGTTCTCGATCGCCCGGGCGCGCAGCAGCACCTCCCAGTGCGCCGCTCCGGTCTGGGCCGTGAAGGCGGAGGGCACGCACAGCACCTGGGCGCCACGCAGCGCCAGCGAGCTGTACAGGCCCGGGAAGCGGAGATCGTAGCAGATGGTCAGCCCGAGACGGACGCGGACGCCGTCGGCGGTGTCCACGTCGGCGGTGACGATCGCCGCGCCCGGGGCGACCTCCTCGGACTCGCGGTACGCCGCCGTGGTCGTCGTCGCGTCGAAGAGGTGGATCTTGCGGTACACGGCGCGCAGGCGTCCAGCCGGGTCGAACAGCGCCGATGCGTTGTGGACGAGGTCGCCGGACGCGGGCTCGTAGACGGACCCGGCGAGCAGCCAGACGCCGCGCCGCGCCGCCACGGCCGCCAGCGCCCGGTTCGACGGGCCCTCCGGCCCCTCCGCCGTCGCGACGATGCCCTCCGCGTCGCCCTTGAAGAACCAGGTCTCGGGCAGTACGACGAGGCGGGCGCCCTGGTCGGCCGCGACCTCGACAGACTCTTGGGCGACGCGCACGTTGGCGGCCACGTCGTCGCGCGTGTTCATCTGCACGCAGGCGACCCGCAGGACGTGCCCGGGCGCCCCGCCCGTCACGCCGAGCGGAGCATCGCCACCGTCCCCGCAGCACGGGTTCATCCGCAGGCCTGCCTCGAACACGCCATCAGCGACAGGAGCTCATAGGCCACCGTGGCCGCGACCGTGCCGGTGAGGTGACTGCTGTCCAGCTCGGGTACGACCTCGACCACGTCGGCGCCGGCCAGATCGAGCCCGCGACACCCGCGGATGAGCGCCAGCGCCTGGGCCGAGGTCGGCCCGCCCACCTCGGGCGTGCTGACCGCTGGTGCGAACCCCGGATCGAAGAAGTCGACGTCGACGGTGACGAACGCCTTGCCGGAGCCGATCTCGTCCACAGCCGCCGCGACCGCGCCGGTGCCGAGCTGTGCGAGATCGTCCCACGGTACGACCGTGAAGCCGAGCGCCCGCGCCTGCTCGTACTCGTCCGGCAGGTCGAGGCCGCCACGCATGCCGAAGAGGGCGGAGCGCGACGCGTCGATCACGCCCTCCTCCGCAGCGCGGCGGATCACCGTGCTGTGGATCTGCCGCTCGCCGCCGCTCTCATCCAGGCAGTCGGTGTGCGCCCCGAAGTGCAGGAGCGCCAACGGTCCGTATCTCTCCGCCGCCGCACGGAGTTCCGCCAGCGTGACCGTGTGGTCGCCCCCGATCCCCAGCGGCACCGCGCCCGCATCGTGCACCTGCGCCAGCGCGGTCTGCATGGCGACGAGGCTGCGATCGGTGAAGCCCGCCACCAGCCGTGCGTCGCCGGCGTCGATCACCGAGAGGCGATCGAAGACCGAGACACGCTGGGCGGGATTGTAGGCCGGGTGGAGGGTGAGGGAGGCTTCGCGCACGGCGCGCGGCCCGAACCGGGCTCCACTGCGCACCGCGAGCCCGGTGTCGAAAGGGAGTCCTACGATCACCACGTCGACGCCGTCGTACTGGGTCATGTGCGGCAACCTGAGGAAGGTGGTGACCCCGGCGATCCGCGGCGAGAGCCCGTCAGTCTCCGGGCCATGTCCCTTCATCGACGCCTCCCTGTTTCGATGGCCGTCCCGTCAGTCTACCTGCCCCGCGACTGGGAGAGACACGCCTGACTAATCCCAGAAACCACCCCTGCCGATAGGACTTGTGCGGGCGCGGGCGAACAATGTCGTGGACCCGCACGCTCGCGCTTTCGGGGGAGACAGTGCCGGAGGAACGGCTTCGGATACTGGTGATAGACGACGACGGCGACCTCGTCGCCACTGTCGCCGCCATCCTGACCACCGCAGGATACGAGGTCCTCACGGCGCTCACCGGCGAGCAGGGCCTGGAGATCGCCTTCACCGGGCACCCCCATCTGATCCTCCTGGACGTCACCATGCCCGGCATGGACGGCCACCAGGTCTGTCGTGAGCTGCAGTTCGGTTACACCAAGGACATCCCGGTGGTCTTCCTGACCGCCCGCGCCGAGCTCTCGCACATGCTGCAGGCCCATCGCTCCGGGGCCTCGGGCTACATCACGAAGCCGTTCCAGCCTGATCATCTGCTCGAGACCATCACCGACGTGCTGCGCGAGACCAGCGTCCACCGTGACGACGTCACCGGCCTCCCCACATTGGCCAGCACCCAGGTCGAGGTGCAACGGATGCTGTTCGACCACGGACAACTGGGGCTGGTGTACGTGAGCCTGAGCGGCATCCAGACGCTGGAGCAACTGCAGGGCTTCGAGGTGGTCGATGACGTGTACCGGGTCGTCGGCGAATGCCTCGAGCAGGCGCGTGGTGATCTCATCCGCGACGAGGACTTCGTCTCGGTCTCCAGTCTCGGCGATGCCTTCCTCATCGTCCTGTCTCCTTCACGCGACTCGGGGTTCGTCGCCGAGGAGGACCTCCTCGTCGTCAAGCGACGCCTCCAGCAGCATCTGTCGAGCAGGCTGGAGACCGAGCTGGAGAACCCGATGCTCGGCCAGGTCGACGTCTTCATCGGGTCGTCCCGTTTGACGCAATCCCCGAAGATCCGCTTCAAACGAGCCCTGCTCGACGCCATCGCCCGCGCCACCAGATCCATCGAGGTCGAGCGCGACGAGATCCGCGCCCGTCTGCGCCACGAGTTCGAAGCGATCATGGCGGACGGGCTGCTGAGCTGCATCTTCCATCCCATCGTGAGCCTGGACGACTTCACCGCCATCGGGTTCGAGTTGCTGGCCCGCGGGCCGCGGCAGAGCGAGCTGCACCGGCCGGACGCGCTCTTCGAGGTCGCCCGCGGCGAAGGGCGGGTGGACGAATTGGACCGGCTCTGCCGACGCGCGGCCTGTGAGGCGGGCAGCGACCTGCCGCCTGGCCGCCTGCGCTTCGTGAACACGGAGCCCGCCACCATGTTCCTGCACTCCCGCGGCGGAAGCTTCGTGCAGGAGTTCGTGGAGGGCGTCAAGTCCTCGCAGCGCGGCCTCACGGTCATAGAGATCACCGAGAACAGCGTGATCGACGACTTCGACCGCATGCGCGAGGTCGTGCATCAACTGCGCGCCCACGGCTTCCGGGTCGCCGTCGATGACGCCGGCGCCGGATACGCCGGCCTGCAGACGATGGTCGAGATCGAGCCCGACTTCATCAAGCTCGACATCTCCCTCATCCGCGGCGTGGACAACTCGATCGTCAAGCAACGTCTGGTCCGCACGCTGCGTGACTTCTGCCGAGAAGCGGCTGTCACCCTCATCGCCGAGGGCATCGAGACCCGCCGGCAGCTCGACACCCTCCGTGACATCGGTGTCTCGCACGGCCAGGGCTTCCTGTTCGGCCTCCCCAATGCGGACACGCCGCTGCGCGAGGCGTACCCGCCGCTGGAGACGGTGACCCCCGAGTGAGGCCGCGGGACCCTGGCCGCCGCCGCGCCCGTGTGATACCATGCCGCGCATCATGACCGCCCACGCCAGCCACCGTCGCAGCCGCACCTCAGCGCCGGGCACCGCACCGGCGTCGCTCGACCTCTGCGTCGGGATCCGCGCCGGCTGGCGTCTCTGGGCCTGGCGCGCGTAGCGCGCCCGTCTTCTGACACCTGCGTGGGCTCGGCCCACACCCCCACCGCACCGCTGTCGGTCGTCCCGTCCCCCGCCACGGAACCGGACGACACATCGATCACGCCACGCACCTCACGTCACCCAGCCAGGCGTCACCCGAGAGGAGGCAGGTCATGAGCGAGTACAAGAAGAAGTTCGTCCTTGACGAGGAGAGGATCCCCAAGGCCTGGTACAACATCGTCCCGGACCTGCCCGAGCCGCCGGCGCCGCCCCTGAACCCGGCGACCCTGCAGCCGGCCGGTCCCGACGACCTGTTGCCGATCTTCCCGCCGAGCATCGTCGCCCAGGAGGTTTCGGCCGAGCGCTACATCGAGATACCCGAGGAGGTCCATCAGATCTACCGCCTCTGGAGGCCGTCGCCGCTCATCCGCGCCACCGGCCTGGAGAAGGCGCTCGACACCCCCGCCCGGATCTTCTACAAGCACGAGGGGGTCAGCCCGGCGGGCTCGCACAAATGCAACACGGCCGTCGCGCAGGCCTACTACAACAAGCTGGACGGCACGACCCGTCTGGCCACCGAGACCGGGGCCGGGCAATGGGGCAGCGCCCTGAGCATGGCCTGTCAGACCTTCGGGCTCGAGTGCAAGGTCTACATGGTCAAGGTGAGCTACCACCAGAAGCCGTACCGGCGCAGCATGATGCAGCTCTGGGGGGCCGATGTCGTGGCGAGCCCCACCGATCAGACCAACGCCGGCCGCGCCGTGCTGGCGGAGGACCCCGAATCACTCGGCAGCCTGGGCATCGCGATCAGCGAGGCGGTCGAGGACGCCGTGACGCACCCGGGCTCGAAGTACTCACTGGGCAGCGTGACCAACCACGTGCTGCTGCACCAGACGGTGATCGGGGAGGAGGCGATCCTCCAGAGCCAGGACGCCGATGCGTACCCGAACGTCGTCGTCGGTTGCGTCGGGGGCGGCTCGAGCTTCGGCGGGCTCGCCTTCCCGTTCCTGCGCGAGAACCTGGCCGGAAGGGCGAAGACGCGCCTTGTGGCCGTCGAGCCGACCGCCTGCCCCTCGATCACAAAGGGCGCGTTCACCTACGACTTCGGCGACGAGGCCGCGACCACGCCGTTGTTCAAGATGTACACCCTCGGCCACGACTACATGCCGCCGGGCATCCACGCCGGCGGCCTGCGTTACCACGCCATGGCTCCGCTGCTCAGCCATGTCTGCAATCTGGGCCTCATGGACGCGGTCGCGGTGCGTCAGACGAAGGTGTTCGACGTCGCCGCCCTCTTCGCCCAGACGGAGGGCATCATCCCCGCCCCGGAGAGCGCCCACGCCATCCGGGTCGCCGTGGACGAGGCGCTGAAGGCAAAGGAGGAGGGCGTCGCCCGTAACATCCTCTTCAACCTCACCGGGCACGGGCTGCTGGACCTGAGCGCATACGACGCGTACCTGAGCGGCAAGCTCGAGGATTACGACCATCCCGAGGAGGAGATCGCGGCATCGATCGCACGGCTCCCCAAAGTCGAGTGAACGAGGCAGCGGGCTTGACGTGAGGGGCGGCGCACAGTGCGCGCGGCCTCTCCCACCACTTCACCAGAAGGATCGCGGCGAGGGCGGCGGGACCAGGGTCCCGCCGCCCTCGCCCTGCCCGCCGTCCGTCTCATGGGACGGCGTCAGCGCAGGCTCCGCACCTTGGCGCGAAGGACGTCGGGCAGCCGTCCTCGGGCAGTGACGATCACCTCGGGGATGCCGGCGAGCGGGTGCGGCGACTCGCCGACGGCGATCCGCACTGCCGCGGCCGTCAACAGGCTTTCGTCCGCCGCATCGTCGCCGCAGGCCACGGTGCGCTCGCCCGCGACGCCGAGGGCCATCGCCACGAACCGCAAGGCGTCGCCTTTGTCCACTTGAGGCGCGAGGACCTCCAGGAATCCGGGTCGGACGGACCTGGCCTGCAACCGCCCGCGCCACTCCCGACGGAGCCCCGTGAACAGGCGGGCGACGGTGCCCGGCTCCCCGTGGAGGACGAGACGGCTCACCTCGTCGCCGACGAGGCGGGCGACCGGGACATGTGATCCACCCACCGGCTCGATCTCGCGAGGCCCGTCCGCATCCCACACAGTCACCGCCACCCCCTCGGTCAGAGCGCGCCTCACGACCTGTCGGGCGTCCCGCCCGGGCAACGGCGTGTGGCGCAGGATCCGCCCGCACGCCTCCACGATCAGCGCTCCATGGAAACACGCATAAACGACGGGCTCTACCCCGAGCAAGGTCGTCGCACGACGGGCGCTCCGCAGTGGACGCCCGGTGACGACGACGAAGTGCGCGCCCGCACCGACGATCTCGGCGACCGCTTCCCCGACACCCGGGAGGGGGAGCCCGTCGTCGTCGAACAGGGTGCCGTCCAGGTCGCAGGCGAGCAACACCGGACCTCGCTCACGGCGGACCGGCATCGAGGACGCCTCACCCGCCCTCGGGCGCAGGCAGCAGCACGGTGAGCCGCAGACCCCCGCCGGATGCCTGGCTCGCGACCATGGAGCCGCCCTGCGCCTCCACCAGCGCCCGGCAGAGTGCGAGCCTGGGGCCGGCCCGACGTACCCCTGTGGCCGCGTCATGGCGTTCCAAGAAGAAGGGCAGGTCCGCCGCGGCCATCGTAGGGCCGTCGTCCGTGACCGTGAGGCCGACGGCAGGACCGTCGGGGGCGCCGCGAGCCGCGCCCCTCTCCGCCGGCCCCACCGCGATGACCACGCGGCCGCCTCCCTGCACGGACTCGAGGGCGCTGTCGAGCAACGCGCCCGCGACCCGAGGCAGCCGTCCAGGATCGCCGAGGGCGACGGCAGGAGCCAGTTCCTCGACGAGCGCGACGCCCCGGGCGACGAAGTCAGGGCGTCGCTGCTCCACTGCTGCGGCTGCCACCTCGGCCAGGTCGACCGCCTGCCGCGCGCCGCTCGCACGCCCACCCTCCAGGTCGTTCAGGTCGCGCAGCATCGCCAGGAGAGCGATGAGACGATCGATCTCCTCGCCGAGCATGCGAAGGTGCTCCGTCGTCGGCGTCACCGACCCGTCCCCGAGCGCTTTCAGACGCGATCCGACCTCGGCGAGCGGACCATCGAGTCCGTCCAGGAGGTCGTCCGTCATGTCCCGACGCCGCTGCTCCTCCCTGGCCAGCCGCCCCGCCAAACCGTCGAACGCGGCGACCAGCGACTTGACCTCGTCGCCGCGCGCCGCTCCCCGCGTTCCCCGGTCCGCTGCGACGACGTCGGCCACGGCGTCGTCGAGTTCCTCGACAGGTCGCGCGAGGCGCCGGCTCAGGAACAGAGAAACGAGCGCGGCAGCCGCTCCGCAGACGGCGACGGCGAGGAGGAGGTCGCGGGTGAGAGCGGCGCGGTACGCGTCCCCCGCCGCGTCGGAGGCGTCGCTGCGGCGGTAGACCTGCGCGGTGCCCACCGTCCGACCAGCCACGACGATCGGCGCACTGTCGACCGCTGGCGCGTCGTCTCCACGCGGCGCAGGCGAGGCGGGACTCGTACCGGCCCCTCCTCCCGTCGCGGTCTCCGCGCCGGCAGCCTCGCCCTCCCGCTCTTCCTCGCCGCCGTGACGTCCTTGCACGGTGAAAAGCAGGTGGCCGCCTGTGTCGTATACGGCAACGTCCAGGTGGTTGAACGTAGCCACCTGACTGAGTGCGTAGACGGCCGTCGCGTCCCAGCCCTCCGGCTCCCTGTACGTGGACCGCAGGGAATCGACCACCTGCGCGCTGCGGGCCGCCTGCTCCCGCTCAAGGTAGACGTGGACGCGACGCACCCCCGTGGCGCCCGCGATCACGGCCACGGCGACGATCGCCGCCAGTGCGATCATGAGGTGCGTGAAGAGGAGTCGCGAACGCAGACCACGCCTCATTGCCACGCCTCCGTGGATCCGGTCTGCTCGGCGCCGCTGATGCGGGGGTCGCCGGGGGCGTCGGATCTGCGACCACGACCGAACATGCATCAATCATACCCGTGCGCTTCGCTGCGCCGGTCTGTGCTCCGGCGCGAGCGGGGTCCGCAGCCTCAGCAGGACAGGCTGTCTGATAGGATGCCTGCCACGCTGGAGGAGGTCTCCGCTGCCCAACCTGAAGGTGCACCGAGTGGCGTGGGTGGTCGCGGCCGTCCTGGTCGCCGTCTCCCTCTTCACGCTCGGCAGTCCCCACACGCCCGGACTCAGTCAAGAGCCGCCGTCGTTCGACGGTGAGGCAGCGTACGCCGATCTCACGGCCATCGTCGAGCAATTCCCTCGACGCGTCGCCGGCACAGACCCCGACAATCGGATGGCCATCTGGGTCGAGGAGCAGTTCCGGGCCGCGGGCCTCGAGACCCACATCGACAGCTTCACGGCCAAGGTCAACGGGAAGGACGTGGCCGTGCAGAACGTCTGGGGGATCGCCCGCGGCCGCACGAAGGGGACCCTCATGCTCGTGGCCAACCGCGACGTCCCTCCGCCGGCGACGCAGGGCGCGGGGGACAACGCGTCCGGGGTCGCCGCGCTCCTGGGCCTCGCGGACGCCTTCACCGTGACGGCGCACGAGCACTCCATCATCTATCTGTGTACATCCGGTGACGCCTTCGGAGCACTCGGCGCGAAGGACTTCGTCGCCAGACACCAGACCGACGGTCTCTACGCCGTCGTGGCCCTGCGCGACGTGGCCAAGCGGGACAGCGACGGCGTGAGCCTGGACGGCTGGAGCCCGGTCCCCAGGGCTGCCCCCCCGTGGCTCTGGCTCCTCTCCGCCCCGGCCGCGAGGCGAGACGCCAACCTGCGCGCCAAGCTCCCCACCTTGTCCTCCCAGGTCCTCCGCCTCGCCGTGCCGACCAGCGCCGGAAGCCAGGGACCGTTCGTCGCCGCCGGCGTCCCCGCCATCACGATCTCGTCGTCCGGACCTGCAGCCGCTGCTCAGAACGACACGCTGGACACGGTCTCCAAGGCCACCCTCGCCAAAGTCGGCACCACAGCGCAGGACATGATCATGGCGGTGGACGGGATGGACACGCCCGGAGCACGCAGCTCAGGCGCCGTCTTCCTGACCCGTGGCGCCACGCTGTCCGGCGGCGTGCTGGCCACCGTCCTCGCCACCCTGCTCATCCCGCTCGTCGCGGTCACGGTCGACCTTTTCGCGCATTGCCGCCGGGGCCGCATCCGGCTCGGTCCCGCCTTCAAGCGCGCCGGGCTACACCTCGCACCGTGGCTCGTCATGGTCTCGCTGGTCTACTTCGCGAACCTCGTGGGCCTTCTGCCCAGCAGCCCCGACGCGGTCGTGCCGCCCCACTCGCGGCTCGCCTCGAATCCCCGCTACCTCCGGGTGATCGTCCTGCTCGCGGTCATGCTGGTCGTCTACGCGTATGCCGTCGCTCTCGAACGCCGGATCACACGTCGCCTGACGATCGACCCTCGCGCGACGATCTTCGTCTCGCATCTGCTGCTGGTCGTGATCGCTCTGCTGCTGGTGGTGGTGAACCCCTACACCCTCGTACTGGTCCTGCCGGGTGCGGTCCTCTGGCCGCTGGCACGACCCGGCGGGTGGGCGCGATCCATCCTTCCCGTCTATCTGGGGCTGATCATGGTGCCGGTGCCGCTGGTCTACTACGCCGTCAAGCTCGGCATCGGGTGGCATGTGTGGTGGTACTTCTTCCTGCTCTTCGAGAACCGGACGGTGCCGGCGGCAGCGGTCCTGCTGGCCGTCCTGTTCTTCTCGACCGCCGGCGTGCTGGCGCACACCCTGCACGAACGCGGATCGAGTCCGGGCGCGCTCTCGTGGCCGGCGATCGATCGTCGCGGGCCTGGGCGCATGTCCGACGAGGAGTGGGCCGCGACCGTGGGTGTCGCGCGCCGCGGGATGCGCGACAACGGCAACGTGCGCACACGGTGACCGCGCTCACCGTGACGGGTGACGGGCGACGTCACCCGGGCCGGGGCGACGCGACCCCGGCCCGAGGCGGCCGCCGGCCGGTCAGTATTCTTCCTGCGAGAGCGACTCGTCGATCACCGAGTCTGTCTCGGCGTCCAGTCCGTGGTCGTCGCCTTTGGGCACAGGCTTGTCGCCGCTGTCCCGCGCGAGGAGCGCCGCCTCGCCGCTCATCATGGCGTCGAACGCCTTGGCCTTGAGGCGGGCGCGCGTCTCTTCGATCCGGCGCCGCATCTCGGCCTGATCGATGACCCCTCCCTCGCGGGGCGACTCGGCGGCGGAGTCTTCCGGGGCGACCTCGGCCACAGCCGTCTCAGCACCCGGCGCCTCAGCGACAGACGCCTCAGGGAGCGCCTCCCCGGTCGGAACCGGCGCCTCGAGCGCTTGTTCTTCTATGACCGTCTCGTCAGCCACAGGCTCCTCGACGACCGCAGGCTCCTCGACGACCGGCGACTCCGCCGCTGCCGGAGCCTCCGATGCGGCCGCCCCGGCCTCGTCGAGCACCTCGACTTCCTCGGCGACGACCTCGGCCGGCGCGACCTCGTCGACGACTTCCTGCTCAGCGGCCTCCTGCGCGAACGGCTCGGCCAACTCGGCCTCCAGCGTCTCCCGGGTCTCCTCGATACGCGCCCGAAGATCCTCGCCCGCCGGCTCTTCCGGATGCTGCTCCCAAACCGGGAACGGCCGGGGCGGCGCCTCAGCGACGGCCGCCTCCTCGGCGGTGGGCTGCTCGACGGCGGGCTGCTCGACGGCGGGCTCCTCTGCCGTGGGCTCCTCTGCCGCCGGCGTCTCCGCCACAGGCTCCTCCGCCGGAACCTCCTCCACCGGAGGGCCGGCCACGAGGGGCTCCGCAGGCTCGACGGCGGGCTCCACGGCGACGACCTCGTCAGGCTCCGGCTCGATGGCAGGCTCCTCGTGCACGGGGGCTTCCTCGGGGGCCTCTTCCGCGGCGGGTGGCTCGACGAGCGGCTTCTCGGCGGCAGGCTCCACGGCCACGCTCGGCTCCGCCACCGCAGTGGCCGCGCCGCTCCTGTCTGAGTCGACGTCCCACGAAGCGGCGACGTCAGGCCCCGGATACGCCTCCGGCGGAGCGCCCAGCATCCTGTCGCCGGCCGCGCCCACCAGCTGCTCGCGCAGCTCGCGCCCGCTCTTGGGGGCGACGAGCAGTGCGACACCCGCACCGATCACGAGCCCGAGCAGAAACCTCATCACCTTCATCGCTGCCTCCTAGACCGCTGGCCTGCCAGCCGCACGGGCGCGCGAAGCCGGCGAGATGTACGTCGGAAGATACGTGCCCGAGCTTTACAGTTTACAGCTCTGTATACGGGGGGTCCGGAGTCAAACCTGCCGCCCGCTCAGGCGAGACGCTGTGCCGAGACACTGCCGTCGTCACGGGCCGTCACGAGAGCCACCCACTCCGGCCCCCATTGCTCCGACACGCGACCTGCCGCCTCCGCGAGGGCACTGCTCACATCCTTCCCGACGAACGCCATGAGCGGGAGCATCGGACGGTGCTCGATCTGCACGCGTACGCCCCCTTCGCCCTGCTTGAGGAGGATGGGCTCGGCGCTCAGCCCACGCAGAGAGGCGACACTGGCCGGAGTCAACTCCAGGACCGCTCTTGCGCCGGCTGCGGCCGTCGGACCGTTGTCGAGGTCGGTCTTGACGCGACGGGCGAGATACCAGACGACGACCAGCGCGATGAGCGCGACCACGAGGAACACCAGCACCCAGATGACCGCTCCGCTCATGACCCGCTCTTCCCTTCCTCGTCGCCCTCGCCGCGGACCGATCGCCGACGCTCCTCCTCCAGTCCGGCGGCGAGTGTGGTCTCGACCCCTCGTATCGGCACGTAATAACGTCGTCCTGAGAGCCCCTCCGGAAGATACTGCTGCTCCACCCAGCCCCCACTCGCGTGCGGGTACTTGTACCCCACGCCATGCCCGAGTTCCTTGGCGCCGCGGTAGCTGGCGTCGCGCAGGTGCGGCGGCGGGGGCCGGTTGCCCTCCCGCCGCACGTCGTCCAGCGCCGCATCGATCGCCTTGTACGCGGCGTTGCTCTTGGGCGCCAGGGCGAGATACGTCGCCGCCTGACTCAGGTTGATGCGACACTCCGGAAGGCCGACGTGGTCCACCGCGTGCGCGGCGGCGACCGCGACCTGCAGCGCCTGGGGATCGGCGTTGCCCACGTCCTCGCTCGCGAACACCACCATACGGCGAGCGATGAACCGGGGGTCCTCTCCGCCGGCGACCATGACGGCCAGGTAGTACACGGCTGCGTCCGCGTCGCTCCCCCGCATGCTCTTGATGAAGGCCGAGACGGTGTCGTAGTGGGCGTCGTCGCGTCCGTACGTCACCGGTGACTTCTGGGCCGCGTCCTGGAGGTCGCCCAGCGTGAGGGCGATCGGACCGCCTCCCGCCTCCGCGGAGCGCGATCGCCAGGCGGCCTCCAGTGCGTTGAGCGCCACGCGCGCGTCGCCGTGCGAGACGCCGGCGAGGAAGGCGAGCACTCCCTCACCGAGCGTGACGCCCTTGCCCCCGAGCCCACGATCGGGATCCTGCAGGGCGGCTCTCACGATCGTCTCGACCAGCTCAGGGGACAAGGGCTCGAAGCGGTAGAGTTGACAGCGGCTCAGTAGCGCCGCGTTGACCTCGAAGTACGGGTTCTCCGTGGTGGCGCCGATGAGGGTGACGACGCCGTCTTCGATCGCCGGCAGCAACGCGTCCTGTTGTGCCTTGTTGAAGCGGTGGATCTCGTCGATGAAGAGGATGGTCCGCGCCGCGGTCAGGGCACGCGCCTCGCGCGCGCCCTGGATGGCCGCACGGACGTCGGCCGTGCCCGCATTCACCGCGGAGAGCTGCACCAGGCGGGCGCCGGTCTCGGCGGCGACGAGCCGCGCGAGCGTGGTCTTGCCGCTCCCCGGCGGGCCGAAGAGGATCATGCTGAACGACTGACCGCTCTCTACAGCGGCCCTCAGCACCGTGCCGCTCCCCACGATGTGCTCCTGACCCGCGAACTCCGCCAGCGTGCGCGGCCGCATCCGTGCCGCCAGCGGCGCCGCGGCGGCCGCCTGTTCGGCGTCCAGTGAGAAGAGGTCGTCCATGGAGTCAGTCTACGTCAGGCGCGAGCCGGCCTCACGGCGCGACCTTGTTCTGCTACTATGCGGGGCGATGCGATCGGTGCTCGTGCTGAACACCACCTACGAGCCGCTCAACGTGTGCTCGGTCCGGCGCGCCCTCGTGCTCCTCCTCAAGGGCAGGGCCGAAGTCCTCGAGCAGTCCGGCACCGCGCTGCGCAGCCGACACGCGGTCTTCGAGATCCCCCTCGTGATCCGCCTCACGACCTACGTCCGCCTGCCCCGCCGCACCGCCTCCGTGCACATCTCGCGCCGCGCCGTCTTCGCACGTGACAGGCACCGCTGCCAGTACTGCGGAAGCACGCGGCACCTGACGGTAGACCATGTGGTGCCCCGCTCCCGCGGCGGCGAGGACACCTGGGACAACCTCGTCACCTCGTGCGCGCCCTGCAACCGCAAGAAGGGCGACAGGCCTCTCCACCTGGCCGGCCTGCGGCTCATCCGGCCGCCCCGCCCGCCGGGGCCGACGGCCTTCGTGCTGCTCCAGGTCGACCACGTCCACGAGAGCTGGCGGCCGTATCTGAGCTACGCGTCCTGAGACGAAGGCGGACCCCGGTGCATCGCGCTCCGGGGTCCGCCCTCTCCCTCACGTCCGTCCCGCGCCGTGGCGCGCCGTCACGCCTCCGTTTCGGCGCGCCTGCCGCGGCGGCGCACCACCCTCAGGATCACCAGGCCCACGGCGACCGCCGCGACCAGGACGCCGACCACGAGCGCAGTGTTGGGACCCCCCGCCGTCGCACTCCCGGAGCCCTCAGGATGCACGGCGACGTAGGTGTCGGGCTGCGTGTTGTACCACCAGAGGCCCTGGTCGTTGCCGGCCCGCACCCAGCCGGTCCATTTGCCCTTGTTGGCCGTCTCCAGGTCGAGCGGGTACACCAGCACGATGTAAGGCGACTCCCGGTAGACGATCTCCTGCATCCGCTGGACGAGGGCGATGCGCTCCTGCAGGTCGATCGTCGTCTGCTGCTCGAGGAAGAGCTCGTCGAACTCGGCGTTGGACCAGTTGCAGTCGCTCCAGCTCTCGATGGAGCCGGTGGTGAGCACCGAGAGGATGAAGTTCGGGTCCACGTCGCCGCCCCAGCCCCAGATGAACATGTCGAAGTCCGGGGCGAAC
>Ga0123327_1002647_pt1 | contig 13666 bp, 11 predicted proteins | sample BioC13SIPDNA_4_FD_89701 | JGI IMG/M metagenome (GOLD analysis project Ga0123327, IMG submission 89701) | Anaerobic biogas reactor microbial communites from Washington, USA - Biogas_R1_B C13 SIP DNA | ecosystem: Engineered > Bioreactor > Anaerobic > Unclassified | place: Washington, USA...
TAAGCAAATTTGCGGGTACTTGTTCCATAAAAACAGCTTCCTTTCTCGACTGAATTGTTTATCTCAATTCTTGCCAGATTGGAAGCTGCTTATTCTTATTTACACAAAATTCGATGGGGTCTCGCTTTTGAGTAAGTCCAAAGCGGTTTTTTTCAATGCTCTCACCTGATTCTAATGAAATATATAGTACTTGTAATTGAACCTGTAATTACAGATTTTATAGTATCACAAATATATCAAATAATCAAGCATATTGCACAAATACTACCATGTAAATTTATTTATTATATGCAATATAACAAAATATTATATTTTTGTAGTTTTGTTGTACCCTATGACATGATGCGCCTTCTTTTAGTGGTACGACTTCTATTCGTTCTATTCAAAAGCCATCTTGACATTAGTACAAAGATGTTTTAATATTTCTTTGTACTCCAAGGATTTATACTAGCAATAATATAAACTATGTAGCCTTAAATGAAAGAGGATGTACTTTATGGAAAAGATTGACCTGAATATTACTGTTGATAAAGAAACACTGGAGAAAGCTACCGAAATTTTTGAAAAACTGGGCCTAACAATTGAAGAGGCTATTTCAATATACCTAACACAAGTGGTTGCAATGCGAGGAATCCCGTTTCCATTGACTCTAAATTGATAAGAATAACACACAAAAGCAGGGAATATGCTTAACCCCTGTAAAGCCAAAATCTCCATGCATAAATTGCATGGAGATTTTATATACCTAACGCATCCTTTAATCTGTTTTGTGGGCCCACTTTCGGATTGATAAACACAGCTTAAAGGACAAAAGGGTATGAAAAGTTCCGCACTTGGTATGTTGACCCTAGATAATGCAAAGATGCTGATTTAGGAATACAACAACTCAGACCATCGAGGGCTTATCAGGACGCGAAGCACAAAATTCACAATATTGGTTTCCGCATTTGGCTTCGAGCCACTCGTCACACGATTTACAGAAATATGCGTCATACTTACAATTATAGGATGACGGTTTACCACAATGCGGACAGGCGTAGGGCATCGTCTTAAGATTCGTGGGAGTATCCAACGGGGAGTTGAGTTTAATTTTTTTAATCATAAAATAGTATCCTTTCGAAAATGTTATGGTGAATTTGATACTTGACTTCATTTAAGCTGCTAAGTAAGGGATTACTCGTTTGATGCGAGGGGGACCGCGTTTTTAGAAAAGTTTGTACTACCCCTGTCCACTGTGTCCAGAGAATAGCACCCGTAAAAAGAATGCCGGTCGATGTTATTCTCATTTTCGCACATTTTATGGACTTTAAGGTCCAGGCCGATGATAAATTTCTTCTTGGAATGGTCTGGCAGCGTTTTACGTTTTATATCTGCGATTTTGCTGACTTCCTCGTTGAATTCCTCTTGGCTTTCTGCGTGAAGATTGTTATCGTCACACCACTCCTTGTAAGAATCGTAAGCCTCTGTCGTCGTGCAGTGATATTTACCAGGTTGGAGTTCTACCATCTCTTCGGAAATGAACTGCTGTACATTAATAGTTTTCGCCTTATAGGTATCAATTGCTTCCTTAATGCTCTTCGGGAAGTCTTTGACGCTCCTGACACATTGCTTTTGGTACCCTTCAAGCGACCATTTCAAAATTGCGGACTTCGAATCTTCTGTGATAAGGAGTTCTTTCAGACCTTTATCCTGTTCGTCTTCAGTAAAATGATGTTCAAAGGGTATCATAATAATTCGTCCGGAATCAAACACCGTCTTATCCGTGATTTCAGGTAGATAATTGGTGCTCATAACGATTTTACCGTTCATCTGGAATTCGAATGAGCCCTGATAGAGAAAGCGTGCTGTAATGGTGTCTTCGCCGGTAACGGCTTTTATAAATGCCTCGTTAAGCTTGAAACATTTTTCCGGTTCTGGCACGTTTATAAAACGGCAACCTGCCAGTCGCGCAACATTTTCACTCGCTGCACCCGAGCGTGCAGACTGTCCTTTGGCAAAAGTGTTCGGCATAGCGGTTACTGCATAATCGCCGAGTACTGTGGTCAATGAATGGACAAACACACCCTTTCCGTTTCGGCCGTCCCCGTAGAGAATAAAAAAGCATTCCTCTTTGGCGCGACCCGTCAAACTGTACCCAACCATACGCTGGAGGTACTCTGCCTTTTCACGAGTTTCGCCGATTATGTCGGGGATTGTCTGTGAAGGGCGCTCAACTCGCATAATTGATTCACATATGTCATTAAAGAAAGTGCAGTCTGCGGTGGCGTCATAATCTGCATTAGCACATTTGGTTAGATAGTCTTTGGCTCTGTGTTCCCGGAATCTGTAGCTATCATTTAAAAGCTCAATGGTTCCGTTGCGGCAATTGAGGAGCATGGGATTGGCATCAAAGCTATCAAATGACACAGGCATAAGAACCGAGGCTACATTATAAACAGCGTTGTGTGTCCTTGCTTTTTGCCAGTTTCTAGCCCCCTGATACAGAGGGTCGTTCGTATCTTGTGTAATACTGCTTATATATATATCGACCGCCTCTGCAAGACGGAAAATGAGATTTCTGACGTAATTGTCTGCATTCTCAATCCATCTTATCCCATTGTAAGCCAGCCACTCTTTTTTCTCTTTGCAGAATAGGACCTTATCATCGAACAAATAGGCAAATAACTGTCCATTGAACAAATCATTTAAGACAAAATTACCAGTATATTCCCAAAAGAACTTTTCGACTATATCAACGAGTTCATCTGCTTCAGGGAGTTCCAAGCAGTTGAGGATATCGGGCTCTGTATTTATCGTGAGCGTTGACTGAATGTCCGTGTTGCTGATGTTTTCTATATCATTATTGTTTGTTATCATGTTAAATCTACCTTTCAGAATTGATTTTGAAAGACACGTTTACCGTGTACTTATATTGATTGAATTAATTTGGACATGGAGGACAGGGGGTAAAATAAACTTTTTATAAATTCATTTTTTCAGTGTTCGCATTCTTACATCCCATCCGCTACAGTTCCTGAGCAGCCGCGTTTCGGCAGCCCGTTGTTTCCATGCTGACTCGCTCGGGCTTATTGTAGCTGTCATCGCGCACTGGCTTGGTCGTGCGCTCGAGCCGAAACTGTCGTGGCGCGCAAACATGGAAAGTATCAATCACGGAAGAGACTATTCAATTGTTAAGGTGCATGGGCAAGCTGCGCAGCAAAAAGGCGGGAGAGCCAGTCCGCTTTCCCGCCAAAAAACAAAAACAGCAAAGCCCGGATACCTGACTATCTGGCTTACAGACCCCAAAAGGCCACAATAAGCCATATAGTACTCATTTCCTAGCGTTGCTGTTAAGAACAACATTATTAAATTTTGATTCAAGGCGGCTGACATAGTCGCTTCCTTGAACGCCTATATATTATAGCACGAAATCTTCACTTTTGCAAGATAAACTTTATTTTAACAAAAATTATAAACTTTATAATTCATTTGATAATTTGAATTGCTTTTATATAATACCGGATAAGATTCTCACCGAAAGGGCATTTATTTTCAATATGTACCATGGTACATGCACTCCGACATGGAGATAAAAGCTCCTCGTTTTTAGTATAACCCAGAGCTATAAGACTGCATTTTAATAACAGTTACGACTAATGTACCATGGTACATACACTCCGATATGGAGACAAAAGTTCCTCGTTTTTAGTATAACCCAGAGCCATAAGGCTGTATTTCAATAACAGTGACAATGAATGTACCATGGTACATACTCCCTACCATGAAGATAAAAGCATTTTGTTTTTATCTCCGAAAGTATGTACTACGGTACATACTTTCCGCTACAGAGACAAAAGCGCATCGTTTTCAATATAACCCAGAGTCATAAGGCTGCATTTTTATAACAGTGACGATGAATGTACCACGGTACATTCCCACCTATAGGTAAGATATGTATTAATCGACAAATACCTGTAGCGTAGTTGTCAATTGTCTTCCCGGGGAACGGATATAATCCCCGTTGTAGTACATTGCAGTTGACCCCCCGCCATCGAGGTTCAGGGCATCAACACAGCCTAATGATAACATTAGCTCACGCATCTGCTGTATAGTAGCTGCTCCGACGGATACGAGAACAATCTTACCGTTGTACAGGGTCCCGATTGCTGTTCTCGATGTTGAGGCGGTGGTAAACCTCGCCTCATTAAAGCCCGGGTCAAGATATGTCTCTATTGCGCCATCCTTCACAAGCCTAGGAGCTCCAGAAACAACAGATACTACATTGTCAAAAGTAAAGCCTTCCTCGTCAGCTTTAAATAGGTATGGAGTCAGCTTTACCCTGTCTCCGACTTCCGGGGCATAATAATAGGTAGTAGACGTGTATTCACGGCCTAACCACATGAGATATCCATTTGAAGGTATGCTAAGGACATTTTCTGCATAGCACGGTGCAACATTAGTGATTACATTATCCTCAATTACCACGATAGTTCCGTCACACTTGATTTTCAGGCTCGAACCATATGCTGGCGTATACACAACAGAATTAAAATTAGTCTGCTGTATAGAGTTTAGCTCATAGCATGGCCAGTTTTTTGTTTCGCTACCCGGAACTGCTACACGATAGAAAAATGCAGGTTTTCCTACTACGACTTTATTGTCTGAGGTAATGCCAAACGAAGACAAGCCGGAAACACCATACATGAACTGACCATTGCATACTACATGTCCAATAGGTATTTTAAAGCTGTTGTAAGCCTCGAAGAAGTTGCTGTTTATAACGGCTTTTGCTCCTGACCGAGATGCTATATTTGAAAATGAGTCTGTGGAGCCTATAGTGTTATTTACCAGTGCCGACTTTACCCTTACCCTCGGATTATTAAGGTTTACTGTAACAATGTCTGCTGTAACATTTCCCGAAGCAAGCGGGACGGTTTTGCGCATGTAGTCCACTGTTGAGCTATCATACGGTATGTATGTATAAGCGACATGGGCATCGAATACTCCGTTTGCCTTACCGTCCTTTTCTGTAAAGACCCCTTTAGCTGCCAGTTTTCGAGCAAGACTTCTTGATTCCCCTTTTAGCGGCATCGTCAGTGCAAAGTATGATGAATCTACCATATCCCCGCGATTAAATAATGCAAACGAAAGTGCGGAGGCCGATTCTTTTGTCATAAGTCCAAATTCGGCGGAATCCGATAGCGCTGTATTCCATGAAAAGTCGCCGTTCCCGTCATTATACCCAAGAGCTCTAAGAATAAAAGTAACGTAGCTTTTGGCATCAAGTTCTGCATCCGGGTTGAAAGTAGAACTGCTTGTCCCTTTTGTATATCCCTTGGACATGGCATACCCTACATATTTATCAGCCCAGGCAGGCACATCGGAAAACTCATGTGTTTCGTTATAGGCGAGTGCGTCATCTTCCTCACCCAATAAGCGAATTAGCATTATAAGCCCTTGAATACGTGTTGGGGTACTATCAAGGTCGTATCCCGCATTTGTCCCTCGAAACAGACCGAGGTTGAAAAGTGCGTCAGCATGGTTAATGGATTTTTCGCTGCTTCCGGAAGCCATCGCCGGAACCGAAAAGACAAAGGATAGAATAACTATTGCTACAATTAGTTTTGCAGTGTGCTTTCTCATGTGCTTACCCCTCTTTTACAAATTTTACCTCTATCTTATTAATACTACCCTTTTATAAAAAAACAACAATATTTAATAGAACTTACAGTTAAAAATCACCGGAATCTTAATTTATTCAATACAAAGTTTTTGTGCTTTTTATTGGATATTCATTACTTTTATGATACTATTGTAAATAAATTACATGGTTGTTATAATTAGAAATATACTGCTTTATTAGATATAGATTTCATCAGTACGCTTTATTGTACAGTACATATGATACAATCAACTTACAAGCTACCTATATTGTAAGAGTAACTGTAAGTTTCCGGGTGAAAAAGAGAAAATTGTTGCGTTTACTTCTGCAAAAAAGCCTATTGCCAGTTTTGCTATATACAACAGCATCTAATACAAAAACTAGAACATCGAGGGAAACATCCTTCTCTGAGATGTTACTCGTCGCGTAAGAAACGTAAAAGATGTCGAAGTAAAATTTTTTAGTGATGACTTTTTCATTCAACGACTGTATAAGGGCGAGTTTTGCTGAATATATCATCACTTCGATGTCTTGTTTACTAATAGATAGCCCGCATGATAATGAATGCTTACGAGGAGATAAACAATGTCAGATAATAGAAAAGAGCAGCAGCGTGCAGAGCTACACCGCACCATCTGGAATATTGCAAACGACCTGCGTGGAAGTGTGGACGGCTGGGACTTTAAGCAGTACGTCCTTGGTATGTTGTTTTACCGTTACATATCCGAGAACCTATCAAACTATATAAATGCTAACGAACACGAGGCCGGTGACGCTACATTTGATTATGCTAAGCTGCCAGACGAAGTGGCAGAGCAGGCGCGCGAGGAACTTGTCACAACAAGGGGCTTTTTCATCTTGCCCAGCGAGCTTTTTGAAAATGTACGCCGATATGCCGCAAACGACGAGAACCTTAACGAAACCCTGGAAAAGATATTTAAGAACATTGAAGCCTCAGCTCAAGGTACAAACAGCGAGGAAAACTTCAAAGGCTTGTTCGACGATATAGATGTCAACAGCAATAAGCTGGGAAGCACTGTAGCAAAACGCAACGAGAAGCTTGTAAAGCTTATGAATGGCGTTGGCGAGATGAAACTAGGCGATTATAAGGATAATACGATTGATGCTTTTGGCGATGCTTATGAATTCCTAATGGGCATGTACGCCTCAAATGCCGGTAAGAGCGGTGGTGAATACTACACACCGCAGGAGGTCTCCGAACTGCTTACCCGACTTACATTAGTAGGTAAGACCGAGGTCAATAAGGTGTATGACCCCGCCTGCGGCTCTGGCTCACTGCTTTTGAAGTTTGCTAAAATTTTGGGCAAAGAAAATGTGCGACAAGGATTTTTTGGGCAGGAAATCAACATTACTACTTACAACCTCTGCCGTATCAACATGTTCCTGCATGACATCGATTATGACAAGTTTGATATAGGACACGGAGATACTCTAACAGACCCGCTCCATTGGGATGACGAGCCCTTCGAGGCTATCGTTTCTAATCCGCCTTACTCTATTAAGTGGGACGGAGACAACAATCCGCTTTTAATAAACGACCCGCGTTTTTCGTCAGCAGGAGTTCTTGCGCCGAAATCAAAGGCTGACCTTGCCTTTATCATGCACAGTCTTTCTTGGCTTGCCACTAACGGTACGGCGGCGATAGTCTGTTTTCCCGGCGTGCTTTACCGTGGTGGCGCAGAGCAGAAAATAAGGAAGTATCTCATCGATAACAACTTTGTAGATTGCGTGATTCAGCTACCGGATAACCTGTTCTACGGCACGAGTATTGCAACCTGCATTATGGTGCTTAAAAAGTCTAAGAGTGAGAACAGCACCCTGTTCATTGACGCTTCCCGCGAGTTTGTTAAGATAACCAACAGCAACAAAATGACGGACGAGAACATTGCGAAAATTCTTTCCGCCTATGAAGCCAGCAAGAATGAAGACTATTTCTCCTACCTAGTAGAAAACGATAAAATTGCCGAACAGGATTATAACCTTTCCGTTTCCGCATATGTAGAGCAGGAGGATAAGCGGGAGGTTGTGGATATTAAAAAGCTCAACGCGGAGATTAAGGAAATTGTAGCCCGGGCGCAACTGTTGCGTGAGGAAATCGATAAAATTATTGCAGAAATTGAGGTAGGGGCATGACTGATGAATTTCAATTCTTGATTTATCGCTCTGTCGAAGAAGATGTTTCTGTCAACGCCGTCATAAGAGACGAGACAATATGGCTTACGCAAAAAGCTATGGCTGAGTTGTTTGGTGTACAAACACCCGCTATCAGCAAGCATTTAAAAAACATCTTTGAAGAGGGTGAACTAAATGAAAAAGTGGTTGTTTCCAAAATGGAAATAACCACTTTACACGGTGCAATACCGGATAAAACCCAAACTAAAGATACAAAATTTTATAATCTTGATGCAATCATTTCCGTTGGATACCGTGTGAATTCAAGGCGCGCCACACAGTTTCGTATCTGGGCTACTGGAGTACTAAAGGAATATATGACCAAGGGCTTTGCGCTGGATGATGAGCGGCTCAAACAGGGCAAAGTGGCATTCGGCAAGGACTATTTCCGGGAACTATTGGAGCGTGTTCGCTCGATTCGTGCCAGCGAGCGCCGCATCTGGCAGCAAATTACCGATATTTTTGCTGAGTGCAGCATTGACTATGATAAGGATTCTGATATCACCCATGACTTTTATGCCATGGTGCAAAATAAGTTCCACTATGCCATCACCGGTCAGACTGCGGCCGAAATTGTTCATTCCAAGGCAGACCGCACCAAGGAACACATGGGGCTGACTACATGGAAACACGCACCTGAGGGGCGGATTTTGCAGTCTGATGTGACCGTTGCGAAGAACTACCTGGAAGAAAAGCAAATCCGTCAGCTGGAACGGGCGGTCACCGGCTATTTTGATTATATTGAGGACTTGATTGAGCGGGAAAATACCTTCACCATGGAGGAGTTTGCCACCAGTGTCAACGAATTTTTAGCGTTCCGTAAATATGAGATTTTGCATGACAAGGGAAAAATCTCCAAGCAGATGGCAGAAGCCAAAGCTAAGACGGAATATGCAGCATTTAACAAAACGCAGAAAATTACATCCGATTTTGACCGTGAGGTCAAACGGCTGCTGGAGCGAGGTGATACACAGTGAGCCGACTGGATGAATTGATTGCCAAGCTTTGCCCCGATGGGGTGGAGTATAAAGCGCTTTCTAATATCTGCAAAATTTCCAACGGAAAAGACCATAAAGGATTAGCTGATGGTAGTATCCCTGTATATGGCTCTGGTGGAGTTATGCGTTATGTTGATACTTTTATCTATAACAAACCATCTGTTTTAATACCACGAAAAGGGTCACTCGGAAATCTCTTTTTTTTGGACGTACCCTTTTGGAGTGTTGATACAATTTTCTATACAGAAATAAATGAAACCCTGATATTACCTAAGTTCATGTACTATTATCTCGCAAACCAGCATTTAGAAGATTTGAACACCGCCGGAGGTGTGCCGAGCTTAACTAAAGCCGTGTTGAATAAGGTCGTAATTCCTGCACCCCCTCTTCCAGTCCAGCAAGAGATAGTCAATATCCTTGATAAATTCACTGCGCTAGAGGCGGAGCTGGAGGCAAGGAAGGAACAGTATGAATACTACCGAGACAAACTTCTGACATTTAAGGAGAAATTGTCATGAGTACCTATAACATCGTTGCCTCAACGAGCGAGGAAACTGTTGTAACCGAATATACCCCCGATTCAAAATGCAGTACGGACTATCAGAGCGAGGCGGAGCTTGAAAAGGATTTTATTATTCGTCTCTGTGCTCAGGGATACGAACACATAAATATAAATAACGAAGCGACGCTGATAAAAAATCTGCGCCGCCAACTCGAGATACTCAACAACTATACCTTTTCGGATGATGAGTGGGATAGGTTCTTCACACAGAATATCACCGGAGCGAACGAGGGTATCGTTGAAAAATCACGCAAAATTCAGGAAGACCATGTGCAGATACTTAAGCGCGACGACGGTAACACAAAGAATATACTTCTTATTGACAAAAAGAACATACACAACAACCGCCTGCAAGTGCTCAACCAGTACGAAGAGGCGGGCGGAACACATGAAACACGGTACGACGTGACTGTACTTGTAAACGGCCTGCCGCTTATACATATAGAGCTAAAGCGCCGTGGTGTAGATATCCGCGAGGCATTCAACCAGATAAAGCGCTATCAGCGTGACAGCTTTTGGGCAGGTTCAGGACTTTACGAATATGTTCAGATTTTTGTCATCTCAAACGGAACACATACTAAATATTACTCAAATACTACACGTAATCAGCATATTAAGGAATCCGGCAGCGGTCGTAAAAGCAAAAAGACCAGCAATAGCTTTGAGTTTACAAGCTACTGGGCCGATGCAAATAACCACGTGATTGCGGACCTAACTGACTTTACCAAGACCTTTTTCGCCAAACACACTATTTTGAATATTTTGACTCGTTACTGTGTGTTTACATCTGAGGAGTTGCTTTTGGTCATGCGGCCTTATCAAATTGCAGCGACTGAGCGGATTTTAAGCCGCATAGAGATTTCCACCAACTATAAAAAAACCGGCACCGTAGAAGCAGGCGGATACATCTGGCATACAACAGGCTCGGGCAAAACCTTAACTAGCTTTAAAACTGCGCAACTTGCCGCGGCTCTACCATATATTGATAAGGTGCTTTTTATAGTTGACCGCAAAGACCTTGACTACCAGACAATGAAAGAGTATGACCGATTCGAGAAGGGCGCGGCCAATAGCAACACCTCTACTAGGGTATTGCAAAAGCAGCTTGAGGACCCCGATGCCCGTATTATTATTACAACCATTCAGAAGTTGGATGTATTCATAGGGAAAAACAAGGGGCATGACATATTTAAAAAACACATCGTCCTAATTTTCGACGAATGCCATCGCTCTCAGTTTGGGGAAATGCATCAGAAAATCACAAAGGCTTTCAAAAACTATCATCTCTTTGGCTTTACCGGCACACCGATTTTTCCCAAGAATGCAGGGAGCGGCGGGAATCCGATTTTGAAAACGACTGAGCAGGCGTTTGGTGACAAGTTGCATACATACACTATCGTGGATGCTATCAACGATGGCAACGTACTTCCTTTCCGCATCGACTACGTCAATACGGTGAAGGAAAAGGACAATATAGATGATACGCAGGTTCAAGCTATCGATATTGAAAAAGCTATGTCCGACCCGAAGCGTATCAGCGAGGTAACCAATTATATCCTTGACCACTTTGACCAGAAAACTAAACGTAGCAACTTCTATTCGCTCAAAGGACAGCGCGTTGCAGGCTTTAACTCCATTTTTGCGGTATCGTCTATTCCAATGGCAATGAAATATTACACCGAGTTCAAACGACAGTTGGAAAAACAAAATCGAAACCTTACGGTTGCAACTATTTTCAGCTTCAGTGCAAACGAAGATGACCCCGAGGATACTTTGCCGGACGAGGGATTTGAAACGGACAAGCTGGATAAAACCTCCCGCGATTTTCTTGATGCAGCAATTGCTGATTATAATGAGATGTTCAGCGTTAGCTATGACACATCGGCAGATAAATTCCAGAATTATTACAAGGATGTTTCTTTACGCGTAAAAAATCGTGAAATTGACCTTCTGATAGTGGTCAATATGTTTCTTACTGGTTTTGATGCCACAACGCTGAATACGCTATGGGTAGATAAAAACTTGAGGCAACACGGGCTTATTCAAGCATTTTCCCGTACTAACCGAATCCTTAACTCTGTCAAAACCTTTGGAAATATTGTTTGTTTCCGAGACCTTAAGCAGGCTACCGATGATGCTATAGCTCTCTTTGGAGACAAAGAGGCAGGCGGTATTGTACTGCTGAAAACATATGATGACTACTATAACGGCTATGAGGAAGATGGTAAGTATAAGCCGGGGTATGCGGAGCTAATATCAACTCTTGAAAACATGTATCCGCATGGGCAACCTATTATTGGCGAAGAAAAACAAAAGGACTTTATTCGACTCTTTGGTGCAATTCTTAGGCTAAAAAATATTCTTACTGTATTCGATAGTTTTTCTGGTAATGAAATTATGTCCGAGCGTAATTTTCAGGATTACCAGAGCATCTACATCGACCTATATCAAGATTTCTCAAAAGCTAAAGACGCAGACAAAGAAAACATAAACGATGATATCGTATTCGAAATTGAGCTAATTAAGCAGATAGAAGTAAACATTGATTACATTCTTATGCTTGTGGCAAAATATCATGCATCCAACTGTACTGACAAGAGTATTCTAACTGCAATTGATAAAGCTGTCAGCTCCAGCATTGAACTGCGAAGTAAAAAAGCGCTTATTGAGAAATTTGTCGAGCAGGTAAACACATCTACTCAGGTAGACGACGACTGGCGTACTTTTGTAATGGAGCAAAAAGAAAGTGATTTGTCAGAAATCATCGAAGATGAGAAACTAAAGCCAGATGAAACAAAAAAGTTTGTAGCTGGCTCGCTTCGCGATGGCGCGATGAAGACCACCGGTACAGACATTGATAAAATTTTGCCGCCAGTTTCACGCTTTGGGGTAGGGAATAGGTCAGCTAAAAAACAGGGTGTTATAGAGAAGCTTACAGCTTTCTTCGAGAAATACCTTGGGCTTGGTTGATTTCGTATATAGAAACAAGATAACGGGCAAACAGGCTTACAAAATGGAAGTCTACGTAAGTTATAATCGCTACATTCAGAATAATATTAATCAACAGCTCGCTTCCAAAGATTATCCTCTATGTTATTTTAAAAATGGACAGGCTGCAGAGCTAAATTTTGTTCTCCAAAAAGAAAATAATATTATTGGAATTGAGGTTGTAAAGGGAGAGAAAGTAAAATCTCGAAGCTTAAACATTTTTAGCATCACAAACAATCCCTCATATTCAATTTGTCTATCTCTTGAAAACTTTACATAAAAAGATGGGCTAAAATCTGTACCACTATATGCTGCATTCTGTATATGAAACAACTCTTTGAACCCCTTGTATCCTTCTGCAAATAAAGAAAAAACTATTTTTTTCATGTCATTATTCCCAAAAAACAGATGTTGTCAAAGGCTGATACAACCAACTTACTGGTAAAGGAGCTATAGGGTATGGAAGATTATAAATTTACCGCAGAAAAATTTATTGAGAGCGATGGCTCTGTTACATTATCTCTAAACGAAATTGACCTTGTAGAAAATGCGCCTACAGAGGATGAAGCTAAAATTGCCATGGGAAAAGCTATGCTTGAATATGCTAATGATTATTATCAAGAATTTGAATTATGGAGTAAGGCTCCAAACCGGAAGCACCATATTCCTTATGTTCAAAAAGCTCTAAACTATAATGATGAAGAAAAAATAGCTGCTGATATTTCTGTTGAAGAGCACAACTGATGACATGTAAAAATCTGAGTTAAACTTCCCACCGATTTCCATGGTAGTGGTCGGTGTGGTCAGGGCAAAAATGGAGTTATCATGCATAATTGTTATCTATCTTTTTCTGTACCCAAGTTGTACCGTAAAATCATAATTGTACCATTTGTGTACAGTTTCACTTGCCTTTCGCACGAACTTGCACAAAGCCACTGTAAGTAAAATTACCAGCAACATTAAGAAAACTTAAGCTAAAAAAGCCCAATTTAAGATACAAGAGCTATCTTTTTAAACTCATAACCCGAAGGCTATGGAAGATTTCTAACCTTTTTCGCAAATTCGGAACATCTACTCAAAACAATAAACTATTAACATTTTTTCAATACCAGTTGCTACCCTCTAATAGATTAGAAATGCTAATCTTATCATGCTTGTGAATAGAAACTGCCCCAAACTCCGTAGAAATTGAAAGCGACAGCTCCAAGTAATTCTGATAGAATAAAGTTGACAAGACAATAAACAATCAGAATGAGAAAAAGGAGCTGTCACAATGAAAGTATA
>Ga0123327_1002651_pt1 | contig 13651 bp, 11 predicted proteins | sample BioC13SIPDNA_4_FD_89701 | JGI IMG/M metagenome (GOLD analysis project Ga0123327, IMG submission 89701) | Anaerobic biogas reactor microbial communites from Washington, USA - Biogas_R1_B C13 SIP DNA | ecosystem: Engineered > Bioreactor > Anaerobic > Unclassified | place: Washington, USA...
AAATCGTGAACTCTGATGGTAACATAGCCGAGAGAGATGTTACGGCATATGCTTTTTACGGCGGTAGTTCAAGGCAGCTGGAGTGGGGATGGCATCCAGTTTGTTTCCTTGATACAAGAACGTTAGAAGGTATTTAATAAATCTTATTTTATTGTTTTTATAAAGGGGCATAAAACCCCCTTTATTTTTATGGAGAAATTTAAGGAGGTTATTAAATGCGTAAAAAGATGGTTTTATTCATAATGATGGTGTTGCTTGTATGTATGACGCATCCAGCTTTTGCTGATATGCAACCGATATTTGAAACGGTTAATGCTGAAAAGGTTGCGAGGCTTAATAAAGATTCTAGCTGGGATACAATGACCGCTGTTGCCAACCCCGACAACACCTTCAAGCAAGTTGAATACTATGTCAAGTCCACCGGTGCCACCAGTGGTATAAGATATCGCACGAAAGAAATCACATTTAAGGCAGGTCAATATGGACCTGGAAGCTTGGGAGCTGCAGAATTCCGTTCAAACACTCCCGGTCCCGGAGAAACTATCTACGATAAAGTAATTTTGCCGAGAGACTTCTTCCGTGGGCTTTTGGGAAGTACCATCCCTAACGGTCCTCAATTAGTAGGAGAAGCGTTAGATACTGAAAACTACTTGTATGTCGGAGCCATTTTAGAAATATATAACGCCAACACAGGCCAGGTACTTGAAACTATTACCAGTGAAGAAGAATGTCAAACAAAGGGAGCCGCGCAGGGATTTGGCCCAAAGGACATAGCGGACATGAAGTCCCGCTGGCAGCAAGTACCTTTGCGAACAGCACCATCTCCAGACTTCTTCCCGACCCCCGAAGGTTCTAACCAATGGCGGGAAGAATACAAAGACCCCAATAAAGGAGCAAAAACATACAGTTATAAGCAAGGCGCAACTGAAATAACTTTCCCTGTAACCCTTCGCAACGCTGGTGAAAAAGCCATAACCGATTTCCGGGCAGTATGGTTCGGTCAAGGCAATGATCCCGTCATGGGATGGCAGGAAAAGCGGCAAACTTGCAACTGTTTAAAGAGCACAATCTACTGGATTGAATTGTTTAATCGGTTGTAGTTATGAAATTCTGATACAATAATGGGTAAATATGTTACTATTATTGGCAGATGGTACCTTAAATATAGAAAAGAAGGAGTTTGTATATGTTGTGTCGATGATTTGGCTAAGCGATTTTAGTGAACTACTCACGACCGAAATCGTGAGTAGTTCATATAATCCATAGTTAGGAATGAGGATTATGGGAAAGTATCTTAATATCGTAAAATATTGGAGAAATAGTCTTGCTGATGCGGAAAAAGTTAATCCTTCAAGTATACAAAGAGATATACAGGTTGAAACTAAGCAAGTTGAGGAGAACGCATTAACAGAAAAGATTTTTGATAAAGTGTATGACGAAGCGACAAAATCAAGGGGAAAAGACGAAGAAGAAGAACTAAATTTAAGCAAGGGTATTGAGGTATTGATATGTCCATTTTACTATCAAGTAGTAAATTTTCACACAAAAACAATAAGCACCCTCGCACAAAAAATTTACCCCTTATGGATGCCAGCCAAAATATTTGAAGATGGGCATTTAGAGCCAAACAATGATAAGCCGTGTTGGATACCCCGGAACTATTTAAGCCCCAGCACTGATGTCAACTCTCCGATAATAGGAGAACTGGCAGATTTGGAAAAATATTTAATTAATAATCCTATTGAAGATTACGGCACTGACTGGCATAAGGAATTAACCTATTCGATGGACATGTATAATGCTGTAGTAACCGATAATATTGAGTATTACGAAAGAATTAACAGAGCAGTAATTATAGTGGACGATGTCCCGGGAAATACAACCCGACATATTGTCTATGCTATGGATTATCTAATTCGAAAAGCACAAATACCTAATCTTCTGCGAACCCTTTGTTGTGTTTCTGCACGTCAAGAAAAGCCACTTCTTTCACCAGAAACGCATATTAAATACTCTTCTCTTCATTTGGGTCAGATGAATTACGAGTTTCCATTGTCTGAATCACAAAGGGAAGCTCTGCATCATTTTTTTGATATTTATGATTATGAAATTTTAGCTGTCAATGGGCCGCCTGGTACTGGGAAAACAACATTAATACACAGTATTATAGCCAGCTTATGGGTTAAGGCTGCTTATGAAAATAGCAATAAACCTCCCATTATTGCAATAGCTTCAGCCACAAATCAAGCTGTAACCAATGTTATTGATAGTTTTTCGAGGGTATTTAATAGTAGTAAGCTGGCTACAAATAAAGAAGCGAAGGATCGCTTGCGTCGATTTATCAACTCACGGGGAGATATAGAGCAATTTTCTGCAAGATGGTTGCCTGATGTTTGTAGCTATGGTTTATATTTAGCTTCGTCAGGAAAATATAAAAAGAATAGCGATAATACTGACTGGCAAATTACTAATACAATGGAAGCCGGATTTCCAAGCAGGGAAAACGATTCCAATTATGTTGAAAATGGAACAAAATATTTTCTTGAAAGAGCCAGCAGTTACTTTGGTGAAGATATTGAAAACCTTGATACAGCTAAAAAACACATACACAAAGAATTAGAAAAAGCAGTCAGGGCAATAGAAAACATTGTTGATTCAAGAGCTGAATTATACAGGGTCATAAAAACAATATTTACGCAGTTTCCAGATTTAGATCAAAATGAAGAACTAGAATCTCAACTTACAAACAAACTATATGTATTAAAACAAGTTCGAGGAGAATTAAATGATAAGCACAATAAAGAAAAAGACAATTATTTGAATACTCAAGCTATCATAAATTCTTATAAAGAGGATTTTAGTCAGTGGAAAAAACACATAAAAGCATGTTCTTGGTGGCTAAAAATATATTCTAGTTTTTCATCACACGGAAAATGGCGCGTTCAATTACGCAACAAAGACTATATTTTATCTCAAAAAAACTTAACAGGGAAAATTAAAAGTCTTGATCAGTATTTAGATGGTATCACAGAAAAGCAAGGCGATGATATTTTTTGGGAATTGATAGCTGATGAGGAAAAAGTTTTGAAGGAAATTGAAGAACAGGTAGATAAAATACTATCTCAAAAAGAACATATTGAAAAACAACACAATGAGCTAAAAGAACACCAACTTAATTTGGAGCAAGCTCAAGATGAGTGGGAGCAATACATAATATGTTATGGTTTATCTCCTAAGAAAGAAGAATGGATGGAATCCCTGGATGTTTCATTGCGATTTTTGGCTTTTCTGTGGGCAACACATTATTGGGAAGCGAGATGGCTAGAAGCAGCCAAGAAACTTATAGAAAAAAACCAAAAAAGAAACTCATATCAAAATACCGTCAATGACAAGTATCATAGATATGTCATGCTTACTCCGGCCATGGTTACAACGCTATATATGCTGCCCGGATATTTTAAATATTATGACGGCGCGATCAATGTTCCATATGTCAATTTTATTGACTTACTTATTATTGACGAAGCTGGGCAAGTGCTTACTGATGTTGTGTCCGCATCATTTGCATTAAGTAAGAAAGCGCTTGTATTGGGTGATGTGCAGCAACTAGAACCAGTCTGGAGCCTTCCTCCTCATGTTGATATTGGAAACCTGAAAAGATATAGAATAATTGAAAAAGATGGGGAATTCCTAGATGTTGTTAAGCAAGGAATTACATCTTCCCAAAACAGTTTAATGGAATTAGCACAAAATGCTTGCAAGTATCATAAAACATATCCCGGTGGTAGACCTTATCCAGAGCGGGGGATGTTCTTGTGCGAACACTATAGATGTGATAAAAAAATTATTCAAATTTGCAATGAACTTGCTTATCATGGCAGACTTATTCCGTTTAAAGGCAAGGAGACCCGAACAGGCTTATTGCCCCCTTTAGGGTATGTTGATATAGATGGCCGAAGCGAAAAGGTAGGAACAAGCAGAAAAAACAAAACTGAAGCAGAAATTATATTGAAATGGATTATTGATAAACAACAGTATTTGCTTAAAACTTATGGTAAAGGCTCAGGTAAACATAATATTGAAGACATTGTCGCTATATTAACACCCTTTACTGCCCAAGCCAATCTAATCTACCAAATTATAAAAAACGAAGGCTATACTGATTTATCTGATATAATTATTGGAACTGTCAATAAATTACAAGGCTCGGAGCGCGAAGTAATAATTTTTTCGCCAGTATATTCTTCAGAGGACGAAACTACATTTATGTTGGACAAAAATCCTAGTTTACTTAATGTTGCTATTTCAAGAGCTAGGTCCAGTTTTTTGTTTTTTGGAAATATGTCGATATTAAAAGGCCATCATTCCGCAATATTACACCGACATTTAATTGAAAATGGCGAACCTGTAGCATAGTAGTCAATTATCCCTCCTGTTGTTATATCAGGAGGGTTTTTCTTTTTTCCGAGCCCCATATATGGTATAATATAGAAAGGAGGATAATTTTAGAGAGTTGACGGAATGCCCAAATATCAATATAGGAGTTGATTATTTTGATAAAGATAAAACATATTAAAACCCTGGCATTAGTGCTTTTATTGTGTTTTGTTGCCACAATATCTGTGGGTGCACAGAATTTCCCCGACATAAATAATCACTGGGGGAAAACTATTATAACCCGTGCTGCCGGTGATGGAGCAATCAAGGGTTATCCCGATGGAACTTTTAAGCCGGATAACACACTAACCGAAGCCGAATTCCTGACGATGTTAATTAGGACTTTTGAAAGTATTGAGCCAGGCAATCCCTGGCATAAACCATTTTACGATTTTGCTAATAAGAAAAATTACCCTGTTGGCAGTAATCCCAATTCTATAATTTTGAGAGCCAGAGTAGCAGAAGTAGTAGCTGGAACCCAAGGAGTTAATTATTCTGGCAATGATGCTATCCAATATTTGTTAGGGAAGGGATTGGCCAAGGGGTGTGATCCAAACAATATTACTATTGCTAATTTTTTAGGCAGCAAAGCACTTACCAGAGCTGAAGGCATACAGTTTATATACAACCTAAAAGACAATGGTATAAGTGAACTAAAAGATAGGCCATCTAGTCCTTCACCTATAAATGAATTGCCAGCCCTACCAGGGGCTGTAAATGTGGGTGAAGTGCAGGATTTGGGCAGTACAACCGGAGTACAGAATGTTAAAGCAGATGGGTATAACCTTATTATGAGTACCACAAATGGCGGGGTAGCTTTTTTGGGTATTGGTGACGAAGCATATCCAAGGCAGTCAATTCGGGTAGTCTGCACCAGTCACCCGGAGTTTAATACATGCAAGTGGTCATATCCAGACGGGACGTGGAAAGATAGGCCACAGGATGTTTGGACAAATGATTATATGTTGTTCAGGGAAGGTTATACTTCCAATCCAAAATCCGGCATGACCGTAACCTTCGATATTTATGGCGGCTACAATGGTGATGATAATGCAACTGGTGTTAAAATAGCCGCTATTCGCAAAACACTCCCATAATTCCTGTTGTAAACCGTATCTCAAAGAGAGGCTAGAAATAGCCTCTCTTTGTTATGAAAAATTCAAATTGAAAAGGAGAGATGCATCTTGAAGAAGTTTCTTTGTTTTATTATTATGGCAGTATTTTTAATTGGCAATTGTTTGCCGGTTTATGCAGATGGAATAGGTGATGAACAGTGCTCAGATTATCCAGGCGTAATTGATTATCGGCAACATGATATTGGGCTTACTCCATCCCATCAGAAACCCTCCGCCAAGTTTTCATTGCAGATTAAAGACGCAGCAGGGAATTTACGGACTGAGGCAATAAGTCCAGGTGGTACTTATTTAGCAAACAATCCTATCGCTTCTTCGCAAGACTCCCCGGTAATCAACGCCTCTATAGGCGACAGTATTGTAATAAATAATCTCAGTACCAAGGGTAGCGGCAACAGCATCAATAAATACGACATTCAATACCGCTTTGTACCCAAAGGCAGTAACCGGGAAGATTGCCAAATCCACTCTCAGATAGTCAACAGCTTCAATTCAGCAAAAAACATCATAGAAAACTTAAAAATTGAAAACGAAGGCGCTTTCGAAATATATTTATGTGTTGCTGATAATGCTTCTTGTCTGCCGGGAGCAACCAACTGGAGTGCCAACGGGAATATACGCAGTATTAATACTTCCAATCCGAATTTTCCTAACGGGATCTTCTGGTATTTCACCGGTGCGGTAGTAGAAGTAGGCGGTGAAGCACCCGACTTCTTCCCGACCCCCGAAGGTTCTAACCAATGGCGGGAAGAATACAAAGACCCCAATAAAGGAGCAAAAACATATACTTACAAGCAAGGCGCAACTGAAATAACTTTCCCTGTAACCCTTCGCAACGCTGGAGAAAAAGCCATAACCGATTTTCGGGCAGTATGGTTCGGTCAAGGCAATGATCCCGTCATGGGATGGCAGGGCAGTAATCCACCCTGGAAATCTGACCCAGCAGAAATTAAACTAGACAAAAACGGAGAGCAGACATTTACCGTTACAATACCGTTGCCGGTTCCTGAAGCCAGTAAAGGATTGATAGCTTTTAAAGCCAACGTAGACGGCAAAACACCTGCAAATGAAACCAACCAGGACAACAACCTGATGTTTGTAAAGATCCAGCCTGAAGGCGTAGATATACAAGTTGATTTATCGGATCTTCCGTTTGTATATTATATTAATCCCGGTGAAGTTGCCGATGTATATGTACCGCTTTTGATATTGCGCAACGACAGAAACAGCATGCCGCTAAACCCGGTAGACATTGATGTAAATTATTCCGGGCCATTCGGCCAAGTAAACAAGCAGGACACGATAGGCGACAATGTGATCTGTTATGAATTAAAATTTAAGCTCAATAAGGCCGGCACATACAAGATAAGAGCAGAAGCTTGGCCTATAGGAGCAACAGACATAAACCCGGCCAACAATAAAGACGAAGCCACAGTAATAGTAAAACTCAAGAAAAAATCAGATGCTCAGAAAATAAACCCAGATTCTCAGACTAGGGTAAATTTAAGAAGCTGATGCCTCCAACTACGCCCCCGAAAATCGGGGGCTTTTTTATCTCAAAAAATAGGAGGTGTTTGCATGCAAACATATACAGTAGAACAAACAGCAAAATTATTGCAGGTGCGAAAAAATTTCATCTATGATCTCATCTACACGGGACGCATAAAAGCTCTTAGATTATCCGAACGAAGGTTTAGAATATCTGAACACGCACTAAATGAATTTTTACAGCAGGAAGAAGCGGCACGCAGAGAACTGCGTGTGCTTAATTAAAAAGGAAATGGAGTAAGCAATGTAGAATACTAACACTGCTTGCTCCTCCGTTAGGAGGAATATTATGATACGGCAGCGCGGGAAAACTAGCTGGGAAATCCGAATATACCTTGGAAAAGGGATAAAACCCTACGTTGAGACGTTTCATTCTCCGGTTAAGAGTTTGGTTCAAGAGAGAGAGCGTGAGCTAAAGAAAAAATTTCGCGTGGGTGTAGGAGGTCCAAATCGCGAAATAAATGACTCTTGGGCAACATCTGGACGAATGGCTCGCATCAAAAAAACGCTCGATAACTGATGTAACCTGGCGTGGGTACAAAAAGCACATAAAAATAATAAAACCATATGTTAAACATTTGAATTTATGGATTTTGGACTCTAATGCCTTGGAGACGGCCATAACACAAAGTCCACTGTCGTCAACATATTCTAAACGATACCAGAAAAATGTGCTAGACACCCTGCGGACTGCAATTAGAGCAGCTATCTCTAAGAAGAGAGCCCCACATGATGCTTTGCTCGGGCTAGAGCCCGTAAAAGTACCGAAACAAAAGCGGAGGGTTCTAACTCGAGACGAAATCACAAAGCTTTTGAACATACTAAAAAAGTATAAACATGGCTTAGTTGTAAGAATACTCTTGGTTTCAGGTGCTAGGCTGGGCGAAATTTTAGGTTTAACATGGGATCGGGTTGATTTTGACCGCGCCGCAATTATTATTGATCAAACAATCGACACTCAAAAACGAAAATTAAAGGCCGATACCAAGACCGAAAATGCACCTCGGACGATTATGCTTGACGCAACAACAATGAGATTTCTCAAGCAGCATAAGCAAAATTTAGCTTCTGCGATTGTCCGACCAATTAAAAGAGAATATGACCTGGTCTTTCAGTCTAAAGACGGTGGCCCCCTCTACTATAATGCAGCTAGAAGGACGTTGCTCTGGGCTTTGAAAAAAGCAGAGCTAGATGCAATTCGTATCCACGACATACGCCACAGCGTCATAACGCTTCTGTTACAAGAGGGAGTGCCTGTAATCACAGTTGCGGCTTTGGTCGGTCAAAATCCGGAGACAACCAATCGGGTATATGCTCATGTTGCGAGGACAGGACAAGGGGTGTCATAAGGGGATTAAAGCAAGTGGGTGGCAAAAAGAGTGGCAAGGTTTTTAAAAGGCCTATATAATGGGATTAATTATAGAGGCAAAAGGGTTCGAATCCCCTCGTCTCCACCAAAAAATCAAGGGGACACGGTTAGAATAAATCGCTGTGTGCCTGTGCGGGTAAGAACAAGAATTACATCATTTCCCTCAATACGATAAATCAGAAGCCAGTCGGGTTGGATATGGCACTCGCGATAACCGCTCCATCTGCCGGTAAGATTATGGTCGCGGAATTTGGTAGAATTTCTTGATTTTTCGTAAAATCTCCTGCCGTCGCTACTTTCCCAGTCCTTTCAACTTTTTTATTGGTTCACCATTCATAATGGCTTCTATCTAGGCTTTCAATTCACTATCACTTTTCAGTAGTTTATTTTGTTCATCAAGGGCATTGAGCCCTATTCTCCTGCTGCATAATCTCCTTCCCATACAAAAAATATAATGCTAGATAAACCACCGAATCGGGTATGAGGTGATTGGCATTGACGAAAAAAACGTTTAAGGTTAAAATTACAACATTATAACAGTGTAGGATATAATATATTACTAATAGTTATTATGTATTTCTCCGATTATGTTGGAAAGAGTGAATTATGGCTTAATTGAGAGAGGTGTTTGTGGGGCTATGTATCGTTGTGTGTCCATTTGGTAAAAGATTGGGCTTGCGTCAGAAGTACTGAGGCTATGAAGAGAGACTTCAAACAACTGTACGGCACCGCAGACTGTGTTTATGGAAGGGAGAATTTTGTTTTATGTTAGACAAATATATACAAGGATTCGCCAGTGCCAGAGAAGTGAACCTAATGCGAATAAAAGAGGCCAAGGAGAACGGTGCCAAAGTGGTAGGCATTTATTGCACTTATTGCCCCCAGGAACTAATTTTGGCGGCAGGAGCAATTCCAGTGGGGCTTTGCGGGATGAGTGAGAACCCTATAGCTGCTGCAGAGGAAACTTTGCCGCGCAATCTCTGCCCTTTAGTAAAATCCTCTTACGGATTTGCGGCCACTGATACCTGCCCATTTTTTCATTTTTCCGACTTAATCGTTGGTGAAACCACCTGCGATGGTAAAAAGAAGATGTTCGAAATTATGCAGGTTCTGAAACCGGTACATGTTATGCAGCTTCCCCACGTTAATAACACTAAGGCATCATTTGAGCTGTGGGTGGAAGAACTACGGTGTCTGAAAAAACGCCTGGAAAAAGAATTGCAGGTTACCATAAGTAACCAAGACATATGGAAGGCCATAAAGATTATCAACCAGGAAAAGCAGGCAATTAAGGCCATGTTCGATCTGAACCGAGCCGATCCACCACCTCTAAGCGGAATGGAGATGCTCACTGTTGCCTGGTCCCGCAGCTTCAGCAGCGATAAAGGAGAGATGATCGAAAACCTGAATTTAGTGGTCCGGGAGGTTGCCAATCAACCTGAGGACCGGCGAGTAAAGGCACCACGGGTGCTGTTGACCGGCTGCCCGGTGGGTCTGGGTACTGAAAAAGTTATCCGCCTGACCGAAGAACTGGGAGCTTATATCGTTGCCATGGAGAACTGTTCCGGTTACAAGACCCTGGAACTGCAGACCGATACTAATAGCGCGGACCCTATTGTGGCTCTGGCAGAAAAATATATGGCTATACCCTGTTCCTGCATGAGCCCTAATCCCTACCGGCTGAAGTTAATAGAGAACATGGTCAATGAATTCCGGGTGGATGCGGTCATCGATCTAACCTGGCAGGCTTGCCATACCTATAACATTGAAGCTTTTGAAGTAGGCAAATTGGTGAAGTCCAAGGGGCTTCCATACCTACACCTGGAAAGTGACTACTCCAATTCAGATTTGGAGAGTCTCAAGGTTCGCATAGAAGCAATGCTGGAGATGGTAGAGAAATGATAGTAATAGGCATCGATATAGGTTCGGTGGCTGCTAAAGGTTATATTATCAGCAATGGCAGCCATCACCGAGCCATGATTCCTAGCGGATGGAGCCCCCGTGAGGCAGGACAGGCGTTAATCGACCAACTCCTTGATGCATCGGGATTAGAGCGAGATCAGGTAGAACGGATATATGTCACAGGTTATGGCCGGGTAGCTTTTGAGCATGCAGATAAAACTGTCACGGAGATCAAGTGCCATGCCCGGGGGGTCGCTGAACTCTATCCTGAGGTCCGTACCATCATCGATATCGGCGGCCAGGACAGTAAGGTGATCAGCACCGGGGAAAAGGGCCAGGTGTTGGATTTTGCCATGAATGACAAATGTGCTGCGGGAACCGGACGATTTCTACAGGTTATGGCCACCGCCCTGGGGCTGGATGTCAGTGAACTGGGGGATGCTGAGGATCCTCGACAAATGCAAACAATAAGCAGTATGTGTACGGTATTTGCTGAATCGGAAATAATCGGATCGCTGGCTCGGGGTAATCCCAAAGGCGGGATTATCGCCGGGCTGCACCAATCGGTGGGAAAAAGAGTAGCGGCTATGGTCCGGCGTATGGGGATAAAGGAACAGGTAGCTTTCACCGGTGGGGTGGCAATCAACCCGGGAGTCAGGCGTGCGCTGGAGGAAGAGATCGGAACTAAAATTATTGTACCCGGAGCTTGTCAGTACACTGGTGCTCTTGGCGCAGCTTTATTGGCATTGGAAACTCTTAGACGGGATTTGTGAGAAGATTACCACAGCAACTAAGTTGTTTTCGGAAAGTAATATGCGGTATAGAAGAGGAGGAATTGTAAATGGCTGATTACAAGCAAATGTGGGCCAATCTGGGTATGGACCTGGAGAAACATGACGTTCTGTGCGAGGTTTTACCTGAGGCTTTTGGAGGGGTTTACCTCACCCAGCAAGATCGTCCCAAGGGCATGGACTTCTACGATTTTGTGGTATCCGAGATTCACGGGGTCAGACCGGCAGAGATGCTTCAACATCAAAAAGAGGGCGGGAAGGTGTTCGGAACCTTCTGCGTATATGTCCCAGATGAGGTGGTCTTTGCCGCCGGCGGAATTGCAGCAGGGCTTTGCGGGGGATCACAGTTCTGGGTATCCGGCGGAGAAAAAGTTCTGCCGGCCAATACCTGTCCGCTCATTAAAGCTTCCGTAGGAGCGAGACTGGATAAAACCTGTCCCTTCTTTCTAATTCCCGACATGTACGTAGCTGAGAATACCTGCGATGGCAAGAAGAAAGCCTGGGAGATACTGGCTGGTGAAGTACCTATGCACATCATCGATATCCCGCAGATGAAACGAGACCGGGATGTCGCTGCCTTTGAAGCTGAAATAAGGGATTTCGTCGGAGTGGTAGAAAAGGTCACCGGCAAGAAGATTACCGCCGAATCTCTGGGAGAGGCCATAAAACTGATAAACAACAAGCGCAGGGCTTTGCAGCGGGTTTACCATGCCCGAAAAGCCTCACCGGTGCCTATCAGCGGTAAAGACGCTCTCCTGCTTACCCAGATCAACTTCTACGATGATCCCGCGCGGGCGGCGCAGATGGCCAATAACCTGGCTGATGAACTGGAGCAACGGATTAATAACGGAACCGGTGTTTTCCCGGCTAACGCCCTGCGTATTATGATAAGCGGGACGCCAATGGCCATACCCAAAACGATCTTGAGGATCTCAATATCATTTTCCGCAATGATCTGATTTATCGGGAGTGTAAATCCTTCTGTGTAAATGCAATAACCCACCATTTATTTGGTAATACTAAAAATACTCTTCTTCATGTGGAGGATAGGGCTCCGGTGGAGACCGACCCGAGCGCCACATGAAGGTCTGCTTATACGGATGAGGGCAGCCATCGATGCTGTCCTTTTTCTATTTCTATTTAACATCCGGTAAGGCAGACGAAAAGCGTTAAACTCCGGGGGCAGGGGCAGAGCCCCTGTTAATTAGGCTATGTCTGCCTCAGTAAATCGATCCCCGTAAAAAACCGTAAACTGTCCAAATATTATGCCCCAGTTTTTAACTGGGTTATACCATTTCCGGCTAATTTCCTGTATCGACAGGTAAATGGACTTTCTCAAGGCATCGTCAGTTGGATAATTGGTTTTGGTCTTGGTGTATTTTCTCAGCATTCGGTGAAAACCTTCAACTGCATTTGTAGTGTAGATTAACCGGCGCATTTCGTCGGGATACTTGAAGAAACCTGACAGATTTGCCCAATTAGTCTCCCATGACCTGTAAATCTGGGGGTATTTGTTGCCCCATTTATCCTTGAATTCTTCCAGCATATAAAGTGCTGCTTCCTCGCTCACTGCTCCGTAAACTTCTTTTAAATCAGCCATTACCGCTTTTAATTCTTTGTAGGACACATACTTTGTGGAATTGCGTATCATGTGGATTATACATAGCTGGTTTTCGGTCTTAGGAAAGACTGTCTCCAGCGCGTTCGCAAAGCCGCTAAGGTTGTCGTGGCATGCTATTAAAATGTCCTTAACTCCACGGTTTTTTAACTCATTGAACACTGTTGCCCAGAACGCAGCACTCTCTGTCTCGCTGATCCAGATGCCTAAAATATCCTTTTTGCCTGCCATGTCAATGCCTAGGACGCTGTACACGCATTTGTTGATAACTTTGCCGTCCTTCTTAACCTTGAAGCGGATGCCGTCAAAGAACACTACTGGGTAAACTCCGGCCAGCGGCCGAGACTGCCATTCTGCCACTTCCGGCATAATCTTGTCTGTTATCCGGCTGATGAGGCTCGCGGATGCGTCTATGCCGTATATATCCCGCAGGTGATCTTCTATGTCGCGGGTACTCATCCCTTTAGCGTACATGGCCAAAACTCGTTTCTCCACTTCGTCAGTACGGGTCTGCCGTTTCTCAATAGCTTTCGGTTCGAACGTACCATTGCGATCCCGAGGAACCGAAATCTCGGCTTCGCCCCATTCGCTTTTGATAGTCTTTGGAGAATAGTATCCGTTGCGCGAGTTGCCTGAGTTGTTGCCGGCCACGCTGTTTTTTTCGTACCCAAGATGCTCATCCATTTCGGCTTCTAGCATCTTTTCCAGCACTCCAGCAAATAGGTTTTTGAGTCTTGCCGTTACATCTCCTGGGGTAGTACATTCATTGCTTATTAGGGCTACTAGCTCCATTTCCTTGTCACTCAACTGTCTCATGATAACATCTCCTTAATTTTTATTTATGGAGATTATT
>Ga0123327_1002662_pt1 | contig 13617 bp, 13 predicted proteins | sample BioC13SIPDNA_4_FD_89701 | JGI IMG/M metagenome (GOLD analysis project Ga0123327, IMG submission 89701) | Anaerobic biogas reactor microbial communites from Washington, USA - Biogas_R1_B C13 SIP DNA | ecosystem: Engineered > Bioreactor > Anaerobic > Unclassified | place: Washington, USA...
AAGTGATTTTCGGGGACTGTCCCCGAAAATCATTTGGGAAGTTGAGTCTTTTAATATAGAATATATAAGGGATAAAAGTTTTGTTGGTTATGGGGGAGATTATGACTGCAGGCAATAAAGTAATATTTATCGTTAATCCGCTGTCGGGAGAGGGAAGAACCAGCAAGCAATGGCAAAAGGTTGAACGCTTGCTACGTAAGAAGAATTACTGTTTTGATGTCCAGTTTACTGAAAGATCCATGCATGCCTGCCAAATAACCAGGGATGCCTTGCAGAAGGGCTATAATCACATCATTGCAGTTGGCGGTGATGGTACGATCAATGAAGTGGTGAATGGTTTTTTTCAAAATGCAGACGCTATAAACCACGCGGCAGCTTTATCCGTGCTGCCCATGGGAACCGGCAGCGATTTTGCACGGGTTCTGTCAGTACCAGGCGGGGCTGCTTATGCGGAAAAGCTTTTGACCGATTACCGGGAACAGCCCTGTGATGTTATTAAGGCGGAATTTACTGCCTGGGATGGTAGTCCGTTAACCCGCTATTTTATTAATGTAGCGGATGTGGGCGTGGGTTGCGAGACCTGTATCAGGGTAAACAAAAACAGCAAGGTTATGGGGGGGTTTTTAACCTTTCTAATTTATTTTTTGGGGGTAATTTTTTCTTTTAAGAGCCCTGAACTTAGGATCGAAGTGGACGGAGAGTTATTTTTTACAGGCAAATCAAGTCTGGTGGCGATAAACAACGGCAAGTACTTTGGCGGCGGGGTGATGATTGCTCCGCATGCACAGATCGATGACGGCCGCATGGATGTCACGCTTTTGAAGGATGCCAACACGCTTGATTTTTTGCTGGCTTTGCCAAGCACATACAAAGGGAATCATCTTACCCATCCCAAAATCAGTCTTACGCAGGGCAGGCAGGTGAAAATATCATCCCCGGCGAAGGTTGGTCTGGAGATGGATGGTGAGACTCCGGGCACGGGAGATGTTGTTTTTGAAGTGCTGCCCGCAGCTATAAAATTACTAATCTGAGAATTAGTCATGACATCTGTGGCGATATTGTCAACAGTCCGGCGAGGAAGAAGAACATGAACAATCAGACTCCAATTTTTTCAGAGCTTTGCCGTTACCGGGGCGAAGACCATCTGCGCTTGCATATGCCCGGACATGCCGGCGGCCGGGGTATAAATGAGGTGCTGCAATCGATTGCAGCAATCGATGTTACTGAGGTTGCAGGCATGGATGATTATCATCTGCCCCAGGGGATAATTGCTGAGTCACAACGTTTGCTGGCCCGGGCGGTTGGAGCTGGGGAAAGCTTTTACCTGGTCAATGGAGCCAGCAGCGGCATCCATGCCTTGTTCATGAGTATGGCAGCAGACGGGGAACAGATACTACTGCCGCGCAGTTGCCATCGTAGCTTCTTCGGCGGTATGGTGCTCTCAGGGATGATGCCGGTATATATTCCCAGCCAGATTGATGATGAATTGGGTCTGGAGCTGGCTATAAAAGTATCAGAAGTCGAGAAATGTCTGGCCCAAAACCCCGATGTCAAGGCCGTATTTATTACCAGCCCCAGCTATTTTGGGACTTGTTCTGATATTGAGTCCATGGCTGCGATTGCCGGACAATATAATAAGTATGTGCTGGTGGATGAAGCCCATGGCGGTCATTTTCCTTTCCATAATGATTATCCGGCTCCGGCTCTGGCCCAGGGGGCAATGGCAGCTGTAAACGGTCTGCATAAAACCTGGCCGGTTTTGAATCAGGGGGCTTGTTTACATCTTAGTCCCGGTTTTCCTGAACATGACCGACTGCGCCAGTCAATCAGCCTGCTGACAACTACCAGTCCTTCTTATCCGTTGCTGGCTTCGATTGAACTGGCCAGAATGTATATGGAGCAGGAAGGCAGTCATCAGCTGGAGCAGGCCAAACAATGGTCCGGGGAATACAAAGAGAAAATCAATAAAATTAAAGGGCTGCGTTGTTATGGTGAAGAATTAAATGAAAGAATTGATATAGCAGGTGTCGACCCCTTAAAAATGGTGGTAGCGATGCCGGGGCTGCAATTGAGCGGATATCAGATGAGCAAGATTTTAAGAAAACAATATAACATCCAGACGGAAATGGAAAATGAAAATGTTATTTTAGCAATGTTCTCCCCGCTGCACGAAAAGGCCGATTGGGAGAGGTTTTACCAGGCACTGCAGGAAATTGCCGCCGGCTATGCAGGCAGTAAAAGAAACTCCCTTCGTATCGAGGCTCCCCCTGTGGCCGAAGTTGTCTTAAGTCCCAGAGAAGCTTGGCAATCAGCCAAAAAACAGGTCAAATTGGCAGATAGTATAAATTTAATTTCCGGGGAAATGATTGCTGTATATCCGCCCGGTATCCCTTGTCTGCTCCCTGGTGAATGTATCAGCGCAGAGGTTATGGATTATCTTTATTATGTTATTGATTCCGGCGCTCGTATTCAGGGACCGGAGAAACCAAATCTGAATTATATTCAGGTTATAGATTAAAAAGGGCCTGAGCATTAATCTATAAATTGCTGTAAGGCGGTGAAAAATTGAGGGCAAAAGGAAAGTTTATAAGTCTGGAAGGAATTGATGGTTGCGGCAAAACAACACTTCGTGACCAGCTTTATGATTATTATAAGGAAAAATATGAAGTACTTGTTTTGCGTGAACCGGGCGGTACGGAGGTATCTGAGAAAATCAGAGATATGCTGCTGGATGTTCGCAATGTTGGTATCAAGCCCCGCACGGAAGCTTTCCTGTATGCAGCTTCCCGCAGCCAACTGGTTGAAGAGATGATTCTGCCTGCCTTGCAGGCAGGAAAAATTGTGATTGCCGATCGATTTATGGATTCTACCATTGCCTATCAGGGTTATGGCAGAGGTCTGGATATAGAATTTCTTCAAGAACTTAATCACTTATGCACGGGCGGTTTAAAACCCGATCTAACCCTATTGCTGGATATTGATCCCGAGGAGGGGCAAAAGCGAAGGAATCAGGATATCCCCGACCGTCTGGAAAAAGAGGGATTGGAATTTCAAAGCCGGGTGAGAGCTGGATACCTTGCCTTGCAGCGTGCTGAACCCGACCGCATCAAGCTGCTTAACGGAGGAGCCAGTATCATTGAGTTGCGCGGACAGGCCCTGCAGCATCTGGCTGTGTTATTATAGTATCAGGAAATAAATGATATTTTGGATTATGCATAACTCTCAGATGGGTATATAGTGGGTGTAAAAATATTAACTATATATATTTGCGTCATAAAAAGGATTTTTGCCTTAAATCTTAGAAATATTGAAAACCTTAGATTATGGTTCTAATGAAAAAAAGTTGTAGAGAGAATTTGCCGAGGTAGCAATATGGACTGTTTTGACAAAATAATCGGACAGGAACGGGCGGTTTTACCGCTGCAGAAAGCGCTGCAAAGCGGTCATCTCAGCCATGCCTATCTTTTTATGGGCCCGGCCGGGGTAGGTAAATATACGACTGCGCTGGCGCTGGCCCGAGCCATTATATTAAGCAGTGACTTACAAGGCGAAGCTTATTGGCGCGAAGGAGTTCATCCGGATTTCAAATTAGTTGAAAAAACCGATAAAAAGAGCATGATCGGTATCGAGCAGGTAACCAACGAAATTGAACCGTGGTTGGCCTTAAAACCATATCGGGCCAGCCGCCGCGTGGTGATTATTAAGGATGCTCACCTGTTGTCGCTGCCTGCCGCCAACGCACTGCTCAAAACCTTGGAAGAACCGCCTGATTATGCAGTTATTATTTTGGTAACGGATGAGAATAATTTATTGGAAACGATAATTTCCCGTTGCCAGGTAATCAAATTTGATCTTCTGCACGAAGAAGATCTTACCGCTTATTTAACCAATCGGGGTATGGAATCTGCCAAAGCCGGCAATCTGGCCAGATTGGCGCAGGGCAGTATTGCCACTGCCTTGATGTTTGCCGAGGAAGAGTGGAAAGAACTCTGGGAACTGGCCAAGGATTTGACGGAATCACTGGCGGCCGGTCAACCGATCGATGTATTCCTGGCGGCTGAAAAAATAGAAAAACAGCCACTGGTTATGGTATCTTTACTGGAGACGATCTTGCGTGATATTTGTGTGTATCAGCAGACCGGGAATCCTGAACAATTGCTGATGGTACAAAATTTATCGCTGTGTCAGAAGTTTAAGCGTCTGCATCCGGATCAGGTTGGATCGGCACTAGGCAGCATCAGCAGCATGAAAAAATTATATAAACGCTCCATTAATCCGGTGCTGCTTAATATTAACATTTCCTATGCGTTACAGGCTGGGTTAAGATAAAAGACAGTTACAAATAAATGATCAGGTAAATTTAAATTTGATTTGGAGGGATTCCAGTGGCTTTGGTGGTCGGGGTAAGATTTAAACCGGCAGGTAAAATATATTATTTTGATAGCGCAGATTTCGATTTGTCGAAAGGTGATGCAGTAATAGTTGAAACGGTAAGGGGCATCGAATACGGGGAGGTTGCCCTCGGTAAAAGAGAGGTTGAGGATGACCAACTGGTGCTGCCATTAAAAAAAGTCATCCGTATTGCCAATGAAGAAGATAAAAACATATATACAACCAACAAGCAAAAGGAAAAAGAAGCTCTGGAACTGTGCAAGGAAAAGGTACGTCTGCATAATCTGCCCATGCGTCTTATCGATGTGGAATATACTTTTGATATGGGTAAAATCATATTTTATTTCACCGCGGAAAGCCGGGTTGATTTCCGGGAGTTGGTCAAAGATCTGGCATCAATTTTCAAAACCAGGATTGAATTAAGACAAATAGGTGTCAGAGATGAGGCGAAGATGCTGGGAGGGATTGGCACCTGCGGCAGGGTTCTTTGCTGTAATAATTTCCTGGGCGATTTTGAGCCGGTTTCCATCCGCATGGCCAAGGAGCAAAACCTTTCTCTGAATCCAACCAAAATTTCAGGTATCTGCGGGCGTCTGATGTGCTGTCTGAAATATGAATCAGAACTTTATGAAGGCAAGCGCTCTGAGGGGGATAAAAATGGACGAAATTGCCAAAAATATGCAGGAAATGAAGATGATAATCCGGGAAATGGTGCTTGAGCTGGGTGATCTTAAAGAAAGAGTGAGCCGTTTAGAAAAAACACAAATTGATGCAGAGCCTGAAGCTTTAAATATGATTAAGCCGGAACGGGAGATAATCAAGCTGCAGGGTGAAGGTTACGAGCGTCTGGGCGCGCTCTACAATGATGGATATCATGTCTGCCCATCCAATTTCGGAGATAGCCGGCAGGAAGAGTGCCTTTTTTGCCTGGCTTTCATAAACAAGGAGTAAACTTTGTTTAATCATAATTTGCGTGATGATGAAAGTCTGGATGATCTTATACTCGGCAATATGAAGGTCATTCAGCCCCGGGAAGGTTACCGCTTTTCGCTGGATGCAGTTCTTTTGGCGCATTTCCCCGTTGCTGCCGGGATCAGGCGAGTTGTAGAACTGGGCTCGGGCAGCGGTGTAGTATCATTGCTGATAGCCTGGAGAGCCCCTCTGGCGCAAATAACAGCCGTGGAAGTGCAGCCGGCAATGGTGGAACGCTCCTGCCGCAGCGTTGCCCTGAACGGACTGCAGGAACGAGTAGAAATTATTGAAGCCGACATAAGAGAAACAGAAAAGATATTACCGGGAGGGAAAGCTGAACTGGTCTTAAGCAACCCTCCTTTTTGGAGAAAAGGGGAGGGCAAAATCAGTCATAATCCGGAAGCAGCTGTTGCCCGGCATGAGATTAAACTGAGTTTGCCGGAACTGGTGGAAAAAGGCTCGTATTTGTTAGCCCCGGGCGGAAAAATGGATATTATTCACCGGGCTGAACGTCTGAATGAAGCAATGGATCTGTTTCGCGCCTGCAAAGTGCCGGTAAGGAGGCTGCGTTTTATACATTCCTTCAGCGAGCGTGAAGCACATTTGGTATTAATCGAAGGAGTGAAAAATCCTCCCGGTCTGCTGACCATTATGCCGCCGCTGATTATTTATGAAAAGACCGGGGTTTACGGTCAGGAATTGTGCAATATTTACGGCCGCTAGCGGCTACAAAGACTGATGCAGGCGACAAGAGCTTTAATAGGGAGAAAAAGTATGGAATCAGGTATTCTTTATGTCTGCGGTACCCCAATAGGCAATTTGGAGGATGTCAGCATACGTCTGTTAAAAACTCTGCGCCGCGTAGATCTGATTGCCTGTGAAGATACACGCAACACCATAAAACTGCTTAACCGCTACAAAATAAAAAAACCACTGCTTAGTTATCATCAATACAGCGGGAATGAACGTGAGGATTATCTCCTGGAAGAACTCCTTAATGGTAAAATGATTGCGCTGGTATCCGACGCCGGGATGCCGGGGATATCAGATCCCGGCCCCGAACTTGTAAAAAAGGCAATTGCAGCCGGCATAAAAATTGAAGTAATTCCGGGACCTTCAGCTTTTACTGCAGCCTTGGCAATTTCCGGACTGGACAGCAGCAGTTTTATTTTTTATGGGTTCCTTCCCCGCCAGAGTAAACTGCGCCGCAAATTATTGCAAGAATTGCAGACAGAAAATCGTACCGTGATTTTTTATGAGGCTCCGCACCGTTTATTGACCAGTTTAGCTGATATGCAGGAGATTCTCGGTAAAGACCAGCCTCTGACCATCGGCAGAGAATTAACCAAAAAATATCAGGAGATGCAGCATGGTACGGTAGCAGAATTACTTGCGCACTACCAGACCCGCGCTCCCCGCGGAGAAATGTGTTTGCTCCTGCCGGGTAGGCAAATTGAACCACCGACCGCCACCATTGAGCAAATCGCAGAAGAAACCAGACAATTGATAAGACAAGGCCTGGACAAAAAAGAGGCCCTCAAAATGAAGGCTCATGAATACGGAATAAAAAAATCCTTGTTATATAAGTACTTTTTGGATTATCCGAAATAAATGTGAGGGATTAACCAATCTGTTTAACTAATTCTGTCAGACAGGACTTACAGAGATTTTTGCCTTTGTAATTTACGACATCTTCAGCATTGCTGCAAAATATACAAGCCGGTTCATATTTCTTGAGGATGATTTTGTCGCTGTCCACGTAAATTTCCAGGGCATCCTTTTCCTCAATTCCCATAGTACGTCTTAATTCGATAGGAATAACAATACGACCCAATTCATCTACTTTTCTCACTACACCGGTTGATTTCATCATATCCAATAGACCCTCCCAATCGTTGTTAAATTTAATAATACATCTTTCGATCTATTCTGAACTAGAGTATACCAACGCTGGCAGAAAAAGTCAAGACTTTATATACAAAATTAATCAAAAATATGACTAATGGAACACAAAATTACTAATTGTGCCTATTTATGGGCACATTATAAACTGCACACAGCAAAATTACAAGAAATTAGAAATTCATTTTATCGGGATGATTTGTGAAATCCGACAAAATCCTCATATATTTAATCTAACCGGGAATAGCAACGTTATTTTGTGGTAAAATATACGAATAAACTTTAAGCTTTTGCTCCATGCCGGGTTAAATAAATCGGGGGAGCAGGATAAGTAATGGAGGGACAGGAGTGCCGGACAAAAATACTTTTTATATCACGACCCCAATCTATTATCCAAGTGACAACCTTCATATAGGGCATGCCTATACTACGGTGGCGGCAGATTGTATGGCCCGCTTTAAGAGAATGCAGGGAATGGATGTTTTTTATCTTACCGGAACCGATGAACATGGTCAAAAAATCGAACGGGCGGCACGTGAAAAGGGTAAAGAGCCGATTGAACATGTAGATGAAATCGTGGCCAATATTCGCAAGTTGTGGGATTTGCTGCTGATATCCAATACTGATTTTATCCGTACGACGGAAGAACGGCATGAAAAAGTGGTGCAAAAGATCTTCCAGAAGGTTTATGATCAAGGCGATATCTTTATGTCAGAATATCAGGGATGGTATTGCAGCCCCTGTGAAACATATTTTACCGAGCGTCAGTTGGTGGATGGAAAATGTCCGGATTGCGGCCGGGAAGTTGAACTCCTTAAAGAAGAAAGTTATTTTTTCAATATGGCCAAATACGCGCCGCGTCTGCTGGAATATATAGACAGCCATCCGGATTTTATCCAGCCGGAATCAAGACGCAATGAAGTCGTTAATTTTATCAAGGGCGGATTGGAAGACCTTTGTGTATCCAGAACCAGTTTCAGCTGGGGTGTGCCGGTGCCCTTTAACCGCAAGCATGTGGTTTATGTCTGGTTTGATGCTTTGATCAATTATTTGACCGGGATTGGTTATTTGGAGGATGATGCCCAGTTTCAAAAGTATTGGCCGGCAGATGTTCATCTTATGGCCAAGGATATAATAAGATTTCATGCCATCATCTGGCCGATCATGCTGATGGCACTGGATCTGCCCCTGCCCCAAAAAGTTGTCGCCCATGGCTGGATCATGCTGGAAGGTGGCAAAATGTCAAAATCCAAAGGTAATGTAGTTGATCCGTCCATTTTGGTAAGCAAATATGGGGTAGATGCAGTTCGCTATTATCTGCTCAAAGAGTTGTCTTTTGGTCAGGACGGGCTTTATTCAGAAGAGATCCTGGTCACACGCATAAATTCAGATTTGGCCAATGATTTGGGTAATCTCATCAGCCGCACCATTGCCATGATTATCAAATACTTTGATGGGGTTATTCCGGGGACCGATGAAACCGATGCGCTTGATGAAGAACTGAGGCAAATGGCTCTTACTGCGTATAAGGAAGCAACCGATAAATTGGATAAACTTGATTTCTCTGCTTATCTTAATGCCGTTTCCCGCCTGGTTTCCCGGGCCAACAAATATATTGATGAAACCGAACCTTGGAAACTGGCCAAAGATGAAGCAGGGAAAAAACGTCTGGCTACCGTCATGTATAATCTGGTCGAAGCAATTCGGATCGCATTGATCTTGACGGCACCGGCGATGCCAGCCTTGATTGAAAGGGCCAATCAGCAGTTGAATATCTTTGATCTGGAAAAGCCCTTGCTATGGGAAGATGGCGGGGTTTGGGGAATAACACCGGTGGGAGCAAGGGTTAGCAAGGGTAAAGCTTTGTTCCCGCGGATTGATATCAAAACATTGGAGGAAAATGAAGTGGAGGAAAACAAAGCCCCTGTTGAGCCTATTAAAGAGGAAAAAGCTACTCCTGTTGCGGAAGTTAAAGAAGAGAAGACCTATATAACGATAGAGGAATTCGCCAAGATGGACTTGCGCGTGGCTGAAGTCATTGGTTGTGAGAAGATGGAGAAAGCAGACAAACTGCTGATCCTCAAACTCAAGGTAGGAGAAGAAGAACGCACGGTTGTGTCAGGAATTGCCCAGCACTACAAGCCGGAAGATTTGATTGGCAAGAAGGTAGTCCTGGTGGCCAATCTTAAACCCAGTAAATTAAGAGGCGTAATGTCTGAGGGTATGATTCTGGCCGCTTCTGATGAAGGTCATCAGAACTTGGAAGTATTGACACTGCAATCCGAGCTGCCTTCCGGCAATCGGGTCAAATAGCAATCAAGTTCAAGATTTGCTTATAAACAGACTATGACAGCTGACCAATAAACCAGCAGGGAGAAAAATATGCTAATTGATACTCATGCCCATTTACAGGATGAAGATTTAAAAAAAGATTTGCAACAAGTTTTAAACCGCGCCAGAGAAGCCGGGGTGGAAAAAATAATCTGTGTCGGCTATGATTTGGCTTCGTCCCAGGAAGCTTTGTTGTTGGCCCGCAAATATCATGAGGTTCATGCGGTAGTGGGAATCCATCCGCATGATGCCCAAAGCCTGAATCCTGACGTAAAGGAAAAGATATTTAGTATGGCCCGGGATCAAAGAGTGGTCGCCATTGGCGAAATCGGGCTGGATTTTTACCGCGATTTATCGCCGCGTGACATCCAGCGGCAGGCCTTTCGCGAACAGATCAAAATGGCGCAGGAGATAGGCAAACCCATCGTAATTCATGACCGGGATGCACATCAGGAAGTTATGGAAATAATTAAAGCTGAAAAAGCCGGCAGAAACCAAGGCATTATGCATTGCTATTCCGGCGCCCTGCCGATGGCTGCCGAACTTATTAAATTGGGCTTCTATATTTCATTTGCCGGCCCTCTGACTTTCAAGAATGCGCATAAAGCTCACGAGGTGGCAGCTAAAATACCAATGGACAGAATTCTAATTGAAACTGATTGTCCGTACTTGTCTCCGGAGCCGTTTAGAGGCAAATTAAACGAACCTGCCAATGTAAAATACGTGGCTGCGAAACTGGCCGAACTTAGAAATAAAAGTGTTGACGAAACAGCTTATCTAACCAATTTAAATGCCAGAAAAGTATACCGGATCAAGGATTAACGGATAGCAGGTATTTTTCATGTACAAGTTGGCTCAACACCAAAGCATAGCGGTTGTCTGTGCCTGTTCCCGGTACCTGGACAAGCGGTTTAAAAATCAAACGATAGATATTGGATGTATATGAAATGAGCAGATCGAGTTCTTTGCGGAAGAATCGATCTGCTCATTTTCCCCGTTTGTATATCTAATGTCCAAAACCTTCTATTTTCCATCCTGTCTGAGGAGATTCATAAACCATGCAGCAATCCCAAAGCTGTTTGCCATTGCCGACCGTCAATGCTTTTTTGTATTGAAGCTCCACCGTTACGCGATAATTTTTAGTGTTCTCATCAGATTCGTCAATTGCGTCGGCTTTTAATAGTTTGGCGGACTTCAGGTTGGCAAAACTTGATTTCGCTCCGCTATCAGAATCTGTTAGAGGCAGGCTGATTCCTTGGTTATACAACCGCTCGTTCGGCATATTTACGGTTAATTTCTCCAGGAGAGTCTTTTTCGAGAGACAGTAGACCGCGGTTTGGACATCTTTCCGCTCCAGCGCCGTGAAGTATTCCTCGATCACCTGTTCTGGCTTTAATTTGGATAGTCTTGCTTCTGTGCGGTCCGCTTTAATTATGTGGGCAAGCCACGTATAAAGCGTTTGGCCGGTCACTTTTTCAAAGCGATTTGCTTTTAAACTACAGGCATTTAAAGCGCTGTGCCGACCGGCGCTGATGAACGCGCCGATTATTTTGTCCCCTTTTTTCACCACAATGCCGCGGCAATCCTGTATGGGATAAAAATCCTGCGGCATGCTCTCATGAAGCTTATAAATATCAACATTGATATTCGTGGTATTCGAATATCTGCTCATGTCCAGGCCAATATCCTTGGAGAGCTCATTGTTAAAGGCGTAATAGTATGCGTTGGGGTGAAAACCCGACAAGATACGGATATCGTTCAGCTTGTCGGTGATCGTATTGATCTTGTAGTCGAGCGTCCATCCATATGTCTTAAACAGTTCTACAGCCGCAGTGTCATCTATATGGCCGGTGATGTGGGTGTTCTCCAGCAATGAATCAATATAGCGGGCAAAATCTGTTCCTGCTGCGAAAAGGCCGCCGTCATTGACGAGATAGGCCTTGTCATACAGCGTATCGTAGTACAGCACACAGCTGTATCCCCCAGCGTCATTGGAAAATTGGATTCTATATTTATTGGTATGATGGTTGTTGAGGTCGTCTTTTTGGGCATACGTTTGGCTGGTCCTTATCGTTGTATCGATATAAGCTACTATTTTGGAGTCGGTGGCGGTAAATTTGTCGGTTGATTTAAAGCCCTTCATATCAGAAAGAAATTCTATTTCAACGATGTCATACTTCGTAGTATAGGCTGTTTCCGATGTTACGGAAGCACGGTCTGAAACGGTATATCCTGGTTGAATCGTATCCCCCTGCGGGGGATCGGTAATGAGGGCTATGCCAACCACAACAATAGTCACAATGGCTGTCGCCACCACCCAAAAAGAGGGTTTCCGATAGTTCAACACGTTTTTAATCCGCCCTTTTACATTGCCCTCCCCAAAGGCCAGCGGACTTCCATTCAGGATTTGTCTTCCCGCAGCAAGCGACAATAATGAAGTTGCATAAGGTTTTTTAATGTCTGCGGCCATTGCTTGCAACACTTTTTCGTCACAGGCAAGCTCCATATCCCTGCTCATCAAAATGAACGCAATCCATACCAGCGGATTGAACCAATGGAGGGACAGGATGAAGAAAGCCAATATCTTAATAATAGGATCTTTGCGCTGGATATGGGTCTGTTCATGGAGTAAAATATAGCTTCTCTCTTCAGCACCAAGTCCGGCCGGTAAATAAATCCTGGGGCGGATAAAGCCAAGCACAAAAGGTGTTTTTAGATTTTCTGCTGTGTAGATATTCTGCTCGCTTAACGAGGCGCTTTTAAGCTGTTTTTTTAAGATCAAAACGGATGCCAGGCTATAGACGAGTAAGGCGATCATGCCTGCAATCCAGATGTATGCCCCTATTTCCGTATAAATCTGCAGCGGATTAACACTAGCCCCCACCGTCGGTGCAGGAAGCGTCTTGTTTACCAATGCATCGACTGCTTCTATTCCGCTGTGAATCTGCGGACTTTGCTGATAGATGATATCATGCGGGATAGGAACAGGATTCGTATGCCGTGGCAAAAGGCTGAATATGCCTTCGAAGGAGAAAGGAATTACCAGGCGAAATCCCACCACACTCCATAAGGCATAGGAGATGATATGGGGAGCTTTTTTGAGGGGCAGCCGCACAAGGATCACCAAAAGGATCACATAACTGGCCGTAAGGCTCATGTTCAAAATTGTAAGAAAAAGTTCTCTCATTACTACCCTTCCTTGTACTCATCAATTAATTTCTTTAATTCTTCAGCTTGCGGTTTGCTTAATTTCTTACCCCCGATAAAAGCGGTTAAAAATTTCGGCAAGGATCCCCCAAAGGTATCCTCAACGAAACGGATGCTTTGCCTGGCGTAGTATTCATCCTTTTTTATCAAAGAGGTAACCAGGGCATGGTCATTTTGGAAAATGCCTTTGTCACATAATTTTTTCAGCACGGTATAGGTTGTGGACTTTTTCCAGTTCATTTCTTTTTCACATAGCTTCACCAAGTCGCCCGACCCAATCGGCTCGTTATGCCAGAGGATGGCTGCAAACTTTTCTTCACTATCGGTAAATTTATAGTCTTTCATGAAAGCCTCCTTAGTCTATATATTTCCGACCTCGGGTTTTAGTCTATATCACATAGACTAAAATGTCAATGATTGCCTATACGGTTAAAAAATCGCGCCCTGGTTTGTACAGCAGAAGCAAAAGACCGCTGCTCAATTGATGGAACAGCTTACTTATGGATTAAACCGTAACTGCTGCTGATTATATAGGCGAAAATATGAATAAGTTAAGCGAAAATAAAAAATGGTAAATATTATAATTCTGCAATCTTTTTACCTGTGAAGGAATAAAATAATGAAAAGATGCTAAATATATAAAGTGAAGATAGTTTAATCTTGATTAACAAATAAATGGCAGCCAAGCCAGTATTAAGGGAGGAAATTTGACTTTTGGCGGGTTATTTGTTATTTTGGGTAAACCAGTATTGCTTCTCCTGCGGGAGAACAAACAATCAAGGGAGGTAAAGTATGGATTTAGGCTGGTCAAGG
>Ga0123327_1002716_pt1 | contig 13454 bp, 8 predicted proteins | sample BioC13SIPDNA_4_FD_89701 | JGI IMG/M metagenome (GOLD analysis project Ga0123327, IMG submission 89701) | Anaerobic biogas reactor microbial communites from Washington, USA - Biogas_R1_B C13 SIP DNA | ecosystem: Engineered > Bioreactor > Anaerobic > Unclassified | place: Washington, USA...
CGAACCGGATGACGACGCGCGCGAACTGCCCGCGCCCCTCGAGTTCCTTCTGGAACGTCTCGTCGACGGTCACGGGCTCCTTCAGGCTCTCGCGGTAGGACACGCGCGGCTCGCCCACGCGCGCGTCCACGTTGAACTCCCGCAGCAGCCGGTCCCGGATGATGTCCAGATGCAGTTCGCCCATGCCGCTGACGAGCAACTGGCCGGTCTGCGCATCGACGGCCCGCTGGAAGGTGGGGTCCTCGCGCGCGAGCGCGTCGAGGGCCTCGTCGAGCTTCTTCTTCTCCGCCTGGCTGCGGGGTTCGATGGCCATGGAGATGACGGTGGCCGGCACGTCGATGCGCTCGTAGACGATGGGGTGGCGCCGGTCGCAGAGGGTGTCGCCGGTAACGGAGCATCGCAGCCCGGTGACGCCCACGATGGCGCCCGGCCCGGCCTCGGTGATCGGCTCGCGCGCGTTCGCGTGCAGGCGATAGAGGTGAGTCACGTGCTCCATCTTGTCCTGGTTGGCGTTGTAGACGCGTGAGCGCTCGGCCAGGGTGCCGCTGTAAACGCGGGCGTAGAACAGGTCGCCGTGCTTCTCGGCCTGCACCTTGAAGACCAGGGCGCTGAGCGGTTCGTCCGGCCGGGCGTGGCGGGCTGCAGGCTTCTCGGAGCCGGGTTCGGTGCCGGCGATGGCCGGCACGTCGTCGGGCGCGGGAAGGTAGTCGCAGACGGCGTCCATGAGGGGCTGGATGCCGCGATTGCGCAGTGCGGCACCGCAGAAGACCAGGTGCACGGTTCCGGCGATGCAGGCCTGGCGGGCCGCACGCATCAGGTCGGCCGGTTCGATGGGCTCTTCGGCCAGGAACTTGTCACCCAGCCAGTCCACGTTCTCGCAGAGCGCTTCGACCAGCAGGGCGCGCCGGTGTTCGGCCTCGCCGGCGAGTTCCTCAGGGACGGGTTGGAGTTCGCAGCGCGCGCCGAGGGACTCGTCGTTGAACAGGATGGCGCGCCGGCCGATCAGGTCGATCACCCCGGCGAAGTCGGCCCCTTCTCCGAGCGGCATTTGCACGGGCACGGGGTGGCCGCCCAGGCGCGTGCGTATCTCGTCGACGACCTGCAGGAAGTCGCCGCCGGCACGGTCCATCTTGTTCACAAAGCAGATGCGCGGCACGCGGTAGCGCTCGGCCTGGTGCCAGACGGTCTCGCACTGTGCCTGCACGCCGCCGACGGCGCAGAACACGACGACGACGCCGTCCAGGACGCGCATGCAGCGTTCGACTTCCATGGTGAAGTCGACGTGCCCGGGCGTGTCGATGACGTTGATCTGGTACTGCTGTTCGCGGGCCTGGGGGTCGTAGGGGCGCGGCGTCCAGAAGCACGAGGTGGCGGCTGAGACGATGGTGATGCCGCGCTCCTGCTCCTGGGGCTTCCAGTCCATGGTGGCGGTGCCCTCGTCGACGCTTCCCATGCGGTGGAGGCGGCCGCCGTAGTAGAGGATCCGTTCCGAGACGGTGGTCTTGCCGGCGTCGATGTGGGCGGCGATGCCGATGTTGCGCAGTCTGTCCAGGTTCATCGCTTCATCCGGTCGCATGGGAGGGCGCCGGGCCCGCAAAACACGGAAGGCAGCCGACCCCTCCCGGGCATGGGAGCAGCCTGGCTGCCTTCCTCAGTGCGGGGACGCTCAGCGGCGCCTCGAGAAGTGAGCGAACGCGCGGTTGGCTTCGGCCATCTTGTGGGTGTTCTCCCGGCGTTCGTAGGCCGTGCCCTGGCGGCGATAGGCGTCGGTCAATTCGTCGGCCAGACGCAGGTAGACGGGCCGCCCCTTCTTGTTGCGCGTCGCCTCCAGGATCCAGCGGATGGCCAGGGAGACGCGGCGCTTTCCGCTCACCTCGGTCGGGACCTGGTACGTCATGCCGCCGACGCGGCGGGAGCGCACTTCGATGATGGGCGCGATGTTGCCGAGGGCGGTTTCGAAGACTTCGAGCGCGTTCTCGCGTTCGGTGCGTTCCGCCACGACGTCCATGGCCCGGTAGAAGATGGCTTCGGCGACGCTCTTCTTCCCCCGGTGCATCAGGCAGTTGATGAACTTGCCCACCAGCTTGCTCTTGAAGCGGGGGTCCGGCTCGAGGTGCGGATCGGGGAAGTCGTAGGTCAGCGTCATGGATCAGTTGTTTCCTGTGGACGAAGGCGCGCGGCCGGCCTAACTGCCCGCCTTGACGCCGTACTTGGACCGGCTGCTCCGGCGGCCGGGAACGCCCATGGCGTCCAGCGTGCCGCGCACGATGTGGTAGCGAACGCCCGGCAGGTCACGGACGCGCCCGCCGCGAACGAGCACGATGTTGTGCTCCTGCAGGTTGTGGGATTCGCCCGGGATGTAGGCCGTAACTTCGCGCCCGTTGCTCAGTCGCACGCGGGCCACCTTCCGGAGGGCCGAGTTCGGCTTCTTGGGCGAGCGGGTGCTGACATACAGGCAGACGCCCCTCTTCTGGGGGCACTTCATCAGGTCGGGGCTCTGCGTCTTCTTCTGCGGAGCCTTGCGGCCCCTCTTCACCAGCTGACTGATCGTTGCCATGCACGCATCTCGCTCGTTGGTCTTCCGGATTCGACGGAACGTGTATTCTACCCGGTCTCGGTCGGCGCTTCAAGCTCCTGGGCCGCCGCCGGGGCCAGCCGTCGCACGTCGGCGGACGCGAAGGCGGGGAACCCGGTGCCGCTCGGGATCAGGTGCCCCAGGATGACGTTCTCCTTCAGTCCGGCCAGCACGTCGACCTTGCCGGCCAGGGCGGCCTGTGTGAGCACACGCGTCGTATTCTGGAACGACGCGGCGCTGATGAAGCTCTCGCTGGACAGCGCGGCCTTCGTGATGCCCAGCAGGACGGGTTCGGCCTGGGCCGGTTCGCCGTTCTGGCCGATGACGCGTTCGTTGGCTTTTCGGAACTCGAACTTGTCGACGAGTTGGTCCGGCAGGAAGTAGGTGTCGCCGGGGTCGGTCACGCGCACCCGCCTGGTCATCTGGGAGATGATCACCTCGAAGTGCTTGTCATCGATCGTGGCGTCCTGTGTGCGGTAGACGTTCTGGATCTCCTGCAGCATGTAGTTGTGCAGGGCCTCTTCGCCGCTGATCCTCAGGATGTCGTCGAGCACCAGTGGGCCGTCGACGAGCGCCTGGCCGGCGGTGATCCGGTCGGCGCGGTTGACGCGCAGGTGCTTGCCTGCGGGTACGACGTGCTCGGACTGGTAGCCCGTCTCGGGGTCTTCCACGCGGATGGCGGTGCGGCCGCGCCGGCGCTCGATGTCGGTCACCATGCCGTCGATCTCGCTGATAACGGCCGGGTCGCGCGGGCGTCGGGCCTCGAACAGCTCGGTCACCCGCGGCAGGCCGCCGGTGATGTCCTGCGTGCGCTGCACCTCGCGCAGCGTCCTGGCCAGGCGGGTGCCGGCGGTGATCGTCTGGCCGTTTTCGACCTCGACGATGGCCTTCTCGGGCAGCGGGTACAGGCTCAGGATGTTGCCGTCGGGGCCTTCGATCAGGATCTGGGGGTGCATGTCCCCCTTGTGCTCCATGACGACCTTCCGGCTCGTGCCGTGCGTCTCGTCACGCTCGGTGCGCACGGTCTTGCCGTCGACCATGTCCTCGTAGCGGACCTTGCCGCTGACCTCGGCCAGCACGGGGGTGAAGTGCAGGTCCCACTCGACGAGCGTCTGCCCCTTGCGAACGGCCTCGCCCTCGGCCACGAGCACCCCGGCCCCGAGCGGCACGCTGTGGCGCTCGAGTTCGCGTCCCTTGTCGTCCGCGATGACGATCTCGCCATGGCGGCTGATCGACACGTTGCGGCCTTCCGGGTCGCGCACGACCTCCAGGTTCTCGAACCGGACGGCGCCGCCGCGCTTGGTGGCGATCTCGCTCTCCTGGCTGCCGCCGATGGCCACGCCGCCGATGTGGAACGTCTGCATGGTCAGCTGCGTGCCGGGTTCGCCGATCGACTGGGCGGCCAGGATGCCCACGGTCAGGCCGATCTCGGCCAGCGTCTTGCGTGCCAGGTCCATGCCGTAGCACATGGCGCAGACTCCGCTCTCGGCCTCGCAGGTCAGCGGGGAGCGGACGCGGATCTTCATGCGCTCGTCCAGCTCCTCGATCCGACGGGCGATCTCCTCGGTGATCACCTGGTTTTCGCGAACGATGACCTCGTCGCGGATCAGGTCCACGATGTTGTCGCGGGCGACGCGGCCGGTCACGATGTCGCGCAGCGGCACGACGATCCGGTCGCCCCGCACAACGGGCCCCTTGGTGACGCCGTTGGTGGTGCCGCAGTCCTCGACGGCGACGATGACGTTCTGAGCGACGTCGGCCAGCCGGCGGGTGAGGTAGCCGCTCTCAGCCGTCTTGAGGGCGGTGTCCGCCAGGCCCTTGCGGGCGCCGTGCGTGGAGCTGAAGTACTCCAGCACGTCGAGCCCCTCGCGGAAGTTCGCCTTGATGGGGGTCTCGATGATCTGTCCGCTGGGCTTGGCCATCAGGCCGCGCATGCCGGCCAACTGGCTGACCTGCAGGGACTTGCCGCGCGCGCCGGACTCCATCATCAGGTAGACGGGGTTCAGGTAGGGCCGGCCGTCTCGCTCGTCCGAGGCCAGTTCGCTGAACATCTCCTTGGCCACGGCATCGGTGGCCGCGTTCCACTCGTCGATGACGCGCTGGCTGCGCTCCACGTCCGTGATGGCCCCTTCGCGATAGGCGTTGCTGACCTTCTTGACGAGCTTCTCGGTCTCGGCGAGGATCTTCTCCTTGTTCGGCGGCAGCCGCAGGTCCTGCATCGCGAAGGAGATGCCCGCTTCGGTGGCGGCGTGGAACCCCAGGTCCTTGATGGCGTCGAGCATCTCGACCGTCTGCTGACGGCCCAGGCGCCGGTAGCAGTCGTGGATGACGCGACTCAGACCCCGGCTGGCCAGCGGGCAGTTGTAGAACGGCAGGCCCTCCGGGAGGATGTCGTTGAAGATGATCCGCCCGACGGTCGTCTCCAGAAGCCCCTGGGGCGCAGCCGGCGGCTCGTCGTCCTTGGTGACGACCTCGGTCAGACTGCGCATCCGCACCCGGACGCGGGAGTGGATGCCGATGCGCCTCTGCGCGTGGGCCATGTGGACTTCGGCCAGGTTGCTGTAGCTGTGCACGACGGGCTGCGCCTCGCGCGGCTCCACGGTGAGGTAATAGGCGCCGAGGACGATGTCGTGCGACGGGCCGATGATCGGGCGGCCGCTCTGCGGCGTGAAGACGTTGTGCGGCGCCATCATGAGCGTCTTGGCCTCGATCTGGGCCTCGATGCTCAGCGGCAGGTGCACGGCCATGGCGTCGCCGTCGAAGTCGGCGTTGAAGCCGCGACAGACCAGCGGGTGCAGCCGGATGGCGTTCCCTTCCACCAGGACGGGGTCGAACGCCTGGATGCCCATCCGGTGCAGGGTCGGGGCGCGGTTCAGGAGCACCGGATGCCGGTCGATCACCTCGTCGAGCACGTCCCAGACCTCGTCGGTCTTGCTCTCCAGTTCCTTCTTCGCGTTCTTGAGGGTATCGGCGATGCCCTTCTCTTTCAGCTTGCGGATGATGAAGGGCTGGTAGAGTTCCAGGGCGATCTTCTTCGGCAGGCCGCACTGATGGAGCCGGAGTTCCGGACCGACGACGATGACGCTGCGGGCGGAGTAGTCGACGCGCTTTCCGAGCAGGTTCTCGCGGAACCGCCCCTGCTTGCCCTTGATCATGTCCGTCAGGGACTTCAGCGGGCGGTTGCTGCTGCCCATGACCGGGCGTTTGCAGCGGCTGTTGTCGAACAGGGCGTCGACGGCCTGCTGCAGCATGCGTTTCTCATTGCGGATGATCACGTCGGGCGCGTTCAGGTCCAGGAGCTTCTTGAGACGGTTGTTGCGGTTGATGATGCGGCGATAGAGGTCGTTCAGGTCGCTGGAGGCGAAGTTGCCGCTGTCCAGCAGCACGAGGGGCCGCAGGTCCGGCGGGATGACGGGGATAACGTCCAGGACCATCCACTCGGGGCGGTTCTCGCTGTCCTTGAGCGCCTCGGCCTCGGTCAGTTGCTTGACGATCTTCTTGTAGCGCTGCTTGGAGCTACAGGTCTTCATCTCGGCGCGCAGTTCGGTGCAGAGCTGGTCGAGGTCCAGGTCCCGCAGGAACGACTTGACGGCTTCGGCGCCCATCAGGGCGGTGAAGGCGCGCTCGCCGTATTCGCGCTGGGCCTGGCGGTATTCCTCTTCGGTGAGCAGTTGCTGGTATTCGAGCGGGGTATCGCCGGGGTCGGTGACGGCGAAGTTCTGGAAGTAGATGATGCGCTGCAGGTCGGTGCTCTTGATGCCCAGCAGGTTGCCGAGGCGGCACGGCATGCTCTTGAAGAACCAGATGTGCACCACGGGCGCGGCCAGGGTGATATGGCCCATGCGGTAACGGCGCACGCGGCTGTGAGTGACCTTGACGCCGCAGCGGTCGCAGACGATGCCCTTGTGCTTCATGCCGCGGTACTTGCCGCAGCTGCACTCCCAGTCCCGATCCGGCCCGAAGATGCGCTCGCAGAACAAGCCGTCGCGCTCCGGGCGGTAGGTCCTGTAGTTGATCGTCTCCGGCTCGCTGACCTCGCCGTAGGACCAGCTCCGCACGTCGGCGGGCGAAGCGAGCGATATCTTCACCGCCTTGTACTCGTTGATCCGATCATAGCTGCCGTCCAGCATGTCCGATTGCCTCCGGTAAGACACCGGGAAATCCGACTCCGTGCGGCGGCGGGCGCGCCGCGCCGCCATGCGTCTCGCAGCGTCTTCGGGGCGACGCGCGCCGCCCCGAAGGTCGCCGCGCTATATGCCTTCCTTCTCCAGGCGGATGTTCAGGCACAGCCCCTTGATCTCGTTGCACAGCACCTCGAAGGCGACGGGGACACCGGCCTCGAGCACGTTCTCGCCCTTGACCATGGACTCGTAGATCTTCGTGCGGCCCTCGATGTCGTCGCTCTTGACCGTGAGCAGCTCCTGCAGGATGTGCGCGGCGCCGTACGCTTCCAGGGCCCAGACCTCCATCTCTCCGAACCTCTGGCCGCCGCTGCGCGCCTTCCCGCCGAGCGGTTGCTGCGTGATGAGGCTGTAGGGCCCGGTGGCCCGCGCATGGACCTTGTCGTCCACCAGGTGTCCGAGCTTCATGATGTACATGTGCCCGACGGTGACCCTCTGATGGAACGGCTCCCCGGTGCGGCCGTCGTAGAGCACCGTCTTGCCGTCTTCGGGCAGCCCGGCCTCGCGCAGGCAGGCCCGGATCTCCTCCTCGGAGGCGCCGTCGAAGACGGGCGTGACGGCCTGGAACCCGAGCACCCTGGCGGCCCAGCCGAGGTGGGTCTCCAGTATCTGCCCGACGTTCATGCGGCTCGGCACACCCAGCGGGTTCAGCACCACGTCCACCGGCGTCCCGTCGGCCAGGAACGGCATGTCCTCGCGGGGCAGTATCTTGGCGATGACGCCCTTGTTGCCGTGGCGCCCCGCCATCTTGTCGCCGACCGAGAGCTTCCGCTTGGTGGCGATGTAGACCTTCACCATCTCGAGCACGCCGCTGGGCAGTTCGTCGCCGCTGATGAACTCGACCAACTGGCCGTCGCGCTCCGCCTTCAGTTCCTCGATCTGGTCGGCGTAGGGCTCGTAGATCCTCGCGATCCGCGCGCTGTCCCGCGCGCCTTCGAACTCCATCACGCCGGGCTCGAACTGCTCCTCCAGTTCGAGCACCTCCTCCCAGTCCATCGTCTGGGTCACTTCGAAGGCCCGCCCGCTGCGGGTATCGACCAGGGACCGGCCGATCTCCCGCTCCATCGCCGCGGTCGCCTCGGCGAACAGGGCCGCGATCTTGCGGCCGTACTCGGCGTTGATCGCGTCGGACCTCTCGTTGACCTCCTCCTGCTCCTGCTCGCTCAGGTAGGACCGGCGGCTGAACTTCTGCGTCTCGACCACGACGCCGTCCGCGCCGGGAGGCACGACGAGCGAGTCGTTCTTGACGTCCTCGCCGGCCTTGCCGAAGATGGCGTAGAGCAGCTTCTCCTCCGGCGTCAGTTCGCTGCGGCTCTTGGGCGCGACCTTGCCGACCAGGATGTCGCCCGGGGCGACCCACGTGCCCTCCAGGATGATGCCCGAGGCGTCGAGGTTGCGGAGCTGCTGGTCGGACACGTTGGGGATGTCCCGGGTGAACTCCTCCTTGCCCAGCTTGGTCTCGCGGATCTCCGCCTCGAACACCTCGATGTGGAACGACGTGTAGGCGTCGTCTTCCAGCAGGCTCTCGCTGATCAGCAGCGCGTCCTCGAAGTTGTAGCCCTCCCAGGGCATGAAGGCGACCATGACGTTCCTGCCCAGGGCGAGTTCGCCGCCCTTGGTGGCGGCGCCGTCGGCCAGCACGTCGCCCGTCTTGACCTTCTGCCCCACCCGGACGACCGGCCGCTGGTTCAGGCATGTCTTCTGGTTCAGCCCGCGGAACTTGCGAAGCCGGTAGGCTTTGCTGTCGACCACGACCCGCGTGCTGTCCGCAAAGGTCACCGTGCCCGGGGCCTCGGCCACGACGACCATGCCGGAGTTGGCGGCGACGGGCTTCTCCGCGCCGGTCGCCACCAGGGGCGGCTCGCACCGCAGAAGCGGCACGGCCTGGCGCTGCATGTTCGACCCCATCAGGGCGCGGTTCGCGTCGCTGTGCTCCAGGAAGGGGATCAGGCTGACGCTGACGCCCACGATCTGCTGGGGAGAGACGTCGGCATACTGGATGTCGCGCGCGCGCGTCTCGATCAGGTCTCCCCGGTGCCGCACCTTGACCGTGTCGGTCCCCTTGTGGTCCTCCAGGCGGGCATCGGCCGGCGCGATGTAGGCGTCTTCCTCCTCATCGGCCCGCAGCAGACGAATCTCGTCGGTCGGCTGCCCGTCCCTGACCACGCGGTAGGGGGTGACCAGGAACCCGAACTCGTCGACCGTGGCGTAGAGCCCCAGGGAGGTGATCAGGCCGATGTTCGTGCCTTCTGGGGTCTCAATCGGGCAGATCCGCCCGTAGTGGCTGATGTGAACGTCGCGCACGTCGAAGCCGGCCCGCTTCCGGTTCAGCCCGCCCGGTCCGAGGGCGCTCAGGCGGCGTTCGTTGGTCAACTGGCTCAGGGGGTTGGTCTGGTCGACGATCTGCGACAGCTCGCTGCGGCCGAAGAAGAAGTTGATCGCCGCGCTCACCGTCTTGCTGTTGATCAGGTTCCTGGGCGTGAACCCCTTGGGGTCCTTCAGGTTGATGCGGTCCTGCACGGTGCGCTGCATCTTCAGGAAGCCCTTGCGGAGCTGGTCGGCGGCCAGTTCGCCGATTGTGCGCACGCGCCGGTTGCCCAGGTGGTCGATGTCGTCGGCGTGCCCATGCCCCTCGCGGAGGGCCATCATGTAGCGGATGGCGTTGACGATGTCGTCCGGGCGCAGGGTCTGCTGCTCGACGGGGACCTCATCGTTGAACTTCCTGTTCATGCGGAACCGACCGACGGCGCCGAGCTGATAGCGATTCGGGTCGAAGAACTTCTCCCAGATGGTCTGGCGCGCCTTCTCGTAGGTGAACGGCGTGCCGGGCCTGAGCTTGCCGTAGAGTTCCTTGACGGCCGATTCGTGGTCGTAGCTGCGGTCTTCGGCCAGGGTGTTGAGGATCAGGGGATCGAACCCGGTCGGGAGCACGCGCAGGCTCTTGCGGCCGGCCTGGGCCAGTTGCTGGGCGGCTTCTTCGGTGATCCGCTCGCCGGCCTCGACGAGGGTCAGTTCGCCGTCCGCAGCAGTCACGGCCCCGGCGCTGACACGGTCCCTGATCTTCGACCCGGCGGTCCCCTGGGTGAACCGGACGGTCTCGATCTGGTAGAAGATGCCGAGGATCGCCTCGTCGGTGGCCCGGTCCGGGCTCAGCGCCCGCAGCACGAGGGTGGCGGGGATCTTGCCGCTCTGGTCGAGCTGGCACGCCAGCGAATCCCGCCGGTTGACCTCCATCTCCAGCCAGCTTCCCCGCTGGGGGATGATGCGGCAGGCATGGAGGGAACGGTCGCCGACGATCTCGCGGGAGAAGTCGCACCCGGGCGAACGGTGAAGCTGAGTGACGATGACCCGCTCGGCCCCGTTGATGATGAACTCGCCGCCGCCGAGCATGATGGGCATCTCGCCCAGGTAGACGTCTTCCTCGATGACTTCGTCTTCCTTGGTGAGGCGCACGCGCACGTAGAAGGGCCGGCCATAGGTGAGCCGCAGTTGCAGGCACTGCTCGGGCATGTAGCGCGGCTTGCCCAGGCGGTAGTTGACGAGGTCGAGGCGGATGCGCTTCGCCTCGTTCACGATCGGGAACACCTCGCCCAGTATGTGCTGCAGGCCGACATCCTCGCGGCGATCCGGCGGCACATCCAGCTGCAGGAATTCCCTGTAGGAATCCCTCTGGATGCTGGTCAGGTCAGGCACGTCCATGACCGCCCCGACCTTGGAGAAGTTGCGGATGTCCATGTTCACCTTTCGCTCCCCTGATCGCCTGTAGAACGGCCGCCCGCCCGTCGTGCGCGGACGGTCCGCCTTCTGTGGGCGAGCGGGGCGAGATCACCCGCCCCGCCCCCCCCTGCCGCTACTCGGGCTGAATCTCCGCCTCAGCACCGGCCTCGACCAGCGAGGCAACGCACTTCTCGGCTTCCTCCTTGGACAGGCCTTCCTTCAGGGTGGAGGGCACTTCCTCGACCACAGCCTTCGCTTCCTTCAGCATCAGATTGGTGACGGCGCGAACGGCCTTGATGACCTGGATCTTGTTGTCGCCGAAGCCCTTCAGGACGACCTTGAACGACGAGGGCTCGGCGTCTTCCTCGGCCTCCGCCGCGGCGGCACCCGGGGCCATGGCGGCCATGGCCACCGGGGCGGCGGCGGTGATGCCGAACCGCTTCTCAAACGCGCTCACAAGCTCGGAGAGCTCCAGCAGCGTGAACTCGCTGATCCTGTCCAGCACTTCCTGCACCTTTGCGGGGCATTCCGCAGTGGCGGTCGCTTCCGTTGCATCCGACATGCTCCAGGGCCTCCTGTGTACTGCGAGAGTCTCTAAATGATCCCTGTTGACAAGTGCGCGGGGTCACTCCCGCTGCGAATCCGCACTTCCTCCGGCCTTGCGGTCCTTCATCTGCTCCAGCACGTTCAGGAGCGCCCGGGGCCTGTCCAGCAGGCCGCCGGCCAGCCGACGCAGCGGCGCCATCAGGGCGCCGGCGAACATGCTCAGAAGCGTCTCGCGGTTGGGTATGTCGGCCAGCTTGCGAACGCCCTCGGGGCCCAGCACCTGGCCGTCGACGTAGACGCCCCTCACCTCCAGCGCAGCACAGGCCCTGGCCATCGCCTGGGCGGCTCGCGCGGCCTCCACCGCGCTGGGGCCCTGCACGACGGCGGTGGGGCCGTCCAGCAGGCTGCTCAGGCCGCAGGCACCCAGATCGCTGGCCGCCCGGGCGAACAGCGAGTTCTTCACCACCATCATCCGGCTGCCCTGACGCCGCGCTTCCTGACGGACCAGGCGGCTTTCGTCGGCCTTCATGCCGTGGTAGCCCACGACGACGCACCCCGTGCGCCGAATGTCGCGGAACTCCTCGGTCAGTTCCTTGAGCATCAGTTCCTTGACTTGCTGGGGCATCTCTCAGTTTGCTCCCGGTGCTGACGAACCCGCCTCGACCTGCAGCGCGGGGTTCATGGTCGAGCTGACGTAGACCTTCTGAATGTACCGGCCTTTGGCCGCCGGCGGCTTGGACCTCACGAGCTGGTCCAGCACGGCGCGGACGTTCTCCGCCAACGCCTCGACGGAGAAGGACACCTTGCCGACCGGCACGTGGATGTTCCCGGTCGCGTCGTTTCGGAACTCGATGCGCCCGCCCTTGAACTCCTTGACGGCCTCGCCGACGTCCTCGCGGACCGTGCCGGCCTTGGGCGAAGGCATCAGGCCGCGGGGGCCGAGCACGCGGCCCAGCCGACCGATGCGCCCCATCATGTCCGGGCTGGCCAGCGCCACGTCGAAGTCGGTGAACCCGCCCTGGACCTTCTCGATCAGGTCGTCGGAGCCGACCACGTCGGCCCCGGCGGCCCGGGCGGCCTCGGCCCGTTCGCCTTCTGCGAAGACGGCCACCACGCGCGTCTTGCCGGTGCCGTGCGGCAGGCTGAAGCTGCCTCGAACCTGCTGGTCGCTGTGGCGCGGGTCAATGCCCAGCTTCACGGCGCACTCCACGGTCTCGTCGAACCGCGCCGGCGCCATGGTCTTCAGCGCGGCCAGCGCGTCCGTGAGCGTGTAGAGGCGGCCGCTCTCGACGTGCGTCTGCGATTCCCTGTATCTGCGACTCGTGCGCGGCATGGCGTTCGTTCCTGGCGATATGGTGTATGGCGGGCCGCCGGCTCAGTCGTCTACGACCTGGACGCCGCAGCTCCGGGCGGTCCCCTCGATGACGTGCATGGCGGCCTCCACGTCGTCGGTGTTCAGGTCCGTCATCTTCTGCTCGGCGATCTGCCGCAACGCGCTGCGCGTGATGGTCCCGGCCGAGGTGCGCCCCGCGGCGCCGGATCCCTGAACGACCCCGGCGGCGCGCTTGATCAGATAGGACGCCGGCGGCGTCTTGACCTCGAAATCGAACGACCCGTCCCGGTAGACATAGACGATCGCCGGCAGCGGCACGCCCATCTGGTCGCGGGTGCGTTCGTTGAACTTGCTGATGAACTCCGAAATGCTCACGCGGTGCTGGCTGAGGGTAGGGCCGAGAGGCGGAGCGGGGTTCGCCTGCCCTCCGGTCACCAGCACCTTCACCACGGCGGTCGGCTGCTTCTTCTTTGCCATTGGACGTTCTTCCCGTAGGGTTGCCGCAGGCCCTCAGAGGGCCGCTCACAGCACCTGCACCTGCCAGTATTCCAGTTCGACCGGTGTTGCCCGGTTGAAGATGTTGATGACGACCTTGACCTTCCCGCTGGCAGGGTTCACCTCTTCGACGTATCCCTCGACGCTCTTGAAGGGGCCCTCCTTGATCTGGATCATCTGCCCCTCTTTCAGGTCGATCTTCAGCTTCGGGGCCTCTTCCTGGACCTCCTCGGTCTGCCCGAGGATCCGGGCCACCTCGCCGTCCGACATCGGCCAGGGCTTCTCGGCCCCGATGAAGTCGCCGACCCCGCCGGTCTCGCGGATCAACTGCCACAGGTCCTGCGGGATGGTCCCCTGCTCGTCCACGACGACCTGCACGATCACGTAGCCCGGGTAGAGCTTGCGCCGGACGACGTGGCGCTTGCCCCCCCGCACCTCGGTAATGGCCTCGGTCGGCACGAGGATCTGGGGGACGCGGTCGCGGACCTTCTCCAGCTCGAGCAGCTTGCCGAGGTTGACGCGCACGCTCTCCTCACGGTTGCTCTGCACGCGCAGAACGAACCATCGCGCTTCGGCGGCCGCATTCTCCGGCTCATGTGCCGTGTCG
>Ga0123327_1002720_pt1 | contig 13446 bp, 4 predicted proteins | sample BioC13SIPDNA_4_FD_89701 | JGI IMG/M metagenome (GOLD analysis project Ga0123327, IMG submission 89701) | Anaerobic biogas reactor microbial communites from Washington, USA - Biogas_R1_B C13 SIP DNA | ecosystem: Engineered > Bioreactor > Anaerobic > Unclassified | place: Washington, USA...
GTCCACCTCGACAATGGCGGTGACGCGGCGCAGCGTCTCGGGATGTTTCTCGTCGGAGCCCTTGCGCGACATGCGCACGGTCTGGTCCGAGCGGATGCGGGGGTCCTTGTGCGGCCTCTCCTCCAGCACCTCGAAGACCATGCTCTTCTTCTCGCGCAGGACGAAGAAAACGCCGCGCCGCGTGAGGCCGAACAGGAAGGCGAGGTCGACGTAGGCCCTGCCCGCGAGCAGCACGTCGCCGTCCTTCAGGCCCGCGCACAGCGCGTCGGCGCGCGTCGAGTCGTGGTGCGCGGCGTCCTCCACGACCGCGAACGTCGGCAGCCTGTTGCCCACGTTGATGCTCATGTGGGTTTTGGCGGCGGCCTTCTTGCGGCGGTGACGCGCCCAGTCGATAGATTCGAGCGAGAGTTTCAGAGTGGTCGAGTCGATGGCGAAGATGTCGCGCTTCAGGCGGAAGATGAAGCCGCTGTGCTTCGCGTACTGCGTGAAGGACGGGCATATGGAAGACGGAACTGTCACTGAAATGTATCACTGCAAAAAGTGTGGCTGCGTCACCCCGCACACACCAGGTAAAATCGTAACCATGAATTCGATGACCGATAAAGTCATGGGCAGCATTGCTCCTTCCTCATGGCGACTCGGCCGAATCTTCAAAGAGCTAATCTCCCCGACTCCGGGTTCCTTGCCTCGTTGCCAGAAATGCGGTTATGAACACCAAGTCTGGAAATAGGATTCACTTATCGCACCCAACGACAACTTGAGCGTTGAGCGTTGAACGTTGAGCGTTTCTCCTGGTATCAAACAGCCATCCACTCCCCGAAACACGCCCGCCGAATCCTCCAGAAACTCCGCCATGTACTCTTGCCGGAACACATCCTCCGGCAGCGTCCGCCGCGCATCTTCCCACTCCTTCGCGAGAAAATACGGCGACACGTTCGAGGGGAACGTGAAGCGGACGGACTTCTCGAAGACGTAGGCGTTCAGCGCGTCATCCGCCCCGGCGGGATGGGGCGGCTCGACCTCCAGCACGGCGCACAGCTCCGTGAGGAAAAGCTGGTAGTTGGCCCGCTCCGACGCCGCAGACGATTCCCAGCGTTTTATAAACGCATCAATCATTGTACGCTGGTATAGAGGAGCGGGGTGTGGAAGGGAAGGCGGCAATTGGCTATAGGCAATGATCGCAGCGGGGGGGGGGGCAGAACGCGATGTCGTCTGCCTTTTGAAATTCGGGTCTCTATTCACTCAAAACTCGGTAGCATTTACTGGGCGTTGATCGGGTGGAATCGAATACGCTTTTCTCCTTGCCGTCGCCGGGAATCTTATTTGTTAATTTCAGTTGACCCCGATGCCCCATTGCTGGCGGGTGTTGCGCTTTCTTGGAAAATTCACGATCTTGTGCTACGCTCAACTACATGATTCTTCCATTAAAGGTTCTTGCCAGGCGATTCCTGCCGAAACGGGCTGCGCAAAGCGCGGTTCGGCCCCGCGACATGCCGGATGTCGTCGAGGAGCCGCTGCGCGCCGAGCTGCTCAGCGTGGAACAGTTGAAGCGCTTTGCCCAGGAACTGGCGCGCACCGACGTCATTGACTATGGCCCCGGCTACAACCGGCTGCTCCCGCGCCTGGCAGACAATGCCCAGGCCTTGCGCGCGGCCCATCAGGTGCTGGTGCGGGCCGACGAGCAGGGCCGGCGCATGGCGCCGCCCGCGGAATGGCTGCTCGACAATTTCTACCTGATCGAACAACAGATCCAGCTCGCCCGCATCCACCTCCCGAAGCGCTACAGCCGACAGCTTCCGCGCCTCGCGGCCGGGCCCCGCAAGGGATTCCCGCGCGTCTACGATATGGCGTTCGAGCTGATCGCCCATCTCGACGGCCTGCTCGACGAGGAGAACACCGCCGCGTTCGTGGCCGCCTACCAGACCGTGGACCCGCTGCAGCTCGGCGAGCTGTGGGCCTTTCCGATCGCGCTGCGCCTGGGCTTGATCGAGAACCTCCGCCGCGTGGCCGTGCTCGTTGCGCGCCGCCGCCAAGAAAAAGACGACGGAATCCGCTGGGCGGAGCGCGTGCAGTCCGCAGTGGAGAAAGACCCCAAGCAGATCCTCCACCTGCTGGCCGAGTTCGCGGACGCGCATACCGTGCTCAGCGCACCTTTCCTCGAGGAATTCGTCGACCGCCTACAGGGCCAGGGGCCGAGCGTGGCCCTCTTCCTGAACTGGATCGACCAGATGCTGGCCGAGGAAGCGACAACCGTCGCGCAAAAGCTCCAGCGCGACAGCCACATCCAGGCGGCGGAGCACCTTTCGATCTCCAACAGCATCGGCAGTCTGCGTTTCCTGAGCGCGATGGACTGGAAGCGCTTCGTGGAGTCCCAGAGCCTGGTCGAGCGTATTCTCGAGCGCGATCCGACCGGCATCCACGCCATGCAGGACTTCGCCACGCGCGACCACTACCGCCATGTTGTGGAGTCTCTCGCCCTGAGTTCCGGCCGTCCGCAGCCCGAGGTGGCGGAGCTGGCATTGAGCATGGCTTCCGCTGTGCCGTCTTCCGCAGAGGACGCCGTCCGCCGCCGCCACATCGGTTTCTATTTTGTCGGTGCCGGACGCACCCGGCTCCGCCGCGTCGCGGGTTGCCGCTGGTCCTTCAAAAAGGCTTGCGTGCGGCTCGTCCGCCGCTGCCGCCTGGCGCTCTATCTGGGAACCATCGCTACGTTTTCACTGCTAGGGGCTGCCGTTGCGCCGTGGCTCGCGGGCGTGCCCGCCGCGTCGCCGACGTTCTGGCTGCTGGCTCTCGCCGCCGCCGTGCCCGCCTCGTCGCTGGCGCTCTCGCTGGTCAATTTCTTCGTGACGCTCATCGTGCCGCCCCACCCGCTGCCGCGGCTCGACTTCTCCCGCGGCATTCCTGAAGGACACCGCACTTTCGTGGTTGTACCCACGATTATCGACAAACCCGAAGCTGTCGAAAGCCTCGTAGCCGCTATGGAGATTCGCTATCTGGGCAATCGCGACCCGCAGCTCGATTTTGCCCTGCTGACCGATTTCGCGGACGCGGAAGCGGAGACGCTTCCCGGCGAAGATGCGCTGCTGCGGCAGGCGGGCGAGGCAATCGCGCGTCTCAACGCGCGCCATACGCGTCCCGACGGCACGCCCATTTTCCACTTGCTCCACCGCCCCCGCGTCTGGAACCCCCGCGAGCGCCGCTGGATGGGCTACGAGCGCAAGCGCGGCAAACTGGAGCATTTCAACGCGCTGCTGCGCGGCGAGTCCCGCGACGCCTTTTGTTTCATTGCTGGCGAGATGCCGCCGCCCGGCACCGTACGCAATGTGATCACCCTCGACACGGACACCGACCTGCCGCGCGGCACAGCGGCGAAGATGATCGGCGCGCTGGCGCACCCGCTCAACCGCCCGCGTTTCGATCCCCGCGCGGGACGCGTCGTCGAGGGATACACGATCCTGCAGCCGCGCGTGACGGTGCGCCTGCTCTCCGCTAACCGCAGCCTCTATTCGCGCCTTGTGTGCGGGCAGACCGGGCTGGACCCCTACTCCCGGGAAGTCTCCGACGTTTACCAGGACCTTTTCGGCGAGGGCTCGTTCGTGGGCAAGGGCATTTACGATGTGGACGCCTTCCGGCAGGCGCTGCACGGCCGCTTTCCGGAGAATGTTGTCCTCAGCCATGACCTGCTGGAGAGCGCCTACGCGCGTTCCGCGCTGCTGGGCTGCGTGGAAATCTACGAGGATATGCCCTCCTCGTACCTCGGCGACATCAGCCGCCAGCACCGCTGGATGCGCGGGGACTGGCAAATCCTCCCCTGGCTGGGCGTCAGACTGCCCAGCGCCGACGGCCGGCGCGTCCGGCTCTCGCTGCTGAGCCAATGGAAGATCTTCGACAATCTACGGCGCGCGCTCGTCGCGCCGTCCCTCACAGCCCTGCTCCTCGCCGGCTGGATTGCGGGACCGGTGTCCGCGGCGGTCTGGACCGGCTTCGCCGTGGCCGTGCTTGGACTGACAACGCTGCTGCGAACAACCACGCTCCTGCTGCGCAAGCCGCGCGAGCGCGGCATCACGCTGCACATGCTGACTTGGGCGCAAGCGCTGCTGCGCCATGTCGCGCAGCCGATCCAGTCGCTGGCATGCCTGCCCTACGAGGCGGCCGTTTCCCTCGGCGCTTTCGCCGCCTCGGCGCTGCGGATGCCATTCACGCGCCGCGGTCTGATGATCTGGCACCTGCCGTCCTACTCCCGCCGCAACGCGCGCCATACCCTCGCGGGCGTTGTGTTAGAGATGTGGCCGTCCCTCGCGGTCACCGCGGCTGCCGCAGCTCTAGTGACCTCCGCGCGCCCGGCCTCCCTGCCGTCCGCCGCGCCGCTGCTCGCGCTCTGGGCTCTCGCGCCGTTAGGCGCATGGGCCGCGAGCCGGCCGCGCCGCCGCCGCGAGCCGGGCGTCACCGAGACGCAGCGCCGCATGCTGTGCGCTCTCGCTTGGCGCACATGGCGCTTTTTCGACACCTTTACAACCGAAACTGACAACTGGCTGCCGCCGGACAACTTCCAGGCGCGGCCCGACCCCGTGGTCGCGCCGCGCACCTCGCCCACCAACATGGGCTTCGGTTTACTGGCAAACCTGACGGCGTGGGATTTCGGGTACATTTCTACAGCATCCCTGGCGGCACGCACCGAACAGACTCTCGACACCATGGAAAAGCTGGAGCGTTACCGCGGTCAGTTCTATAACTGGTACGACACCCGAACCCTCAAACCCCTGAATCCTCTCTACGTCTCCAGTGTCGACAGCGGCAACCTCGCGGGCGCGCTCGTCGCGCTGCGCGCGGGACTGCATGAGGTGTCGCAAACAACCGCCTTCCCGCCACAGCTCTGGCGCGGCCTGCAAGACGCTGTAGCCGCCTTGTCCGACGAGGCCGGGCGCGAGGCACCCGCCGAGGTGCTCACGGCGATCCGCGACGCGCAGCTCCTGCTCGTCGGGCCGCCCGACAATCTGGCGGACGCCCGAAATCGACTTGACCAACTTGCGCGTGCTACAGCCCGCATCCGGCAGTCCGCGGGAGACATCGCCGACCTCCACGCGCTCGCCGAGACCCTGACGCGTCAATGCCGCGATCACGCCGATTGGGCGGAGACGCTGGGCGATGCCGACCCCGCGCAGCCGCTGCGCGCGCTGGCTCGCAGTGAAGGCGATGCCGCGGCGGCAGTTGTCGCCGATCTCGTGCAGCGTCTCGAGGCGCTCTCAGAACGCTGCCACGAGATCCATGCCCGTATGGATTTCCGCTTCCTCTATAACGACTCCCGCGATCTGCTCAGCATCGGCTTCGACGTGCCGTCGCGCCGTCTCGACCCCGGCTGCTACGATCTGCTCGCATCGGAAAGCCGCATCACCAGCTTCTTGATCATCGCAGGCGAACAGGCTCCGCCGGAGCACTGGTTCGCGCTGGGACGGCTGCTGACCGGCCAGGGTTCGGAGGCGACACTGCTCTCCTGGAGCGGTTCCATGTTCGAATACCTCATGCCGCCCCTGTTCATGGCCGACTACCCCGACACGCTGCTGTCCCAAACCTGCCATGCCGTGATCCGGCGCCAGATCCGCTACGCCCGCCAGCGCCGCATCCCCTGGGGCATCTCCGAATCCTGCTACAACGCCACGGACGCGCACCACACCTACCAGTACCGGGCCTTCGGCGTACCGGGGCTGGGGCTGAAGCGCGGTCTCTCCGACGATCTTGTCGTGGCGCCGTACGCGACACTCATGGCGCTGCCGTTCATGCCCGAGGCCACATGTGAAAACATTGAGCGCCTGATCGGCCAGGAAGACGCGCTAGGCCTTTACGGAATGGTCGAGGCGATCGACTACACGCCATCCCGCGTTCCGCGCGGCAAATCACGCGCCGTGGTCCACGCCTACATGTCACACCATCAGGGGATGAGCCTGCTGGCGCTCTCGCACTTCCTCTGCGGCGCGCCGATCGTGCGCCGGTTCATGTCCGATCCGGCCGTGCGCGCCACCGATGTGCTCCTGCAGGAGCGCGTCCCCGAAGTCACACCGGCCATCCAGCCCCACGGCCAAGAAGCCGCGTCAGGCGCGGAGAAGTCCGAGATAGACGCGAGCGCGGCGATGCGCGTCTTTTCCGAGCCGGACCTTCCTGTTCCCGAAGTGCACCTGCTCTCGAATGGCGACTACCATGTGATGACGACCCACGCCGGCGGCGGCTACAGCCGCTGGCACGACCTGCTGCTGACGCGCTGGCGCGAAGATTCGACATGTGACGCCTGGGGAGCTTTCGGCTACCTCCGCGACATCGAGACCAACGCCTGTTGGTCGCTAGCCCACCAGCCTGTCTGCAAACGCGCGGATTTTCAGGAGTCTATATTTACCCAGGGCCGCGCCGAATTCCGCCGCCGGGACGGCGAGATCGAGACAAAGACGGAGATGTGCGTCTCTCCCGAGGACGACGTGGAGATCCGGCGCGTCACGCTCACAAACCACGGTCAGGACGAACGCCGGCTGGAATTCACCTCCTACGCCGAAGTGGTGCTCGCGCCTCCGGCCGCGGATCTTGCGCACCGCGTCTTCAGCAGCCTCTTTGTCCAGACCGAGATTGTCGAGGCTGGCCAAGCCATCCTATGCACGCGCCGCCGGCGCGGCGAAGACGAGCCGGAAGCATGGATGTTCCACATGCTCGCTCCGGTCGGGCCGCATGGCGATCTCTCGTTCGAGACGGACCGCCAGCGCTTCCTGGGACGCGGCCGCACACCGGCGCGGCCGGCGGCGCTGGAGCAGCCCGCCGGCGCGTCCGCGCCGCTCTCCAACACCGCGGGCTGCGTCCTCGACCCCGTCGTCGCCATCCGCGCGACGTTCGACGTCACCGACGAAGCGCCGGTTCAATTCCACATCGTCACCGGCGCGGCGCGCACGCGGCAGCAGGCCGTGGCTCTCGCGGACCAATACCGCGACCGCCATTTCGTGGACCGCGCCTTCGACATGGCCTGGTCGCACAGCCAGATCGTCCTGCGCCTCATCAACGTCAGCGAGGCGGAGGCGCAGCTCTACGGACGCCTGGCCGCGTCGGTCGTCTTCGCGAACCCCCGCAACCGCGCGCCTTCTAAGATTATCGCCTCGAACACGCTCGGGCAGCAGAGCCTGTGGCGCTTCGGCATCTCGGGCGACCTCCCGATCACGCTGCTGCGCATCGGCGACATCGCCCACATGGATCTCGTCACCGACGTCATCCGCGCCCATGCCTACTGGCGCCTCAAGGGCCTTCCCAGCGATCTCGTGATCCTCAACGAGGACTACTCGGGATATCGCGCGGCGCTCAACGACCGGATCGTATCGGCCATCAACGCCAGCCCTGACGCCGGCTTGATCGATAAGCCGGGCGGCATCTTCCTGCGCCGCAACGAGAACCTCTCGGAGGAGGACCGCGTGCTCTTCCAGAGCGTCGCCCGGATCGTCCTGACCGACACCGCCGAGACGCTCCGCGAGCAGGTTGAACGGCGCTACACGCCGCGCAAGCTGCCGCCTGCGCTGGAGCCGGCCGCCGCGCCGGCCGCCGCGCCGCCCGCGCCGCTGGCGCCGAGTCATCTGATCTTCCGCAACGGTCTGGGCGGCTTCACGCCCGACGGACGCGAGTACGTGATCGATCTCGAGGCAGGGCTGACAACGCCGGCACCGTGGGTCAACGTTATCGCCAGCCCGCGCGTCGGCACGGTCGTCTCCGAATCCGGCGCGATGTACACCTGGGTCGAGAACGCACACGAGTTCCGACTCACGCCGTGGGCGAATGACCCCGTTTCCGACCCCTCCGGCGAGACGTACTACCTTCGCGACGACGATACCGGGGCCTATTGGTCGCCGCTGGGCGCTCCCGCCCGCGGGACCGGCGGCACCCGTTGCCGCCACGGCTTCGGCTACACGGTTTTCGAGCGCGAGGAGGCCGGCATCGTCAGCGAGACGTGGGTGTACGTGGCGATGGACGCTCCGGTCAAGTTTGTTGTCGTCCGTCTCCGCAACCCATCGGATGAAACGCGCCGCCTTTCCCTGTTCGGCTGCAATGAACTCGTTCTCGGCGAGTGGCGGCACGCCAACCTGCTGCACGTCAACACCTCGGTGGACAGCCAGAGCGGACTGTTGATCGCGCGCAATCCCTACAACCGCGTCTTCGGCCGGCGCGTCGCCTTCGCGGGCTGCAGCGAGAAGGATGCCGTGGTAACCGGCAGCCGCGTCGAGTTCATCGGCCGCAACGGTTCGCTGGCGGCGCCCGACGCGCTCGGACGCGCCCATCTCTCCGGCCGAACCGGCGCGGGGCTCGACCCTGTCGCCGCGCTCCAGGCCCGGTTCGAGCTGCCGCCCGGCGGCGAGCGGGAGGTCGTCTTCACCCTCGGCGCATGCAACGATATCACGGAGGCACGCTCTCTGGCCCAGAGACTGGGCGGACGCGCCGGCGCGCGTACGGCGCTCGATGCGGTCTGGGCGCATTGGAACCGGCTCCTCGGCTCGGTCTATCTCGAAGCGCCCGGCGCGCCCGCGCTCTCGGTCCTTGTCAACGGCTGGCTGCCGTATCAGGTGCTATCCTGCCGCATCTGGGGCCGCAGCGGTTTCTACCAGTCCGGCGGCGCGTACGGCTTCCGCGACCAGATCCAGGACGCCATGGCGCTGCTGCACAACGCGCCGGAGGTGCTGCGCGAACAGATCCTGCGGTGCGCCGCGCGCCAGTTCCGCGAAGGCGATGTCCAGCACTGGTGGCATCCGCCCGAGGGGGCAGGCGTGCGCACGAAGATCTCCGATGACCTGCTCTGGCTGCCGCAGGCGATCTCCCGCTACGTGCTGGCGACCGGCGACACGGGGGTACTCGACGTGGAGGCGCCGTTCCTCGAGGGACGCTCGCTCGGCGAGCGCGAGGAGAGCCAGTACGAGCCCCATGCGCACAGCACCGAGTCCGGCTCGCTCTATGAACACGGCGTGCGCGCGATCACGCGCAGCCTCGTTTTCGGCGCCCACGGCCTGCCGCTCATCGGCTGCGGCGACTGGAACGACGGCATGAACCGCGTCGGCATCGGCGGACAGGGCGAGAGCGTCTGGCTCGGCTGGTTCCTCTGCGACACGCTGCGCCGCTTCGCGCCCGTCGCGGAGGCGCGCGGAGACGCGGCGTTCGCCGAACGCTGCCGGCGCGAGGCCGAGGAGTTGAGCGTGCGGATCGAGGCGACGGCGTGGGACGGCGGCTGGTACCGGCGCGCGTATTTCGACGACGGCACGCCGCTCGGTTCGGCGCAGAACGACGAGTGCCGGATCGACTCGCTCTCCCAGAGCTGGGCGGTCCTCAGCGGTGCGGCCGAGCCCGGCCGCGCGCGCCGCGCGATGCAATCGGCACGGGAACACCTCGTCCGGGAAGAGGCGGGCATCGTGCAGCTCTTCGACCCGCCCTTCGACAAGACCGCCCTCGACCCCGGCTACATCAAGGGCTATCCACCCGGCGTCCGCGAAAACGGCGGCCAGTACACGCACGGCGCGATCTGGACCGCGATGGCCTTCGCGCTGATGGGCGACGCCGAGACGGCCTGGTCGCTCTTCGACCTGCTCAACCCCGTGCGCCACGGCGATTCGGCCGCGGCGATCGCGCGCTACCGCGTGGAGCCGTATGTGATGGCGGCCGACCTGTACGGCGCCGAACCGCACACGGGCCGGGGCGGGTGGAGCTGGTACACGGGCGCGGCCGGGTGGATGTACCGCTTCGCAATCGAGACCCTGCTGGGGCTCGAGCGGCAGCCCGGCCACCTCGTCGTCGCGCCCCGCCTGCCGGCGGAGGGACTCGACGCCTTCACGCTCAAGTACCGCCACCGCGAGTGCTTCTATGCCATCGAAGTCCGCCGCGCGGCCCCCGGCGAGGCGCCGGGCGTCCGTCTCGACGGCCAGGCGCTTCCCGACAGCCGCATCCCGCTTCTCGACGACGGCCGCGACCACCACGCCGACATCCTGATCTAGCGCCTTTCCAGAATACCTGTGGCCTTCATTTTTATGCCGGCGCTCAAGACCGGTTTCGGCAACAAGGAGGCGACCACGCTGGGCAACTACGCGCTGTCTGCGGATGGCGGGCTGTCGATTTCGAACCTGAGTAACCAGAACGACGCGAGCCTCGCCTTCGTGCGTGCTGTGGAGCTGGGTGCGTCTTTGGGCGCGGCGTACATGGGGCGGCCCGGGGCGGTGAGCGCCGCGCCTGACGGCGGAGGGGCTGAAGGGGCCGCGCCTCCCTCCGCCGGGCGGCCGGGAGCGCTGAACCCGAACGCGGACGTGGAAAGCGCCGCGGTCGAGGCGCGGGCGGCGGGCAAGACGCTGGTGGTGGTGGCTGGACACCCCCTGTGCAGCTATTGCACAAGGTTTGAGAACGAGTTATTGGCATCAGGCATTCCGGCTCGGTCGGACGTTGTTCTGTTGCGCGAGATGAATCCGTGGGAGTCCAACGCGGCCTACCGCTGGACGGGCGGGGGTAACGCGCCGATTGTCCGCGTCACGCGCTGGGACGCCTCGGGCGGGCTGGTCTGCGACAGGAAGCTGAACCGGCCCGGTGTGGCGGATCTTGCGGTCGCGCTGGATGCGTGCCTTGCTCCTTCACAGTGAGGAGAGTTAAAAAGATGCTCGGTAGGGGTGGGCGCAGGCGGGAAAACTGCTTGCGCCTCACCTTTTTTGCTTAAGAGCGGTCCTTCGGAGTTAGGGACCTCGGCCGGCAAATTCGGGCTGTTAGATAGACGTATTTGGGCGAAAATGGGTAAAAAACGTATTTTTGATGGAGGTCGATGCGGTGTTTATGAGAATCTCAATTTTTTGAGATCAAAAATATGCACGCCTGCCTTGTTGAAACGTGTTTTTAGTGGTGGAATTAGTGGTGGGGAAGCAGACGTTTTCATTGTGTTTCAGTTAACATCACTTTGCAGGCAGGCAAAATAAAAACCCCGTTTTTATTGTGATTTTTCAACAAAAACGGGGTAAAAAGGCTGGTGGGCGGCGAAGGACTCGAACCCCCGACATTCTGGGTGTAAACCAGACTCTCTAACCAACTGAGATAGCCGCCCAAAAGGATTTATTTATTATGCCGGTTAGGGTGTGGCAGATGCAAGCGCGGAGTCGAAAGAAAAATACGGCCCCGAACGCACGTGAGTATGCCGCTCAACATGCACAGGTTGACCGCCGGCCGCGTGACCGCACTGTGCGCCGCCACAGGCAGGGAGAGGCACTGTATCGAAGACCATTTCAACACACAGAAGAACAACGGCCCCGGGCTTGGGCACGCCTTCTGCGCGAACGAGACAGCGAGCAAGAACTACTACTCCGTCATGCAGTGTGCCCAGATCATCTGGGAGCTGTTCTACCACGGCCACCTCGCCCGCCTGTACGGCTGGGCCAGGCGGACCTCCCAAACGGCTCTCGCGCAAATGATCGCCGACGGCATGCGCTCGCTCGGCCCTCCGCCGGAAGACTTCGTCATCAGGCAGATGCGCTTCGTCACATAACCGGCCAGCGCACGAAGAAGTCCCAAGCCCGCCCCGTCACAACATGCAACACCGAGTCCGGCGCTATGCGCACGGCAGCCTTTCCCTCCTCCCGAACCGTCTCCGGAACTCTAGACCGCGCCGGACCGACGGCTTTGGATCAATCCGGGGGGTATATTCGGAATCGCCGACCTCAATGCTCAGTGTTGCCCGGACACGCGGAATGTGTTAACATTCGATGACAGTATCTATAAAAGAAGTGTGCGGATATCTTGCCTGTTTGACGTATGGGGGTGTCAGCAGGCGCCGCGCGGGAAAGGGGCCTATGCGTTCACGAAATGGTTACGGTGTTTGGGCCGCGCTCTGTATGGCGCTGCCGGTTTCGCTCTTGGCACAAAAGGTCGTGGATCAATGGCGTTACACGCTTGAGCCGCCGCAGGGGGCGTGGCAGACGGCCGCGTATGATGACGCCGCCTGGAAGAAGGGCAACGGCGGCTTCGGCACGGTCGGCACGCCGGGCGCGCGCGTGGGCACCGTGTGGCGCACCAAGACGATTTGGCTGCGTAAGCGCGTGCCGCTGGCCGGCGCATTGAAAAGACCCGCGCTGCTGGTTCATCACGACGAGGACGCCGAGTTTTTCCTCAACGGCCAGCGTGTGCTGGCGCTCAAGGGCTATCTCACGGACTACAAGGTCGTGCCGCTGGCCGAGGAGCACCGGACGCTCGTCAAGCCCGGCGAGAACCTGCTGGCGGTGTCCTGCAGGCAGGAGTCGGGCGGACAGTTCATCGACGCGCATCTGGTCGATGCCGACCAGGTGCCGGCCCTGCCGGCGCCGGAACGCGAGATCTTCCGCAGCGACCTGATCACGCCGTGGGGCGAGCGGGTGACGGATGAGAACGTCTGGCAGAGTTATCCGCGTCCGCAATTGCGGCGCAAGCAATGGCAGAATCTGAACGGCCTGTGGGAGTACGCCGTCACGCCCGTTGCGCAGCGCGAGCCTCCCCGCCAGTGGCAGGGACGTATCCGCGTGCCGTTCTGCCTGGAATCCCGGCTGGGCGGCGTGCAGAAAGCGCTGCAGAAAGAGCAGGCGCTGTGGTACCGGCGCACGTTTACGGTGGCCGCCGCTGAACGCACCCTGTTGAATTTCGAGGCGGTCGACTACCGGTGCCGGGTGATGGTGAACGGCAAAGAGGCGGGCGGACACCGCGGCGGCAACACGCCGTTCACGCTGGATATCACGGATACGGTGCGGGTCGGCGAGAACGAGGTGCTGGTGCGTGTGGAAGACGAGCAGGAGGGTTTCCAGTTGCGCGGCAAGCAGACGCTGAACCCGCACGGCATCTGGTACACCCAGGTCTCCGGCATCTGGCAGACGGTGTGGCTGGAACAGGTCAACGCCAGCTATGTCCGGCATCTGGTGGTCCACACCGACGCGGCCGCCGGCGCCATCAAGGTCACCGCCGATGTGGAGGGCGGCGCCCGGGCGATAGCCGTGCGCGTCAAGGACGGCGAGCGCCAGGTGGCGAACAGCGTGGGCCGTGCCGGTCAGGAGGTCGTGCTGACCGTTGCGGACGCCAAGTTGTGGTCGCCCCGTTCGCCGCACCTCTACGCGCTTGAACTGGATCTGCTGGACGGCGACGGGCAGGTGGTGGATCGCGTCGCGTCATATGCCGGTATCCGCACGGTCGGCAAGGTTAAGGACGCCCAGGGCCATCTGCGCTTAACGCTGAATGGCGAGGTGCTGTTCCACTGGGGGCCACTGGATCAGGGCTGGTGGCCGGACGGCTTGCTCACGCCGCCCTCTGAAGAGGCGATGGCGTTTGAGATCGACTGGCTGAAGCGTGCTGGCTTCAACATGATCCGCAAGCATATCAAGGTCGAACCGCGCCTCTACTACTACCACTGTGATCGGTTAGGGATGATGGTCTGGCAGGACCACGTGAGCGGCGGCA
>Ga0123327_1002722_pt1 | contig 13430 bp, 9 predicted proteins | sample BioC13SIPDNA_4_FD_89701 | JGI IMG/M metagenome (GOLD analysis project Ga0123327, IMG submission 89701) | Anaerobic biogas reactor microbial communites from Washington, USA - Biogas_R1_B C13 SIP DNA | ecosystem: Engineered > Bioreactor > Anaerobic > Unclassified | place: Washington, USA...
GAGAACCTGCTCACCACCCGCACAGCCGGGGAGCGCCAGGTCTTCGTCGACCTCATCACCTCCCGCCCGGCCCCCGCCGGCCTGCTCTCCACCGCCCCGGCCCCGACCGGCGCCGGCACCCCGCGTCTGCGGCTGATCGGCAACGTGCAGGTGGGCACCGACATCGAGCTGGAGGAACTGCACGGCCTCTACGACGCCGTGGTCACCCCGGACGCCCCGGCCCTGGAGGACACCGACCTGGCCACCCTCACCGGCGCGGCCCTGGCCTCCGCGGAGATCACCGCCGCGGTGTTCCCGGAGCGTCCGCAGGATGCCCCGCCGAAGGTCCTTGAGCTGCTCGCCGCCCGTGGCGTGGCGGTCACCTCCTGGCAGGGCTGGCCCGCGGGCCGCAGCGTCTCCGCGGACTGGGCCGCCCTCGAGCTGGCCGCCCGTGGCGTCCCGGTGTGCATGTGAGCGCGCCGGTCCTGGACGTGGCCGCAGGTCACGTCACGCTGGTCGGCGGTGGTCCGGGTGCGTGGGACCTCATCACCCTCCGGGGCCTGCGTGCCCTGGAGGCGGCCGACGTCATCCTCACCGATCATCTCGGTCCCACCGATGAGCTGTCCCGTCTGTGTGACCTCACGGACAAGACCGTCATCGACGTGTCCAAACTCCCCTACGGCCGGCAGGTCGCGCAGGAGGAGACGAATCGTCTCCTCGTCGAGCACGCCCGCGCCGGCCGTCGTGTCGTGCGCCTCAAGGGCGGTGACCCCTATGTCTTCGGCCGCGGCCACGAGGAGCTTCTCGCCTGCTCCGCCGCGGGCGTGTCCTGCGAGGTAGTGCCCGGTGTGACCAGCGCGATCTCGGTTCCCGGGGCCGCCGGCATCCCCGTCACGCAGCGGGGCGTGGTCCACTCCTTCACGGTCGTCTCCGGGCATCTGCCGCCGGGGCACCCGGACTCGCTCGTCGACTGGGCCGCGCTGGCGCGGGCGGGCGGCACGATCTCGGTGATCATGGGTGTGCGCAACGTCGCCGCCATCACCGCCACGCTTGTCGACGCCGGCCTCGACCCCCACACCCCGGCCGCCGTCATCCAGGAGGGCACCACCACGGGGCAGCGTTCCTTCCGGTGCACGTTGGGAACCCTGGCCACGACGATGGCCGGGAACCGCATCGGGTCCCCGGCCGTGTACGTCATCGGCGACGTCGCCGCCCTGTAGCCCCCGCCCTACCGCACCCCCACCGACTGTCCGGTGGGGGTGCTCGTCGTTCCGGTGACGGGCTGCCCGGCGGCGGCGCGGGCGCGGAGGGAGCGTCGCCAGCCGACCCACGAGAAGCCCAGGCCGACGACGATGACGGCCAGCAGCACCGGGCCTCCGGCGAAGGGCAGCACCTTGGGGAGGTTCAGCGCGACCAGCAGGGTGCCCACGACGCCGCCGAGGGCGGCCGGGTTGAGGCGGGTGACCAGCCACGCGGCGACCGGCGCGGCGATGACACCGCCGATGAGCAGCGCGAGCACGGCCGCGAGGTTGGCCACCAGGTCGTCCCAGAGGCCGATGACGAAGCCGGCGGTCGCCGCGGCGGTGACCAGGAACTCGGCGGTGTTGACCGTGCCGACGATGCGGCGCGGTTCCGCCCGCCCCAGCGTCATCAGGGTCGAGGTGGTCACCGGGCCCCAGCCGCCGCCTCCGGAGGCGTCGATGAAGCCGCCGAACAGGCCGAGCCCGCCGAGGAAGCCGCGCGAGTGCCCCTTCCCGGCGCGGCGCGGGTGGATGCGTCCGCGGGAGAAGCGCCACACGAGGTTGGCGCCGATGAGGGTGAGGATCGTGGCGGTGACGGGGGCGGCGGCCTGCGTCGATAAGTGGGAGAGCACGGTTGCCCCGGCGAAGGCGCCCACGGCACCGGGGATGGCGAGGCGGCGGACGACCTGCCAGTCGACGTTTCCGAAACGCCAGTGCGAGACGCCGGAGACGAGGGTGGTGCCCAGTTCCGCGGTGTGGACGACGGCGCTGGCTGTGGCGGGGCCGAGTCCGGCGAGCACGATGAGGATCGTGGTGGAGGTGGCGCCGAAGCCCATGCCGAGGCCGCCGTCGACGAGCTGGGCGGCGAGCCCCGCGAGGGCGATGAGCAGGAGTGTGTTCATGGTGGGTTCCTAGGTGAGGGCGGCCCGGTACCGCGCCGCCACGACGTCGCGGAGGGCGTCGGTGAGCGGGCGGTCGGAGGTCGCGTGGGGTTGGGCGGCGCGCAGGCGGTCGAGCAGCAGGGCGTCGGTGACGAAGAGGGGGACGAGGTGGGCACCGCTGCTTATCGACGCCGCCTTCTCCCCCGTCGCCCGCACCACCGCGACGTCCCGCCCGAGGCGGGCGGCGAGGAGGTCGGCCAGCGACCGGACGGCGGCCTCGGCTGCGACGGAGGAGGATCCGACGTGCCCGAGGACGAGGTCCGGGTTGCGGGGGCGGGTGTGGCGGGCAAGGACGTCGGCGATGTCGGGGCCGGTGCCGAGGCCCCGGGCGGGCGTGAGCCGCAGGCCGGTGGCGCGGCGGGCCGCGTCGAGGGCGGCGGGGACGTCGTGACGCGCGTGGAAGGCGTCGGTGAACAGCAGGGGGACGACCACGGCGTGGTCGTGGCCGCGGGCGACGAGGTCGCGGGCGGCGTCGATGAGGGAGGGGGTGTCGAACTCGAGGTGGGCGGCGCGGGCGGTGACGCCCAGTACCTCCCCGGCCGCCCGGGTGAGGCGGTCGACGCCGGCGGCGGCGCGCGGGTGGCGGGACCCGTGGGAGAGGGTGAGCAGGGCGGTCACGGGTCAGCGGAGCCGGTGGCCGACGAGCCCGGCGGCGAGGGTGTCGCCGCTGGCCTGGTCGATGAGCAGGAAGGAGCCGACGGCGCCGCGGGCGGCGTAGGGCTCGACGGGGAGCTCGGTGGCGACGTCGATACGCACGTGGGCGATGTCGTTGAGGCCGAGGTCGTCCGGGGAGAGGTGGTCGGTGCGGCCGTCGATGTCGAGCAGCCGTTCGATCGCCGCGATGCGGCCCCGCACGAGTGAGGTGCCGTAGCGGACCTTCACGGGGGAGCCGGGACGCAGGGTGCGGTCGCCGAGTCCGACGAGCGTGGCGGCGAAGGAGCGGGTCGGCTCCGGGCGGTCCTCACCGGCGATGAGGTCGCCGCGGATGAGGTCGATGTCGTCGGCCAGGCGCAGGACCACGGAGTCACCGGCGTGGGCGGAGCGGACCTCGCCGTCGGCGGTGTCGATGTGGGTGACGGTGCTGGTGCGTCCCTCAGGGAGGTGGACGGTGTCGCCGACGGTGAGCACGCCGGCGTCGACACGCCCGGCGTAGCCGCGGTAGTCGGAGGAGTGCTCGCGGATGACGTACTGGATCGGCAGGCGGAAGCCGAGGGCGTGGGCGCGGCCGCGGTGGACCTCGACGCTCTCGAGCAGTTCCAGCACCGTCGGCCCCTCGTACCAGGGGAGGTTCTCCGAGGGTTCGACGACGTTGTCGCCCAGCAGCGCGGAGACGGGGATGACGTGCGCGTCGTCGACGCCGACGTCGACGGCCAGCGACGTGAACTCCGCCTCGATGTCCCGGAAGACGGCCTCGGACCAGTCAACGAGGTCGATCTTGTTCACCGCGAGGAGCACTGTGCGCACCCCGAGGAGCGCCGCGACGGTGAGGTGGCGGCGGGTCTGCTCGACGACGCCGTGGCGGGCGTCGACAAGCAGGACCACCACCTGCGACGTGGACACGCCGGTGACGGTGTTGCGCGTGTACTGCACGTGGCCGGGGGTGTCGGCGAGGATGAAGGTGCGGCGGTCGGTGGCGAAGTAGCGGTAGGCCACGTCGATGGTGATGCCCTGCTCGCGTTCGGCGCGGAGGCCGTCGACGAGCAGCGAGAGGTCCAGGCCGCCGTGGAAACCGCGGTCGGCGGAGGTGCGCTCGACGGCGGCGAGCTGGTCGGCGAGGACGGAACGGGTGTCGTGGAGCAGACGGCCCACGAGGGTGGACTTGCCGTCGTCGACGGAGCCGGCGGTGCACAGGCGCAGCGTCTCGCGGGTGCGCAGGAGCGTGGTGGTCATCAGAAGTAGCCTTCCTTCTTGCGGTCTTCCATGGCGGATTCACTGAGGCGGTCGTCGGCGCGGGTGGCCCCGCGCTCGGTGAGGGTGGAGGTGGCGATCTCGGCGATGACGTCGTCGACCGTGGCGGCGTCGGAGAGCACCGCACCGGTGCAGGACATGTCGCCGACGGTGCGGTAGCGCACGCGGCGGACCTCGAGGGTCTCGCCCTCGCGGGGCCCACCCCACTCGCCGGCGGTCAGCCACATGCCGTCCCGCTCGAAGACGGCCCGCTCATGGGCGAAGTAGATCTCCGGCAGCGCGATGCCGCGGGCGCCGATGTACTCCCAGATGTCGGCCTCGGTCCAGTTGGAGATGGGGAAGACGCGGACGTTCTCGCCCGGCAGGTGGCCGCCGTTGTAGAGGTGCCACAGCTCCGGGCGCTGGCGGCGCGGATCCCAGCCGCCGAAGGAGTCGCGCACGGAGAAGACGCGCTCCTTGGCGCGTGCCCGCTCCTCGTCGCGGCGGGCGCCTCCGAGGACGGCGTCGTAGCCCTGCTCGGCGATGGTCTCCACGAGGGGGACGGTCTGCAGGGGATTGCGGGTGCCGTCGGGGCGTTCGACGAGGTCACCGCGGTCGATCCAGTCCTGCACGTGCGCGACGCGCAGCCGCACGCCGGTCTCGGCGACGACCCGGTCGCGGAACTCGATGACCTCGGGGAAGTTGTGGCCGGTGTCCACGTGGAGCAGCTCGAAGGGCACGGCCGCCGGAGCGAAGGCCCGGCGCGCCAGCTCGAGCACGACGACGGAGTCCTTGCCGCCGGAGAACAGCAGCCCGACCCTGTCGAACTGCCCGGCCACCTCCCGGAGGATGTGGATGGACTCGTTCTCGAGGTCCTGCAGATGGGGGGAGAGTCTGGTGAGGGTGGTGGTGGTCATGAGTGGAGCCCGCATTCTGTCTTGTTCTGTCCGGCCCAGCGGCCGGCCCGGGGGTCCTCGCCGTCGGCGACGGGGAGGGTGCAGGTGGCGCACCCGATGGACGGGTAGCCCTGCGTGGTCAGGGGGTGTCGGATGAGGTCGTGGTCCGCGATGAACGCCTCCGTGTCCGCGAGGGACCACGTGACCAGCGGCGAGATCTTCAGCCGCCCCGTCGCGTCGAGGCTGAGCGCCGGGGCGTGCGCCCGGGTCGGTCCGTCAGCGCGGCGCAGGCCGGTGACCCACCCCGCGTACGGGGTCAGGTGCACGGCCAGCGGCTCGACCTTGCGCATGCGGCAGCACGCGGCCGGGTCGCGCCGGTACAGGCCGGGCCCGTAGGCGGCGTCCTGCTCCGCCCGGGTGAGCGTCGGCGTCGCGGTCACCAGCGTCTGCGGGTACCGCCTGTCGACGTCCCGCGCCACCGCCAGCGTCTCCTCGAAGTGGTAGCCGGTGTCGAGGAAGAGCAGGTCGGCGTCGGGCGTGTGCCGGGCGGCCAGCTCCGCGAGGACGGTGTTCTCCATCGAGAGCGTCACCGCGAGGCGACCCGGCACGTGCTCCCGGGCCCACGCCAGGATGACGTCGGCGGGGGCGTCGTACAGCTCATCCGCGTGCTTCTCGACGAGCCGCGCGTTCTCCTCCCGCACCGCCCCCGGCAGGTCCCCGGTGGCGGTGGGGCCTGCCGGGCTGACGGCGGGGTCGTTGAGGTGGCCGCGACGGGACAGGGAGAGCTGGATCGCCGCACTCGTGGAGAGTGCCGGGGCCGGTCGGCGCGCCGGGGCGTCCTGCCCGTGGTAGCGGACGGAGAACACCCGGGTGCAGTCGCGGCACAGCCAGGCGAAGTCGTCCTCCGTGTTGGGCAGCAGATCCTCGCCGGCGCACCACGGGCAGTGCAGCGGATGGTTGCGGTTCGGGTTGGGGGCGCGACGGAAACTCACTGGAGGTCCTCCTCGGCGGCGCGCTGGACCCACTCCTGGAAGGTCTCCTCCGGTCGGCGCTGGTCCCGGAAGTGGGTGACCACGCGGGTGACGTAGTCCCCGATGTCGTCGGCGAGCACCTTGTGGCCGCGGAGCTTGCGGCCGAAGTTGGCGTTGAGGCTCATCGACCCGCCGAGGTGCACCTGGAAGCCCTCGACCCGGTTGCCGTCGGCGTCGGTGACGGTCTGGCCCTTGAAGCCGATGTCCGCGACCTGCGTGCGGGCACACGAGTTGGGGCAGCCGTTGACGGCGATGCGCACGGGCACGTCGATGTCGCCGACGCGTTCCTCCAGCTCGTCGACCAGGGCCACGGCACGCGACTTGGTCGTCGCGTGCGCCAGTTTGCAGAACTCCAGGCCGGTGCACGAGATGATGTTGCGGCGCCACTCGCTCGGCTTCGAGTACAGGCCGGTCTCGTCGAGGGCGGCGGCCAGGGCGGTGAGGTCGGTGCGCTCGACGTCGAGGAAGAGCAGCTCCTTCTCCGAGGTGGTGCGGATGCGCTCGATGCCGAAACGCTCCGCCACCTCGGCGATGGCGATGAGCTGCTCACCGGTGGTGTGCCCGACGGTCGGCTTCACGCCCAGGTAGAAGCGGCCGTCCTTCTGCGGGTGGATGCCGATGTGGTCGCGGTAGCCGGGGTTGGTGGGCTGGCGGGGTCCGTCGATGAGCGGGCGTCCGAGGTACTCCGTCTCGAGGACGTCCCGGAACTTCTCGATCCCCCATTCCGCCACGAGGAACTTGAGACGGGCACGATTCCGCAGGCGGCGGTAACCGTAGTCGCGGAAGATCCGGGCGACGCCGGCCCACACGTCCGGCACGTCCTCCAGCGGGATCCACGCGCCGAGCGACTGCGCGAGCATCGGGTTGGTGGACAGGCCACCGCCGACGAAGCACTCGAAACCCGGGCCGTGCTCGGGGTGGACGGAACCGATGAAGGCGACGTCCTGGATCTCGTGGGTGACGTCCTGGCGCGAGTGGCCGGAGATCGCGGACTTGAACTTGCGCGGCAGGTTGTGGAACTCCGGGTTCGGCAGGTGCTCGCGCTGGATCCGCTCGATCGCCGGGGTGGCGTCGATGATCTCCTCGGCGGCGACCCCCGCGACCGGGGAGCCGAGGATGATGCGCGGCACGTCACCGCAGCCCAGCAGGGGGCTGAGCCCCACGGAGTCGAGCTTCTCCCAGATCGCCGGGATGTCCTCGATGCGCAGCCAGTGCAGCTGGATGTTCTGCCGGTCGGTGAAGTCCGCGGTGCTGCGGGCGTAGTCGCGGGAGATCTCCCCCACCGCGCGGAGGCGGGCCGGGGTTACCTGGCCGCCCTCGAAACGCACGCGCATCATGAAGTAGCGGTCCTGCAGCTCGGCGTCGGGCAGCTGGCCGGTGAGCTCACCGCCGAGATCCTGGCGGCGCTGCGTGTACAGGCCCAGCCACTTGAAGCGCGGGGCGAGGTCGTCGGCGGGGATGGAGTCGAAACCCTGCTTCGAGTAGATGTTGACCACCCGGTCGTAGACGGCGAGGATGTCGCCGTCCTGCTTCACCTCCTCCACGTGGTTGAGCGGCGTGGTGCCGTCGATCCGCCACTGGCCCTCCGGCTTGCGGGCGCGTCTGGGGCGCTCGCGGCGGGGTGCCTTCTCGATCGTGGTGGTCGTGTCCATGACCATCTCCCTACTGAACTGTTCTGTCTATTTCATTCACGTGACTTCGGCGTCGGACGCCGCCACGGAGCCCCTTACAGGGCGTCTGCAGTGGATTAGAACAGACAGATCAGTTCATGGCAATGGCGGAGAGATGTAGACGTGTCATAGTTTCGGGCACTTTTTCCAATCACGGCTGTATGCAGGGTTTATATCCGACATACATTCACTGAATTGAATTGGGCGCGTCGAAAGGCGATGTTCGGGCCCTGAATTGAAGTCGCCCTTTCGCTTGCATTCACGTCCAGGGATGCTACTTTCACAGACCAGTCAGTCTAGTAATTTACCGAAAGGAACCCATGAGCCAGCCCGCCCTCCGCATCGCCGTCATCGGCGCCGGCCCCGCCGGCATCTACGCCTCCGACCTCCTGGTGAAGAACGCCGCCTCCATCGGCCGTGAGGTCCACGTCGACCTCATCGAGAAGCTGCCCGCCCCCTTCGGGCTCATCCGCTACGGCGTCGCCCCCGACCACCCGCGCATCAAGGGCATCATCACCTCCCTGCACCGCGTCCTCGACCGCCCCGAGATCCGCCTGCTCGGCAACATCGAGATCGGCCGCGACGTCACCGTCGAGGAGCTGCGCGAACACTACGACGCCGTCATCTTCGCCACCGGCGCCATCGCCGACCGCGACCTGGACATCCCGGGCGTCGACGCGCAGGGCTCCTTCGGCGCCGCCGACTTCGTCGGCTTCTACGACGGCAACCCCGAGTTCCCCCGCACCTGGGACCTGTCCGCGCAGTCCGTCGCCGTCATCGGCGTGGGCAACGTGGGCCTCGACGTCGCGCGCGTCCTGTCCAAGACCGCCGACGAACTCAACGTCACCGAGATCCCCGACAACGTCTACGAGACCCTCCGCACCAACCAGGCCACCGAGGTCCACGTCTTCGGCCGCCGCGGCCCCGCGCAGGCCAAGTTCACCCCGCAGGAACTCAAGGAACTCGACCACTCCCCCACCGTCAACGTCGTCGTCGACCCCGAGGACATCGACTACGACGACGCCAGCATCGAGGCCCGCAGCAGCTCCAAGTCGCAGGACCTCGTGTGCCAGATCCTCGAGGGCTACGCCATCCGCGAACCCAAGGACGCCCCGCACACCCTGCAGATCCACCTCTTCGAGTCACCCACCGAGATCCTCACCCGTGACGGCCGCGTCGTCGGCCTGCGCACCGAGCGCACCGAACTCGACGGCACCGGCCACGTCCGCGGCACCGGCACCTTCACCGACTGGCCCGTCCAGGCCGTCTACCGCGCCGTCGGCTACCGCTCCGAGCCGGTGCCGGGCGTGCCGTTCAACCATGTCGAGCATGTGATCCCGAACGACGGCGGCCACGTCCTCGACCCCGCCGGCACCCCCGTCCCGGGCCTCTACGCCACCGGCTGGATCAAGCGCGGCCCCGTCGGCCTCATCGGCAACACCAAGTCCGACGCCAAGGAGACCACCGACCTCCTGCTCGCCGACGCCGCCGCCGGACTTCTCGACGCCCCCCTCCACCCCGCCGACGCCTTCCTCCAGCTTCTCGACGCCCGCGGCATCCCCGTCACCACCTGGGAGGGCTGGTACCGGCTCGACGCCGCCGAGCGCGCCCTCGGCGAGGCCTCCGGCGTGGAGGGCAAGGAGCGCCGGAAGATCGTCGAATGGGAGGAGATGGTCAGCCACGCGCACACCGTCCCGGCTTTCGTGTGATTTCTCAGGTTCGGGGGATTTCCTCAGGTCAGGAGCGGCGTCATCCATGCCTGCCGGGCCATGACACGCCGGGGGTATTGCGAGTCTCGAGCAGTTCACACTTTCCCTACCTGCGATAACGACGCAGTGAGCAAATTGTTACCGATCAGCAACCCGCAAGATCACCAACCACTATGTGATCACTGTTACTCTCGAGGGTGGAAACAACAACTGACAATTTTAAGGAGACACATCATGCGCGGTAGCGGACTCATCTGGACCATCGTCGGCATCCTGGCCATCATCGCCCTAATCATCTTGATCATGTCGGCGATGTAACCCGCCCACAGTTATTCAGCCGACCCGAGACACGTATCCCCGGCCCTCCAGTGGAGAAGCCGGGGATACGTGCGTCCGGGGCGGGGTGGGCCGCGGAGGGGTCGCCTCCGATGTCGGCGCCCGTCTTCAGCTTGGAAGGCTGAGGTATTTGGTATGTTTCGTGTCCCCGTTGACTGGGCGAGCCTGCATTTGAGGCCGGGGCATCACAACCAGAATAGGCTCATCGCCGATGGCGCGGGGGAACCACCGGAACGGCCCTCCCAGAAGGCGGTGCCGCAACCGTGTCGAACCGGGTGCTGGCAAGGCGACGCTCGGCGAGCGTGATCAACTCGAAGACGTCGTCAGCAAGGTAGCCGGTCACCCCCTTGCCGATGGACTTCTTCCGGAGCACGCCGGCGTCGACAAGATTGTCCAGCGCCTTGCCCGCGGCGGTCCGGGAGGTCTCGAAGATCTCGGAGGCCACGGTGGCGGTCAGCAACGGGTGATCGGGGATGCTCTGGAGGATTCTCCATTCGATGGAGTCGCTGCGCAGCGCCCTCGTCATCCCCTGACCTTTGCGGTGTTCATCAACACGCTGCATCCACTCCCGGCGGAGCTCGTCCAGTTCATCCGCGATCCGTGCCGCCTGCGTCACCGCCTCCCGCGAAGCGGCGATGAACACCTCAATCCACTCGAGGATGCCACCGGACTCCGCGCCCTCATCGCGGAATCGGGTTAGCCCGTGGATGTAGCGATCCGACCAGGTCCCGAGAACCATGCTCACCGGGAGGACGGGATAGTCAACCAACCCTCGCCTCTGCAGGACTGCGTGGATGAGCGCGCGACCGACACGGCCGTTACCGTCCGCGAAGGGATGGATCGTCTCAAACTGCGCGTGGACCAGGGCAGCCTGGATCAGCGCGCCATGGGTGGCACCGTTGAGATAGTCGACAAGATCGACCATCAGCTCCGGAACATACTCCGGTGGCGGAGGGACAAACTCCGCCTCGAGCGGTGAGTAGTCGGACCCTCCGATCCAGTTCTGCAGGTCACGCAGCCCACTGAGGCGCGTGTTCCCCAGTAGAAGCGTCTGCGCCTCGACGATCTGGTCCAGTCCCAGCTCCTCACTCTCCTGGACCACGCGGCTCAGCTCCTGCAGGACGGCGACGTTGTTGGCCACCAACTGGGCCACGTTTCTGGCAGGGGTAGATGGATCCCTGTCAGCCAGCTCGGCGATGGCCACCTTGTCCGGCTGCGGGGCGATTCCTTCGATACGGGAAGAGGAGATGGCCTCCGAGCGCAGCAGGAAGCGCGCGATTCCCTCAAGCCCGGTGCCTGTGGTCCGCCGGGCTCCCCGGTCGGACAGCTCCAGGATCGACTGCTCGACCCGCGCGGCCTCCCGCGACAGTTCGGCGGGCATGACCAGGCGACGCTTCTGCAGCGGGTCAGGGAGGAAAGCCCGGTACGTCCCCCCGACACGCGCACTCCGCGGAAGCCCCGGGCCATCCAGGGGCGTCCACGTCCGTTCAATCCACTCAGCCATAACTCTTATCCTTTACGCCCCCACCCACCGCGTCAAGGATAAGCCTTATCCTTGACAACCCGACCTCCCGCGCAACGGATAACCCCTATCCCCGCACCTGTCCCGCTGTCTGCATACAACCTCCTCGCTGCTTCGGTCCCGCCACGCCCGAAAGATATGGTGTACCCAAGTTCCACCATCACCTGTGCCGACAAGGAATGTGACCTTCCAGATGTCTCCTGCAGCTGTCTCCGCCACGGCAATCGCCGCGGCCTCCGCCTCCACAGCAACGACCACCGTGCTGGGGATCATCGGCATCCTCCTCTCCCTCCCCGCGTGGTTCCTCTTCCTGCGCGCGTCGCTGCGGATGTTCCGTTTCGTCCGTTCGGGGCAGCCGCTCCCCGCGGGTGACCGCACGGACGCCCCACTGCGGCGCCTCACCCGCGTGCTCGTGGAGGTGTTCGGGCACTCGCACTTCCGGTCCCGCCCGCTGGTCAATGCGGCCCACTGGCTGGTCATGGTGGGTTTCCTGTTCGGTGTGCTGGTGTGGTTCGAGGCGTACATCCAGACGTTCAATCCGGCGGGCGGGTGGCCGTGGCTCGGGAGCTGGGGTCCGTACCTCTTCATTGAGGAGGTGCTGGGCATCGGCACGGTCGCGGGCATCGTGACGCTCATCGTCATCCGCCTGCGGCAGGGCACCTCAGACCGCATCTCCCGGTTCTACGCGTCGAATCACACCGCCGCCCGCGTCATCGAGGCGATCGTCTTCTTCGAGGGCCTGGGCATGCTGCTGGTGAAGGCGGGCCGGATCGCCACGTTCGGCGGCGGTCACCCGGTCGCGGACTTCCTCTCCCGCCACCTGGCGACGCTGCTGCCGGCCTCCCCGACGATGGTGTCCGCGTTCGCGCTGCTCAAGCTGCTCGGCGGCATGGCGTTCCTGGCGCTCCTGGGGCTCAACCTCTCGTGGGGCGTCGGCTGGCACCGTTTCCTCGCCTTCTTCAACATCTACCTGCAGACCAACGCGGACGGCCGCAAGGCCACCGGCCGCCTGAAGCCGATGACGTCGGGCAGCAAGGTGCTCACCCTCGACAACATCGGGGAGGAGGACACGTTGGGCGTCGGCAAGCTGGGGGACGCCTCGTGGAAGATGCTTCTCGACGCCTCCACCTGCACCGACTGCGGCCGCTGCCAGGACCTCTGCCCCGCCTGGAACACCGGCAAGCCGCTCAACCCGAAGCTACTGATGACCGACATCCGCGACGCCGCGTTCGGCAGGGAGTACGAGGGCGTCGACGTGCTCAGCATGGCCAACGTCATCTCCGACGACGTCCTGTGGTCCTGCACGAACTGCGGCGCCTGCGTCGACCAGTGCCCCGTCGACATCGAGCACCTCGACCACGTCGCCGATCTGCGTCGCTTCCGGGTCCTCGCCGACTCCGAGTTCCCCTCCGAACTCACCGGCCTGTTCAAGAACCTCGAGTCCAAGGGCAACCCCTGGGGCCGCAACCGCGCCGACCGCAACTCCTGGGTCGCCGCCGCGCGTGCCGACGGCATCCCCGTCCCCGTCGTCGGCGACGACATCGACGACCTCACCGACACCGAGTACCTCTTCTGGGTCGGTTGCGCCGGCGCCTTCGACGACGACGGCGTGCGCACCACCCGCGCCGTCGTCGAGTTGCTACACACCGCGGGCGTGAAGTTCGCCGTCCTGTCGACCGGTGAGACCTGCACCGGTGACCCCGCCCGCCGCGCGGGTAACGAGTTCCTCTTCCAGATGCTCGCCACCGAGAACATCGCCACCCTCAACGACGTCTTCGACGGCGTGCCCGCCGGGCAGCGCAAGATCATCACCACCTGCCCGCACTGCTTCAACACCATCCGCAACGAGTACCCGGATTTCGACGGCCACTTCGACGTCTTCCACCACACCCAGCTCCTCAACCGCCTCGTCCGCGAAGGCCTGCTCACGCCCGTGCCGCGCGGCCCCGAGAACCGCCGTCCCGTCACCTACCACGACCCCTGCTTCCTCGGCCGCCACAACCAGGTCTACGACCCGCCGCGCGAACTCGTCTCCGCCGCAGGTGCCTCGCTCGTGGAGATCTCCCCCGCCCGCGAGGAAGCCTTCTGCTGCGGCGCCGGCGGCGCGCGCATGTACATGGAGGAGACCATCGGCCGCCGCGTCAACGAGTTACGCTCCGAACAGGCGCTGGCCACCGGTGCCGAGGAGATCGCTACCGGCTGCCCCTTCTGTAACACC
>Ga0123327_1002725_pt1 | contig 13411 bp, 14 predicted proteins | sample BioC13SIPDNA_4_FD_89701 | JGI IMG/M metagenome (GOLD analysis project Ga0123327, IMG submission 89701) | Anaerobic biogas reactor microbial communites from Washington, USA - Biogas_R1_B C13 SIP DNA | ecosystem: Engineered > Bioreactor > Anaerobic > Unclassified | place: Washington, USA...
GGGCGCGGCCGAGGACGCAAAACGGGGCCGAGTGGACGACTCGGCCCCGCGCGAGAGCAGTACGTAGGCTAGAGCAGCCCCGCCAACCACGCCCCGAGCACCGCCGGAGGCGGCATCTGGGGGAGTAGGCCACCGCTGGGCTCGCCCGCGCCGGGGGCCTGCGGCCCGAACGGCAGGCTCACGCCGCACGTCTGCAGCAGGGTGTAGATCAAAAAGATCCCGACGATGACATAGAGCCAGGTCTGCGCCGACTTTTGTGGGTTTCTGCGCTTTTGTGGCTTGGGTTTGGGGAGTTCTTTGTCGCAGCGCCAACAGGTGGCGCGGTCCTCCGGGTTGTACGTGCCGCAGTTTGGACAGTTCATAGTCTCGGTTCGCCCCTCTAGCTGCAGACGGCTACTGCCTGCCGGTGGTTGGCTGCGATTATAGCATAGCGCCCGTAGGGCGACAACATAGTCTGCGCACGCACAGGGGGCGGGTTGTGGATTGTGAGTTGCAGGCCAGACGCGTTACAGGTTTCAGGTGACAGGTTACAGGCTCGAGCGTGACGACAGGCCAAAGCCTGTAACCTGTCACCTGGAGCCTGTAACAACCCACAACCCATAGCCCACAACTCACGCCCTACTGCGCGTGCAGCCAGACGTCCTCGCCAGCCTCGCTTTCCAGCGCGGCGACGCCGTTCCCCTCGATACGATTGCGGCGCAGCGTGATGCGCCGCGCTCCCGGGCCGGCGCTGAGGCCCACCCGCTGCCGCGACGGTCGCGCGGCGCTGCCGATCTCGTTGTGCTCGAACTCCAAGTCGTGCGTCTCGCCGTCCACCCGCACGCCCCCGCCCTCGTCCGGCGTGCCGTTGTCGACGATGGTATTGCCGATGAACACGTTGCGGTGCCCGGCCATCGGCTCGCTCTCGTCGCGAAAGTAGACGCCCCACATGCGGTTGCCCGCCGAACGGTTCCGGCGAAAGACGTTGTCCGTGTCCTTGTGCCCGATCGAGATGCCGGCAAAGCCGTTCCCCTCCAGCACGTTGTCGTCAAAGGTGCCGTGGCGCACCCGCCAGCACAGGAAGAGGCCGATCTGGCCGTTGTCGCGGCTGGTGCAGCGCCGGATGGTGGGGCGCTGGCTGCCGCTACCGGGGTGCAGGCCGAGCTGGGCGTTCTCGGCGCAGAGACAGTCCTCCACCACCACATCGTCGGATTGCTGGAAGCTGATCCCGTCGCCGTTGAACCGGCGCACCGCGCAGCCGCTGATGCGTGTCCCATGGCCGCGGTACAGAAAAATGCCGGCGCCGCGACAGCCCGTGAGGGGAGCATTTGCGTCGCGGTTGCCATCGATGGTCAGGTTCTCGATGGCGATGTCGCGCACATGGTAGCCGCTCACCACGGGGAACCCCCGCTGGGCCACTGCCCCCTGCGCCACCATATAGTCCGCCAACAGCGGCTGGGCCAGGTGGAGCACGTTCCCCTCCACCGCTACCACCCGCGTCACCGTCACGTGAAAGCCCCCGGAGCGCTCGTCGGCCACCGTGATGCCGCAGCCGGGGTAGAATCCGGCGGCGTCCGCCACCGTCACCTGCTCCTCGCCATAGTCACCGTCGAGCACCAGGGGCGAGGTCACACCGTCGTCGGCACGGAGGACGGTGTCGGCGCCCGCGCCCACCACGCGCACGCCGCTGCGCAGGTGCAGCGAGTCGCCCATGGCATAGACGCCCGGCCCGACCTGCACCACGCCTTGCCCGAGCCCCGCGACATAGTCCACCGCCGCCTGCAGCGCGCGGTGGTCTGCGCCCACGATATCCGCTCCGGCGTGCCCAACGGTGACCTGTGGCACGATGCGCATCGCTCTCCCTCCATACGAGTGGTCCCAGTTAGCGGCATTCTAGTCCTCCTGCGGGCGCGGTCAACGTCGACGCGCGCCGACCGCGTAACTTGGCACAGCCGTCGGTGTTCAGGTATAAGATCATCGTCTCGCCATCATCCCCGTCATCATCAAGGAGGCTCGATGTCCTTCATAGCACTGGTATCCGACAGCACAGCGTGTCTTCACGCCGACTTTGTGAAGCAATACGGCATCGAGATCGTGCCACTGTACATCAAGATGGGGGAGCGGACCCTGCGCGACGGCGTCGATATCACCCCCAGCGAGTTCTATGAGCAACTGCCCCAGTGCACGCCCCTGCCCACGACATCGCAGCCCTCGGCCGGTGATTTCGGCCAGCTCTATCAGGCGCTCCGCGATCGGGGGGCGTCGGGCATCGTCTCGGTACATCTTTCCGCGGGGATCAGCGGGACGATCAATTCGGCGAACCTGGCCGCCCAGCAGATGGAGGGCTTTCCCATCCGCATCGTCGATACGCAGTGCGCCTCCGCGGCGCACATGCTGGCGGTCGAGGCGGGGGCCAAGGCGGTGTCCCAGGGAAAGGACCTGGAGGAGGTGGCGGCGGCAGTGGAACACGCCATCGCGGCGCAGCACACCGTGTTCACGGTGGACACGCTCGAGTACCTCTACAAGGGGGGGCGCATCGGCGGGGCCGCCGCGCTGCTCGGCTCGCTGCTCCAGTTCAAGCCCCTGCTCACCTTCACCGAGGGCAAGATCGACGCCCTGGAGCGGGTACGCAAGTCTAGCCGCGCCATGGCCCGCCTGGCGGAGGTGATGGCCGGTTGGACCAACGGCGAGCCACAGCGGGCTGTGATCATGCAGGCGGCCTGCATGGAGCGCGCCGAGGCGCTGGCCGCCATGCTGCCCGAGTACCTCAACGTGGCGGCGACGCAGATCGTGCCGTTGACGCCCGTCATCGGCGCCCACGTGGGGAACGGTACCCTGGGGCTGTGCTGCTGTCCATCCTCGGTGTGTGGCCTACCCGAGTACGACATGGCCGCGTCCTAGCGGCAGCCGCAGGGGCGCCTGTAGGGGTCGCACGCCTGTGCGGCCCGGCACGCCGACGACTGCCGACGATAGAGCGTGGGGAGCCCGCGACCGGCCGCCCCCCACACGGCGAGGCAAGTGACGATGGAACCCCGCTTCGTGGCCGACGCCATGCTGGGGCGATTGGCCCGATGGCTGCGCATCCTCGGCTACGACACCCTCTATGACGCCTCCTGGCCCGACGCCCACCTGGCGCGCCTGGCCCGCGCCGAGGACCGCATCCTCCTGACGCGCGACCTCGGCCTGGCGTCGCGCCGGGGCTTGCGGGTGCTCGTCGTGGCAGACGAGGACCTGCCGTCCCAGCTCGATCAGCTTCACCGCGAGCTGGGGATCGGGGCCGTGGCGCCCCTCTCGCGCTGCCTGGTAGACAACGAGCTGCTAGAGGAGATCCCCAAGGACCGCGCCTGGGGCCAGGTGCCACCCTACATCTTTTGCACCCAGGAATGGTTCCGCCTCTGCCCGGCGTGCAACCGCTTTTACTGGCGCGGCACGCACTGGGAGCGGATGCACGCGCTCATCGCGCTCTGGGAAGGTGGGAGGAACGCCTAGAAACATCACGGTAGAGCAGCCTCTCTTGGCGTTAGTGACGGCTTCATTCGTGTTTATTGCTCTGTAGGCAGAAACGACCAAAGTCGTTACTACATAGGAGGGATTACCCTATGTAGTAACGACTTTGGTCGTTTCTGCTTTTTTCGAGAGAGAGCGTCTAGTGCATCCTCCCCTGTGGCAGAGGCGCATCGCGCCTGGGCCGGCGGCCTCAGACGACGCCGTACTGGATGGCGCCGTAGGGAAAGACGCATGCCTTGGCAGCGGGGCCGTGGTGGCGCTCCAGGTCGGCCAGCACCTCGGGCCAGGTGCGATAGTGGATGACGTCCGGCCCGAACTGGGCGCGCACGTCGTACTTGTTCATGTTGGGCGTGAACACGATCTCGCGCGGCCGCTGCCGCTCCGCGCCCTCCGCTGCCATGCGGGCGCGCCCCCGCTCCTTGAACAGCGTCCCCGGCCCCATCACCGAGTGGAACCCAAGCCCCTCGGGGCAGGCGGCGGTGATCACCATCGTGCCCCCTGGCCGCAGGGCCTCGTGGCCCGCGGCGTGCAACGGCACGCGCGCCATACGCGACTGGGTGCCCTCGGTGTCCTTGGGCCAGGCATTACACACGATGACGTCCATCCCCCGCGGCACCGGCGAAGCGTAGAGGTCCTTGGCGATCTCGACGCCGCGCTGGAACGCCTTCTCGGGGTGACCGGCCACCATCGCCATCACCCCGCCCTCACCGTTTAGCAGCGGGTTGACGATGTACTCCAGCCCGATGATGCCGGCGACCTCCTCGATATGCTCCCGAAAGATCTCGGACGGGCAGTAGCTGTGGTTGGCAAAGATCGTCTGCCGGCCGCAGGCGCCGGGGATGAGCAGCTTGGACCCGCCGCCGAACATCCCGCCGCGCGGCGTGATCATGCCGGCGGCGATCTTGACGTCAGAGCGCGCGAAATCGCGGTTCACCCAGATGGGAATCCCCTGAGACGAGTTGCCATAGAACTCCAAGTTGTCATACGCATTGTGGTTGACGACCTCGAGCCGGTCGACGATGTCGACGCCGAGCTTCTTGATCATGTCCTCGCGGATCATGGGGCGATGTGAGGCCACAGCGCAGACGATGCGCACGCGGTCGTCGCCCAGCCCACCGGCGGCCAGTTCCTCGAGCACGCACGGGAGGATGCGATAGGCCGGCGTGGGCCGCGTGAGGTCGTCGACCAGGATGGCGGCGTCGCGTCGGCCGCGCGCCAGGTCGCGCAGGCGCGGCGCCCCGATGGGCTCCTCCAGCGCCCGCCGGATGCCTGCCTCGCCGATGTCGGGGCCGCCCTTCATGTGGGACACGGTGAGGTCCCACGCGTCGGGAAAGGTCAGATCGAGCGTGCGGGTGTCGTACCACATGCTCCACGGGACGGGAACGGTCTGCATCGTCGCATCTCCTGTACGCCGGGTTTGGCCTGCTTACACAACGCCATTATAGCCAGCACGGCGGCCCTGTCAGGCGACGAGGAGATCAACCACGGAGACACGGAGGACACGAAGGAATTCATAGCCCAGAGGACGCAGAGCCGCTGCTTCAGGGGCAGATTCAGTGGTTCCGTGGGCGCGTTCCAGTTCTCCTCCGTGCCCTCCGTGTCTCCGTGGTTCTTCTTCCGCGACCGCCTGTACAGGCGCCGGCGGGTCGGGTATACTCGTCGCGATCATGCAAAGGGGGCGTACCAGATGAACAAGATCGAGCGCGTGCGGGCGGTGTTGCGCGGCGAGGCGGTGGATCGCGTGCCGGCGGGGTTCTGGTTCCACTTTGACCCCGAGTTCGCCGGCGGCGAGGCGATGGCCAGACGGCACCTGGAGTACTATCGCGCCGCCGACCCGGATATCATGAAGGTGATGAACGACACTGGCTACGCCCCCATCGGCACGCTCCAGGTGCGGGCGCCGGGGTACTGGCGGCGCCTCGAGCCGACACCCCTGTCGGACCCCCTGTTCCAGAGTCACCTGGACGGGCTGAAGCGCCTCGTCGACGCCATCGGCGACGAGGTACTCGTGATGACGACCTGCTTCAACCCCTTCCACGAGGCGGTGGCCGTCATCCGTGCCTCCGACCCGCGGGCGCAAGGCGGCGAGGTGCACGCCCGCGACGTCCTCCTCGAGCAGCTGCGGTCCGACCCCGAGCCGGTGTTGGGGGCGCTCCAGGTGATGGCCGAGGACCAGGCGCGTCTCTACCGGGCGTGCATCACCGAGGCGGGCGCTCACGGCATCTACTTTTCCGCCCAGGGGGGCGAGCGCGACCTGATGACCGATGAGGAGCACGCTCGCTTCTTCAAGCCCTACGATCTGCACGTGCTGAACGCCCTGTCGGGGGTGGCCGAGTTCGTCGTGGGGCACTTTTGCGGCAAGGGCGTGAACCTGGAGCGATTCCGCGATTACCCCGTGCAGATGGCCAACTGGGCGCACCAGTCGGGCAACCTCTCGCTCACCGAGGGGCGGGAACTCTTTGGCGGGATCGCCATCCTGGGCGGCCTCGACGAGCGCGGCCCGCTGGTGTACGGGCCGCGGGAGGCGCTGCGCGCCGAGGTGCAGGCGGCGCTGGATGCCATGGGCGACCGCTGCTTTATGCTGGGCGCGGGCTGCACCGTGCCCTCGGACATCGATGTGGCGAACCTGGTCTACGCCCGCAGCCTGCTAGCCCGCTAGGCTGCCACGCCGTCAAGATCGCGGGGGCGGCGCCATGTGGGATGTCATCGAACAGACTGAAAGAGCCGACGGCCCCTCGCTCTACGACGGGCGGGTGCTAGTGGCCGTCGTCCCCACGGCGCGCGACTGGGAGCGCATCGGGCAGGAGGGGTGGTACCGCATCCCCCTGGCGCGGGCGCCCCGGCGGCTGGGCGCCGAGTACCTGGCGTTCTACCACACCAAGGACGGAGGCGACCTGCGCTGGACGATCAGCCACTATGCTGCGGTGCGCGGCTTTCGGCTGGCGCGCCGCCGCGAACTCGTCCCCGAAGAGCCGGACCACCCCCGCGCCGACGACCTCTACTACCGCGTCGACCTGGGACCTCTCGATCCCCTGCCCCATCCCATCCCCAGCCGCAAGCTTCGCCGCGTGACGTTCATCGCCACCACCCTGAGGCGGCTGATGAGCGCCCGCGAGATCAACGACCTGTGGGAGCGTGAGGCGGCGCGCGACCGCCTCTGGCGGGCGCTGCAGGCCCACGAGGTCCCCGCCGAGCGCGACTATGTCGTCGAGGATGGCGCCTCACGCCGCATCGTCGACTTGGCGGTTCGGTGCCTGCGGGGAACCGTGGCGGTGGACTGTGAGGGTTCCGTGGAGGAGCCGACGGTGCGCGAGGAAGGGCCGGCATGGGGACGAGGGTGGCTGTTCCTGCACCTCGGAGTGGATGCCATCAGCACGGCACTGGAAGAGTGCGTGGAGCGGGTGCTCGCGTCCATCGCCGCCTGCGGGGGCTTGGCCAGCCTAGAGAACCTCGACGGCCAGTTCATCCACGACGTACTGCCAGAAGGGTGATAGCGCGCCGGCGGCGACCTCCTCAGGGATCGCGCCGCGGGCCTGGATCGGCTCGAGGATGCGCGCGGCAGCCACGCCAAGAATCTCGAGCCGCTCCCGCAAGCCGTAGGGCGCCCAGTCGCGGGAGATGACAAAGAGGTCGATGTCACTGCCTTCGTGCGCCGTGCCCTCCGCTTGCGACCCGAAGAGCATCACGCGCTCGCAACGAATGCCCGCTCGCGCCAACTCATCGCAGTAGCGACGGATGATGCTCAGGAACTCGGGAGCCAGGCTAGTCATCGCGACTCTCCGTGAGCCCAGGACCACCTCGCGATGGTTAGCGATATGCCTCACGCCGATGCACTACTCTGAGAACCACCACTCTGCTCTGTGACTGCTGCAAACGGTAGATGATCCGGTAGTCACCTACGCGATACCGGTAGCAGTCCCTCCACTTCTCCCCCTGAAGGGCCTCATGGCGAAGCAGATCGGCATTGATGCCCATCCAGTCCAGCTTGTCGAGAAGTCGCGAACGTACCGAAGCGTCCAACTGAACCAGGTCAGCCCGAGCTTCTGGTGTCAGGAGGACGGCGTATGGCATCAATCCTCCAGTTGCCGGCGAAACGACCGAAGGTCGACTACATCCCCAGCATCAGCGTGTTCGAGCGCGCGGCGCAGTGATTCCTCAAACTCGGGGCGCAATTGCTCCCCCTCTTGGTCGTCTAGCGCCGACAGCGCATCTAGTATCTGGGTGAGCCAGACCGCCAGGCGCCGGTCGATCGTCTGCTCGATGATGCGTTGCAGTTCCTCCGTCGGGAGGTCCCCAACTGTCTTGGGCACCATACGTGTCACATCCTATCTCTACCCCAACGCGGGAACACCTCTAGAAGGCCCTCGCGAAAGCCCCCACGCACACCGTACTGGCGATGGGAGGTCGGGAGGCGTTCCCACCGATTCCATTCCGCCCCCTGATTCTAGCGCTCCCGGCGCGCCACGACAAACGCCACCTCGCTGCGCCACGACACCGTCTTGCCCGTGAGTTCTCGCGCATAGAGGGCACGAACGTCCGCCAGGGCGGCGGGCTCGAGGTGACGGCTCAAGCACTGGCCGTAGCTGGGGCGCTCGCTGGTTGAGGCGTCGAACCAGCGGACGATGAGGTCCGGCGTGACGGGGATCTCGCGCGTCATGGTCACCGCCTCGACAGCCACGTCGGCCAGCCCGGCCGCCTCGAGGGCGTGGCGCAGGTCGTCGGCGTCCCAGTTGGTCATGGGATCGCCCGGGTCGGCATAGATCGCCTCCTCGGCGGCGCGCAGCGCCTCGGCGAGCGCGGCGTCGAGGGAGCCCAGGTCGACTAGATCGTACAGGCGCTGGGTGTGGCGCGGCACCGCCTCCGCCAAGCTGACGGCGCCTCCCGAGTGCAGGAGCGCCGTCACGACGCGCAGCGCCTGCTCCTTGTCCGGGTGCTGCGTGAGGGCGTTGCGGCCGACGACCAGGTCAAAGCGCACCTCGCCGTGGCCGGCCTCGTCCAGAAGCGCGGGGAGGTCATCCAGTTCCCCCCGCAGCAGCTGGGGCCGCTCCACCTCGGGGAGGCGCTCAGCCTGCTGCTGCAGCGCCGTGGCGGCGGTGTCGTCCCGCGCCAGGGCGAACACGCCCCCCTCGGGGGCGCGGCGCAGCGCCTCCCAGGTAAGCAGGCCGCTGCCGGCGTTCAGGTCGAGGATGACGGCGTGGCGCGGCGTCGGCGCCGCGGCGAAAATGCGCTCGCGCACGTCGCCCAGGCGGCGCCCCGTGTCGCTGATGGCGCGCATGAGCCAGCGGTCGCGGGAGCGCCCCGCCGGGGAGAACGTCAGGATCTCCTCGTGGCCGGCCCCCTCCTCGGTCATGGCCGCCAACTGCTCCTCGCGGCGGCGCGCCACGCGCTCGCGGATGGTGCGCTCGTATCCCTGGTCGCTGGGCTGGTAGAACACCTTGCCCTGGAGAGTGTCGGGCAGGTACTGCTGGGCCACCCAGTGGTCGCGGTAGGCGTGGGGGTAGAGGTAGCCCTCCCCGTGGCCGAACCCCTCCTTGTCGCGGCTGGCGTCCTTCAAGTGGGTGGGCACCTCGCTGTCCCGCTCGCTGCCCACGGTGTCCAGGGCGTCAAAGAAGGCCATCGCCGAGTTGGATTTCGGCGCCGTCGCCAGATAGAGGGCGGCCTCGGCGAGATGAAAGCGCCCCTCGGGCAGGCCGACCCGCTCAAAGGCGGCGGCCGCCGCCTCGACGACCACCAGGGCGTTCGGATCGGCCAGGCCGATGTCCTCGCCCGCCAGGATCAGCATGCGGCGAAAGATAAAGCGGGGGTCCTCGCCGGCATAGACCATCTTGGCCAGCCAGTAGAGGGTCGCGTCGGGGTCGGAGCCGCGCACCGACTTGATGAATGCGCTGATGGTGTCGAAATGATAGTCCCCCTCCTGGTCATAGAGGACGGCGCGCTGCTGAATCGACTCCTCCGCCACCGCTATGTCGACCACGATGACGCCACGCTCGTCGGGCGGGGTCGTCTCGATGGCCAACTCTAGGGCGTTGAGCAGCGAACGGGCGTCGCCGTTGGCCACGTCCACCAGGTGATCGAGGGCGTCGGGACGCACCTCGACACGCACCTTGCCATAGCCACGCTCGGGATCCGCCAGCGTGGCGCGGGCGATCGTGCATAGGTCCGCGGGGGTGAGGGGCACGAGCTGAAAGACGCGGCTGCGGCTCAGGAGGGCGCGGTTCACGGAGAACCAGGGGTTCTCGGTGGTGGCGCCGATCATGACGATGGTGCCGTTCTCCACCCAGGGGAGCAGCGCGTCCTGCTGCGCCTTGTTCCAGCGGTGCACCTCGTCGACAAAGAGGATGGTGCGCTGGTTGTAGAGGCGCCGCTGTTCCTGCGCCTCCTCCGTCACCTGGCGGATATCCTTCACCCCCGCCAGCACGGCGTTCAGGGTGACGAATCGCGAGCGCGTGGTGTTGGCGATCACCATGGCCAGGGTGGTCTTGCCGGTGCCCGGCGGCCCGTAAAAGATGAGGGAGGAGAGCTGGTCGGCCTGGATGGCGCGGCGCAGGAGGCGCCCCGGCCCCATGACGTGTTCCTGCCCGACGAACTCGTCGATGGTGCGTGGCCGCATGCGGGCCGCCAGCGGCCCTTCGTGTTGCATGCGCTCCTGCATGGCGTGGGCAAAGAGGTCAGTCATGGTTTACGGTCGTATAGCGTCGGGGGTGTTGGCAAAGGGGCTTTTCACGAGGACATCATCATACATGCGGCCCGCTTGTAGGTCCTCAGTCCAGAGGATACTACACCCCAACTTGTTGGCACTGAGGAGGATCATGGCATCCCAGAAGGAAACCTGATGCCGACGCTGAAGGTCGATGGCATCCAGCACATCGGCCGCGTCTGGGACGTGCACGCGCCACTCATTGAGGGATGCGACGACCTCGCGCGCCTGCTCGCGAGTCATGGGCATGGCAACCTTTTGCGTGAGGGTCACGTACAACTCCTGAAGAACCTGTACGCTCAGGCAACCGCACCCCTTTCGCCACAGCTCCTCGAGTAATACCCTCGCCGCGTCCCCTTTGGATCCCGCTATTCTGTCATGGGCATAGACCAGCACGTTGGTATCGACGAACTGGGGCTGGATTTTACCGCTCATGGAGGTCGTCCCGCCGCCACGTCGCGACGCCACCGGTGCCAAGCTCAAAGCCTCGCTCCAGCATCGCCAGGTGCTTTCGGCGGGCGGCCTCGTAGCGGTCCTCGCGCGCAACCAACTCCTCGAGGGTCTCGGTTAGGAGGCGCGACAGGGAGGTGTTGCGCCGCACAGCCAGGAGCTTGACCTTGCGGAGAACGTCCTTGCGCACTGATAGCGTGATGTTCTGTGTCTCCATTTGCACTACCCTCCGCACATGCACACCGGAGTGCCCGTCGCACGACGTATCACGTGAACAAGTGTAGCACGTAAATGCGTGCAGCGCAACCATCCAGTAGACATCACGACGCCTCGGCTCTTCGCCGACGCAGGTGCGCCAGCGCGCGGCGCACGCGCTGCCAGCCACCCTTAGCGGCCTCGGCGTCGTCCTGGGTGATGGCGTGTTCGCTGTAGCGCGCCTCGAGGAACGCCTCGCTCAAGCTGTGGAGGTCCATATCCGCCTCGGGCAATTGCTGGGCCAGCATCGCCTCATACTCGAGCGGCGTCGCCGCGGGTGGCCGCCCGAGCCCCTCCCGGGCGCTGCGATGGAGCACCGACAGGTAAAAGTAGCGCACGCGGTCCCGCGGCGACATGCCGCGCAGCGAAAAGTAGCGCCAGGCACGCGCCACCCCTCGCGCGCGGCGGGCGGCGAGGCGTTGCGCCACCTCTGCGCGCACCCGCGTGGCGACGCGACCTGCCTCCCGGCGCAGACCGCCCCACAGCGAGCGCAGCCAGCGCAAGAACCGTACCCCGCTCAGCCAGCGCACCGCGCCCCAGCGATCCCCCACAAAGTGGTACAGGGAGTAGCCGATGACGCCGGTGAGCACCAGCCAAAAGATGAGGGAGCGCACCAGTGGCCACCAGGCCCACCCGGCCCCCTCGGCCGCTACCGGCTCCGGAGGGGGCACCATGCGAGGCGCCGACCCCGCCGGCCCCATGGAGGTCGGCTCTCCCATGAACAGCTGCATGACGCTGCCCAGCAGCCACGAGATGGCGAACAGCACGAAAAAGGTGAGCTGCACGACGACCCAGACGATCCACCGCGTCGCGGTGTAGAGGGCCTCCAGGATGCCCACGGAATAGCCGGCCGGGAGGAGGGCGGCGACCATGCCCACCAGCGCCAAGAATCCCACCACCAGGTAGAGCCAGCGGCGCCCGAGCCTCCCCAACAAGGGGATGTTCTGCAGCTCCCAGTTCGCTTTGAGGATGGTGTACTGCGCCTCGCTGACGATGAGGAACCCCAGGAGAAAGTAGATCAGCGCGTTCACGATGACGCCCGAGTTCCGGCCGTGCTCCAACATCACCAATTGGCGCACATCCACGCGCCCCAGGCCCGAGAGGATCAGGAGCACCACCCCACCCCAGAAAAAGACCCCCACGATGCGGTTGAGCAACCCCTGCCGGTCGGTGCGGCCGCGGCCGGGCATGGTGTCCCGCAGGTACGAGCCCGGGTCGATGGTAGAGGGCGCGCGCTCGATGGGCGTCGCCTCCATCTCCTGGATCGCCTGGGACACCGTCTTGGCCAGGGCCCAGAAGCCGATGGCCAGGAGGCTGACGACGATAAAGGTGGCATCAAAGAAGGCGCCGATGTTCACCGTCCAGGCGGCGAGGTCATCCAGGAGGCGGCGGAGGCCGTAGCTGATATAGAGGCCAAAGCGCACCAGCAGGAGGAGCACCACGACCTCGACGAAATGGAAGCGCAGCCTGTCCTCCGATGTGAGCCGCAGACGAGAGATGCGGCGCCGCGAATGATACCCCTCCAGGGACACGAGAAAGACGATCACGGCGAACGCCACGCTGGGCCAGGTCGCCGCTAGTTCCAACGCCAGGCCCGAGATCGACACCGCGATGCAGGTGAGCATGGCGGCGATGGCCAGGGGGCGAATCCCCTCCTCAATGGCGGTCTGTGCCCAGGCCGGCATCTCGCCCTCCGGCGCCGCCTGTTCGCCCACGTCGCCCTGCATCGTCGATGCGTCGGCGCCGGTAGGCGCGGGCTGCGCTCTGTCCGACCGTTCGTTAGCGCCAGACATCGAGGTCACTCTCCTGCCAGATCAGGTGGGTCTGAATGCCCACCTCCTTGGCGCGCTCACGGGTAGCGACGTACGAGGTACGCGGGTCGACGAGGATCAGCATGACGTGAAAACCCGCCCGCTTCATCATCACCATACCGTCAAAGAGGGCGTCGTCGGCGTCAGCGGCGATGATGATGCCGGTGCCGCCCCAGCTCATGTGGAGCCTGCTCTGTCGCAGCAGGTCGGGGAAGGCCATCACCTCGCGCGAGGACTGCACCCGCGCCAGGGCATCCAGGATAGTCATCAGGTGCTCGCGGCCGCGGCGCGCCGGCAGCACGATGGGCTGCCCCAGCCCCACGAGGGGGTCCACGCCATTACAGGCCAGCCCCACCGTCTGGCGCTTCTCCGTCAAATAGTGCGCGATAGACGCCGCCGTGACGATGGCCAGCTCGGTGGCCGTCTCGACGCGGGCGGCGCTATAGTCGTCGCGGTTCAGGTCGAGCAGCAGCTGCGACTCGATGGAGATGGCGGGCTCGAAGCGCTTGGTCTGCAGCGTGCCGGTGGCGGCGCTGGTCTTCCAGTGGATGTGACGCAGGCTGTCGCCGCTCTGGTACTCGCGCACACCCACCATGCGCGAGGGGTCCTCAAAGATGCGCTGCCGCGTAGGGACCTCGCCGAACGGGGTCTGGGCGGGCAGCCGCATGGCGGTAAGAGGCACGACGCGCGGGTACACCAGGAACGGGGAGGA